>Ga0315279_10006097_pt1 | contig 15335 bp, 10 predicted proteins | sample YL17G06_20_MG_FD_203694 | JGI IMG/M metagenome (GOLD analysis project Ga0315279, IMG submission 203694) | Sediment microbial communities from Yellowstone Lake, YNP, Wyoming, USA - YL17G06_20 | ecosystem: Environmental > Aquatic > Freshwater > Lake > Sediment | place: USA: Wyoming | collected... | reverse complement strand
CTCCCGCCGAAGATGCTGTATGAGCCGAAGATCGTGGCGACGATGGCCAGGATAGCCCAGACGCTGGACTCCAGGCCCGAGGCAAATCCGGTGAGGAGTAGCGTGGCTGGACCCGTCTTGCTGGCGTGGGCGATCTCGATGACGGGCTTCTTCTCGGTGGACGTGAAGTATTCGGTCAGCCACTGGATCACCAGGGCCAAACCGATGCCCATAGTATTGGCGAGGGCCACCCGCAGCCAGAACGGAAACGCCTCGGAATGGTATTTCGAGGCAGTGATGTCGCCGAGATACCATTTGCTCACGATGAAAAATCCGGCGATGGAGGTGAGGGCCGCCACCCAGTATCCCACGTTGATCGGCTTCATGGGGTTCATGGCCGGGTCGTCCTTTCCCCGGACCGCCCAGGTTCCGATGATGGATCCGAAGATGCCCACGGCCCGAATGAGCAGGGGATAGATAACCAGGGCCAGGGTGACCTTCAGGGCGGTGGCTTGGCCGCCGAAGGCCTGGACGAAGTCCTTGTCCAGCATGGCGCCAGCGCCCAGGATGATGGCCGCCACCAGCGTGACCTCGTAGGACTCGAACACGTCGGCGGCCATCCCGGCGCAGTCCCCCACGTTGTCCCCGACGTTGTCGGCGATGGTGGCGGCGTTCCGAGGATCATCCTCGGGAATACCCTTCTCCACCTTGCCCACCAGGTCCGCGCCCACGTCGGCGGCCTTAGTGTAGATCCCGCCGCCCATGCGCATGAAGAGGGCCGCCAGGCTTCCGCCGAAGCCGAAGCCGATCAGGATCTTCATGGCATTCTCTCTGAACAGCAGGAAGATAATCGTCGCGCCCAAGAGCCCCAGGCCCACGGTGAACATCCCGGAGACGGTGCCGGCACGGAAGGCGATCTCCAGCGAGGTCTTGAAGCTTTTCAGGGCCGCCGCCGCCGTGCGCACGTTTCCCTTGACGGCCAGCCACATGCCCACATATCCGGCGCCGTAGGATGCCGCCACCCCCATGAAGAAGGCCAGCGAAACACCCAGGGGCAGCACCATCCCCTCGTAGAGGCCGCGGTACATGAAGAAGAGGCCGATGGTGATCGCGATGACGAACCAGATCATGGTCTTGACCTGGCGGGCGAGGTAGGCAAAGGCGCCTTCCTCGATGGCGGCCGAAACCTCCTGCATCGCCTTGCTGCCTGGATCGGCCTTCATCGTCTCGAACACCAGGTACAGACCGTAGCCCAGGGCCACAAAGGCCGAGGCCAAGACGAACCAGAGAATGGCCCACTCGTTCGGTCCGAAAGTCGGTAGAACAATGCTAGCTTCGCTCACGTCCTTACCCTCCTTCACAGTTCCCGTGGGGGCAGTAAGATGATTAAAGGAAACAGGTGCAACTGTCCGTCTGGTACAAAAAGTCTAGCGCGGCGGGAAAAACGTGCTGGCCCCCGACCCCAGAGTGGCGAAACCGTAGCAAGGCCCCCATGTCATGTCAAGCCGAATGTGCGCCATTTGTCTTTGCTCAGTGAACTTGTCCTCCCCTAACTGCTCAGTGATTCTGTCCTCTCTCACAGAGAGGAGGGCAGATGTCACTGACCCCAGAAGAGGGACGTCGTTTGCACGTACTCACGTTGCTGGAGAGTCGCCGGATTACCACCGCGCAGGCAGCCGAAGCCTTGGGGATCACCCCCCGGCAGGTCCGTCGGCTCCGGGTCACGCTCCGGAACGAAGGGCCGAGCGGTCTCGTCCACGGGAACCGGGAGCGCCAGTCTCCCCATGCCCTGGCCCCGACCCTCCGGGCCCAAGTGGTGACCCTGGCGCGGGGCCGCTACGCGGGCCTCAACGATGTGCACCTCACCGAGAAGCTCACGCTGGTGGAGGGGCTGGCAGTCAGTCGGGCCACGGTCCAGCGGGTCCTCCGGGCCGCCGGGCTGGCCTCCCCCCGGCGCCGCCGACCACCCCGCCACCGCAGTCGCCGGCCTCGCCGGGCCCAGGCCGGGCTCCTCTTGCAGCTCGATGGGAGCCCCTTTGCGTGGTTCGGCGCCGCGCAGCCGGCCTGCAGCCTCCTCGCTGCCATCGATGATGCCACGAGCGCGGTCCTCGCCGTGGGCTTCCGGCTCGAAGAGGACGCCGCCGGGTACCTCGGGGTCCTCCGCACCCTCGGCCGCACCGTGGGACTCCCCGCGGCTGTCTACACCGACGGGCATGGGATCTTCGTCCGGAACGATGCGCACTGGACGCTCGCCGAGGAACTCCAGGGCTATCAGGACCTGACCCAGGTCGGCCGCGCGCTCCAGACGCTGGGCATCCACCACCACGTGGCCCAGAGTCCCCAGGCCAAGGGGCGCATCGAGCGCCTGTGGGAGACGTTCCAGGATCGCCTCGTGGTCGAGCTCCGGCTCGCGGGGATCACCACGCTCCCGGCGGGCGATGCCTTCCTGGCGACGACGTTCCTCCCTGCCCACAATGCCCAGTTCGCTGTGCCGCCCGCCGTCGCCATCACGGCGTACACGCCGGTCCCCCGGGGGCTCGACCTCGACCGCATCTGCGCCTTCCACTACGCGCGGCGGGTGGCCGCCGACAATACCGTCCGGGTGGAAGATGTCGTCCTCCAGCTCCAACCCGGCCCCGGGCGGCGCAGCTACGCACGCGCGGTCGCCGATGTGGTCCAGTGCCTCGACGGGGCCTGGCGCGTCTACGTGGCTGATCGATTGGTCGCGACCACCCCAGCCCCACCCGATCCCGGCCAGCTCCGCGCCCGGAACCGGCGCTGAGGCTTCCCCCGCCCGGCGCGCCCAACGGGGTGGCCCCAGGCGGGGGGCGGACATTTTCACTGAGCACCGACAGCCGAATGTGCGCCATTCCGCTCTCTCTTGGGCAATTGTCTGGGGAGCCGAAGCAGGGCGCCCCGCCCAGTTGCGGCCTCCCGCTTGTACCTTTGACCGTTTTCCATTTGACAGCCCCCGGGGGCGGGTCTATCCTATTTTCCACCTCAGAGAATCTCATGAGTTGGAGAGTTGCGCCGCCTTCGCATGAGCGAGACAAACGGTGTGGGGTTGAAGCGGGTATCCCTGGTTGCCGGTCCGGAACTGCAGGGGCTGTTCGGCCGGGGGGACGAGCACGCCCGCCTGGTCGAGGAGGGGCTGCGCGTCCGGCTCGTCGTTCGCGACGGGATGCTGACGATCTCCGGCGCCGAGGGCGCCGTGGCCGTCGCGGAACAGGTGGTGAGCGAGCTGGCCGCGCTGGTCCGGCAGGGGCGTCCCGTGAGCAACCAGGAGGTCCGGCTGGCCCTGCGCCACTTCGGCCAGAACGACGCGGACAGCTTTCGCGAGGTGCAGGCCGAGTCGATCGAGGTTTCGCCCAAGAAACGCCCGGTCCGCCCCAAGAGCCTTGGGCAGAAACGGTATATCGAGGCCATCCGGAAGCACGATATCGTCTTCGGCATTGGTCCGGCCGGCACGGGCAAGACGTATCTGGCCATGGCCATGGCCGTGACGGCGCTCCTGCACAAGGAAGTCCACCGGATCATCCTCGCCCGCCCCGCCGTCGAGGCTGGAGAAAAGCTGGGCTACCTCCCGGGCACGCTCTACGACAAGATCACCCCCTACCTCCGGCCCCTGTACGACGCCCTGTATGACATGCTGGAGACCGAGCGGGCCACCCGCATGATCGAACAAGGCACCATCGAGATCGCCCCCCTGGCCTTCATGCGGGGTCGGACGCTGAACGACTCCTTCATCATCCTGGACGAGGCCCAGAACACCACCTCGGAGCAGATGAAGATGTTCCTGACCCGATTGGGTTTCGGCTCCAAGACGGTGATCACGGGGGACATCACCCAGGTGGACCTGCCCGCGGGCCGCGTGTCCGGGCTGATCGAGGTCCGCGGCATCCTGAAGGATATCCCCGGCATCCGGTTCATTCACTTCACCGAAGAGGACGTCGTCCGGCACGAGCTGGTCCAGCAGATCGTCCGGGCGTACGAGGCCTACCAGGGAGGCCCCGCCGAGCCGGGGGGATAGCGTGGACCCGGGCGCTTCTCCCTTTCGAATTTCGGATTTCGAATTTCGGATTGCCATTTCGCACCCGGGAACCCTCCGGGTGTTCCGCATTCGGCAATTCGCATGACGGATCTTCGTTTCTTCACCAAAGAGATTCGACACGAGGCGGCCGATCGGCTGCAGCCGCCCTTGCGGAAGAGCTGGTATCCCCTGGCCCCCGTCCGCCGTGCCATCGCGCGATTGGAGCAGCGGCGCTGGTGCCTCCCGGCCCTGGCGATCTTCTTCTTCCTGTGCACGGTCCAGATCCTGGCCTCGAATCTGGCCCTGCCCCTGGGCGCCCTGTCCATCCTGGGCGTCTGCCTGCTGGTGGCCTTCCTGCTGGGGGCCCTGGTCGCCTACGTGTGGGTCCTGCACCCCAAGGAGGTCCGGCGCCCCCGGAACCTTGCGCTGCTCGGGACGGTCCTCCTGCTGGTCCTCCTCCTGAACCGCTACGGGATCGTCATCGCCACCTCCCTCCACCAGACTTACCCCCACATCCCGCTCTCGGCCTTGCGGGCCGCTCTGCCCGTGCCCCTGGGGGGGGTCCTCCTCACGATCCTGTTCAACGCCCGCTTGGCCGTCGCCGGGTCCCTGGTCCTCACGATCCTCACGGGGGTCATGGTGGCGGCGCCGATCAACTATTTCCTCTTCAGCTTCGTGGGGAGCCTGGTGGGCGTCTTCGCCCTGGCGAGATACCAGGGACGCACGGCGTTCTTTCGGGCCGGCGGCATGCTGAGCCTGGCCAACGCCTACACCCTCCTGGCCTTTGCCCTGGTCGAGGGCGACATGCGCGCCCTCGTCATGGAGATCGTGGGCGGCCTGGTCAATGGCGCCATAGTAGCAGTCGTGGCCAACGGGCTCCTCCCCCTGCTCGAGCATTCCTTCGGCCGGACCACCGACTTCACCCTCCTCGAGCTCTCGGATCTGCACGAGCCGATGCTCCGGCACCTGGCCCTCGTGTCCCCCGGCACCTACCACCACAGCATCATGGTGGGCACGCTCGCCGAGACGGCCGCAGAGTCGGTGGGGGCCAACGCGCTGCTGTGCCGGGTGGGCGCCTACTACCACGACATCGGGAAGACCCGGCACCCGGCCTACTTCATCGAAAACGACCGGGACGCCGCGGGCCGGCACGACAAACTCGCCCCGAGCCTCAGCCGGGCCATCGTCATGTCCCACGTGAAAGAGGGGATCGAGATGGCCCGGGCCTACGGGCTGCCCGAGGTCCTGGTGGATCTCATTCCCCAGCACCACGGGACGCGGCTGGTCCACTACTTCTACCAGCGCGCCAAGGAAACGGCCGACCCGGACCTCCGCGCGGTGCAGGAGGAGGATTACCGGTATCCCGGGCCGAAGCCCCAGACACGGGAGGCCGCGATCCTCATGCTGGCGGACGCCGTGGAGGCGGCCGCCCGCACGCTCGCCGATCCCACCCCGGCCCGGATCCGGGGGGCGGTGCAGAAGATCATCAACGTGATCTTCGTGGATGGGCAGCTGGACGAATGCGACCTCACGCTGCGGGACCTCCACCGCATCGCCAACAGTTTCGCCCGGATCCTGGCGGGTATCTTCCATCAGCGGGTGGATTATCCGGGGATTCAGCTGCAGGACTCTGGCAGGAAGCGAAGCGAGAATGGGGATCAGCCTGCGAAACCGGCAAAAGAGGATTCGCGTCGAGACGCGCTGGCTAAGAAGGGTGGGGGAAAGGGCGCTGTCCATCCTGGCGCGCCCCAGGGTGGAGTGTAGCGTGGTGCTGGTGGACGACGCCGCCATGGCGGCCCTGAACCGCACCTACCGCGGCGTCGCCGGCCCGACCGACGTCCTGGCCTTCCCCATGACCGAGGGTCGGTTCCGTGACGTCTCACCGGACTTGCTGGGCGACGTGGTGATCTCGGCCGAGACGGCGCGGCGGCAGGCGCGGGCGGCCGGGGGCGAGTTCCGGGCGGAACTGGCCCTCCTCCTGATCCACGGCATTCTTCACCTCGTCGGCTACGACCATGGCGCCGCGGCGGGGCGGCGTCAGATGCAGCGGAAGCAGCGGCTGATCCTGGCGGCCTGCGGCATCCAGGCGTCGGCGAGGGCTTCGGTGGCGCGCCAGGGACGCCCGCGGCGCGAAGGACCGGCGCCGCCGGGACCCGGGCGGAGAGGCGGAGGGCGATGACGGACGAGGCGAGGCGGGGATCCGGCCTGGGCGACGGCGCCCGGCTCAAGATCCTGCTGGACGTCATCAAGGCCATGAGCGCGGAGACCGATTTCGATCGGCTCCTCCAGCTCATCATGGAGGAGACCACCCGCGCCATGGAGGCGGATCGGAGCACGCTCTTCCTCGTGGATCGCCAGCGGGGGGAGCTCTGGTCCCGGGTCGCCCTGGGTCTCCAGGAAAAGAAGGAGATCCGCTTCAAGTCGCACCTGGGCATCGCCGGCCACGTGGCCACGGCGGGCGAACTCCTGAACATTCCCGAGGCCTATGACGATCCGCGCTTCAACCAAGAGGTGGATCGGCAGACCGGCTATCGCACCAAGACCATCCTGTGCCTGCCGGTCCGGACCAAGGAGGGGACGATCGTCGGGGTGCTGCAGGTCCTGAACAAGCGTGCGGGCGTGTTCACCGCCGCCGACGAGGAGATGCTGGACGCCCTGTCGGCCCAGGCGGCCGTGGCGCTGGAGAACGCCAAGCTCTACGAGGACCTCCGGAACGCCTACGCCGAATTGAAGCAACTCGACGCCATGAAGGGCAACTTCCTGGCCAACATCTCCCACGAGCTGCGGACCCCCCTGGCGCCCATTATCGGATACGTGGAGATGCTCCTCTCGGGGCGACCCGGCCCCCTCACGGACCGCCAGCGGTCCCACCTCACGGTGGTGGAGCAGGCGGTCCAGCGCCTCCAGGGACTGATCGAAGATCTGCTGGCCTTCGTGCAGATGGACCAGGGGGAACTGGCCATCCGGCCCCGGCCGTTCGCCCTCGGCCCCCTGATCGAGGAACGGGCGCACCTCATCACCCCGCGCGCGACGGAGAAGGGCCTCATGGTGGAGGTCGCGGCGCCCGCCGATCTGCCCGACGTCCTGATGGATCCCCAGCAGATCGCCCGGGCGGTGCTGCTGATGCTGGACAACGCCGTCAAGTTCACCCCCCAGGGGGGACGGATCAGCCTGGGGGCCAAGGCGCACGTCACGCCGGATGACGCGCCGCCCGGCTGGGAGCATGGCTACGTCGAGGTGAGCCTGAGCGATACCGGGATCGGCATCCCTGCCGATAAGATCCCCCGCATCTTCGACAGGTTTTACCAGGTGGATGCTTCCGCCACGCGGAGTTATGGGGGGACCGGCCTGGGCCTGGCCCTGGTGAAGCAGATCATGGAAGCCCACGGCACGGCCGTGACGGTCGAGAGCACTCCTCAAGTCGGGTCCACGTTCCGGTTCCGCCTCCCCATCGCACACCCCAATGGTTGACGGGCCCCCGGCCATCCGCGGCCTGAGGAGGCGTGGATGCGGGCGCATCCGCGCCGGGTTTCTCCTGGTCACCTTCGTCTACACGTCGCTGGATCTCCTCCTGCCGCTGCGCGCCGCCGCGTCACCGCTCCGCCTTCGCCTCGCGCCCGCGCGAGTCAGGCAGGGCGGGGTGACGGTCCTCAGCATCCAGTCGCCGACCGCGCTCCGCATGCTGCGGGTCCAGGTGGGCGATCGGGAGATCCGCTCCCCCGCGCCGGATGGCCGAGCCCGCGTCGTGCTGCTGATCGGCATCGACCTCGAGCAGCCGCCCGGCCCCGTCACCGTCCGCGCCGAGGCGGAAGATCAGAGCGGTCGCCCCCTGGCGGGGCAGCGGGCGGTCCGGGTCTTGGACGCGCACTTTCCCGTCCAGCGTCTCAGCGTGCCCCGCCCCTTCGTGGAGCTGGACGCCGCAACCCTGGAGCGGGTCGGCCGCGAGAAGGCCGTCCTGGATCACCTCTGGGACGTGGTGACCCCCGAGCCGCTCTGGCGCGGTCCGTTCCGCCTCCCATTGGACGGGGCGGGCCCCGCCTCGGGATTCGGGGTGCGGCGCATCATCAACGGCGAGCCTCGGGCGCCGCACACCGGGGCGGATTTCCCCGCGGCCGCAGGCACACCGGTGGTCGCCGCCAACGCGGGCGTCGTGGCGCTGGTGGCCGACCACTTCTTCGCCGGCACCTCGATCATTCTGGATCACGGCCTCGGCCTGTACACCATGTACTTCCACCTCCAGGAGAACCTGGTGCAACCGGGGCAGCGGGTGGACGCGGGGCAGGTCATTGCCCGCGCCGGGAGGACCGGTCGCGCCACGGGACCCCACCTCCACTGGGGCGCCCGTCTGTACGGGGCCCGGATCGACCCACGGGATCTCTTGCGACCGTTGTCCTTGGAGTGATCCGCGCATTGGTCATTTGTCATTGGTCATTGGTCATTAGCCCATGCCACTCGGCGCAGATATTTCCTCCGAGCCGGTAGAGGCGTTCCGAGCCGCCTACGTGGCCCTCATCGGGCGGCCGAACGTGGGCAAGTCCACCCTCGTAAACCGGCTGCTCGGGCAAAAGCTGTCCATCGTGTCGCCGCGGCCGCAGACGACCTGGCATCGCATCCTGGGGATCAAGACCCTTCCCCAGGCGCAGCTCCTGTTCCTGGATACCCCGGGGATGCACAAGTCGGAGGCGGTCTTCAACCAGGGCCTCATCCGGGCGGCCCTGCGCGCCATGGCCGACGCCGACATCATCCTCTGGCTGATCGACGCCTCGCAGCCGGACGACCCGGACGATCAGTTGATCCTGGAACAGCTCCGCGAGCGCAAGCCGGCCCGGGGCCCCGTGATCCTGGGCATCAACAAGGTGGACCTGGTGGAGAAGCCGCTGCTCCTGCCTCTCATGGATCGCTGGCGCGAGGCGCATCCCTTCGCCGAGATTGTCCCCATCTCCGCCGCCGACGGAGACAACGTGGATCGGCTGGAGTCCCTCCTGGTCCAGTACGCGCCGGCGGGTCACCCCTTCTACCCGCCCGACGAACTCAGCGACCGCCCCGAGCGGTTCTTCATCGCCGAGATCATCCGGGAGCAGGCTTTCGCCCTCCTCCGCCAGGAACTGCCCTACGCCGTGGCCGTCCAGGTGGAGGCGGTGAAGGCGCGCGAGGGCCGGGACCTCACCGACGTCGAGGCGACGATCTATGTGGAGAAGGAAGCCCAGAAGGGGATCGTCATCGGCGCCGGCGGGAAGATGCTGAAGACGATCGGCGAGCGGGCGCGGCTCGCCATCGCGGAGCTGCTGGGGACCCGCGTCTTTCTGCGCCTGTGGGTGAAGGTCCAGGAGGGCTGGCGCAAGGACGCGGCCGCCCTGCGACGATTCGGCTACCTGGAACCCTGATACTGAATGCGGAATTCGGAATGAGGTTTTCATTCCGCACTCCGCATTCCGCAATCCGAATTTGAGGACAGCGTGCCTCTCCACTCCACCGAAGCCATCGTCATCGGCGGCCACGACCTGGCCGAGGCGGATCGGATCGTGGTCTTCTACGCCAAGACGGCCGGCAAGGTGCGGGCGGTGGCGGCGGGGGCGCGGCGCATCCGCACGAGGTTCGGGGGCAGCCTGCAGCTCTTCACCCAGGGACACCTGGTCTACTTCGAGCGACCCAACAAGACCCTGCACAAGGTGAACGAGTTCGCCGTGATCCGATCGCACCATGTGTTGCGCGAGGACCTGGATCGGATGGTGATGGGGTCCACTGCGGTCGAGGCGGTGACGCTCGGCGTCGAGGAAGAAGAAGCGTCGCCCGAAATCTTCCGCCTGCTCGCCGAAGGGCTGGACCTCTTGGAAGAATCCCCTCGGCCCGGACTGGCGATGCAGGGGTTTCTCCTGCACCTCCTTCGCCTTCTGGGATACCTCCCTGAACTCTCGGCGTGCGTGAGCTGCCGGACCGGTGTGTCCTCGCGCGACGACGCGTACCTGAGTCCCAGCCAGGGCGGGCTCCTCTGCCCCGGGTGCCAGCCGGGCGCCGTGGATGCCATCCCGACATCCTCGGCGGCCCTGGGATTTCTGCGGGGAGCCAGCGGTTCAACGCTACGCGTCATAGATCGTGTATCCATTCTTCCCCAAGTTTTACAAGAGGTTAGCAGTACCCTACAGGCATTTCTGCGCCACATCCTGGGCCGATCGCTTCGGTCCGCGGACTTCCTGGCCCGCCTGTAACCCTCGATCAACAAAGCTGTTCCGTCATCCAATCGGGCCTTTTCCCTTGACACGATCTTCCGGGATTGTTAGCGTGTGGCACGTTTTTCCATGGAGCGCCGAATGGAACCGAAGATGACGTTTCAGGACCTGGTCCTCGCCCTGGAAAATTTCTGGGCGAAGCACGGCTGCGTCATTCAGCAACCCTACGACGTCGAGGTCGGCGCGGGAACCAGCAACCCGGCGACGTTCCTCAGGGTGCTGGGACCGGAGCCGTGGAACGTCGCCTATGTGGAACCCTCGCGGCGTCCCGCGGACGGTCGCTATGGGGAGAATCCCAACCGCCTGCAGCACTACTACCAATACCAGGTGATCCTGAAGCCCTCCCCCGACAACATCCAGGACATCTACCTCAAGAGCCTGGAGAGCTTCGGCGTGGATCCGCTGAAGCACGACATCCGCTTCGTCGAGGACGATTGGGAGTCGCCCACACTGGGCGCCTGGGGGCTCGGCTGGGAGGTGTGGCTGGATGGCCTGGAGATCACCCAGTTCACCTACTTCCAGCAGGCCGGCGGGATCGAGCTGAAGCCGGTGGCGGGGGAGATCACCTACGGCATCGAGCGCATCGCCATGTTCCTCCAGGGCGTGGAGAACGTGTACGACCTGAAATGGAACGAGCGCCTCACGTATGGCGACGTCCACCACAGGGGCGAGGTGGAGTGGTCCATCCATAACTTCGAGGAGGCGGACATCCCGCTGCAGCTCCGGCTGTTCGAGGAGTACGAGCGGGAGTCCCTGCGCTTGATCGAGAAAGGCCTGGTGCTCCCGGCCTATGACTATTGCCTGAAGTGCTCCCACACCTTCAACATCCTGGATGCCCGGGGCGCCATCAGCGTGACGGAGCGCACCCATTTCATCGGCCGGGTCCGCAACCTGGCGCGGCGGGTGGCCGAGGCGTACCTCAAGCAGCGGGAGGCGATGGGATTCCCGCTCTTGAAGGCCGCGTCCCCCGACCAGCCGGGACAGAAGCCCTGACGCGGACAGCCACAAGCGACGGGCACCCCGGATCCAAGTAGGCGTTCGTCAACACAAGCGCGACGCGCGCGGAAGACTGGGCGAAGGCGACCAACGCCATGGGAACGGAACTGCTCTTCGAGATCGGCACGGAAGAGGTCCCTTCCGGCTACATCCCGCCGGCGATGGAGGATCTCAAGACGGTGGCGGGCCGTCTGCTCCAGGAGCAAAGGCTGCGCTTCAGCAGCATCCGGACCCTCGCCACCCCTCGCCGATTGGCCGTGGTCGTGGAGGGCCTGGCGGAGCGACAGGCGGATGCGCGCCGTGAGGTCGTCGGTCCCACGAAGGCCGTGGCGTTCGACGCCGAGGGGAAGCCGACCCGGGCGGCCGAGGGTTTCGCGCGGGCCCAGGGCGTGCCGGTGGATCGGCTGGAGGTCCGCGCGCTGGACCGCGGCGAGTACGTCGTGGCCGTCCAGGAAGAGAAGGGCGCCCCCACCCCCGAGGTGCTGCTGGCGCTTCTGCCCAAGCTCATCACGTCGCTCTCGTTCCCCAAGTTCATGCGCTGGGGCGAGGGGACGTTCCGGTTCGTGCGGCCCATCCGGTGGCTGCTCTGCCTCTACGGCGGGAAGGTCGTCCCCGTCGCCATCGAGGGCCTGAAGGCGGACGCCAAGACGTACGGCCATCGCTTCCTGTCCCCCCGCGGGGTGCGGGTGCGCGGCTTCCAGGACTACCTGGAGAAGCTGGAGGAGAAGTTCGTCATCGTGGACCCGGGCCGGCGGCGCGAGCTGGTCCGGAAGCTGGCGACGGAGGCGGCGGCCGCGGTCAAGGGCCAGGCGGTCCTGGACGACGAGCTGGTCGAGACGGTCACGCACCTGGTGGAGTTCCCCACCGTGATCTGCGGCTCGTTCAAGCGGGAGTACCTGGAGCTGCCGCGCGAGGTCATCATCACGCCCATGCGGAAGCACCAGCGGTACTTCCCGGTGGTGGATGCCGGCGGGAACCTCCTCCCCCACTTCGTGGCCATCTCCAACATGCGGGCCAAGGACATGGAGCTGATCCGCCAGGGGAACGAGCGGGTGCTCCGGGCCCGCCTGAACGACGCCGAGTTCTTCTACCGCGACGACCGAAAGCTTCCCCTGGCCGAGCGGGTCCCGCACCTCACGCACCTCATCTTCCAGGAGAAGCTGGGGACGATGCACGACAAGGTGCAGCGGATCGGCCGCCTGGCCGTGCGGATCGCCGACCGCGTGGATCCTGCCTGCCGGGCCATTGCGGAACGGGCCGCCTTCCTGTGCAAGGCGGACCTGGTGACCACCATGGTCAAGGAGTTCCCCAATCTCCAGGGGATCATGGGCCGGGAGTACGCCCGGCTCTCGGGGGAGCCGGCCGAGGTCTGCCGGGCCATCGAGGAACACTACCTTCCCCGCTTCGCCGGCGACACCCTGGCGCAGTCGAACGCCGGCGCCGTCGTGGGCCTGGCGGATCGCCTGGATTCCGTCGTGGGCTGCCTCGGCGTGGGCCTCATGCCCACCGGGTCGGAGGACCCCTACGCCCTGCGCCGGGCCGCCCAGGGCGTGGTGCAGACGATCCTGCACCGGAACTTCCGCGCCCCCCTGAGCGAGATGGTGGAGGACGCCCGGGAGGGCTTCGGCGCGCGGCTGAACCAGAACGCCGAGAAGGTCCGCCGCGACGTGCTGGACTTCCTCCGCGGGCGGACCCAGGTGGTGCTGGCCGACCGGGGCCTGCCGGCCGACGTGGTCGAGTCGGCCCTGTCCGCCGGGTCCGAGGACCTGGTGGACGCGGCCGGGCGCGCCGAGGCGCTGGCCGTGATGCGGCGGGAGGCGGATTTCGGCGAGCTGTCGGTCGCCTTCAAGCGGGTGGTGGGCATCGTCCCCAAGGGATTCGACCGGCCGGTGGATCTCGCCCGCTTGGTCGAGGGGGCGGAGCGGGCGCTGCACGCCCAGGTGGCGGCGCTGGAGAGCGAGGTGGAGGCTCTCGTGGCGGCACAGGACTACCTGGGGGCGCTCCAGCGGATCGCGGCCCTCAAGCCCATGGTGGACATGTTCTTCGAGGAGGTCCTGGTCATCGGACCGGACGAGGGGTTGACCCAGAACCGCTTCGCGTTGCTCAAAGCGGTCTGGGACTTGTTCGCGCGGATTGCGGATTTCACGAGACTCTCGGGGTAGGGGGGAACAGGGGAGGCATCTATGGCCACGGCACGAAAGTACGTGTTCTTCTTCGGCAAGGGCAAGGCAGAAGGTCGGGCGGAACAGAAGAACCTCCTGGGAGGCAAGGGGGCCAACCTGCACGAGATGACCCGGCTCGGCATCCCGGTGCCGTCCGGTTTCACTATTTCCACGGAGGCGTGCATCTACTACACCAAAAACAAGAAGCAGTATCCCGCCGGCACGTGGAAGCAGGTGGAGGAGAACCTGAAGAAGGTGGAACAGGCCATGGGCGCGAAGTTCGGCGACCCGGGCAATCCCCTCCTGGTCTCGGTGCGGTCCGGGGCCCGGGTCTCCATGCCGGGCATGATGGACACGGTCCTGAACCTGGGACTGAACGACCAGACCCTCCAGGGCCTGATCGTCCGCTCGAAGAACGAGCGCTTCGCCTACGACTCGTACCGGCGATTCATCCAGATGTTCGGTAACGTCGTCCTGGGCATCGACAAGCAGGCCTTCGAGCGGCTGCTGGAGGCCCAGAAGCACGCCAAGAAGGTGAAGCTGGACACCGAGCTTTCCGCCGCCGACCTGAAGGAGCTGGTGGCGCTCTACAAGCGCGTGGTGAAGGACAAGACCGGGAAGGATTTCCCGCAGGATCCCAAAGAACAGCTCCGGCTGGCGATCAACGCCGTGTTCGAGTCCTGGGACACTCCTCGGGCCGTCACCTACCGGAAGCTGCACAACATCCCGGGGGATTGGGGGACGGCGGTCAACGTCCAGGCCATGGTCTTCGGCAACATGGGGGACAACTCGGGGACGGGCGTGGCCTTCACCCGCGATCCAGGTACGGGCGAGCGCCGGTTCTTCGGCGAGTACCTGATGAACGCCCAGGGCGAGGACGTGGTGGCGGGCATCCGCACCCCCCAGCCCATCAGCCAGCTCAAGAAGTCCATGCCCAGGGTGTACGCCGAGCTGGAGCGGATCTACAAGCGGCTGGAGAAGCACTACACGGAGATGCTGGACATCGAGTTCACGATCCAGGACGGCAAGCTCTACATGCTGCAGTGCCGCGTGGGCAAGCGCACCGCGGCCGCGGCCGTGAAGATCGCCGTGGACATGGTGAAGGAGCGGCTGATCGACCAGAAGCTGGCCGTGCTGCGAGTGGAGCCGGGCCAGCTCGACCAACTCCTCCACCCGCGCGTGGACCCCGCGGCCAAGATGCAGAAGATCGCCAAGGGCCTCCCGGCCTCGCCGGGCGCGGCCGTGGGCAAGGTCGTCTTCACCGCCGCCGAGGCCGAGGGGGAAGCCGCCAAGGGAGAGCGGGTCATCCTGGTCCGGACCGAGACCTCGCCCGAGGACATCGGCGGGATGCACGCCGCCCAGGGGATCCTCACCGCCCGGGGTGGCATGACTTCCCACGCCGCCGTGGTGGCCCGCGGCATGGGCAAGCCCTGCGTCGCCGGCTCCACGGACATCACGGTGTACGAGGAGCACGGCTACTTCTTCGCCAAGGACCTCAAGATTCAGCGCGGCGACTTCATCACCCTCGATGGCGGCATGGGCGAGGTGATGCTGGGCGAGGTGAAGCTGATCCAGTCCGAGATGTCGGGAGACTTCGCCACGCTGATGACCTGGGCCGACAAGTACCGGAAGATCGGCGTGCGGACCAATGCCGACACGCCCAAGGACGCCCAGGTCACGCGCAAGTTCGGCGCCGGGGGCATCGGCCTATGCCGGACGGAGCACATGTTCTTCGAGGGCGACCGCATCGACGCGGTCCGCGAGATGATCCTGGCGGAGGACGTGGAGGGTAGGAAGCGCGCCCTGGCCAAGCTGCTGCCCATGCAGAAGGCGGACTTCAAGGCCATCCTGGAGATCATGGGCGACCTGCCGGTCACGGTCCGCACGCTGGACCCGCCGCTGCACGAATTCCTGCCCAAGGCGGACGCCGAGATCGAGGAG
>Ga0315279_10006094_pt1 | contig 15340 bp, 13 predicted proteins | sample YL17G06_20_MG_FD_203694 | JGI IMG/M metagenome (GOLD analysis project Ga0315279, IMG submission 203694) | Sediment microbial communities from Yellowstone Lake, YNP, Wyoming, USA - YL17G06_20 | ecosystem: Environmental > Aquatic > Freshwater > Lake > Sediment | place: USA: Wyoming | collected... | reverse complement strand
GCCCGCACACCAACCGGCAGGAAAAAGGTAGTCGCCAACGTGGTAGCGAAATAGGTCGCCAAAGTCAACAGGGTTAACCACTTGCGCATCCTTTACCTCCAAAAGGAAATTACATATATCTTACCATGCCTGACAAATCAGGGGAAGAAAGTTGTTTTATTCCGCAAGCGCCTTCACCAGGTGCCACATCACCCGGTTGACTGGCGTGGGCACACCTCTCTCCTCCCCGGCTCGAACGATAGCCCCGCAGATGGTATCAATCTCGGTCGGCGCGCCGCGCAGCACATCCTGGAGCATGGATGAACGGTTAGCCGATGTCCGCCGGGCCACCTCTTCGACGGCGCTTTCCGGACCCTCGAACGGTAGGCTCACCCCTTGCGCGCGCGCCACCGCGGCCGCCTCGTGCGCCAGTTCGCCCATCAAAAGGCGCGCCGCCGGTCGGTGGAGCAGTTCGCCGTTGGGCACACGCAGAAAAGCCGTCAGCGGGTTGATCGCCGCACTGATCACCATTTTTCCCCACACGAGCGAACGGGCATCTGCCACCACGTTGACCGCGAAGCCGGCCGTGCGCAGAATCGCCTCCAACGGGCCGAGGCGCGGGTGCGCCTCAATCGAAACCGGTCCATCGCCGCCTAGGCGCGCCAGGCCGGGAGCCAGCAATGTCGCGCCGATGGTGGTCACGCCCAGAGCGACGCGCCAATAACCAAGGGACCCGGCAAGAATCTCGCGGTTGCCCAGACCGTTCTGCAGGGTCAGCGCCAAGCCTTCTTCGTCCAGACAAGTGTAGAGCTGCCTCGCGGCTCGTTCCGTCTGCCAGCCTTTGACCAGTACCAGCGCGAAGCGCGCCTCGCGACAAACAACCGGATCGTCCGTAGCGCGGACAGGGTACGCCCGTTCCAATCCATCCGCGCCGACCAGGCGCGCCCCCTCCTTGCGGAGCGCGTCCAGGCCGGCCTGCCAGGTGCCGAGCATGGTCACGTCCACGCCGGCCGCTGAAAGCTTGGCGGCAAAGAGCGTGGCAAGCGCGCCGGTGCCGACAATGAGAATGGATTGGGTAGTCATAGTGGAAAGTGACCAGTTATCAGTGATCAGTTTACAGTTTTCGGTGTTCAGTGAGCGGTACTGGTCACTGGTGACTGATCACTGGTAACTGATGACTGGAACGCCTCCCACTCTTCCGCCGGCATCTCGATGGTATGCTCCTCCGCCGGAAACGATTTTGCCTCCACGTCAGTGATGAATTCGCGGAAAGCGCGCCTCATCTCGGCGTGGAAGTCGGCGTACTTCTTGACGAACTTGGGCGTAAAGCGGTCGAACAGGCCAAGCAGGTCGTGCGTGACCAAAACCTGTCCATCGCAACCCAATCCAGCCCCGATGCCGAGGGTTGGTATGTTCAACCGCTTTGTGACCAACTCCGCCAGCCGCGCTGGGACAGATTCCAGCACCAGGCTGAAACAGCCGGCTTCCTCGAGCAGCAGGGCATCTTCCAGCAGACGTTTGGCCGCCACAGCCGTGCGTCCCTGCGGGCGGAAGCCGCCCAGTTGATGCACCGATTGCGGCGTCAGGCCAAGGTGTCCCATCACCGGGATGCCCGCGCCGACGATGGCGCGCACGACCTCCATTCGCTCACGCCCGCCTTCCAGCTTGACGGCATCCATGCCGCCCTGCTGCAAAAAGCGCCCGGCGTTGCGCAGCGCCTCTTCCACCGAAACCTGGTAGGACATGAATGGCATGTCCCCGATCAGCAAGGCTGACTTCGCCCCGCGCGCCACCGCCCGGCAGTGGTGCAGCATCTCTTCCATTGTGACAGGCAGCGTGTTGGAATAGCCCAACACCACCATGCCGAGCGAATCGCCGACCAGGATGACATCCATCCCGGCTTGATCCATCGCCAGCGCGGTGGGATAGTCATAGGCCGTCAACATACTGATTGGCTCGCCGCGTTCTTTCTTTTGGCGCAGCGTCAGATTGGTGACTTTCTTACGTTCAGAAGTCGAAACGGAAACAGGAGAAAGTGTGGACAAGGTACCCTCCGTGAAAGGTAGGGGCCGGGCCGGATCCTGAGTAGGGAAGCCTCTTCCCCTTCTATTCCCTTGCCCATCGCCGGACAGCCACTTGTTCCCCTCACCCCTTGCCCTCTCCCTGAGGGAGAGGGGTTGGGGCGAGGGTAAATAGATGCTTTGCGCCGTAGTGTTCACGCAGAGGCAGTAATACACGCGGCAAAGCTATTATTCCACAAATTAGATAGAATGGCAATCTTTTTATTTTGCTCTATGATGATAAAATACGTTTTTGAACTCTTCGCGTATCACCTCAATAAACTGAGGGGCGGGGGATATGCGGGCGGCTTCGCCGCCCGCATATCCCCCATCCTCCTCTACTTATTGAGAAGATACCTTTTCGCTTCAATACTTTCCGAAGGAGTAGATTTATGCGACGAACACTGAGTTTCTTCATCGGCGTGATCTTGGGTGGCCTGGCCGGGGGAATAATCGCCTTGCTCTTTGCCCCCGAATCTGGCCCAGAATTGCGCAACAGAATGCGCGAGCGCGCCGAAAACCTGGCTGGTGAAATCCGCCAGGCGGCTGCGACCAAGCAGATCGAATTGCAAGAACGGCTGGATACCCTGCGCGCCCCCAAGGCTCAAGAGTAAAACGTGATGCGCCGAAGGCCTACTCGGTAAAACGTAAGCACATTGCTCGATTACGTTTTACTTTTTACGTTTTACGTTTCACGTTCTCGTAAAACTCCTCCGCCTGCGCCATGCAGCGCTGGTAGTTGGCGCGCTCGGCAATGATGCGTGCATTCTGCCGAGCTGCCCGGGCGCGCAGACCGGCATCCCTCAGCGCAGCCAGGATGGCCTCCGCCAGGGCCTGCGGCTCGGCGGGATTGACCAAAAAGCCGTTCTCACCGGGCGTAATCCACTCGCGCAGGGAATCGATGTCTCCGGCGACCGGGAAACATCCGCAAGCCATTGCTTCGAGCAGCGAGTTGGGCGTCCCATCGTGAGCACTGGGCGAGACGAACACCTGCGCCCGCTGGAACAGCCTCCAAAGCTGCGGCTGTGATAGACGCGGCCACAGGCGCACACTGGCCGCGATCCCCAGCGAGGCGACCCAACGTTCAGCCTCTGGGTCACCAGCCAGCGGCGGGCAGATGAAACAGGCCTGGGGTTTTTTTTGTATCACCAGTCTAATGGCGCGGAAAAAAGTGTCATTGCGCACGCTGCCCGGCCGTGAGCCGCGCGGGTTGACGATCAGCGGGGCATCCCTTGGGAGGTCAGGCAGAGGCCCGGCTTCCGCGGCGGCGCGGCGCATCTCATCCAGCCGGATGCCGCCTGCCCCGGGGATAACCAGGGTTGGCTGATCGGCTGGGAAACCCCACTCCCGCCCCAGGCGGATGTCACGCTGGGCATCGGCCATTAAGCCTTGCGCCCGGCAGAGAGCCCAGCGGGTGAGCCATCTCATCAACAAAGAACCGTGAGCGTGAAGGGTGAGGTCGTTGCCCCAAATGGATATGACCAGCGGCACTTCCCGGGGCGCGGAGGCGGCCAACATCCCCTCGAAGGGGATGCGCAGCGCATGGATCAGGTCCGGCCTGAGGGCCGCGGCCAGGGCGCGGAAACGCCGCTGGTAGGGTAGCAGGCTCACGGGTCCGAGATAGTAGCGTAGAGGCCGCAGCAGGCCGCGAAAGCGTCCGACCAGTCCCCCTTTGGGAGTCAGTGAGGTGCATGTCCCCGCAGTTCGGGGGCTCGTCGCCTGTCCCCCGCCCAAAGCGCCGAACGCCACCGGCAAGACGTGGAATGATGCCAGGCCGGGCGGCGGGTCGCACGGGAAAGTCGAGACGAGGTGGACTTCATCCCCGCGCTCGAGCCAGTAGCGCAGCCAGCTCAAAGTGATCGGTGAACGGCCATCGGCGACGAATAGCAAGCGCATAAGGGTACTCCACGAGCAATATACCACAATGGTGGCACTTCAAGCCACCACATTGGTAGCTCTCTTAGCTACCACAATCTCTAGTTTCATCATGGTAGCTTTCCGCTGTAACTTTTAATGGAAAGTACCATAAACCATTTGACGAAACAGGTTAGTTTGTGTATAGTGTTGTGGTCTGGCATCAACTCACATTAGCGAGGCTAATTTATGAAACAAATTTGTGTCATCGGCGTCGGCTACGTCGGCCTGGTTACCGGCGCTTGCTTCGCCGATCTGGGCAACCGCGTCATCGCCCTGGATATCAACGAGCAACGCATCGAGGGCCTGAAAAAAGGCCTCATGCCCATCTACGAACCCGGCCTGGAAGAACTGGTCAACCGCAACGTCAAGGCTGGACGGTTATCCTTCACCACCTCTTACGCTGAAGCATTAGAGGGGACGGAATTCGCCTTCATCGCCGTCGGCACGCCCTCGGCGGTCAACGGCGATGCGGACTTGCAGTACGTGGCGGCTGCGACGCGTTCCATTGCCGAGAACATGACCGCGCCGCTGGTCATCATCAACAAGTCCACCGTTCCGATCGGGACCGGGGACTGGGTCGCCGATATCGTGACACAACACCAGCCCAAGCCGGTGGAATTTGCAGTCGTCTCCTGCCCGGAGTTCTTGCGCGAAGGCTCGGCCATCGGCGACTTCATCAGCCCGCACCGCACGGTGATCGGCTCGTTGCATCGCGAGGCAGCGGAAAAGGTGGCCCAACTGCACCTGCCGCTGCGCGCCCCGATCCTCATCACCGACCTGCGCACAGCCGAGATGATCAAGTACGCCTCCAACGCCTTCCTGGCGACCAAGATCTCGTTCATCAATGAGGTGGCGGACATTTGCGAGGCCCTGGGCGCGGACGTGAAAGAGGTGGCGGCCGGCATGGGCTACGATAAACGCATCGGTTCGGCCATGCTGGATGCCGGTCTGGGCTGGGGCGGCTCGTGCTTCCCGAAAGATGTCAAGGCGCTGGCGTTCATGGCCGAGGAGCAGGGACTTGACCCGCGCATCCTCCACTCCGTCATGGAGGTCAACTACGACCGCCGCAAGGAGGTGATCAAACAAGTCGAAGCATTGCTGGGAGGGCTAAAGGGTAAGACGATTGGCCTGCTCGGCCTGGCCTTCAAGCCCAACACCGACGATATGCGCGAAGCGCCCTCGATGGACATCGTCGCAGGATTCATCCAGGCAGGTGCAACGGTGCGCGCCTTCGATCCGGTCGCGATGGAAGTGGCGCGCGGCCTCCTGCCGGCGGTCGAGATGCACGAAGATCCCTACGAGATGGCCAAGGGCTGCGACGCATTGGTGGTCATCACCGAATGGAACGAGTTCAAACAGCTCGACCTCGAGCGAATCAAGGAACTGCTCAAGCAGCCGGTCATCTTCGACGGGCGCAACATCTACGATCCGGTCAAGATGAAGGCGCTGGGCTTCACCTATCGCGGCCTGGGACGTCAGTGATCAGTTTTCAGCAACCAGTGTTCAGTGATCAGTGTTCAGTGATCAGTTTTCAGTGATCAGTGGTCTGAGGTCTATTGGTCACTGATTTTCGATAAGGAGGAACAAATGTCCGGATTGGCTCATGCGAATAGCTTTCGTGACCTGATTGTTTATCAGAAGTCGAGGGTGTTATCACGAGAGGTTTTTACACTGACGAAGGGTTTTCCCAAAGAAGAAATGTTCTCCTTGACCGATCAGGTTCGACGTTCGTCGCGTTCCATCGGTGCACAAATTGCGGAGGCATGGGCTAAACGCCGTTATGAGAAGAATTTTGTCAGCAAGCTGACCGACTCCGATGGCGAACAGCAGGAGACGCAACATTGGATCGAAACCGCGTTGGACTGCGAATATATTTCCCGCGCGCAGGCCGATGCGCTCCTTGCACAATGCGCTGAGATTGGCCGCTTGCTTGGCGGCATGATAGCAAAAGCTGAACTTTTCTGCAACCCCGACGCGCTTTCTGTGCGTGAAGAACAAGCCCCCTACTTCACCACTACTGATGACTGAACACTGAACACTGAATACTGATGACTACCCCCCCCGTCTGTGACTACACCGATTCCAATTACCAGGCCTCCTTCTGGGATGCTGGCGGGCGCGCATACGAGGACCGCTGTGAAGCTATCGCGCTAAAGCGTTTGCTGCCCAAAAGCGGAGGACTACTGCTCGAGCTGGGTGCGGGCGCCGGTCGCAACACGCCCCGCTACGCCGGTTTCGAGCGCGTCGTATTGCTGGATTACTCGCGCACCCAACTGGAACAGGCCCAGGCGCGGCTGGGACGCTCTGACCGCTATGTCTACGTTGCTGCGGACGTGTACCGCCTGCCCTTCGTGGACGGCCTTTTCGACGCGGCGACCATGATCCGCACGCTGCACCACATGGCCGATGCGCCCAAAGCCTTGCGCCAGGTGAGCAACGTGCTCCAGCCGGGCGCGACCTTCATCTTGGAATACGCCAACAAACAGAATCTCAAGGCCATCCTGCGCTACGCCCTGCGCCGCCAGGATTGGAATCCATTCACATTAGAGCCTGTGGAGTTCGCGAAACTCAACTTCGATTTCCACCCTCAGGCCGTGCGCGGCTGGTTGACAGATGTGGGCTTTGCCATCCAGAAGACGCTGACCGTCTCGCACTTCCGCCTTGGCCTGCTCAAACGGCTGGTACCGACGAGCATCCTGGCTGGAATGGATTCACTCTTTCAATGGACCGGCGCGCTGTTTCAATTGACCCCCAGTGTATTTGTGCGCTGCCGCCTCGTAGGGCGGGATTCTATCCCGCCACGCGTAGGGCAGAATTCCATTCCGCCGTCCATCGGACAAAATGGAATTTTGTCCTACTTCAAATGTCCCGATTGCGGACATGCCCCGTTGGAAACTGTAGGGCGGGATTCTATCCCGCCAACAAAAGGATTGAAGGAAAAAACAAGTCACCTCGCCTGCCCGTCGTGCAAGCGAAAGTGGGCGGTGAGGGAGGGGATTTTCGATTTTCGCGAAACAATCCACTGAAAGCAACAACGGCCAACCAGAAGGGAATGGCCGTTGTTTTTTTGGCCGAGCGCGCGAAAACCGCCTCGCACAAGCGCGCATTCTCGAGCCATTTATGCTATACTGAAAAACACGGCTCAATCAGGTGTGGAACCAGAAAGAAATGAAACAATTCGTTATCGAAAACCCCGTTCTGAATTCCTCTTACTATAGACTCAAGCGCGCCCTGAGGGCCGAAATAAACGAGTCTGCCTGGGCTGCGCTGTACTCGACGACCTCCTATCTCTTCGATCCACCGAAGACCGGCAAGATCGCGGTCAAGGTGATCAATCACTACGGGGATGAGGTATTGAAGGTGTATGAGGTTTAAGTTTTATTTAGGAATTTAGGCGAACTCTTATGCTAAAGTTCCTTCAACTAGCTGATGTGCATCTTGGCGCAGCACCTACTTTTTTAGGTGACTTGGCACAAGATAGAGCATTGGATTATTTGGATGCATTTGAACGCGCCATTGATTATGCAATCGAGCCATCGAATGGAATCAATTTTGCTCTCATTGTTGGGGATTTTTTCGATGTCGCGAATCCCTCCCAGAATGTAATTCGCTTCACAGCTAATCAATTGAAACGACTGGCTCAAGCAAGAATTCCGCTCATTGTTACCCCAGGCAACCACGATGGCATTGGGGCACCTGAAAGTATTTATCGAAATTCGAGCATAAATTCACTGATGAAGGTGATACGGAGCCCGCAAGTAGAACACTTCGATACGATGGTCATAAACGGTGAAGTTGTGCATTTCTATGGTATGGCCTGGGATGTACAATCCAAACCGCCATTTGATGTGTTTCATAAAAGAGAAGAGGATGGCTACCATATCGCCATGATTCATGGCACACTAAAAGGGGGATTGTTTACTGAAGGTCATTCGCGTGAAGTTCCCCTTGATTTAGATAACCTGGCAAAAAGTGGTATGGATTACATTGCTCTAGGGCATCTACACAAATTCCAGAAAAAAGATGCGGGAAAAACTCCTGTGGTTTATCCAGGCACTTTGGAAAGCCGTCGATTCTCGCCTGGTGAAGATGGGGAAAAGTATTTGGTTGTAGTAACTTTAGACCAACCACAAAGCGCAATCATAAATCAATTCAAATGGAATAATAAATCATTAATTTCTGAGAAGCTTGATTTGGATCAAGAATTGTTTGAGACAGAGAGCGAGCTTTCTGAAATGATTCAATCAAAATATGGGTCTAAAAATACCCTATTGAAGTTGACTTTGACAGGAAGCCCACCATTTGTAATTGATGTAGATGCACTAATCACTCGTTTGAGTGGTGATTTTTATTGGATGGATATTGTGGATAACACAAGCGCCTTTGATAGTGTGTTGGCTGAAACTTGGTCTCGGGAAGAAACTATTCGAGGGTTATATGTTCGAAAATTGAAGCAGAGGCTTGATGCTGCAGAATCGATCGACGAAAAACAAAAATACCAATTAGCTCTAAAACTGGCAACACAGGCTTTTCAAAAGTCATCACAGAAAAAGTAAAGATGCTGATAAAGAAAATCGTCTTAAAAGGCTTTGGGGTTTTAAATGATCATCTCATCCAATTCTCCGATGGGAAAATAAATGTCATCGTAAGTGAGAATGAGACCGGTAAATCCACCCTATGTAACGCAATTGCCGCTATCGTCTATGGCTTTCCGAGTAAAAGCGAAACGGATTTGAGACGTTCTTGGGATTATAACGGCGAATTTAATGGAAGATTAGAAATTGATCTTAATGGGAGTTTGATAAGCATAGAGAGGAATTTTGAAAACAACAACGTGAGAATGGTAAGGATGGCTGCTGAGGAAGAAGAACTTTTTATTGGCGATGCAAATCCTAAAGGTCGAACTGAAGAACCAAGAGCTTACCGTAAACTTCTTGACGAATTAGGTTTCCCTCCTGAGACAGTATTTCGAAGCGCAATCTATGTTGGTCAACTTGATGTTGAAATAGAAATAGATGATGAATTGAGGCAACATCTTTCTGGTGCTGGTAAGGCAGATTATTTAAATGCATTAAATGATCTCGAGAAGCAATACTACTCCCTAACACGACAAGGTCTGCCAGGAGATAATCCAAAAAGATCAGATAAAAAGCTAGAAGAAATGCATGCAAAAAAAGATCAACTGATTGAAGAACTCAGAAATGCCCACTTGCAGAGCGCAGAATTAGTAAAGATCGAAAATAGCTTGGAAGATGAAAAGCGTGTGTATCAGGAAACTATAAACAAGGAAAACAAAATTGACTCTGAGAAATCTGCATTGGATGAGTATATTAATCTTTTGATAGAACGAGATTCCCTTAATCAAAGAATAAAACTGGAAGAAGACAAAAAAAGGCAAAGGGAGGATTTGGTTAGCACAATTAACGATCTGGAAAGACAATTAATTGGAGAAAAATTTTCGATCTACAATTCCCTTCCTGAAAATTCACTTCAAGATCTGGAAAAGTATGTACAGTCAGACGCTGAAGAAATATCTCGCGAAATACAGGCAATCCAATTGGAAGAAAACCAATTAAATTCCGAATTAAATGACCCTCGTTTCACTGGATTTTCTGAGATTCATGAAGACATAAGTGGAATTATTAAAAAACTAAGTGATGAAAAAAGAAATTTTGCGGAATTAGAAAAAAGATCTACTAACTTTGCCGAGAGCTTAAAGACTAAACCACCTCGTTGGTTGATTTTTATAGCTTTAGTTTTCATGGGTTTGATCGGTGCTGGTTTGGGCGTAACAGCAATATTGCTCTTTATTAACAATCATTTTATTGGCATCGCACTTGGGCTATTCATATTTGGAGCGTTTACTGGAATTGCAGCTCCGGCCTTATTCATTATTCAAAGTAATCGCATACAGAAAGAAAAAGAAAAACAATTTGAATTAAAGACTCAACTCGAGGAAAAGCAGAACACCTACAATGAATTGTTGAGAAGAATTAAACCCATCGTACAAATGGCAGATGAGAATTCATTTGTATTCGAAGCCTTGGGAGAAAAATGGGAACAATATAACCAAAAAAGAACAGTGTTGACAAAATTAATTGAGAGGAAGGAAGTTTTATCACCACAAGCATTACTACATATTCGCACTAATCCTGAGATTAAACCTATTCTAGATTCAGCTTCTGCAGCCATTATTCGGGAACAACTAAAAGAATTCCGCTCGTTAAAAACTAGGTTAGAGACAAATAAAGATAATCTGGGAAAAATAAGTAATCTCCATGATTCGTCGAATACAGATAAACCACCACAAGATCGTTTTAGGGAAGTTGTAATCCTAATGGATCAACTTACGAAAAATAATCCGAACCTCATTGTCTATAAAGAGGACAAGAGCACATGTCTAATTCAAAAAAATAGACTAAGGGACGAGATCAATCAGCTTTCCAATAAAATAAAGAATATTGATTCAAATATTCGCAATTTAGAAATCCGCCTTGGGCAACTAAGGATTTCCGAGGTTAGAGACCTGCAACTTGTTCAAGAAGAAATCCAAGATACAGAGGATGTTATTAAAAGATTGCACGACCGCACGACTGCACTCGGTGTTGGGATTGAGGTTCTCAAAGACGCAATTAAAGAGTATGAGGAAAATCATATCTCCCGGCTTTCTCAACTTGTATCGACAAACTTTTCTAAATTTACTCATGAAAACTATAAACGCGTTGAAATTATGCCTGGGGATAACACCAAAATATATACCAAAAAAGAGAAGTGTATTGAACCATCTCAATTAAGTGTCGGGGCGAAAGATCAGCTGTTTTTCGCTATTCGGCTCGCGATATCAGATATTTTGTCAAGTGAAATGTCTTTACCACTAATTTTGGATGATACCTTTGTTAATTACGATCAGAGTAGGTTGGATTTAGTTCATGACACTCTAAATACCTTGGTGACTACGAAGCAGATTATTCTCCTTTCCCATAATTCGAGTTTTGAATCTTGGGCTGACACTTTAGTAAATTACTCAAGTCCAAGTAAAAGCTAAAGGATGGTAACAATGATCGTCATTTATGGGAGAAGGGATTTCAGCCTCTGAATGAGACATGCTCTAGCCGGCGGATAAGATGAACCAGGAGAAAGAACGGCTTTCCTTCCGCTCTTTGCCTCACTACCCCTCGACTTACTGGGTATCGCGTAAATATTTGAACCTAAATTCTCGTTTTTCTCTGCTTTTTGGCCGCTTCAGTTTAGAAATTTATGCAAGGAAGCAGTAGGCCCCAGGCAAACCTCCGGTTGACAAAATAGAACATTTGTTTTACAATAATTGCGCGGCAAGGGTGTTCTTTGGGAATCCTTGCCGCTTTTTCTTTCGGACCTTAACATTTGAATATTCCGAAGAAGTACGCCATCCAGCATCGCGCAGCATCCCGTAGGGACGGCCTCCCTTCCCCTGGCTGAGACCTGGTCGAGGCGGCGGCACTAACCGAGGCGCCGAAGCGCCGCCTCGTCCCCCTATTTCTGATCGCTTACCCCGTGTTCTTGACGGGGTGAAATGGGGGGACTAAAGGGGGGCATTTGTTCCTCCTTCGTTCCTCAGAAACAAATATTGTACCCGCAGGGTACATTGCTTCTCCACCACCCAAAAATGTGACAGCCCCAGCGCCTTCAGCGGCGTCTTTTCGAGCGTTTGCAGCAGCCAGCGCAAGGCTTTCCCCAGCTTGCCAAAGCGGGCAATAACGTTATCGTACGCGCCGAAGATGACAGTGCGCTCGATGATTTTCACTGGCAGGCCAGCGAATAGTTTTTCAAGATCACATTTAGAATAGACGCGCACGTGAGGCGCGAGCCTGTCCCGCCATCTGCGCGGCAGGTAGTTGACCAGGGGAATGTTGCCAAAGCGATACTTCCCGCGCCAGCAGACGCCGTGCGTCTCGAATGGATAGCCGCGGTTGGGGACGAACAGTACCAGCCGCCCGCCAGGTTTCAAGGTGCGGACGATTTCCTCCACGGCTCGACGGTCATCGCGGACGTGTTCGAGCACCTCGTGGCTGAGGATCAGGTCGAAGGTTTCGGCGGGATAGGGCAGCCCCTCCCCGCTCGCGCAGGCCAGCAGGTCCGAATGCACACGCGCCTCACGCACGCGCTCGAAGTCGTATTCCAGGCCGAATACCTGTCCACCGAAAGGTTTCAGGTGCGCGACGTACATCCCCACGCCGCAGCCGTCTTCGAGGATGCGACCTTGGATGCGATTTTCGGCGGCGCGCAGGATCATCTGCAAGCGGCGTTCCTGTCCCGCCCGCCAGACGTAAGAGGGTTCGCCAAACAAAGCGGCTTTTGCGAGGTCGCGTGTGCTCCTCATGCCCTGACCCCCCAGTGGATGGCAACCGTCCCGAACATCAAGCGGCGAAAGCCAACCTCTCGAAATCCTGACGCCTCCATGTGGATAGCCAGCGCTTCGGCTGGCAGGAAATTCTCAGTCGAAATGCGCAGGTATTGATAATCCTCATCGTGACGCGCAACCATCCTGGCCAGCAGCGGGATGACGATGTGCAGTTGGAGCCAGACCAGCGGCGCGAAAAAGCCCGGCCGCGGGCGGGTGGTATCGAGAATGACGATCCGCCCGCCGGGTTTGAGCACGCGGCGCTGTTCACGCAGAACGCCAGGCACATCCGGGATATTGCGCACCAGAAAGCCGGAAACGGCCGCCTCGAAAGTCTGCGGCGGGAACGGCAGACAGGCCGCGTCGGCGGAAATCTGCGCAGCACCTACTCGGCAGGCGGGGCGGGTGTCACGCCTCTTGCCGAGGCGCATCATTTCGACGGTAAAATCTACCGCCGTGAGGCGCGCCGCGGGAAACTGCTGTAGGGCGGCGCGGGCCAGGTCGCCGGTGCCGGTTCCCAGGTCCAGGACGTGCGCGCCTGGCGCGAGCGCGGCGCGGCGGACGACTTCGCGCCGCCAGCGCTGATCCTGTCCGAACGTCATCAGGCGGTTCATCAAATCGTAGCGGGAGGCAATGCGCGTAAAAAGACCCTGAATGTTGCGTGCCTGTTTTGCGGTGGGTAAGTCCACGAGCTGCTCCAGAGATAAAGTGCCTTTATTATATCTTGCATCTTTGGGACTCCTGTGCTAGAATTGTATTCGTACGTAGAGCCGATTTAGTTGACACCGAAAAGTGGGCGCCCCCCACTTTTCTGCATGTATAACAGGGTGTCATTGCAAGCGCCCGCTCCCTTGCTTAGCCCGCAATGGCAGGGAAGTACGCGTGGCTCGCAATGACAGAATAACACTGGGGAGTAGGTTCGCATGAAGAACGAATTTAGCTTGGCATTCAATGAAGTGCTTGAAGAGAAGCAACTGCCGAAAGAGGTCATTTTACAGGCGGTTGAGTCCGCTATGGTTTCAGCCTACCGGCGCGCCGTCAACGCTTCCACCGCCCAACAAGTCGAAGCCAAAGTAGACCCTGAGACCGGCAAGGTGATCATCTGCGCCGAAAAAGAAGTGGTCGAAGAGGTGCAGGATGAACGCACCGAGGTGATCCTGGAGGCCGCCCATGCGGTGAACCCGGAGGCCAACCTCGGCGACATGGTCATGGTCGACTCCACGCCCACCGACTTTGGCCGGGTCGCCGCGCAGACGGCCCGCCAGGTTATCCAGCAGCGCATCCGCGAGGCCGAACGCCAGGTGCAGTCGCAATACTTCGAGAAACAGATCGGGGAGATCATCAGCGGCGTGGTCCAGGCAGCCAGCAACGTGCAGGGCATCACCGTCGGCCTGGATATGAAGGCCGAGGGCGTCATGCCGCCCAACCAGAAAATCCCGGGCGAGCACTTCAAGGTGCATGACCGCGTGCGCGCCATCGTTCTGGAAGTCAAAGAAAGCCCGCGCGGGCCGCAGATCATCCTCTCCCGTTCGCACCGCAACTTCCTGCGCCGCCTGCTGGAGAACGAGGTGCCGGAAATCTATCACGGCATCGTCGAGATCCGCGCCATCGCCCGCGAGCCGGGGCAGCGCGCCAAGGTGGCCGTCTCGGCCACCCAGCCCAACGTGGACCCGGTGGGGGCGTGCGTCGGCATGCGCGGCGTGCGCATCCAGGCCATCGTCAAGGAGCTGCACGACGAGAAGATTGACATCATCGAATGGAATCCCGATCCGGTAATTTACATTTCCAAAGCCATCAGCCCGGCACGCGTCTCCGGCGTCTTCCTGGCTGAAGACAATAAGACCGCCACGGTGGTCGTCCAGGAAGATCAACTGAGCCTGGCCATCGGGCGAGACGGGCAGAATGCGCGCCTGGCCGCCAAGCTGACCGGCTGGCGGATTGACATCAAGTCCCTGGCCGAAGCCGCGGGCGATGCCGTTGCCAAGTTGCAAAGCGACGCCACCCTGAGCGCGCTGGCCGAGGCCGAAAAGTCGCACGTCGCGACCATCGAGGCAATCCTGACCAAGAAGGACGAGGGCCGCCCCCTTACCCCGGAAGAATACACGCTGCTAACCCAGTTCGTGGATCGCGTCGAGCGGCGCACGGTGGAACAGAAAAAGGCCGAGCGAGCCGCTGAAGAGGAACGCACCTCGGCTGCCCGCGCGGACATCCCCGCCGCCGCCTTCGATGCGCCGATCTTCGACCTGGAACTGGCCGAACACATCCTCAACATCCTGACCGAGGCCGAACTCCGCACCATCGGCGACCTGATGATGATGATGAAGCTCAACCCGGATAAAATCCTGGGCCTGGCCGGCATTGGCCCCAAGTCCATGCAGGCCATCGAGAATGCGCTGGCGAAAGTCACCTTCCCAGAGCCTGAGCCTGTGGCCGAACTAGTTGCGGAAGTCGAGGCCGCTGCCGAAGCTGTTGCCGAACCCGTAATCGCCGCCGAGGCCGGAGCGGTGGAAGTCGCGCCGCCTGTCGAGGAGATGGTCGAAGTGGAGGCCAAGCCTGCCAAAGCCGAGGCCGCGCCCGCTGTGGAAGAAGCAGCCGCCGAGGAAAAGCCGCTCGAAGAGATCTTCGTTCTGAAGCCTGAAATGTTGAAACCCGCCCCAGTCGCGGAAGAAGAGGAAGATACCTCGGACAAGAAGAAAAAGAAGAAACAGAAACACGTCGAGATCGTTTACGACGAGGAAAAGGACCAGACCATCGCCCTCAAGAAGCACAAGCGCGGCGAAGAGGGCTGGGACGAATGGGAAGCTTGAAACCTGCAGGGGCGGGATACTCCGCCCCTATGGATTGAATAAAGGTGTCTGGCAAAGTTGCAAAACGTCACAAGCATATCCCCCAGCGTACCTGCGTGGGCTGTCACATCGTGCTGCCCAAGCGGTCGCTGATCCGCCTGGTGCGCCAGCCGGAGGGCGTACAAATTGACCCAACCGGCAAACTGGCCGGGCGCGGG
>Ga0315279_10006093_pt1 | contig 15343 bp, 13 predicted proteins | sample YL17G06_20_MG_FD_203694 | JGI IMG/M metagenome (GOLD analysis project Ga0315279, IMG submission 203694) | Sediment microbial communities from Yellowstone Lake, YNP, Wyoming, USA - YL17G06_20 | ecosystem: Environmental > Aquatic > Freshwater > Lake > Sediment | place: USA: Wyoming | collected... | reverse complement strand
ATACTATGATGACCCAATAGATCCTCATCTTGGAACTGAACATTGCCCGCGAGCATGACCATAGCCTCGCTACTGCGTGCACGGTACGCACCATCGCTGATCCCCGCCCGGAATCGCTCTTCCTCCCCTATGGTTTTTCCGAGTGTCATGGTGGATTCTGTGGGATTTGAACCCACAAAGCTGACTAGCTCGACCCGAAAAGGGATAAGACTGCCCCTTTAGCGCGCTTTTGAAAGGCAGCCTACCCCCGATTCAAACCTCCATGTGAAGAGGCCCTCGCAGTTTCTTCCAAATCATCTTTCTTCTTCTTTTGATTTTGCCTCCTATCGTCGATTCTGCAGTCTCGCACTCGGGTCGGGGTGTTGAGCGGACAAACCTCTATTCGCGGTTCTCCCGCACTATGGCCGCTTCGTCCCTTGTCAGGGATCTTGCCCCAATCCCCTTGACGCACTCGTCCGTGCAGGTTTAGTCATGGGGTTGAATCCTTGACCGTGATACGGTTCCCTCGTCTTGAGCATCCAGTAGATGATATGGGCGAGCTTTCTCGCCGTTGCGGTCGTAGCCCTGTTCTTGCCCCGCCTCTTCTCTAGCTTCGAGTGGAACCTCGAGAGCCTCGACTCTGGATGGAGGTGCCTGTGGATGTGCACCGTCTCGATGAGGATCCACCTCAGATATGCGGATCCTTCCTTGCTGATGCCACCGTAGTGTACGGTGGAAGCCGACTGGCTCACGGTCGGCACGAGCCCCGCATATGCCGCGAGCCGCTCTGGGTCCGGGAACCTGTTGATATCGTCTATCTCCGCATGGATGAGGAGGGCGCCGTAGAACCCGATGCCCGGGGCCGTCGCTATGAGCTGTGCATCGGGTCTTCGCTTGAACTCGACCAGCAACTGCTGGTTCATCACCTCGATCTGAGCCTGGATTCTCTCGAGGCAATCCAGGTTCGAGGTGATCGTGGGGATATCGAGGCTCCGCATCCTCTCGATGTCCTTCTTCGAGAACGAAGTCTTGAGCTCAGGGGGACGCCTCACTCCTCGTCTGAGGAGTTCTGCGGATATCCTGTTCTTGAAGCTCGTGGACTGACGAGCCAGATATGTCCGCTGTCTCACGAGTTGCCTGAGGTCCCTGATGTCCCTGGAGGGGACCCAGGACCTCGGGATGAGGTCCGCTCTCAGCAGCTGGGCGAGGGTCTCGGCATCAACCTTGTCGGTCTTGACCCTAGCTTCCGCGATCGCCCTCACCTTCAAGGGATGAGCGAGGACGACCTCGAACCCCCTGTCCTCGATGCCCTCGTAGATGTACTCCCAGATGCCGGTGGACTCGAGGACGAACTTGGCATGTTTGATACCAGCCAGGAATACATCCAGGCTCTCGTGTGTGGACGGGAACCTCTCGTTAGAGAGGGCCCGTCCTCGTTCATCGATCACGCACGCCTGACAGAATTCTTTATGTACGTCCAGTCCCACGTACAGCATGGTCTCTTGCCTCATCGTGTTTCACCAACATCAATATCGGCGAGGGACCACTTCTACATACCATCCCCTTTCTTCTTCCTGGCGAAGTAGTCTCCACCAACCTTCTCAGGCTCACCTGAGAGTGGCGTGATATCATACCCACTCGACCTCAACAGACTGAGGCAACTGGCGGCTTGAATTGCAGGCGCGTGCGTTGAGAGGAGAATGAAGGGACAGTATTCGTCAAGCGTTCTTTTCGCTCCCGTAAGAACGAGTAACTCGGCTCCCTCGACATCAATCTTCACAAAGTCTGGGGGCGCGATAACTCGTTTCTCGATGAGCGAATCCACGCTCACGACATCGACTTCAATTTCACCCTTGTCGCTCATACGTGCCCTCGAGCCATCTTCATTGTGGGAAAACAGAACCCTGCCATTCTCACTAGCCACAGCTTTGTCAATCACTTGCACATTAGCCAGCCCGTTAAGCTCAATGTGCTTTTGCAAGAACTTGAGATTTCGAGGCAACGGCTCGAAAGCTACTACTTTGCCATGCTCTCCCACAAGCTCGGAGGCCAGCAATGTGTAGAAACCGACGTGTGCACCAATATCGTAGACCGTTTCTCCTGGCAGAACTGCCTTATGGAAGAGTCTTTGATTGCTATATTCGTAAGTCCCGAGATAGTATGAGAGAACCCCGGATCGTACAACCCATCTCTTGCCCCTCAATGCGCCTTGAGGAACCGGGAGAACGAGGTCCCTGGGGATGAGAGACGCTATCATTCTTCCTACGAGCGCTTGATTGCCGATGAATGAGAACCTGGACCACGTTGTTGCCATTCTGCCTATCGCCATTTTTCCGCACCCCAATCCTGTCTAGGGGTTTATGGGCTTTTCTGAGCGATTTTTCTCGACAGCTGCAACACCATGGGCAAGGGGCGAGGGTCGGATATCGTCTCATTTGGTCCTACCTCGAGTAGATGTCGATGGATCTGTGTGCGATTCTCTCCCATGACAGCTCATCTTTGATAAGCCCTTCGGCTCTGCTACTCATATCGGTCCTCAGTCTCTGATTGAATATTACTGATTTGATTGCGATGCGCAGCGCGTCCACATTCCCCCTTGTGAAGCCGACGGCGGCATTGGCGTCGAACAGCACCTTGTATCCCAAGTCACCCCTCGGCACAATCACAGGCAAGCCAGTTCCGACGGCCTCAACTACGGTGATTGAATGGTCTCCTGGCCAGACTCCAAGATCCGCTGCATTGTATAGCTCAGGGAGTTCCGTGTTTGGAACGAAGCCGACGAATGTGATTCTCTTCGCAATTCCGAGAGCTTTCGCTAGATCCTTGAGATGCGTAATGTAATGATCTGGCCCATCTCCTACCATAGCCAGTCTCAAATTGGGATCCTCATGCATCAATCCGCCCAGCGCCGCAAGTAGAATACTAATGTCCTTTGAAGAATCGAACTTCCCAGAAGTCATAACAAGGAATTCATCTCCTGAGATTCCCAATCTTGATCTTCCTCTTCGCCTCAGTTCATATGATTTTCTGAACCGTCTCGCATCAGCCCCTAAGTGCAAGAGCTCAATCCTATCCTCTGAAATTGGCAACAGGGATTCGAGGATCGCTTTCGACGCATACGTGACCGGCATCCAGCAGCGGACTCTGTTCCCATAGATTCGATAGAAGGCACTTGCCATCTTTACGTATCCTTTCTTTGCCAAAGTATCGGGACAGAAGTTATTGCTATGCGAATGGTCGTCAACAAATGACTTGTATTGGAGTTTCTCGGAGAAAAGGACCGCTTCAAGGGTGTACGACGCAAATGCTCCGTGTAAATGCACAACATCGGGACGAGAGTCTCTCAGTTGCGATTTGACGCCACTCATTAGGAGCCATCCTCCATTCTCTATTTCAAGGATCGTGTCAAGTCTGTGTATGACCAGTTCACTGTCTCTGAATTCCCCTGAACCCACGTACCTTCCTCCCATTAGCTTCCCAATGTGACTTCTGTAGCCTTTGAATGCAGGGAGTCGGTCAGATGTGATTATTTCCACCTGATGTCCCAGCTTGGCTTGTTCGATGGGTAGGAAGTTTTCTTGGTACCCCATCCCTGGGATATACCATGCCATAACATGCATGATTCTCATTCGCGACCCTTCGGGTAAGTTGGGGGGGCGCTTCTCTTTGTCAACATGATTAGACCTGCATAACCAGAAACTCAATAACCAAACTTGAATATTGTGTGTATTGGTCGGCTTCTTAATAAAGACCTGCAGGGTGTCCGACTCGTCCACTGCTCGGCTCGGTTCCCTCATTCCATCTCTGACAGGTTTGCATACTTACGACAACTCGAAGAGCGAAGACTCGCCTCAGCCAAGTTGGGATTGATAAGACGCATAGCCCTTAGGTCTTGCCACTCTTGCTTCTGGTGACTGATCGAGTCTTTTGCAGATTTGTCTACAAGAGGCAAGGCAAAGTCAAAGGAACCCCGCCAATCTCTCGTGAATTCCCTAGATCTCCTCACATCGGTGGGAGTATTCTCTTTCTGTCAGTCATGCGTTTACACTTATTTCGCTACCCGCCGCCTTTGATGCATGCCCGGACAACATCACAAACCAGTTGCAGAGAATCGGGGTCGAGATAGGGGTGAACCGGCAACGATAGAACTGACTTCGCAAGGTTTCTTGAGACAGCAAATTGTTTGTTATGCGAGTATCTCCTATATGCCGGCTGATCGCAGAGAGCTACTGGATAGTGTACGGCTGTTTCTATGCCCTTTTCAAGGAGTCTCCTGCGAAGAGTCTCTCTCTGGGATACGCGAACAACTAACTGATGATAGACGTTCATCCCTTTCGGATACTCCTCTTGAAAACGGAGTCTTGCGCATTCTCTCAATCGTTCTTTGTAGAGCGCCGCATTCTCTCTTCTGCGTTCGTTCTTTGCGTCCAGGTCCTTGAGTTTCACTCTAAGGATTGCTGCATGAAGCTCGTCCAACCTTGAGCACAATCCTCGAGTCTGGCTGCTGTAGCGATCCTCCATTCCGTAGAATCTAAGCGCCCTAATCTTGTCTGCTAGATCCTTCGTGTGGGTAACAATGATCCCGCCGTCGCCGTATCCGCCAAGGTTCTTCGTCGGATAGAAGCTGAAACAGCCAGTATCGCCAAATGAGCCTACGCGCTTATCGTCAAAGCACGCCCCGTGGGCCTGACAACAGTCCTCCACAACGGATATATCATTCTTTTTGGCAAAACCCATGATTCTCCTCATATTGCAGGGATTCCCATAGAGATGAACCGGGACTATTGCCCTTGTTCGACTAGTCATTTCATTTTCGATATTGGATATGTCCATAACGAATGTGTCAGGTGACGGGTCAATCAATCTCGGCGTGGCCCCTGCATTTAGTATCGCCATTGCTGTTGGCGAAGCGGTATTTGCCACCGTCATTACCTCGTCTCCATGTCCGACTCCGACCGCCATCAGTGACAGAGTCAATGCGTCGGTCCCTGAGGCGACCCCTACTCCGTATCTCGTTCCACAATAGCTGGAGAACTCCCTTTCAAATGCTTCTACGTTCTCGCCGAGGATATAGGTTCCACTAGCCAGCACTCTTGAAATCGCATCGTGTATTTCATTCGAATGCTCCTGAAAGTCCGCAAGGAGATTGGTTATCCTTATGATTCTCCCGCTACCAGTAGTGCTTCTTCGAGGTTTCATAAAACTCAATCGTCCTTCTCAGCCCTTCCTTGAGCGGTGTTGTGGGTTTCCAGCCGGTGGATTCGGAAAGGCGTGTATAATCCGAATAGTAGTCACCAATCTCAATAGGTTTCCTTTCTTCCGGAAAAGGTCTGAAGGTGATCTTGGTGCCAGGTTTGAGTTCTTTCAGCGTCTTCGCAACATCAAGAACCGAAGACGGGAATCCACCTACATTGTAAGCATTCCCATTGGTGTTGTCTATGGTGGCACACCTGAGACACGCATCAACAACATCATCGACATACGAATACTCTCTTTTTTGCGTTCCGTCCCCAAATATCTCAATAGGCTGGGAATCAATCGCAAGTCTCACGAACCAATTGACAAATCCTTGTCTCGCATGTCTCATAACATTCCTGGGTCCGTAGGTGTTTGTTATCCTCAATGAACTCGTTCTTACCCCATAGGTGCGATGATACAGGAGACAGTATTGCTCATAGGCGTGCTTTGAAATCCCATTGTTGTCTACAGGATTAATTGGATGATCCTCTCTGACAGGAAGGCGAGTTATCCTGCCGTATTGGACCCGCGACCCCGTATAGACCAACTTGGGATTCGCGGGTGATTTTCTGATGGCCTCCAGCAATTCTAGATGTGCAGCACAATTCATCTCCAGATCTAGCCTTGGACTGGCCATACTCTCCAGGTGACTGACCTGGGCTGCTAGGTCAAAGATGAACTGCGATTCGTTCACGATTCCTGAGAGATTGTCATAATTTCCAATATCGGCTTCGATTAGCTTGACTTGGTCTCTAATAGGGACAATGTTGTAGTCGTTGGCTCCTCCCGTTGGACTCCTGCTGTCGACTATTGTGACTCGCGCGCCTAACTCAACCAACTTCATTGCGAGATTGCTGCCAATGAAGCCAAGCCCTCCGGTAACTAGGACTCTTGAATCAGAGAATGAATTGATTTGCGTACTCCTTTCCTCCGTTGTACCGTCAGCAAGTTCCGTCATAAGAATGTTGTTGTTCGGTTTCTTCTGGATTCTGTTCATTCGCCTGTTAGTCGATGAATCCTGGTTCGCTGCGACATTTGTCATAATCATGGGCGGAACAACAGTCCTGCAATTACTACTTTGTTTCTATTCTATACCAGCCACGCTCTTTTGGAGATTCTCAGGCTTCTCAGAGACGGCGCGTCATTTGAATCCTGCCCTCAGTCTTCTCACTCCATTCTCCCCGAACCCCGTTCCTGAGGGATCATCTGTCCGCAATCACTTGACTGCATGTTCGAGTCAAACAATCCGACATTCTACCACGAAGTCAGAGTTTCCGTGGAACCAATCGATTTCATCGCATCTCGAGGCCGTTTCTACGGGTATGCTGCAAGCGCAGGGCCCAGGAAACGCTGTTGATTGCGAATCAACTCCCAACCAAACTCAAGTAGACACGCTCGATCTCCTTCGTTACGGCCTGAGCTGAATAATGCTCCTCAATTAGCCTTCTCGCAGACAGCCCCATCTTGACCCTCTCATTGCCCACGATTCTTGACATTTCTACGAGGTTCCTGCTTATCGCATCTACATCGTATTCACTCATGAAGCCAGCAGAATACTGCTCAAGCCATGGAATCTCGGCCTGGATTGTGGTCAGAACAGGAGTGCCACAGGCCGCAGCCTCCAAAGCTGCCAGAGATGTCTCTTCGAATATCGCGGGCGTTATCACGAACGCATGCGCATCTACGAATGCTTCCCTTTTGTTCTGATGATAGATCTCACCAGGGAAGAAAACCCTTTTCTGCATGCCCAAAGAAGTTGCACGGTGCTGAAGGAATCGCAAATGCCCTTCTTCGTCCTTGCCAGCGACAACAAGAGCATTGTTGTCGTCACGGAACGCTTGTTGAAATGCCTTCATCAGCATTTCGATACCCTTGTACTTGTGGATCCGACCCAGGAAGACATATATCTGATCGAATTCCCTCAACTCGGGATGTTTTCGTATGAATTCTCCCTTGCTTGGTAGGCTGGAACAGTCGTCACTCTCCACACACAGTGGAACAAGGTGGACTTGACTCTCGTCCATAACGAGGTTCTTGGACACCTGCATTTCGTGGTTCGTCTGACACAAAACCGCATCGATTCTTCTCCTCATGAGTGGGATAGCCAGTCTGTCGAAGGCTGTTTTCGGGATTCTGTGCCAACTTCCCACCATTGGTGCTCCTCCCAAAGGAGACAACACCAGGGGTTTCTCGCCTAGATTCGCGCCCAAGCATGCCAGTAGGCTGAGGAAGCTCCTCAGCTGGAAAGTGTGAACTACTTCTGCTTCTCTGATTGCCCGTACTGCATCATGAGAGAGTATGGGAATACACAACTTCCTATCCCAAGCGAGTTTGTTCGAGGCGTTCCTGGCTCGGATCACTTTGAAAGGAAAGTCGTTGGATGCAGAGAATCGCCTTGCATCAAGAGCGTCCGTTGTAAGGACTCTGACATCATGCCCCATCAAAGCAAGCTGTTTAGAGATTGTCAAGACAAGCTTCGGTGGACCTCCATATCCCCATGCAGGAGCGAAAAAATCGGTCACTAGTAGAACTCTCACTTAATCGCCTTCTTAGACTGTCCCATATGAGGCTCTGGATTCATGAGCACGAGGCCCCCCTCACGGTCATCCATGGCGTTCTGCTCTGCCGTGTCCAGCTCTCAGACTCGTGGAATCGAATATTGTCTTTCATGTCATTCGCTCTCTTTTTCTGCAAAGAAGGATAAGATCAGGGGAGAACAGCGAGGGCCAGAGATTGCCAAGTGTAGTGAATCTCCCAGAGCTCCGAACGGTGACGATTTCTAAACCGCAATCAACAAGCAGTCTAGTAATCGCCTCAAGAGTGTAGCTATGAAATGCCCCTCCATTCCAAACGCGATCCTGGGTTAAACTGAGTGCGAATGTGGCCGGAAGCCTTCCAAGGAGCAACTTCATGCGGCGTGGGAGCCAGACAAGGTTCGACACCTGGAAGACGAAGACTCCACCGGGCTCCAACACCCTGTATACTTCGTCGATGAACGAGTAAGGATCCATTGCATATTCGAAAGTCGCAATGGAGGCAACACAAGATACTGTTCCTTCCTTGAGGGGAATAGCCATGTCCATGTCCGCGACTAGGTATTGGACTTCCGACTGAGAGTCAAGGGCTTTGGCAACAAGTAACCTCTCAATCATTAGGTCTGAAGCAAGAACGAAGTCGTACTTCTTTGAGGCGGACCTTGAGAGTCCTCCCAGTCCGCAACCTATCTCAAGGCAGGTTCTACCTGAGGGCATCAAGTCATATGCAATCGAATCTCTCGATTGATGGAAATCATCCTGCTTTCCAGGTGGCGCGGCAGGAATCCGCTCGTGTGCATACTTCCTTATGAATCTTCCCTTCTTGGATTCCGTCGCGGCCCCTCCTGTGCGCAAATGAAGATTGAGCGCCTCGGTGGTTTCTCATGAGTCTCATTATTACCACCTTGTATAGGCCCAATGACACGGTACTTAATGAATACTCCTCCGACTTCTGGAAACTGGATTTGTTCATCTGGCGGAAATCCAGAGAATAGCTCTGGCGCCACGCTTCTGTACTCATGCCTTGCGAACACATTCTCGATAGACGTTTTCCAGCCGGTCCAATACAGCTTCGCACCCAATACTCCGCTGCAGATAGACCTTAGCTCTGGCAGCGTTATCGATGTTGATGTCCTTGTTCTTCAGTACATCGATTATTGCTTTGGCGAGACTTTCAGAGTCAGTTGGATCCACGATATGACCACATCCAGATTCACTCACAAGAGGGGCAATGCCGCACCTGTTGCTTACTACTATCGGTGTAGCGCACATTGCCGCCTCTAGTGGTACCAATCCAAAAATCTCGGCAATCCTGGGATTGACGAGGACGTCTGCGTCAACATATGCTTCAGTGACGTTCTCCAAAAACCCGACAAATTTGACATGTCTGTCAAGTCCTAGTCTTCGGACTAAGATCCTTAGTCTTTTTTCATGTCCATAATCTGGACCTGCAATAACCAGAAGCGCATTGACACGCTCCTTGCTCACCATGTCGAACGCTCTTATCAATAGATCAATATCCTTCGTTTTATGGATTCGACCCAAATACATGACAATTTCGGCGTTTCCGAGGCCATGCTTTTCTCGGAATTGGCCACGCTCAGGCAATGTCTTGAATCTCTCCAAATCTAGGCAATTAGGGACCAGTTCGGTGCGCGTTCCATCTTTTGTTAGTCTCCTATATTGCCCTGATTCTAGTTCCGAAACGGCAAGGAATTTGGCCGCATGTTTCATGATCTTTGATCCGTATGCGAGATCATATAAACCTTTCAGGATTCGTTTCTGGGAGTTCTTACCAAGAGACCCGTGAGCCTGTACTATGTAAGGGACTTGGGATTTGCGGGCATATCGAACCGCGATGTTGTTCTGATAAGACCTTGCACTGTGTAGGTGCACAATATCATAGTCACTCATATTCTCTTCTAGCCAGTCTTTCATTCTCGGAGATATCAGGTAGAACCCCAGCGTAGATGCGCACGGAAAGCTCAAGACCCTGACACCATAATCCTCAATTGACCTTGAGTACGCGCGATCAAATCCGATATCAGTGGTTACTATGGTCACTCGGTGCCCTCTTGTCGTAAGACACTTGGAGATTGAGTAGCAGACGCTAACATCACCTCCCCATCTCGGCGCAAAGTAGGGAATCACCTGAAGGATTCTCATGCGTACTCCGTAGATTCGTTGGCCGACAACCTCGGATTTGGGTTGAGGCGAGATTCTAACGGCACGCCCAAGTCAAATCACTTCTCATTCTCGCGGACCCCTCAGATGTGTGCACTTGAATCGCTCCGAATTGTCTTTGGAATCCGAGGATACCATCCCGAATCATCGCACACATACTTCGTCCTGCTGCTGCCCATCTCCAACACAATGCGAGCTGATTCATATATCTGTCGATTAGGTTCTTTCCTCAACGATGATGGAAGGTGTGATATCGCGAGTGAGTCAGTCAAGCCGATCCTTGTGTATGGTCACGCCTAACCGAGTCAGCGAGGGTTCAATGACAGCGTTGTACGTTCGCATTTCGTAAACGACATCAAGAAACACCAGAGAAAGCCACGCTCTTGAGCATCATTAAGCCTTCTTCAGAAACTGAACGTACAGATTGTGGCTTCAAATGATCCCCTCGAGTGGTCAACCTGGCTCATCGAACGATCATTGAATCAGATTTCAACATTTCGAGCACTCGTCCACTGATTCCCCTGACTGTTTTCCTGTAATATCTCTCAACAGAGTCTCGAATTCAGTGACTACTTTCGACCAATCATTCCTTGCCACAAACTCTCTGGCCTTGGACCCATAAGTGCCCACCATATTCTTGTCAATCATTTCGACAGCCTTTTCCAAGACCTCTTCAGGCCGATCAACGTACATCACTCCATTATTCTCTCCAAACTCCAGTTTTAGACCTCTCAGATCTGTGGCGATCACTGGCTTTGCTGCAGCCATGTACTCATACATTTTGATTGGCACAATATCCTCCATGACCTCATTGTTGTACGCTGGAAGAATGCAGATGTCAGACGCGTTTAGATATCGAGCAATCATCGAATGCGGCATCCAGTCCAGGAGAACGATTCTTGATTCTGCCTCAGGTCGCTCTGCGATGCGGCGAAGACTCTCCCAGAGATCCCCCCTTCCAATCACGATGAGTTTGAACCTATCGAGCTCCCTGCTTCTTTCGAGCATCTCGCCGATAACTTCGGTTAGTCCCGAGAATTCGTAGAGCCATCCCATGTAGAAGAGGACGATTTCCCCATTACCGATGCCTAGTTCCGATCTCATCGTGATTCGCTCGTCAATATTCGATGTGAAATCCGTCACCGCGACTCCCCCAGGAATCACCTTCGATTTTGAGCCTGATCCCCTGGACAAGTCGACGTATTCTTTGAGAGCCTCATTTATGACTAAACAGTAGTCTGATGCTCGAATAGCCTTCGACTCGAGCCATCGGGCATAGTCTCTCAAGAACCCAAATCTGGACGGAACCATAGTGTAGTACTTCTCCAGCAGATAGTATACGCATGGAATCTCATGCCTGCCGCAGAGTCGGATAACGTAGTTCACATTCAGAAGAGATGCGAAACATACCACGATGTCAGGTTTTAGTCGCTTGACCTGGTTTCGGATTTCGTTCCTCTGAAGAAGCACTGATAGGGTGCTCAGGATTGGCAGGTTTACAAATGCTGATCGGTGGATCTTCATTTCGCTTGACTCGACCACCTTTCCTCCGGCCAAAAGGGTTCTAGGTCCCTGGACAATCGGATACTTAGCACGCGATAGATTCTCCCAGATCAAAGGGAAGTCAACGACGTGGACTTCATAGTCGTCGGGACTTAGTCTCTCAAGCAGATGGTGGCTTTGATGAGGTCCTCTCTCTATCCAGTCTGTCTCTTGGACCACTAGGATTACCTTCTTCATATGCACAATCCCTCAAACGAACCTTCCGCCTTGCTTCCTGAACTCAATCCCGTCATCGATCTTCGGCTTTCTGTATTGGGATCCAATACCTTCTTGGGTTTTCATGGCAAGCTTTCCTTCTTCAAGTTGGCCAATCAAATCAACCAGCATATCGCCAGCTAGTACAGATATCCTGCTTTGTAGACTGTACCAGGTCTCATTCTCTTGAACATCAACTGTCTTCTGCATGATTATGGGGCCAGCGTCGAGTGCGCTAACCATCTTGTGAATCGTAATGCCAGTCGTCCTCTCTTTGTTGAACAGCACCCAGAAGGATGGGTTGAACCCCCGATATTTCGGAAGAAGTCCTGCGTGGATATTGATGCACGTCTGTTTTGGCGCCTCGAGGAACCTCGGAGTAAGGATCGTTGGATACGCGATTGATAGAACGTAGTCAATCTCGTCTTCTTTGATTCTCATGATGAATTCATCCGAATTAACGTCGACGTCAATAACGATGGGTATACCTACAGATCTCAGGATTTTCATTGGGCTTTGGAACCTCTCGAACCCAAGAAGGTTACCAACAAGATGAATGGCATATTTCGCGGAGAAAACTATGGATTGACTGAGGCCCCAGAATCCACAATAATAGGCAATTGCTTCACGCTTCCTTGCGATCTCTGATGGGGTCGATAATACCGCAAATGCGACGTACGGTTTGTACCGGGCAATCATTATCTTGAGTGTGTTACTTATGAAGAACCTGTCGTTCTGGGTCGCGATTACGAGTCTCATGGTCTACCCTCGGTGTACACTGCTTCGGAGATTTGAGACATGCTGATTTGTGAGAAGCCGAGTGCCTTCAGTCTTCTGTGATAGTCCAATAGCACTCTGACGCCTTCACGTCGTTTCCGCATGTATGGAATTCTGTCGAACAGTCTCATTCCCGCTGTCGCTTTCAGATCATACATATCATGCAAATGAAGGTCCACGACTATCACTGAAGTAGCATCGCTTGGTTTCACCATGAGATGCAGGGGATAAACAAGTTTCATGTAACTGAGACTGACTGGAATTCGCAAGATGTCGGAGAGAACGGCAAATGGAATCTCAACAACCTCATCGACCATGTAGGGGAAAAGCGGTTTGCTCAGATTGTTGAAGTACCCTGGTCGTATTGTCGGAAAGACGCTTGAGCTGAATCTAAGACCAAATTCCCTGAGCCATCTGTAGTCTTCATCTCTTATGTCTCCCTGAGGGAATCGATAGCCCGTTGGCCTTCTGCCGAAGAAATCCCGATAGAGCTGAACGCTTTTCTGGATTTCGTAATGGTCATTCAACTTCCTCTTCAGGGGATGAGAATAGGAGTGAAGGTGCAAATCGAAGCCAGCCCTTCGCAAAGTTTCGATTTTCTCGGGCAGCCTTTCTATCAGTTTTGCTTGGATGAATACTGAAGGATGGATTTGATTCAGGTTGCAGATCTCAACGAACTCATCTATATGCTGCAACCCTTCATATGAATCAGTGAGAATCCCGGCGTGGTCTTCCTCAAGATCTAGGGTGTAGCATATACTCTTGACGAAAGAAATCACCTCTAAAGATCGGTGCTCTTCACGATATTCTGCCATTGATCCGAAAACCAATGATGTACTGATATAAGTCCCTCTTTGAAATCAGTCCCAGGTTGATATTTCAGAACTCTTCTCGCTTTCTCTATAGAAGACAATAGCCTACTCTTCTTGTCCCAGTCTCTTCTCTCAGCGAAGAAGATTCCAGCAGTGTTCTCGGTGATCTTATTGACTGACTCGGCAAGGTCCGCAATACGGATTTCCCTTCCAGAACCAAGGTTGAACGCATCGCCAATTGCATCATTATGGTACGCCATCGTTAGTAATCCTTGGACAATGTCCATCACGAAAGTGAAATCCCGAGTCTCTTCTCCTGTGCCAGTCACAGGCAGTGGTTTCTTCTTCATAGCCCAATACATGAAGTTAGGGATGACGTTTCGGTACTTACCTGGGACCTCTCCCGGGCCATATGAATTGAAGAACCTGGCATTCACAATCGGCAGGCCATACAGGTTGTAGAAGTAGTTCGTGTATAGCTCTCCGAGCATTTTCGTGACCTGATATGGGGTATTGAGTCTTATCGAGACGTCGTGCTCCTCAAAAGGCATCTTTGATTCAGCTCCGTATATTCCGCATCCTGAAGATGCGTAAACAAAACGCTCTACACCAACGAGATGCGCATGCTCAAGTACCTTAAGAGTGCCCATTCCGTTGACCATCAGGTCAGTCTCAGGGTTGTCGACGGAGTTCTGGTTTGCAAAGTGCGCAGCCAAATGGTAAACGATTTGCGGTCTATCCTTGAATGCCCATCTAAGCTTCTCCTCATCTAGTATGTCGCCCAGAATGAACTGTATCTTCGGGTCCTTCGGGATATTCCACTCGTACGATGATGAAAGGTTGTCTATGATAACGATTTTCTTCGTATCGAGTTCGTTGAGCTTCTTAACGAGATTGCCGCCGATGGCTCCTGCACCACCGGTAACAAGAACGGTCTTCCCTTTGAAAGCCTCGTTAGCCTCTTCCAATCACTCACCGACCCTGTAGTACCATCTCATCCAATCGACGGTCTTCGTGATTCCTTCCTCAGGTGCAACCTTCGGGTCGTGCTTCAGGTCCTTGACCGCCTTCGAGAAGTCCAAGTGCTTCACCTTGGTCGTGAACGGCTCTGCCTCCTTGTATGTGACAAGCTTCTTATCCCGACCGGCTGCCTTCAGAACGATATCCGAGTACTCCTTTATGTCCTTCTCCCACTCGGGTCTTCCACCGACATTGTAGACTTCACCGGGTTTGAAATTGTCAACGATGTTCGCCCAGGTCCTGCACGAATCCTCGACATAATCGATGATTCTCTTGTGGCCCTTGTACACCATGTATGGCTTCTTGTACAGCGCGTGGTAAATGAACTTCGGGATGAACCCACGGTAAGGTGTGTACTCCTCGTGAGGACCGTAACAGTTGACTGGTCTTACTCTCACGATCTCCGTTCCGAACATCTTCGCCGAGTTGAGACACATCAGTTCGCCGGCCCATTTCGAGATTGCATAATCATTCATCTGGTACGTGTCCTTGATCTGGTTCGTTTCCATGACGGCCTCGACCATCTTGCCTTCGTAGTCCCCGTAGACCTCCGCAGATGAGAAGAATACCATTCGGAACTTCAGCTCTTCCTGGAGCCGAAGCATGTGTTTCGTGCCAATCACATTCGTTGCCCAGAGGTTCTCGTAGTAGTCCTCGCCATTCCACCTGCCGTACTCAGCCGCCAAATGGTAAACGTAATCGAATTTCCGACCATCGAAGACCTTTCTCAGCTGTCTGTAGTTCCTGACATCCGCACGCATGTATCGCTCTCGTTCCGTGTGGTAAAGATCGACTGACAGGACGTCGTGGCCGCGCTTCTCCATTTCATTCACGAGGTTGGTGCCAATGAATCCTGCGCCGCCCGTTACGAGCACTTTTTGCGTCTGCATCTGACTCTACCTGTTGATTGGTGATTATCGACACTGCTCATATGGTTTTTGAAACATCACATATCATTCACTGGGTCAATCGGAGAGACTATCGACCATTTGTCCCGTGATTCTTCCCGTCCGCGACCATCTGGCTTATCGCGTTAAGTAT
>Ga0315279_10006092_pt1 | contig 15344 bp, 16 predicted proteins | sample YL17G06_20_MG_FD_203694 | JGI IMG/M metagenome (GOLD analysis project Ga0315279, IMG submission 203694) | Sediment microbial communities from Yellowstone Lake, YNP, Wyoming, USA - YL17G06_20 | ecosystem: Environmental > Aquatic > Freshwater > Lake > Sediment | place: USA: Wyoming | collected... | reverse complement strand
GAGGTCCGGGGCGGGGACTATCCGGTTGACAGCGAATATGTTGCCGCGGTCGTCATGCTCGCGACGGTCGGAAATGCGCCGCGGATTAAAGAACTCCTCGATATTGCCAAAGAGACCAAGGAAGAAGTTATCAAGTCAAAAGAGAAAAAATCGACCATGTTTGATGAGGGTATCGAGCCGTTGTTTGAGTGAGGTTTATGATGAAGAGAATGTGGATCTGGACGATTGTACTTATTGTTCTTTTTGCCGTTGTTCCCGGGGTTTATGCATACACCGTATCGAAGGTATCAGTCAATCCTGCGGGTGACCTGACCCCCGGTACGCCGGTCACGTTATCGTTGACCATCCAGTTGACGGGTTCCGGCGAGACATTCCCCTCGGAGAGTACGCTCGATCTCTTTACCGACCTTGATAACCCGAAATGGTCTGCAGTCCTTGTGCTCAATAATGTCGATAATCCCCAGGTCCTCGATAATAAGAAAAATGTCTACCTGACAGGCTGGGTCCTCTCCTATCCGTCATCAGATGTTGAGGAAAATTTACGGATTACCCTTGATGGGGTTGCACCGGCAGTCACCTCCACAACCAATAAAACGATTTTCCAGGTCCAGGAACTTGACAGCAGGAACAACGTCGTCAGTGGTTCGCTGGTGACCGTAAGCCGCCAGATCATCAATACCGCTGAAGTGACGCGGGTGATTGCCGTGCGGGAATCCGATCTCCAGCTGTTCAGGACGCATATCGATGAACAGGCAGTGTTTGAGATTGATACGGCGGCAGCCGAAGAAAAATACAGTGCTGCCCGGGCAGCGATCAATGATGCAAAATCACGGCCATCCTCTCAATATACGGCAGCCCAGACCAGCCTCACCAATGCACAAACGCTCATTACCGCCGGTGAGAAACTGCTCGATAAAGCCTCGGCTGAAAAGGCGGTTGTTGATGCCCAGGTCCCGATCACCAATGTCGATGCGGCGATCAGTTATATAAAACCGAACATCAGCAGCACCGATCCCCGCCTCGCCCCCATCATCTCCAAACGCGAAGTGGCGGCAGGGTTCATCTCGACAGCAAATGACGAGATCTTTGCCGGCAACTATGAACGGGCCCGCGACAAGGCAGAGGAAGCGTTTGCCAAGGCAAACGAGTCCTACAACGATGCCCTTGATTTAAAGAAGCAGATCGGCGAAGGGTTCAACCCGGTGGGAGCGGTCGGGAAACTGTTTGGTTCCGGCACGGTTATCATTATTGTCGTTGTTGTGGCAGTCGTGCTGGTTGCCGCCGGCGTCATCATTTACCGGAAGCGCTCCCGGTGGGATGAACTGGGTTAATTCATTTTTTCCTTTTTTTTTCGATTGTCTTCATGCCTGTTGAAAGGCAGAGCGACACCTCATGCATGACGGGATATTTTGGAACGGGTCTTTCATTATCACCGGTTTAATCATTGAAAAAAGACGAAATTACCTCGTGCGATATTGGAAATGGGGATGTGCCAAATCCCAAAACTAAAAATACCTTCAACAATATTCAGCCGGTCTTCTTTTTTGTGAACACATCGATATTGATGCTCCCCATGGGGCCGTCCCGGTGGAGATAGTACTCGAATAACCGGTCCTGGTTATCAAACAACGAGAACCAGTAGCTCAGCTTATACGTGGCTTTATCAAACCCCTCAAGGGAGTCATAACTTGCCGCATCGTGGAGGATGATCACGTCCGGGTGCGAGCTGGTCAGGGTCGCTTCGTCCTTCCTGTCGTCAAACATGGTGATCCTGTCCCAGCGGCTGCCCCGGTAATACCAGGGCAAAGGCCAGTAATTCCTGGATGCAAGGACCACCCGGCCGGAATGATCCATAATCTCCATCACGGTGCGCAGGTCTTCGGAGTTCTGGACCTGCACGATCGGTTCATTGATATCGGCCGGCACAAATGCGACGTGCCACGTGACTGCGACCAGAAAGAGTGTCCCAATAAGGGCAAACGCAACCTTCTGCCAGTTCAGCCGGTACACCGCGACAAAGGTCATCGGCAGCAGCTGGTGGATGAGCAGCCACGGCACCTTTTCCCCGACACAGGCATAGAATGCCATCGACAGGAGCATCCACCAGATGCAGAACCGGAAGAATTCTTCGGATTTCCTGTCGCCTTCTGATGAACCCTTCAACTGCCGGGCAGCAACATCGGCAAGTTCAGGGGTTGAAAGCGCCCATGTCCGCCGGGCAAATACATTTTTCACTCGTTGTACTGCCGGTGCCAGCGAAGAACCCGGTATCAGGAACTGCAGGGTACCCACGATCGCCAGGATGAAGATCGGCACCTCGTAGAGCAGGAGCAGGGGGATATAGAAGAACCACGGCCCCCCAAGGCGCTGCTGGTTGTGCATCGCCATCCAGTGTTCGATCGCCTGGTACCAGCCCGACGTATGCAGCTGGAATTCCCTGCCCACAAGCGTCTCGGGGTGCATTCCGAATGCGGAGTAGAGAACACCCATGATGGCGATGACCAGGAACACGCCAATGAGCAGGTCAATCTTCCAGCCCCGAGGCAGCGTGAAGCGTCTCCTGCTGATGGCAAACAAAAAAAATGCCGCGAAGATCAACAGAATAACCGGCATCTCTTCCTTGCAGCAAAGCCCGCCGGCAGCAGCGATGGATGCGATCACGGCAAACCGTGTCTGCCCCCGTTCGAAGTAATAGAGCAGGGCAGCAACAAAAAGCAGCGTGAAAAAGAGCATGAAGATATCATGGCGCAGGAACCGGGAGAAATATACCATGTCAGGCGACACCGCAAGAAATAATGCGGCAACGAGCGCCTGGTTCCGGTCAAGATACCCGAGCCGGTAGATGGAGTATACAAGCGGGATGAGCAGTGTCCCGCACAGGGAGGGCAGCAACCGTGCCACAAGATCCGACGCACCAAACAGGGCAAACATACCGGCAGTGGCGTAATAGAGGAACGGGCCGTGGTAACTCGGGTCGTACATCCACGACCCTTTGGTCAGCAGGTCAAAGGAGAACCAAGCATGGATTGCCTCATCGTGGTGGAGGAGCTTCAGGTCGAGAGACCAGAAACGGAGGATGAACGCGATACAAAGGATAAGGAGAAAAGTCCGCTCGAAGGTAAAAAATTTTTTTACGGATTTAAAAAAACCAGCGGCCCACACACGCTGCACCCTCAGCTTTCCAGCACGATCTCAATGCCGATATCCTTTGGCACCTGAATGCGCATCAGCTGGCGCAGTGCACGTTCATCGGCGTCAATATCGATCAGGCGCTTATGAACACGCATCTGCCAGCGGTCCCATGTTGCCGTCCCCTCACCATCGGGACTTTTTCGTATCGGGACAATCAGCCGTTTTGTCGGAAGTGGTATCGGACCAGCCAGATTCACACCCGTGCGCTCTGCTATCTCCCGGATTCTGTCACAGACCATTTCCACTTTGTTAAAATCGGTTCCTGTCAGGCGGATTCTGGCTTTCTGCATCGGTCATCACCAAAAAATTATCTCATCTGTTTTTTGTTGATGGCGATACACATACCGGCGGCAATCGTCGAACCCATGTCACGGATCGCAAACCTGCCGAGCTGGGGCAGTTCCTTTACGTTCTCAATGACCATCGGTTTGCTCGGTTTGACCTGCACGATCGCTGCATCGCCGGTCTTGAGGAACGTCGGGTTCTCTTCCTTGGTCTCGCCGGACTTCGGGTCCAGCTTCTTCTTCAGCTCGACAAACGTGCAGGCAGTCTGCGTGGTGTGGCAGTGGAAGACCGGCGTGTAACCGACCGTGATTGCGCTCGGGTGCTGGAGCACGACGATTTGGGCAGTGAACTCGTCGGCAACTGTCGGCGGGGCCTCAACCGGCCCGCAGACATCGCCGCGGCGGATATCACCCTTGCCGATACCGCGGACGTTGAACCCGATATTGTCCCCCGGGACCGCCTGCGGGATCTCTTCGTGGTGCATCTCGATGGACTTGATCTCCCCGTCCTTGTTTGCCGGCATGAATGCGACTTTCATGCCTTTTTTCATGATGCCGGTCTCAACACGGCCGACCGGGACGGTGCCGATGCCGCTGATGCTGTACACGTCCTGGATCGGGACGCGGAGCGGCTTGTCGGTCGGCTTATCCGGTTCCTTGAAGGTGTCAAGCGCCGGAATGATCGCCGGGCCTTTATACCAGGGTGTCTCGGGGCCCACGGACTTCATGTTCACGCCCATCAGGGCACTCATCGGGATGAAATGGATCTCATCAGGCTTGTAGCCGACCATCTTGATAAGGTCGGAGAGGTCCTTTTTCACTTGATTGAAGCGCTTCTCATCGAATTTGACCGCGTCCATCTTGTTGATGGCGATGACGAGCTGGGTGATGCCCAGTGTCCGGGCAAGGAAGACATGCTCCTTTGTCTGTTCCATGACCCCGTCAGGAGCGGCGACAACAAGGATCGCTGCATCGGCCTGCGATGCACCGGTGATCATGTTTTTCACAAAGTCCCTGTGCCCAGGGCAGTCGACGACCGTGAAATAGTATTTCGGGGTATCGAACCGCTTGTGGGCGATATCGATCGTAATACCCCTCTCACGCTCTTCTTTCAAATTGTCCATGACCCAGGCAAATTCAAAGGTCGCTTTGCCCTTTGACTCTGCCTCCTTACGGTAGCCTTCGATGATGTGTGCCGGTACTGCGCCGGTCTCGAACATCATCCTCCCAACAAGGGTTGACTTCCCGTGGTCGATGTGTCCGATAACAGCAAGGTTCAGGTGAGGCTTTTGAGATGCCATTATGTTCCTCCAATAAATGCCAAAAACTGCCCGCGTACAGTCAGTTTATGCGAGTATTACATATAGGAAACTCATCTATATAAATCATGTTGAGTGCGCCAACCTCCGGTTTCCGGCGCGATTTTCGGGGCCGGCGGGTGCACCGAAACTCCCTTATCACATGCTATGCAACAATTCCCGTACAATGAAGACACTCGAATTCCACCGTGATGAAAAGAAGGATCGTGTAACCGTTGCATGCGCGGACGGCGAAGTATCGGTATACAGCCATTGTGCCTACTGTATCCACTGCAAAGGGGTGCGGGTGGGGAAACGGCTGACGCCGACCCCGCAGTCCCAGGCTTTTCTGGACATACGCAGGGGCACTGCTCCCGATGAGAACCTCATGAATGCCGCGATGATGTTCAACACGCTCGTACGGGATGGTTCCGCGATCGAGTGCGACGATGACGCAAACCAGGGATACCGTTCCCGGTATTGATTAAAAAAACAGGTCTTTTGGATTTTTACAGGAGACCTTTTGAAATCTCCTTTTTAAATGTTTCAAACTGCAGGTCGTCCATCTGTTCGGAGAGGAGCCGCCCACTCCATGCCCGGCGGTACACCCAGGTGATGATCTTTTCTGTGACCGATACGACCTGCTCTTCTCTTTCCACGGTGATCAGGTCCCTGCCGATATGCGGGTGCCGCCCCCTCCTCCCGCCAACGAGGATAAGGTAATGCCTGTGCTCTGCCTGTATGATATTGAACGGGCAGGAGTGGATGCAGACCCCGCACTGGACGCATTTCTTGGGATCAAGGACACTGACCCCGTTTTTGATATGGATTGCATTCTCTTTGCAGTACTCGACACACGTCCCGCAGCCGGTGCAGAGCCCGGGCGTCCTGACGGGGCGCACCCTCCCCATGATCCCGATCTCGTTGAGCATCGGGCTGGTGCAGGCGTTGGGGCAGCCCGATATGGCGATACGGATCTTTACCGGCATCTCTTTTCCGAACAGTCTTGCGTCGAGTTTCTGCGCCAGGCTGATCGTATCGATGTTGGCGAACTTGCAGCGCTCGGTCCCCGGGCACGCGATTATATTTACAACCTCATCGCGTTCTGAGCCGACCGGTGTCCCGTTTTTTACCAGGGCTTTTTCGATCCGGGGAAGTACAGACGGCTGTATATGCGGGATCTCGAGGGTCTGGCGGGTGGTGCAGTGAACAATGCCGACCCCGTATTTTTTTGCGATCCGGGCAATGCCCCGCAGCTGGTCAACCGAGATTTTGCCTGCGGGGAGCCGGATCCGGACCGTACACTGGTCGGGATCCCTCTCGGTGATGACGCCCCCTTTCATATGTACGCCAAAATCCTTGTACATCAACCATTAATTCAGGCATCGTGGTTAAAAAGGATGGCGTTATGGCAGGTCAGGCGATCATTGCCATGCCAAGGATGATTGCAGCCCGGGTAATCTCGTTGCATGCCCCAACCACATCGCCATTGACGCCGCCAAACAGGCGTTTCGCGATCATACGGAGGATCACCGGGCAGAGCACCATCAGGATCGCCGCTGCAGCAAGCTGAAAGGGAGAGACCGGGAGCAGGATAAGGGGGATGCAGAGCACAAACGCGATTGCAGGGAAATAAGGGTGCGAAAAACGGTGGAAGAAACTGTGGACCCCCTCTTTAAACGGCGTGCCGATGGTCGTCAGAAGTGCCATGGAAAATTTGGCGCAGACTTCCCCGATCAGGACTGCCGCCGCGATCGATGCGGAGGCCTGCAGGCCTGCAAAGAGGAGCAGTGTGATGGCAATCCCCAGAGCAACCCCCCCGGCACCCACCTGGCGGTCGGTCAGCGCACGGATGCGTTTTTCGCGGTCACCCTGCGCCATCACCGCATCTCCGAGATCAAGCAGCCCGTCGAAATGGTTGCACCCGGAGAGAAGTAGAAGCAATGCGATCGCAACCGCTGCTGCAATGGTCCGGCCGGGTATCCAGTACACCACGAGCGCAACGAGACCCCCGATGACATACCCGGCGAGAGGATACAGGTAGGAATGATGGGCGAAATGTTCCAGGTCCCGTGGTTTTCCAAGGGGCAGGATGGTCGCAAACTGCAGGAGGGCAACGAGCGCTTTCATACGCATTCGCTGTAGAGGCGGGAGGTGCAGCCGGCGATCAGCCCCGCGATCGCATCATCGAGGAACGGCCCGAGTTCTGCAAGGATGCCGGGTTTTTTCTGGTCGTAGCGGGTGAACTCAAACCGTGCATAGGTGCCCCCGATGCACTCGGCGATTGCCATCCCTATGATCTCGTCGCTCAATAAAAAGACCGGGTCATCCCTGATCTCCGAGTCAGCCCTGTTGTGGTAGAGTTCGTCTTCAAGCAGGATTGCCCCCAGCAGCAGGGAGGAGACATTGGGATCGCACAGGTATTTTTTGATCTTGTGGCAAAGTTCCTTCTCTGCGTCTTTCTCATTCATGCCGTGAGAGACATATAACTCCATCGCAGCGGCCACGATGGCATCCAAAAAGATCCCTTTCTCCTCCAGCCTGCGTTCAATCTCAAACATGTGATCAGAACTTGTATTGACCGGTGTATTATGGGTTGTGTAACCTGCTAAAATCGATACCTTCAACCTTTCCCACGGCGAGATCATGGGTGCGAATTACATGCCGTTTGTTTCTGAAGATCCGCACCTTGAGGTGACAAGGCCCCTGTTCTGCAGTATCCTTGGCAATACGAGCCTGAGCACGGTCCCCGGTATTTCCGGGGCAGGGCAGAGCCCGGAAAAAACCCTGCTCACGCCGGTCCTCGATGCAGAACTGATTGCCTACGGATCGATCACGAGCATGCCGGTAAAACCAAACACGCCGACAGGCTGCCCGACACCCGCGACGATAACGCGTGCAATGATGGACCTGATCAGCATAAAGCCCCTGTTCATCAATGCAGGGCTTGCACAGTGCCCGACCGTCCCCTGCCTCGATGTCTACGGGTGTGCCGGCGATGACCCGCGGGAGCGCGACGCGGTTCCCCGTGCGGAGGCGCTCTTCTCTCAGGGTGTCTGGATCGGGGAGTACCTCTCAAAGGCAAGTGATCTCCTGGTGCTCGGCGAATGTGTGCCCGGGGGAACGACGACGGCGCTCTGTGTCCTGCGGGCACTTGGCTACCCGGCATCGGTGAGCAGCAGTTTTGTGGACAATCCGGTGCCGTTAAAAGAAGAGGTCTGCCGGATCGTCATGAAACGGATCAGGAAAGAAGGCATCACGCGGCCCCTTGACATCATCCGTGCCACGGGGGACCCGATGATGCCGGTCGCTGCAGGCATTGCCCATGCATATGCGGGCAACCTTGTGCTTGCCGGGGGGACGCAGATGCTTGCCGTGGCTGCACTCGTCAAAGCGCTGGGGGACCGGCTGCCATCGATCGCGACAACTTCCTATGTCCGTGATGACCCGAGTGCGAACGTTGTTGAACTGGCGGACCAGATCGGGGTAAAAATCTTCTTTGTCGATCCCGGTTTTCACGACCTGGGCCACGACGGGCTCGCACGCTACTGTATTGGCGAGGTCAAGGAAGGGATGGGTGCCGGGGGTGCGATGCTCCTTGCGTACCTGCTCGGGTACTCCCCGGAAAACATCCGCTCGAAGATCTATGAGACGGTAAACGCGTACAGCTGAAAAGGGCTTATCACCGATCATCGCCAAACCTGTTAACGATGCGCCCCATCTATGTGGTCAATAATTTCGGGCAGTTCAACCACCTGATCCACCGTGCCCTCAGGGACATGGATATCCCGGTCGTGATGGTGCCAAATACCACTCCCCCCGAGGACGTTGCCACCGGCTGCAGGGGGATCATCCTTGGAGGGGGGCCGGCTCTTGACCGTGCCGGCAATTGTTCGCGGTATCTCGGTCTCGGGCTCCCCGTCCTTGGGATCTGTCTGGGACTCCATATTATTGCCACTGCACACGGGGGATCGGTACACCAGGGAAGAAGCGGCGGGTATGGGCCGGTTGATGTGGAGATCTGCGAGCATAATGACATCCTCAAAGGCTATCCCGAAACGATCCGGGTCTGGGCATCCCATGCCGATGAAGTGGCTGTCATGCCGCCGGATTTTTCCGTCCTTGCATCGTCTCATATATGCAGCACCGAGGCGATCGCCCGTACGGAAAAACACATGTACGGGCTCCAGTGGCACCCCGAAGTCAGCCATACGGCCGATGGCAGGAGAATTTTCTCCAATTTCAATGCAGTAACAGAGGAGCACGGGGTATAGAATATCATTACCATTGCAGCATGTGTTCAGTTGAAGATATTCTTAAAAAAAATCCGCGCAACCGGGTCCGGATGCATCCGGATCATCGGAAGATGAGATCGTACCAGAAGAACAAAGCGACCTTTATCATGTTGAGTTGGTACATGTCCAACAGGGAGCGGTGAGGGGGTATGAACCACTATCCAGCACATGGAATCGTTCTCCTTCTCATTGCTTTTGTCGTCCTGGCATTTCCCGTGGGCGCTTCGCTGAATACCATCAGTGCCGGGGATACGGTCTTTATCGGGGAACAGGGCCTGAATATTTCAGGGCCATTAGCCGGTGACACGATGATCGGATGGTGGAGCACAACCAGCTCTCTGTCATCGGCTGAACCGGATTACAGGATGGCGATTGCCGATCCGAAGAATGTGTACATCTCACCCCTTGAATTCTCTTCACGTACAGGTTCATGGCACTCATATCCCGGGCGTTCTCTCGTTTTTTATGTTGCCGACCCCTACATCAACATCAGAATCGAGGACAGGACGGTCAATGTCGACGTCACGGAAAAATGGGCTCCGTGGAAGGACACCCTTGGATTCAGGATAGAAACGAACCTCTACACGATGTCTCAAAGGGCGGGGGGTAGTGCAGGTGCACCGTTGACAATTAAGGTTCTGACCCCTGAGGGAAGCATCCTCTCTTCTCTGGTTGATAGTGCGGGCGCTGCTCATCCTCTTGATGTCCGGGTGACAACGAACCCCTTCACTACTGAAAATATTTGGGATACCGGCAATTCGCTGTATAGCGCAGGAACCTACGTGGTCTGGGCAGAATGCAATGAGAACCAGATGAAGGACAATTATGATCAGGCAGGCAAGGCGGTAAGTGTGCAGAGATCCGTCCTTGTCCAGGATCAGAATCCACGCATCAGCAGGATCGTCCCGGCACCTGCCCCTGCAATACCGATGACAACCCGGATGGCGAACACAACGATTGCAAAACCCACGACCATGATACCCCCGACACTACCTGCACGGGAAACGGTACAACCCCTCCTGACCCCTTCACCCTCCCCGGCACCGACGAAAGCAGCGGGCTTTTGTGGCTGGTGCACCATTCTTGCCGGCACCATTGCCTCTGCCCTGTTTGCTTCGGGGCGGCGATAGGATACGTATTCCGGTAACCCATACCGAACTTTTTTATGACGGGATTGCCAACCCTGCACTATGAATGTTGTCACCACGGTCATCAAGGCAAGGCACAGTGTCCGGAAGTATAAAACCGGTCCGGTCGATGAAAATGCGGTAAAGGATGCGATCGAGTGCGCCCGCCATGCACCGACTGCGATGAACCTCCAGCCCTGGCTCTTTGGAGTGATTCAGGACAAAAAAGTTCTGGAAACGATCGCACAGCTCACCGACCATGGAACATTTATCGCGGATGCACCCCTCTGCTTTGCGGTGTTCGGTGAAAAGAAGGCGAAATATTACCTCGAGGACTGCTGCGCCGCAACAGAGAACCTGATCATCGCGCTCCAGGCACATGGCATTGGCTCCTGCTGGGTGGCAGGGGATAAGAAGGCGTATGCAGAGGCGGTCAGAAAGCTCCTCAACGTCCCGGACGAATATACCCTGGTCTCGCTGGTGCCGGCGGGAATTCCTGCCGACATCTCCATTATGAAGAAAAAGGAACTGAAATTTATTGTGTTTAAAGAATCGTTCAAACGGGATGGTCCGTGATCGTCCGGGACAGGTTGCCAACCCCCCCATTCTCTCTTGTTTTTTGCACCGTTCCCCTGTTGGGATCATATCCCCCCGTCTTTCCCCCGTTACCGTGATCCTGATGCTCCGTTCACCGGATCAGCACAACCCAAAATGTCCGGATGAGACAAGAACAGGGACCCGATCGATCATCTCCCCTTAAGCAACCCTTATCCACTGGCATTTCATAATCTCTGGATATGAAACGACCGGTCCTGCAGGTGGCGCTTGATCTCACCGAACTGAACCGCGCCCTGCAGATTGCCAGGGAAGCGGTGCTGGGCGGGGCAGACTGGATCGAGGCAGGCACCCCGCTCATCAAGAGCGAAGGGATGCAGGCGGTGCGGGCACTCAAGGTGGAGTTCCCCGGCCATATGATCATTGCCGACATGAAGGTCGCCGACACCGGGGCGCTTGAAGTGGAGATGGCGGCAAAAGCCGGTGCCGGCATTGTCTGTATCCTTGCTGAGGCGGACAACTCGGTGATTGCTGAGGCAGTGCGGGCCGCACGCCTCTACGGTGTCCAGCTGATGGCGGACCTGATCAACACCCCCGACCCGGTGATACGGGCAAAACTGCTGGAGGAGATGGGTGTCGACATCATCGCAGCCCATGTCGGCATCGACCAGCAGATGATGGGGAAGAGCTCGATCGACCTCCTCGCCTCGATCACCGGTGAGGTCACCGTCCCGGTTGCTGTGGCAGGCGGGCTCGATGCGGTGACGGCAGCCCAGGCAGTACAGCATGGCGCTGCAATCGTCATTGTGGGGGGGGCAATTATCCGGTCGGCAGATGTGACCGCATCGACCAGAGGGATCCGCATGGCAATTGACAACCCCACAATCCAGCCGGTGCCGAAAGGTTCCCCCAACGAACGTATCCGGGAACTGTTTGCAAAGGTCTCGTCACCGAATATTACCGATGCGATGCACAGGAAAGGGGCGATGGAGGGCGTATTTTCCGTCTGCGGTGATGTGAAAATGGTCGGGCGGGCGGTGACGGTCCAGACGTTTGCCGGCGACTGGGCAAAACCGGTGGAAGCCATCGATGTTGCCGGGCCCGGCGATGTCATTGTCATCAACAATGATGGCGGGACCCATGTGGCTCCGTGGGGGGAACTGGCAACGGCAAGCTGCATAAAAAAAGGGATCGAAGGGGTGGTCATCGACGGTGCGGTGCGGGATGTGGATGACATCCGCAGGATGAAGTTTCCGCTCTTTGCAAAGGCAATCGTCCCAAATGCCGGTGAACCCAAGGGTTTCGGTGAGATCAACGCGGAGATCCGCTGTGCAGGCCAGTACGTGAAACCCGGCGACTGGATCGTGGGAGATGAAAGCGGGGTTGTCGTTGTCCCCCGGGAGCGTGCCTATGAGGTCGCCCGCCGGGCACTGGAGGTCCGCAGGAATGAAGACCGGATCCGGGAGGAGATCCATCGGGGAAGTACGCTCTCGAAGGTTGCGGACCTGATCAGGTGGGAAAAAAGGTAAGGTCCTGTCAGTGGAATACCGAGCTTTCTATCAGTGTTGCGCCTGTTTTGGAGATCTTCTCGATCGCGTCCACCACCTGGTCGACACGCAGGATGAGGACTGCACCCTCTTTTCCCGAGTAGGCATAGGAATATTCGATATTGATGTTGGCATCGCCAAGGATCTTGGCAACCTCGTAGAGCCCCCCGGGCCGGTCCTGCATATGCACCGCAATGACATCGGTGAACGCGACGTTGAACCCGATTGATGATAATTTTTTATACGCCCTTTCCGGTTGATCGACCAGCGCCCGGACAACACCAAACCCGTTTGCTTCTGCAATGGAAAACGCAAGAATATTGACCTTCTCTTCTCCCAGTGCATGGGCGATTGCGGCAAGGCGTCCCGGCCGGTTCTCGGAAAATACCGATATCTGTTTTATCACATATTTTTTCACATCCATTATAACGACCTCCTGTCAACCACTTTCTTGGATTTTCCTTCGTACCGTGGCAATGAACCCGGTTCCACCATCTCCACGGTTGCGTTCACGTTCAGCGAATTTCGCAACTTGTGTTCGACTTTCTGCCGGACAAGCATCAGGTCGGTGATCTTATCCGAAAAGGATTCCTTGTTCAGTTCCACGCGGACAAGCATGTCATCCAGCGCCCCTTTCCGGTCGATGACGATCTGGAAGTGCTGGCCGACCTCAGGGATGGTCATGAGGGCATATTCGACCTGCGACGGGAACACGTTGATGCCCCGGATGATCAGCATATCATCGACCCGCCCCTGGATCCGGTCAACCCTCGGGTGAGTCCTGCCACAGGCGCAGACCTCTTCATTGACCGTTGTAATGTCCCCGATCCGGAACCGGACCATCGGAAGGGCCTCTTTTTGCAGGATTGTCATCGTGAGTTCACCCTTCTCCCCCGGATCGACCTGTTCACCGCTCTTCGGATCGATGATCTCCACAAGGGCGATATCGGACCATACATGGAACCCTTTCTGCTCGGTGCATTCGGTGAACATCGGGCCTGAAAGTTCGCTGGTGCCGTAGATGTCGTATGCCTTGATGCCCAGCCACTCTTCCATCCGGATTCTCATCCGTTCGGTCCAGGGCTCGGCACCAAGGATGCCGGTCCGCAGTTTCGTGTCTTTGTGTATGTCGATGCCCATCTTTTCTGCGACTTCACCGATGTGGAGCAGGTACGAGGGGGTGCAGGCGATTGCGGTCGCACCGAGATCCTGCATCAGTTCGATCTGCCGCTCGGTGTTGCCGACACTGGTGGGCAGGACGGTCGCGCCGATCCGCTCTGCCCCGTAGTGCAGCCCCAGTCCACCGGTGAACAGCCCGTACCCGTAACTGACCTGGATGACATCCCCCCGGCCCAGCCCCAGTGACGTGAGGGCGCGGGCGAGCGATGTCGTCCAGGTGTCCAGATCGTTCTGGGTATAGCCTACGACCGTCGGCTTTCCGGTCGTGCCTGACGAAACATGGTAGCGGACCAGGTCGTCCTTTGTTGCGGTAAAAATCTTATCCGGATAATTGTCCCGCAGGTCACGTTTGAACATGAAGGGGAGTTTTTTCACATCCGAAAGTGTGCGGATATCATCAGGATGGACATTCTGCTCCTTCATCCGGTCATGGTAGAATGGCGAGAAGCTGTACAAACGGTACACGAGGCTTTTTAAGAGCCTGTACTGCATCTGCTGGAGTTCTGCCTGGGGCATCTCCTCGATACGCGGGTCCCAGCACTTCATATCGCATCACCCCTGCGGTCAACCACCCTCTTGGCCTTTCCCTCAAAACGGGGGAGAGAACCTGGTTCGACAAGTTTCACCGTGGTCCGGAGCTCGAGTGCATCATGCAGTTCTTTTACGACCTTCTTCTGGATCCGTGCAAGGTCTGCAAGTTCCCCGCTGAAATAGTCCCTGTTAATTTCTACGTCAACCGTCATTTCATCCAAATGATTCACTTTGTCCACATACACCATAAACTGATTGCCTACCTCGGGGATTTTTAAGAGCACATGCTCGATCTGGGAGGGGAAGACATTGATGCCACGGATGACCAGCATGTCATCACTGCGGCCGGTGATACGGGCAATCTTCTGCCCGCGGCTGCAGAGGCACCCGTCTTCCATTTTCATCGTGATATCCCCGGTCCGGTAGCGCAGGAGAGGCATCGCCTCTTTTTTTAATGGTGTGATAACGAGTTCCCCCCGTTCACCATCGCCAAGCTGCTCTCCGGTCTCCGGGTTGATTATTTCAACAAAATAAATGTCATGCCAGATGTGCAGCCCGTCGCGTTCGGGACATTCGAATGCGACCCCCGGCCCGAAGAGCTCGGAGATGCCATAACTGTCAAACGCCGTGACTCCAAGGCGCTCTTCAAGAGAACTGCGCATCGTTTCTGACCATGGTTCGGCCCCGAAGATGCCGGTTTTCAGGCTGTCAAGCGATGTGTGCATCTCTTCGGCAACTTCGGAGAGGTGCATTGCATAGGAAGGAGTGCAGTGGATCGTGGTAACACCGAAATCCTTGATCATCTCGATCTGGCGTTTCGTGTTTCCCGTTGCGCTCGGAATGACGGTCATCCCGATCTTTTCTGCACCGTAATGGAACCCGAGCCCCCCGGTGAACATACCGTAATTGACCATGTTCTGGAAGATGTCATTTTCAGTGACCCCGACCATCGTCATGTTTCGTGCGATCAGTTCAGCCCAGGTGTCGAGGTCTTTTCTCGTGTACCCGACAACGGTTGGCTTGCCCGTGGTCCCTGACGTTGTATGGATCCGGACGACTTTTTTGAGAGGTACGGCAAAGAACCCGAAGGGGTACCCGTCTCTTAAGTCCTGTTTCCTTGTAAAAGGGATCTTTTGTATATCATCGGGCTTTTTTATGTCCTCCGGACGGACATGCGCTTGTGTGAGGCGTTTTTTGTAAAAACCAACATGTTGTGACTGGCGGATCGTCTGTTTCAGGCGCCTGATCTGGAGCGCTTCGAGTTTCTTCCCTTTGAGTGTTTCGTTCGTCTTATCCCAGAACATCTGTCACCTCTGATGTTTTTTCGTATCCGGCA
>Ga0315279_10006090_pt1 | contig 15346 bp, 12 predicted proteins | sample YL17G06_20_MG_FD_203694 | JGI IMG/M metagenome (GOLD analysis project Ga0315279, IMG submission 203694) | Sediment microbial communities from Yellowstone Lake, YNP, Wyoming, USA - YL17G06_20 | ecosystem: Environmental > Aquatic > Freshwater > Lake > Sediment | place: USA: Wyoming | collected... | reverse complement strand
AGATAATTCATTTTCCCTCCATCTCTTCATCTATAGGCAAAAGATTGGCCAAAACTTCCTCTGCGGATTTCGGAGAAATCACTGCTTCGTCTCTCTGCACCTTACCGTCCCGAAAAGTTATATTCCTTTTGGCAAAACTGGCAATATCTTTTTCATGGGTGATCAGAATAATGGTGATTCCCTTTTGATTAAGCTTTTGGAGCAAATCCATTATCTCAAATGAGGTCTTGGTATCCAAGTTGCCGGTCGGCTCATCTGCCAATATCAAGGAAGGTTCATTCACCAAAGCACGGGCAATTGCCACCCTCTGCTGTTCTCCGCCCGAAAGCTGGTTGGGTGTTGATTTTTCCTTTCCTTTCAATCCCACGTCTTGAAGGGCTTTACGGGCTTTTTGTTCCCTATCTTTCGAGGGAAGACCGTTATAGAGCAGGGGGAGCTCAACATTATCCAGAGCAGAGGTGCGGGACAAAAGATTAAAGCTTTGGAATACGAATCCAATCTTTTTGTTTCTTTTTTCAGCCAACTGCTCTCGGCTGAGAGAGGAGACGTCCTCTCCTTCCAGAAGATACTTGCCGCTGGTTGGCCGGTCCAGGCAACCGAGGAGATGCATAAAGGTTGACTTGCCGGAGCCGGAGGGACCCATGATGGCAACGAACTCCCTGGGCTGGATGCTGAGATTTATCCCCTTAAGAGCTGGGACCTCTACTTCACCAACCTGGTAGATTTTTGTTAAGTTATCGGTTCTAATCAGATCGCTCAACTTATCACCTTCTCCCTGGTGCCCCCGGCCGCCCAAAGCTAAAGGGGTTTACCTGTTGCGTTGTGGTGTTGTTCGAGGAACCGTTAGCCTGGCTGATTATCACTTCTTCGCCTTCTTTTAAGCTGTCCGAAATCACCTCAGTGACGCTTCCGTCCGAAAGCCCAGTCTGCACGAGTACAGGTTTAGGTATTCCATCCTTTCCGAGAATCCACAGCTTGGGTGAGGATGCCCACTTCCTGAATTGTCCGCCAGAATCAGGATTGGAAGACGCACTGGCCGCATGTGAATTCTCCCTTGTCCGCGTCGGCATTTTGACTTGCTTGTCCATGCTCGGCATAAATTTCAATGCGGCGGAGCGGACTTTTAGAACATTCTCTCTTTGGTCGATCAAAACCGTCACATTGGCGGTCATTCCGGGTTTCAGCAAAAGCTCCGGATTATCCACGTCTATAATTACAGGATAAGTTACCACATTTTGGACGATGGATGGATTTAGGCGAACCTGAGAAACCGAACCGGTGAAGTGCTTGTCCGGGTAAGCATCCACAGTGAAATCGACCTTCTGCCCGACTTGTATCTTTCCGATATCCGCTTCATCGATGCTGGTTTCCACCTGCATTTTGGTCAGATCATTGGCGATGGTGAAAATCGTTGGCGCTTGAAGGCTGGCGGCTACAGTTTGCCCCACGTCCACGTCTCGGGAGATCACCACCCCATCAATGGGCGAAGTGATAGTGGCATAGTGAAGATTGGTAATGGAACGGTCTAATGTGGCTTGGGATGATTTCTGAGTGGTTAAAGCCAGCTCATAGTTGGTTTGAGCTACATCCAGGTCTGCTTGCGAGATCAAGTTCTTTTCAGATAAAGTTTTTGCCCGGTCCAATTCCCTTTTGGCTTGATTCACTTGAGCGCTAGCTCTTTCTAAATCTGCTTCTGCCTGAGCAACCTGTGCTTTCAGAAAAGTGGGATCAAGTTGAGCAACCACCTGCCCTTTTTTCACGATGGAATTAAAATCAGCATAAAGCTGGGAAATCGTTCCGGAGACCTGGCTCCCCACCTGAACCGTGGTAAGTGCATTCAGCGTTCCGGTGGCGGTAACTATGACCGAGATATCTCCCCTCTCTATTTTGGTAGTGGTGTATTTTGCCTGGCTTTCTTTTCCCCGTCCAAAAAGAAAGAACAAGAAAAGAATGATTACCAGTATACCCCCTCCTGTGAAAATTAGCGTTTTCTTTTTTGTGTTCATCTTTTCCTCATTTTTGGTTTCAAAACCTTAGGTAGCATAATGCTATCCTCTTTTTTATTCTCTTTTCTTTTTCAACCTAATTCTTCGCATTAATTTTACTACGCAAGAAGAGAGGAATTTTCAAGAGGGGGCTGAATTTTCTAACGACGCTTTATAGCCTCCCACCATTGGGAAAACTCTTCCATCAGGTAGGAGCATGTAGGACATGATTCAAGATGAATCTTGATTTCCTCTTCCATATTCTTTGTGAGATTTTCTTCTAAATATAGTGCCAGATTTTTTTGACCTTTTTACAGTTCATTTCTTTTCCATTCCTCATCTATTAAATATGACACGACTTCTTCCAAATACTTGTGGTCAAAAATCATTTTTGTTTGACCCCGCCTTTTAATCTTTTCCAATGGCTTTCTCATATTTCGCCTTGGCGATCAGGTAATCCGACAAGGCTTGCAGATAATTGGTCTGGGCTATGGTCAAAGCCAGCTCGGTATCCATCTCCTCTATATTGGTAAGCAGACCCTGTTGATATTGCACCTTGGCGATTCTCAAGCTCTCTTTGGCTTGCTTGACGTTCTCCTCTTGAGAAACGATATTCTCCCTGGCTAAATTCAGATCCGAGATGGCTTGGCTGATCTCTAACTTCATCAAATCCCGAATCTGTTTCTCAGTAATATCCAGCTGTTTTAAATCCGATCTTGCCTGTTGAACTTTGGACCTAGTCAGAAATCCGTCGAAGATGGGGACACTTACCAGAAAATTGAAATTCCAATCCGTTTTCCATTCATCTATTGAATAGAAGGGTCTTTTATATGAGTAACTGGCTGAGCCCAACAAATTGGGTTTATTGGTCGCTTTAGCGATAACTAAGGCTTCTTGTCCAATTCCTTTTTGATAAAAAATCGATTTTAGCTCAGACCTGTTTTCAAAGGCAAATTCTTCAGCCTGGGACTTATCCACTTCTATCGGTTCAAAATTCAATGCTCCCTCGAAATTTACCGAATCCTCCAAGCTGATTCCCAAAATATTCTTGAGATTGTTCATAGTCAATTGGTATAGGTTTTTTGCTTGAGTCAAAGAAGGTTTGGCATTAGCTAATTGAACCTTGACCCTTAATACGTCAAATTCGGAAGCATAGCCTTTATCATACCTGTCTGTCACTGCTTTCAGATGGTCCTCGATCCGAGCGATCGACTCCACTCTTACTTTGATCAGCTCCTTTGCCAAAAGGATATTATAAAATAGATTGACCACGTTGAATTTTATGTCCTGCTTTGTCTTTCGATATTCTTCTTTGGTCAAGGAAAGATTGTATTTGGATATATCATAACCTGCCCGAATTTTTCCCCAGGTGAAAAGGGACTGTTGATAAGAAAGGCTTGAATTGTAATTGTTCTCTGTCCCCATGGCGAATTTCATGCCACCCACATCATAGGTGGGAATCTTGCCCAAACGAGTATAGCTTCCACTTAAGGATAACTGAGGGAAAAAGCCAGATCTGGCTTCGTCTATCTTATATCTGGCGGAGTTAATTTTCTCCTCCAACTGCATAAGGTTTTTGTTATTCTGATAGGCGGTTTGAAGACACTGATCCAGATTCAGGTTGTGTGTTATCCCTAGAGCGAAAGAGACATCGAAAAGTAAAAAAGAAATCGTCAGAATCAATCGGATCGATTTACCAAGCATTTCCGTCTCCCTAAAAAGTTTTTCTATGTCGGTAGTCGTCCCGTCCTGTGACGGGACGTATGTCTTTGCCCATATGGGCGGCTACCTTTTTGTTTCCGTAGTCGCAGGTTTGCTTTTTCTTGACCCTTGCCCCTTTTCTGTTCTCATGTGCTACTGACTGTGGCGTTATTTTTATTCTTCTTGAACCGATTTTCGAGATTATCCACCAGAACGTATGCAATGGGCACGATCACCAAAGACAGGAAGGTGGAGGTGATAAGTCCGCCAATCACCGTTATCCCCATCCCTTGTCTCCATTCTCCTCCTTCTCCCATCCCTAAAGCCGCAGGCAACATACCCATGATCATAGCCATTGAGGTCATCACGATGGGACGAAAACGAATGGGACCTGCAGTTAATAAAGCCTGGATTCTCTCCATTCCCCTTTTTCTTAAGGTAATGGTATAGTCCACCAGAAGGATTGAGTTTTTGGTTACGATGCCAAAGAGCAAAATTATCCCCACCATGGTCTGCATGTTTATTCGCTGGCCAGTCAAAAATACGGCGAAAAGTGCTCCTACCACGGCTAAGGGCAAAGCCAGCATGATGGTGAAAGGATGCAAGAAGGAGTTGAATTGCGAAGCCAAAACCATGTAGATGAAGATAACTGCCAGAGCCAAAGCCAAGCCTAAATTGGAAAACATCTCCCCCATGGTCTCAGCATATCCGCGAGCCTCGATTTTGTATCCGGTTGGCAAAGAGAGCTGAGAAAGTTGCCGGTTTATGTCGTTCATTATGCTCCCTAAAGGTCGGTCTACGATGTTGGCGGTGACTGTCGCTAACCTTTCTCGGTTTTGTCGAGAAATATTGCTTGGTCCAGTGGCTTCGATGAAGCTGGCAATGGCTTTTAGAGGAACGGAGGAACCGAAAGGAGTTTGAAGCCGAACCGAAGCGATATCAGCTAAGTTGTTCTTCTGGTCAGGGGTCAAGCTCACCCGTATATCGAACTCCTTATCTTGCTGCCTAAGTTTGGTAGCGACCGTTCCATCCACTAAGGAGCGCAAGGTGGAGGCGACCTGTCCTGTGGAGATGCCTAAACGATTTGCTTCCTCTCGATTAATTACCACCTGCACCTCGGGCTTACCGCCTCTTAAGGATCTGTCTGCATCCACAGCCCCAGGAGTGTTTTTCACCATCTCCAAAATCTGAAGAGATAGGTGGTCTAAAACCTCTATGTCTGGACCTTTGATATAAAGCTCCACCGGACGCTCTTCCGCTTGTCCCTCAAACATCCCGATCATGGAGACTTTGGACTTCACCCCCGGAAACTCCGCTAATTTCCTTCTCAGTTCATCCTCCACCTGCTCAGTGGTTCTCTTTCTCTCCTTTAAGGGAACCAGTTCCACCCTCACAGTTGCCTCATTGGCGGCGCCCATGGTCAATCCCACGGTGGTGAAGACCGCTTTTACCTCCGGGTATGCTAAAAGCATATCCTCGACTTGGGCGGTGATTTTCTCTGTATTGGATATGGAACTGCCCACTGCAGTCTCGATCTCCACCTTGAACTCTCCTCTGTCCCCCTGGGGAAAAAGCTCCTTACCAATGAAAGGAATCAAGCTCAGGCTCATCAAGAACAACACAGAAGCGATGGCTAAAACCACGGTTTTATGATTAAGCGACCACTCCAAAAGTCTCCGATAACCTTTATTGACTCGGGCATAAAATCTTTCGAAAGGCCCAAACAACTTCTTCAGCACACTTTCTTTTTCCTTTTGTTTTCCCATGAATCTGGCGGAGAGCATGGGTGCCATGGTGAATGAATCCCATAAGGAGTATAAAATGGCGAAGGTGACGGTGAATCCAAAAGCTTTAAAGAATTTTCCCACAATTCCACCGGTGTAAGCCACCGGCAGGAAAACAGCCACGATGGTGAAAGTACAAGCCATCACCGCCAAACCCACCTCCGAGGCTCCAAAGCTGGCCGCTTTTTCCGGCTCCATCCCTTCTTCGATATGTCTGAAGATGTTTTCCCGCACCACGATGGCATCGTCGATTAAAATCCCCACCGCCAAGGAAAGTCCCATTAAGGTCATCATGTTTATGCTGTAACCGAAGGCATACATCAACATAAAGGTGGCGAAAATGGAAGTAGGGATAGCTAAGGCGGCGATTATGGTCGAGCGCAGATTACCCATAAAAAGCAACACCACCAATGTGACAAATAGCGCTCCCAAATATAAAGTGCGCATGGTGTCATTGACTGCTCGTTTTATGTATTTGGATTGATCGGAAGCAATCTCGATGGTCGTTCCGGAGGGAAGTTCCTTCGTCAATTGCACAAACGTCTTTTTCAGATTATCGCATACTTTTACCGTATTTCCACCGGATTGCTTGTGCACGATGAAGGAGACTGAGGGCTTGCCATTCAGCTTAGCTATCTCTCTTTGTTCCTTGAAGTTATCTCTAACCGTAGCTATATCCCGGATATAAACCGGAGCTCCCTGGCGACTGGAGACCATTATATTATTGATCTGATCTGACGTCTGAAATTCTCCAGTAGTGCGCAGGATGATCTCCCTGGGTTCTTGATCCATTCGTCCGCCGGGAACATTGAGATTCTCTAAGGCCAAAGCCCCGATCACCTGCTGGATAGGAAGGTCATAGGCTTCCAACTTTCTCGAGTCCAACTCCACCTTGATCTCTCTTTCCCATCCCCCTACCAACTCTACTCCGGCAACATCCTTGGTCTGCTCAATTCTATTCTTGACCTTGTCTTCAGCCAGGGTCCGGAGCTTGTCCAAAGGCATATCACTGGATAAAGCAAAGATCATCACTGGAGTAGCGGAGATATCGAAACGCTCTATGGTCGGCTCCTCTGCATCTTTTGGGAGTTCGTTTCTTATTTTGGACATCTGCTCCCTTACGTCCATGTCCGCATCTCTGATCTTAACGTCCAAATTAAATTCAAGGAAAACTTGGGAGAATCCTTCTGCGGAGGTAGAATAGATATTTTTCAACCCGGAGATAGAGCTCATCCCCTCCTCAATTTTCTTGGTCACCTGACTTTCAATCTCCTTAGCTCCAGCCCCAGGATAAATGGTGGTGACAGACATGAAGGGGAATTGGACGTCCGGCATCAGATCGATGGGAATGCGGGTATAGGCAATCCACCCTAAAACGATAACTGCTGCCACCTGCATGAGGATGAAAACGGGTCTTTTTATAGAGAGATCGGGAAGAAACATTATTTTTCCCCTCCCTTCGGAGCAATTACTTTCACCGGCTCATCTGTCTTCACCAGGTATTGTCCGGCTACGATCAAGGAATCGTTTTCCGAAAGACCGCTTTTTATCTCGACCCAGCCATTCTGGGAGATGCCCGTTTCCACATTGCGGGAGATAGCTTTTCCATTGGTCACCACAAACACCCTTTTCCTTTCTCCCTCTTGTAAGATAGTATGGGCAGGAATTAAGACCAGATCATCCTTTTCCCCTAAGGATATCTCGACTTGCGCGAACATGCCGGGTTTTAAAAGGTGCTGAGGGTTAGATAAAGTAATTTCAACGGATGCGGTTCTGGTAAGCTGATTGACTACGGGGCTAATCAGACTGACATTTCCGGAAAAGGTTTTATCCGGATAAGCATCCACTTTTACTTTTGCCTTTTGTCCCTTATTTATCTTTCCTAAATCCTCCTCTACCACATTCACCACCGCCTTTACCTGATCCATATTTACTATTCTGATCAGGGGGGTACCCATGCTTGGGGCGGGTTCAGGAGGATTTACCGCCGCCCCTTGGTCTAAGTAAACCATTCCCACTATACCGTCAACTGGTGAGATTACCTCGACCGGTTCAAACTTCACTCCATCCACATCTCGATCCACTAAAGCCACCACCTGGTCTTTCTTGACCCGATCACCCTCTTTCACCCTCATTTCCACCAATTTCCCGGAAGCTTTGGGAAATACATCTACCTCTTCTTTACCCTTTATATCGCCTATTAAGTTTAGAGAAAGAGTCAAGCTCCCTTTCTTGACGAGTTCGACCTCCACAGGCGTGATACTTTTTTCTAACTTTGTCTCCTCCAGACGGGTGCGTTCCAGCACTACCTTTGCCCGGTAAGCGATAAAAACCACCACCACCAAAACTATCAGAATAAGGATGACTTTCTTCATTTTTTCTCCCTTGTATAGACGCTTTAAGACCAGTTTTTCAGTTTGGAAACTCTTCTGGTTAGATCCTCAATTTCTTTCACATCCACTCGAATCTGATCTATCCTCTGAGACCAGTTTTTTATTTTGGAAATTGTTCGTTTAATCTCTTCCACCTTTTTTATATCCAAATGTATATGATCTATCCCATAACCGAGGAGAAACTTCCAATTTAAAGGAAGCTGGTGATGAAAATCTTTCCTTAGGTTCTCCAGATGTTCTGCCACCTTTTTCAGGTTTTTCCTTTTTACCCCCAGACATTCCAGCGCTTTCTTTTTAGAAAGTCCGAAAAGGAAAGCTATTCCTACACAAAAATTGTTTTCTGGCATCCGGTGCTCTGTCAATGCCTCTTCCACCAGATGGGAAAGCTTCTCTTTGCCCTTGGGGGTGATATGGTAGACCTCTCTTTCCGGCATCTTTCCGGGTTTTTCTTTTTTAGCCTCCACCATCTTTTCGCGACGCAATCGATCTAATGTATTATAGATGGAGGCTAAATTGACCTGCGCCCAGGTCTCCATATTGCTCTTCTCTATCTGATGATAAAGCTGATAGCCGTGCATGGGCATTTGATTCAGAAGCCCCAGGACCACCAATTCGTTCTTGGTCATAATAAAACCTACAATACTATAAATTATACTACTCTAACTTAGAGTTATTTACGAAAATAAAAACCAATTTGTTGCAGTTTTTTTAAACTTGTTCAAAAATTTTTCAGCATTGTATGTGTCGAGTAGCTTTCCCGCCAATGATTCGGCTTCGCTCACCATAAAAGGCGGGATCGCAACCCGACCTACTGGATTTTCGACTAATGGAGACCTAAAGCGTGTAGGCAAGCCTTTACGGCTTGCTCGTTAGCCAAGCCATGAAGATTTGGCTACGTGCTGGTCGGGGGTTAGGGAACCCCCCGACCAACATTCCGGTTTTAGTTGTGCTCAAAAATCGACATTCCATTTCTTTATTCCTTTTTCATCTATAAGATAAAGGAGCTTTTTCAATTTATTGATTCTTTTTCTACTTATTTGATATGCCTCTTTGATCTCTTGCTTTGCCCATTCCCCTTTTTTTAAATCATTGGAAAAGATCACTGCCAAATTTTCACCTTTTTCGACTTGATCCCCGACTTTCTTTTTTATCAAAAACCCGACCCCTGGGTCGATTTTACTATCCAATCTTTCTCTGCCCGCACCCAGCTTCACTGCGGAGAGACCAATTTTCAATGTGTTTATTGATTTCACATATCCAGTTTGACCAGACTCAATCGTGATTTTATGTTTTGCCCAGGGAAGAAGTCGATAATCATCGACTACTCCTGGATCACCGCCTTGCTTTTTGACCATCTGTTTGAATTTATGCAAAGCCTTTCCACTTTTTATCGACTCTTCTAATTTCTCTTTTGCCTCTTTGAAATTTTTTGCCTTTCTCCCCAAAATCAGCATGTAAGCTCCTAAAGCCAGGGTGACCTTTCTCAGGTCCTCAGGTCCCCTGCCTTTGAGGGATTGTATGGCTTCAATTACTTCAATTGAATTTCCCACTGCCTCGCCCAAAGGCTCGTTCATATCTGTTATCAGTGCCACTGCCTTCTTTTTGAATCTTTTGGCTGTCTGAATCAAATTCTTCGCCAGAAGGATGGATTCTTCTTCTTTCTGCATGAAAGCACCATTCCCCAGCTTGACATCGAAGACCAGAGCATCTGCCCCTTCTGCTAATTTTTTGCTCAGGATGCTTGCAGAAATCAAGGGGAGAGAGTTCACCGTGCTGGTTACATCCCTTAGGGCGTAGATTTTTTTGTCCGCTGGGGCAATCTCGGCTGTTTGCCCGATCACAGAGACGCCAATCTCCGAAAGATTTTCTACAAATTTTCTCAAAGACAAATTGGTTTTGAATCCGGGGATGGATTCCAATTTATCCAAGGTTCCTCCGGTATGACCAAGTCCTCTTCCCGAAATCATGGGAACCGTTACTCCGCATGCCGCAACCAAAGGAGCTAATATCAAAGAAGCTTTGTCGCCCACTCCACCGGTGCTGTGTTTGTCAACCTTTGTCCGCGCAATAAAACTTAAATCCATAACTTTTCCAGACCTCATCATAGATAAGGTTAGACCAAAGGTCTCCTCAGCATCCATGCCGTTTAGGAAGATGGCCATCAGAAGTGCGGACATCTGATAATCGGGGATTGTGCCTTTAGTATAACCTGAGACGAAATACTGTATCTCTTCTGAAGTGAGTTTTTTCTTGTCCCTCTTTTTGCTAATGATCTCATACATGTTCATATTTTTAAGATCCTCCGTTTCAGGAGTTTCGACAAAGATATATCCGATCAGACAGGAGGTCAAGTGGTCATATTCTATTTTATTATATGGAGAGTTTGGTAGTAGTAGGGGTAATTAAAAACGTTCTATCCGAAGGAAATAAAACTCTCCCCCATCTTTGGGAAGATAGACCGAGACACCATTGGAGAAAATCTTCTCTTTGTCTCCATTACAAGTGGAGAGCAGTATGTAGTCTTTCGTTATCTCGGTGATGGAATCGTAGATGATTTTATCCTTGATGTTGCAAGTGTTGGGAGCAAATTGAGTGGTATCAATCTCTAAAGGAATTTCGGCGTTATGACCGAGCACATTTTCCTTGAACCAGGTAAGGGTACTGCCCGGGAACTGCCGAACCCGAATAACCTGTTTTCTTGCCATCCCCTTATTATGGTATCGAACCTGCGAAGCTCCGCAGTAGATGTTGGCTGAGCTTGAGTCTCCGCTGGCCATTACCACGAAATAGTGTGTGTCGGTATAGATAGTATAACTTCCATCTCCCGCCAACCACACTCCCTTCCTCCACTCCGCCAGTTTGGTTTTTGTGTCCATAGGGGGAACAGAGCAGGAAACGGCAACAAGCACAAAAATCACAATTATAAGAATCGAATACCATTTATTCATCGCTGTATCTCCTCTTATGAAGTTTGTTGTTATCAATGTGCTCAACTGGTATTGTCCCAAAAATGTCATACGAAGTGACAGTAGGTGAAGTTGCGGTTAACATATCCACATCCCAAAAAGACTTAGACCATCTTGCGGGAAAATGGGCGATCAGTGATCAACCAACAAAAAAGCCCCCCGCCTCTGGCGGGGGGCTTTTTCGAAAACTACTTTTTCTTTGGCTTGCCGCAACAGTCCTTATACTGTTTACCAGAACCGCAAGGACATTTATCAGCTGGTTTGGGGGTCATTCTTTTCACCTCCTTTCAGTGCCTGTCAGTCCCTGATCCGACAGACAAAGTCCTGTCAAAGATGAATAGGAGTGTCTGCCAGATCAGGGGATTAAGGTTTGTTGAAAGGCTGCATCTCGAGGCGGGATGAATTCCCGCCTCTATAGGCGACATTGATTCACTTCCTTATAGGGCAAAGCATTTAGCCCTGTCCGCAGGATCTGAATTGGGACAAGAATTTTTCGATGAAATGAAAAAAATCCTTGACTTTTTTATTTGGTTTATTTCATTATACATGCTCTTGCACCTCCGTGAGAGAGGGCAGCCCTTGAAATGGAGTGCCTTTGGCTAACCATTTCATGCGGCTGTCTTTTTTTATGTGGTTGGCATGGCAACTCTATTCCAACGATACATATGCATTCATACGAATTCTTTTAAGTGTGCAAAGATCACAAGATTTCGTCAGAGGCGAAATTAAAAGGCTTACGCCTTAACTTTACTCTCCATCTCAATTCTAACAACTCTTGCTCTGTTCCACAATTTTAACCCCTGAAGATGTTCCGATTCGGCTGGCGCCAGCTTCGATTAACTTTAAAACCGTTTCATAATCCCTTATTCCTCCGGAGGCTTTAATTCTTATTTTATCTCCCACCACTTTTTTCAAAAGCTTCACATCCTCCACCGTAGCACCAGGATATCCGAAACCGGTTGAAGTTTTGGCAAAATCTGCCCCGCAAGCCATGATGATCTGGGTTGCCCTGATTTTCTCTTCATTGGTCAGGACGGCTGTCTCGATAATCACCTTCAATATTTTTTCTTTTCCGATCGCACTGCGCACAGCTTTAATATCCTCTTCCACCAATCTAAAATCGCCTGATTTCAAAGCTCCGATATTTGCCACCATATCGATTTCAAAGGCCCCCTCTTTAATTGCGGTCTCTGCCTCCTTTGCTTTTACCTCTGTTTTATTCGCTCCCAACGGAAATCCAGAAACGGTGCATATTTTAAGTGTAGACCCTTCTAACAAATCAGCACAAAGATTAACCCAGACTGGATTAACGCAAACGGAGACAAAGCCGTATTTTTTCCCCTCCTCACAAAGATTCCTTATTTCCTCTTTTGTGGCATCGGGCTTCAGAAGAGAATGATCTATCATTTGGGCAATGTTCAAGATTTCTCCCTTTATTTTGGTTTAAAAAGGACAGCCGAAAGTTAATTCTATTCCTTCCATTCGGATTTTTCTCCTGACATTAAAGTCACTCTCTACGGGCGTGAGGAGTCCACTAAAGGTAGGATGCCATAGGAAGCTTATGATTTTCCAAATAGCAAAAAGTTAATCCGTAAGGATTTTAATTCCCGATTTGCATAAACCTCAAAAAAACTAATCTGTTCCCTTGAAATGCCATTCTAAAGGAATTTTGAAGGCCAATTTGGGGATTAGATTAAAAGAAAAGTTTTAATCTTTCATCGACTCTAAGAATTTGGAATTGCTTTTGGTCTTCCGGATTCGGTCCAAAAGAAACTCCATGGCTTCAACCGAGTTCATCTCGTTCAAGAACTTCCTTAAAATCCAGATCTTATTGAGGTCCTCGGGTGTGAGCAAAAGCTCTTCTTTTCTGGTGCCGGAGCGATTGATGTCCATGGCTGGGAAGATGCGGCGGTCGGAGAGCCTCCGGTCCAACACCATCTCCATGTTGCCGGTCCCTTTGAACTCCTCGAAGATCACCTCATCCATTCTGCTTCCGCTCTCTATGATGGCGGTGGCGATGATGGTGAGGCTTCCTCCCTCTTCTATGTTTCGAGCGGCTCCAAAGAACCTTTTGGGCTTTTGCAAAGCATTGGAATCGACGCCCCCGGATAGGATCTTTCCGCTGTGGGGAACTACAGCGTTATGGGCTCTGGCTAAGCGAGTGATGGAATCCAAAAGGACCACCACGTGCTGTCCATGCTCCACCAATCTTTTAGATTTCTCCAACACCATATCCGCCACCGCCACGTGCCGATCCGGTGGCTCATCAAAGGTGGAGCTGATCACCTCTCCTTTGACCGATCTTTTCATGTCGGTAACCTCCTCCGGCCTTTCATCGATTAGAAGAACGATCAGCTTTATGTCTGGATGATTGGTGGTGATGGCATTGGCGATCTTCTGCAAAAGCATGGTCTTTCCAGCCTTAGGCGGAGAGACGATCAGACCGCGTTGACCCCGGCCAATGGGGGTCATCAGATCCATCACTCGCATAGCGATTTCCTCTGTGGTGGTCTCCAGCTTTATCTTCTTCAAAGGATACAAAGGGGTGAGGTTGTCAAACAACATCTTATGCTTGGACACCTCCGGGTTCTCAAAGTTCACGGCCTCGATCTTGAGCAACGCAAAATACTTCTCCGTATCCTTGGGTGGTCGCACCTGCCCGGATAAGGTGTCCCCTTTTCTTAAATCGAAGCGCTTTATCTGAGAAGGGGAGACGTAGATATCGTCCGGTCCGGGAAGGTAGTTATAATCCGGAGAACGCAAAAAACCATAGCCTTCCGGCAAGGCCTCCAGAACCCCTTCTGCAAAGATGAAGCCGTCCTTCTCGGTCTTTGCCTCCAAAATTTTAAAGATCAGCTCCTGTTTCCTTAAACCACCCACACCCGGGATGCCCAAATCGTCCGCCAAATCCAAAAGCTCGGGGACCGTTTTGCTTTTAAGCTCCACAATGTCCATAGATTATCACCTTTCCTTTAGAACTCATCCCCACTCGGAGAAAAAGTTCTCTTGTGATGAAAGTTTGGTTTTATTCTAAACTCACGTATAGTTTAAAAAGAGTCTCGAAATAAATTTCTAAATAGTTTTATTCTTTTTGAAAAAAGTCTAAATGAAGAAAAATGAGTGGTAATTCTTTTGGGGTTTATGGTCTGGATTCCACCTTTAGATAAGCTTTAGGTAGAAAGTCCTGTTTTTCAGTGATTCGCCTCAACTGAGCAGGATCGAACCACACATCTTCTTCCTCTGGTATGAACTATCCGGTTCAGGCCGAAGGATGGACGAACTTACCCCTCCCACTTAAACTAACTTGCGCCATGCATCTGCTTGCGCTTAAATTTGTTTCTCCTGTTACATAAATATCGACATCTCCTTTCAACTCTAAAGTTGTTTTTTTCCCTTCCTCGCTTCAGGCGGTTTGATCAGGGAAGCCTCTTCTTCGTCAGAAAGCTCCTCCATTTTTGCATCGCCCCATAATTTTTCTAACTGGTAGAACTCTCTCACCTCGTTTAAAAATATGTGCACCACCACATCCACATAATCCAGAAGAATCCATCGACACGCCTGATACCCTTCATGGTGCCAGGCCCTTATTCCTTTTTTCTCCAGATTTTCTAAGATCCAATCCGCGATGGCTTTGGCGTGAATCTCCACGCTTGCCGAACAGATCACAAAAAAGTCACAAATGTTGGAAAGTTTCCTTAAATCCAAAATCTTTACATCCGTTGCTTTTTTGTCTAAAGCGAATTTACCCGCCAAGTATGCTAATTTCTTTGGCGTTATTCTCAAAAAACCTTTTCTCCTCTGGTTTCAGGTGTAAGGTCAAAGGTGTAAGGTTAAAGGTGTAAGGTTAATGGTTTTTGGGTTCCGGGTTTTACCTTTAACCTTTCACTTTTTAAAAAGCCTCTGGTAGTCGTTACCTATCACTATGGTAAGCTCTATTTCCTGATAATTATTCTCCAGTTTTTTGCATAGCACATTCTCTTTGTCAATTCCTAATGCTTGTGCAGTCAGAAATGCTATCTCTGAGGGACACACAGTTTGTGTCTTGAGATTAGTTTTTTCTTCATCTACGCCCCGATCCAGAATAAAACTCTGTTCGGGTTTCAAATATTCGAAATTTCCAGTCTCGATGACATCGTAAAAGATATTATTCACTCTCAGTCCTCTCAGCTTATGTGCCAAGCTGTCTGCTAAGCCCTCCTTTTGAGATCCATTTAAAATTTGAGTTCTCACGAAAATCGACTCTTTGCCTTGAGCGGGTTTGAGGCTGGTCTCACTCTGGCTAACCTTTTTAAAAAAGGAGAAAGCATAGATTAGAAAAAGAATCGTTAAAAAAATTATTGATACTTCCAAAAACTTAGAGCTTCTCTTTTTTTCTCTCTTTCTATAGAATCTGTGAGCTTTGCTTTTTTTTCTGAACATTCGTCAGATTGGGATGGTGGTGTTTAACTTCTTTAAAGAGGAATGGAAATTCTCAATCAAAGTCTTTGAAGGGTATTCGAAAGACTCTTTCGGATAAA
>Ga0315279_10006088_pt1 | contig 15349 bp, 12 predicted proteins | sample YL17G06_20_MG_FD_203694 | JGI IMG/M metagenome (GOLD analysis project Ga0315279, IMG submission 203694) | Sediment microbial communities from Yellowstone Lake, YNP, Wyoming, USA - YL17G06_20 | ecosystem: Environmental > Aquatic > Freshwater > Lake > Sediment | place: USA: Wyoming | collected... | reverse complement strand
CGCCCACCCGCCAATAATGTCGAATTCCCTGGCCAGATCGGCAATGAAAACTGTCTGCCCTCTTAATTGACGCCTCCCTGCCGCCTGTGCCAAGAGCGATGGACTGATGGTCTCAGATGTTGCGTTGACTTTGGATTCGTTTGCAGTGATTTAATAGATGTTTTGCTGCCCGCCCATGATGTTGATCGCGCCGGGGTGCGATGGCTGTTGTGTGCCTTGCTTTCGCTGTAGGCGAAAGGTACTCTCCAGAATGATGGCGAGCACGAGACTGTAGAGTATCAACAACCACGCCCACCAGGGCCATGTCGGGACATAATCCGGCAGTTGGACTCTGTGCTGCACAGATGAAGGCAACTCCTCTCGGATGCTCTGAAAGGCTCCGAGCAACGCTAGCGGGACGAACACGAGCCACTTCCATGCGGGAAGAATGACCACATCCCGCCAGAATCGTGCCCCGGATCGCCAAGACTCGCGCACGGGCCAATTCTACCATGCCTTGCGTCAAGTAGATAACGCTGGTTCAACCATACTTGGACGCCCCGGCCGCAGAGACGCACATTCTTCGTTATCAGAATCGGAAGTGAAGGTCTGAGGGAGGCTCCGACGCCAACGCCCACGATCCCCACTTAGTGTGCGCTCGTCCAGCCCCTTGCACGACGGACCCATCTCGACGGTGTGAGGGCGTTTCGCTTTAGGAAGTACGTTTCCGGCGTCAAGCGGTGTTGGGCTTGATCCCTGCATCCGGTGTGTCAGAATACTCGGGAACTCGTCTGGAACGGAGCAACCTTTGGTTCGAGGCCTGCATCAAGTCTGGAGACGATCTGCGACCGCCGTGCCCAAGCGACAATGGGGGCCGCCAATAGCACTGGCTTCCCTCCTGATGGCTTGCTCTCAAGGAGGGGGCTCGGGGGGAGTGGGCTCCGCCGTCATCCCTACCCCTACAGAGTCGCCCTGCATCGCCTCGAGGTCGTGCACACTCAGGGAGGCTGCCGGAGCCGCTCAACTGCGGGTCGGTGTGGCGGCTGCACCACGCGACGAGGGATGGGATCGCATGATTTCAGAGGAGTTCAACGCGTTGAGTCCTGAAGGCGAACTTGTCTGGAGAGTGATCCATCCCAACCCGGAGGAATGGGAGTTTGAAGGCGCTGACCGGACGCTTGGCTTTGCGGAGGAACAAGGGCTGTTCACCACCGTGTCGCACTTCGTCTGGGATCAAGCCACCAATATCAGCGGCACTCCTGGATGGGTGAAGACGATCCAGGACCCCGATGAGTTGCGCCAAGTCATGCGGGATCATCTGGGAGCGATCACGGCTCGGTACGACGGAAAGATTGACCGGTGGATTGTCGTCAATGAGCCGCTGGAATACGGCGGTACAACATTGTACCGAAACCACTTCTACAATGTGCTTGGCCCCGACTACATCTCGGAGGCGTTTCATATCGCCGAGGAAGCCGCACCTGATTCGGAGCTATGGCTCAACGAGATCTTCACCGAGAACAACGCTGCAAAAGCGAGCGCGCTTGTCGACCTGGCGGCCAATCTGGTCGCGACGGGCGTCCCCATCGATGGTGTGGGGCTGCAGGGGCATCTGTTCGCGGGCGACCCGGACTACGAACTCGTTCAAGACACGATGCAGCGACTCGGTGATTTGGGTCTCAAAGTCGCCATCACCGAGATGGACGCACCCGTTGGAGCCGATCTCCCAGGTCGGTTGGAGGTGCAGGCACAGCGAATGGCCGGAATGGTTCGGGCGTGTCTTGCCGTGCCCGCCTGCGACTCCATCACCTTCTGGGGGCTCAACGATGACGTATCGTGGCTCAACTCGTTCCTGGCGCCCGATCTTGACCCCCTGTTGTTTGACGCGTCGCTCCGGCCGAAGCCGGCCTATTTCGCTGTGCGAGACGCGCTCCTTGGAGGTCGGGCTGACGTGGCACCGCCGTGACCGCAGTGGCAACCGGCGGCTTAACGCCATTCTCTATCGAATCGCCTTGACCCAGAGCCCACCGCTCGCCGGAGGCGAAGGCGCACCTTGACCACCGAGCCTCTGAGGGGAAGAGCTGGCGAGAGGCCATACGCGCACTCAAACGCTTCATCGTTCGAGCCATCTGGCGCCTTTGGCAGGAGTGCCAGCCAGCTCAAATGGCGGCTTCAGCAGAAAGAGCAGCTTAATCCCCTTGCACATAGGAGCGTCACATCGTGTGCCGCGTTTCGCAATCTCGGGAGCCCAGTATTCAACAGTTGTTGGCGAACACGCCGAGGACAACGATGTTCACTGTGAGCCCTGAGGCTCTGGGGCTCGCTCATCTCACCGGCATCAGCGCACAGAGGGCCGATTAGGGGACAGGCGGCCGAAGGGTTCTTAAGCCCTTGACCCATCCACAGGGAGTGCTATCGTTCACCCGAAGCCCTTGCACCGATGGCGTCACGTTACGACACCCGCCATGGTTGCTCTTACTGCAACCGGCGCGGCCCGGCTGGCAGTCGGCGGCCCGATGGGGGCAATGAGTCTGGGCGGGCCGCCCCGGTAGCCGAAGGTACGGTGAATTAAGCTGGCAAGAGGGCCAGCAAGGAGACACGAGATGCGAAAGTCGCTGCTCTCGCTGGTCGCTGCCCTGCTCATCTCCGTGACCCTAGGGGCTTGCGGTGGTGGCGAAGAGGGCACCCCGACCCCCGAGACCCCCGGCGCCGGGCCGTCAGGCGGCACCATCAGCATTGACCTCTGGCACTCAGAATCCGCCGCCAACGCGGACACCTTGCAACGCCTGATCTCCCGGTACAACTCGTCGCAGGACGAGGTCAAGGTGCAGGCCTTCTTCCAGGGCAACACCGACGAGGAGCTCATGGCCAAGCTGGTGACCTCCCTGGGCTCCGGCAAGGTCCCAGCGATCGCCATTCTGTCGGAGCTGGACACCCAGACGATGATCGACAGCGGCGACGCCGCCCCCGTACAAGACTTCATCGACCGGGAGGGCTATGACCTGTCGGACCTGGACGAGAAGTCTGTCCAGGAGTACACGGTGCAGGGCGAGCTGTGGGCGATGCCCTTCGGCATGGGTGTCCCCCTCCTCTACTACAACAAGGTGACCTTCCGAGAGGTGGGGCTGGACCCGGAAAGGCCGCCCCAGGACCTGGAGGAGTTACGCCAGTACTCGGAGAAGATCCTGAAGCGCGACGCCTCCGGGAACGTGGTGCGAAGCGGCATCGCTATCGATAACCAGGAGTGGACACAACGCGCCCTGGCCGAGCATGGCGACCTGTTGGTGGACAACAACAACGGTCGCGACGGCCGCGCCACCAAAGTGCTCTTCGACAATGACACCGGTCGCTGGTTCTTCCAGTGGTGGCACGACATGGTGGATAGCGGGCTGGCCTTCGACGTTGGCCGTAACCTCACCTACGCCGATGGCTTCCTGGCAATGGTGAGTGGTCGCGCCGCCATGACCTTCAGCTACTCCAATGCGCTGCGCTCTGTGGTAGACGCCCTGGGGAAGGGTGTACAGGGCGTAGAGATGGGCGTGGCCGCGGTGCCGGGCGTGCCCGGGGGCACGGGGGCGCCCCTGCTCTTTGGTCGTGTTCTCTGGATCCTCAACCTGCGGCCGGAGCGCGAGCAGGAGGCGGCCTGGAAACTCATCAAGTGGCTTATGGAGCCGGAGCAGCAGGCCGAGTGGTTCGCCGGCACCGGCTACCTACCCGCCAACCATTCGGCCGTTGACCTACCGGCGGCCAAGGACGTTGTCGCCAAGTACCCGCAGTTCCAGGTGCCCCTGGATCTTTACCTGAACAGCCCGACGACGCCCGCCGCCCTGAATGCCCTGCTCGGGCCCTTCTGGCGCGTCGACGAAGCCCTCCACCAGGGGGCAGATGCAATGCTCTCCGGTGCCAAGGACCCCGACCAGGCCCTCGAGGACGCCGCGGCAGACGCTAACCGGATCATCGAAGAGTACAACCGGCGGGTGGGAGGAGGGGAATAGGGGCCTCACACGAGCGCAGGCCGAGCGAGGTTCATCGTATGAGCGTAAGTCATCAGAGTGGGACGCCTGAGGTGATCAGCGTCGGGATCGCTACCCTCGACTACCTGGCAGTGGTTCGCCGCGGGACACCGATTGAGCACCTTGGTGTGGAGCTGGTGGAGCGCTACAGCGTTGAAGGGGGCGGGCTCGCGGCCACGGCAGGGGTGGCCTGCAATCGGCTCGGCCTGCGCACGGCGCACTGGGGTTGCGTCGGGTCCGACGAGGCCGGAGGGGCGGTGATCGCCGGCCTGGAGAAGGAGGGCGTCTCCACGGAGCAAGTGGTGCGCGTTCGCAACGGGAGGACGCCCGTCGGGTTTGTTCTGGTGGACGCCGCTACTGGGGAGCGCCGCCTCCTCGTCTACCCGGGCACCGGGCCGCCGGCTGAGCTGCCCCGCTTTCCCTGGGCACAGGTCAAGCACGCCAAGGCCATCGTGCTCGATCAATTGTGGCTGGCGCTATCCATAGAGGTGGCCAGACGCGCAAAGGCGGCCGGCGTGCCGGTAGTCGCAGACCTCGTTCCCGCCGACTACCTGTCCGGGCTGCTGGCCCACGTAGACGTGCTGTTTGCCTCTCGTCCAGCCGAGTTGGAGCGGGCCAGCCGCGAGGCGGTAGCGCCGATCCTGGAGCGGATGCACGAGTACGGCCCCTCCGTAGTCGGCGTCACCCTTGGAGTCGAGGGTTGCTGGTACTCCGCCGGCGGGGGGCCGGTCCACCAGCCGGCGTTCTCGGTGGAGGTAGTGGATACGACCGGCGCTGGGGATACCTTCCACGGCGCCATCGCCTACGGCCTTGCCCACGGTTGGGACGTGCCCCGCACAGTAGAGTTCGCTTCGGCTGTGGCTGCCCTGAAGTGCCGCGCCCTGGGTGGGCGCTCCGGTATCCCAGGTCTAGAGGAAGCGCTGGCCTTCTTACGTTCCCAGGAGGGTTCACTATGGCGCTCGTCCCCGCCCCCGAGATAGTCGAGCCAGCGTTCCGCAACGGCTACGCCGTCGGGGCATTCAATACTTTCAATGCGGAGACCACCCAGACGATCATCGAGGCGGCGACGGCCCTCAACGCGCCGGTGATGCTCATGCTGGGCAACTGGGATTGGGGCCTGCTCAACCTTGAGACCTACAGCGAGATCATCACCTACTATGCTCGAAGGGCGCCCATTCCGGTAACCTGGCATCTCGACCACGCCCGCTCGCTGGACACAGTGAAGGACGCAGTCGAAGCGGGCTACACATCAGTGATGATTGACGGCTCCCACCTGCCCTTCGAGGAGAACGTGGCCATCACCAAGGCGGCCGTGGCCCTGGCCAGACCGAGAGGCATCGCGGTGGAGGCCGAGCTGGGCGGGATCGGTCCGGCGGAGGCGGCTGGCACGGAGAGCGCACAGATGGGGTTCACGGACCCCGAGGCAGCGCGCCGATTCTGCCAGCAAACCGGTGTCGACATGCTGGCGGTCAGCATCGGCAACGCCCATGGGATCTACAAGGTGGCCCCGCAGCTGGATATAGACTTGTTGCGTCAGATCCACGCGGTCACAGAGGGCACTCCCCTCGTCCTGCATGGTGGCTCGACGACGCCGCCCGACCAGGTCCGGGCCGCCGTCAAAGCGGGAATCGCCAAGGTGAACGTGGCCAGCGAGCTCTGGGTGAGCTATGCGAAGACCATGCGGCAGGCGCTAGGGTCCGACGACGATCGGTTCATGCCGTCTGTTGCGCTGCGCACCGTGAAGGCAGGCCTGGCCGAGGTTGTTGCTCGCTGGATTGAACTCCTTGGGTCAGAAGGCAAGGCGGCGCGCCCATGACGTCGAGCCGGTCCGAACGCTCCGCTGATCTGCCACCCGCGTTGCGCGGCCCCATCCGGCTGGGCGACAATCGCGTGTTTCGACCGTATCGAGGGGGAAGGCTGCTCGCTCAATTCGTGGGCGGCGGTTCGGAAGAGGACGGGTTTTACCCGGAAGACTGGGTGGGCTCCGACACGCCGGCGGGCGGCTCGGCTGAGGCAGGCGCCCCGGGCATTTCGCGCCTGACCGTCGGCGGTCAGGAGGTGGTCCTCACCGATCTGCTCCAGGCATACGGAGAGGCCATCCTCGGCCCCGAGCATGTTGCTCATTTCGGCTGCCGGACTGCCGTGCTGGTCAAGCTGCTGGACTCAGCCGAACGGCTCCAGGTCCAGTCCCATCCCAGCGCGGAGTTCGTCAGGCGCCACCTGGGCGGCCAGTTCGGTAAGGCTGAGTCATGGCTTATCATAGGTACCCGGGAGATCGCCGGTCAGAAGCCCTATGTCCTGTTCGGCTGGAAGGAGAGCATAGATCCGGCGGAGCTGGCCCAGGCGGTTCGGTCCCAGGACATCGATTTCATGGAGTCGCGGCTGCACCGGTTCGAGGTGGAGCCGGGACATCTCTTCCACGTGCCGCCAGCCATGCCGCACGCCATCGGGCCGGGCTGCTTCCTAGTGGAAGTGCAGGAGCCCTCGGACTGGGTGTTTCTCCCGGAGTTCCCCCAGATTACGACCCAGGCCGGCGAGAAGGTCACGCTCCCACTGGAGTTCTGCTGCCTGCAGGGGCTCCCCCTGGAGATAGCCATCCGGTCCATGCGACTGGACGGAATCTCCCGCGAGGATGTCGTCGCCGGCTTACGGATGAGCGAGGCGTTCAACTCTGCCCCTGGCGTGCGCACGCTCCTGTCCACACCGGAGTTCCGCATCGACGAGATCGTCGGGAAGGGCGCGGACCCGCTGACGGTCGAGGAGCGCTCTTTCGGTATCGCCATCGGCGAGAGGGGGGAAATGAGGCTCGAGGGGGAGCAGTTCGAGACCACCGTCTGCCAGCGCGGCGACCGGTTGCTGATCCCCTGGTCAGCGGGCCCCTTCCAAGTCAGGGGCGAAGGACGGGTCATCGTCGCCCGGCCTCGGGTGGGGGCCGACCCAGGGGTCAGAGGGTGCTGAAGGTGAGCGCCCTCTGGGAAGAGCCACAGGACGCAAGGGCACTGCTGGATACCCTGCGCCTTCCGCTGGCCGAGCGCTGGGTCCGTCAGTCGCAGGCCGTCACCCTCTCGGTGATCGGCTTCATGGCGGGCTTCGCCCCGGAGCTGGGATGGGAGGCAGTCAACGAGAAGGCACGGCTGCTCAGTCGGTTCGGCGGCTACGCCACCGGACAGGAAGCGGCGGCGTGGCTGACGGAGCAGGGTGGCATTCGCCCTCCTGGGCGGCGGGATGCTCGTGATGCCGCCCTGGCCTACCTGTACGCCGCCGCCAACAACAGCCCCGACTGGGACCCCCAGATCCTGGACTGGAAGCCCCGTCTCGTTCGGCTCCGCTGCACCGGCACCTGCACGCTCCTGGACGCTGCCCGAGCGCTGGGCCAGGAAGCCAACGTCGATTGTCATGGCATCTGCACGGCCAGCCACGGCGGCATCGTTGAGGGAGCCGTTCAGGGCATTGAGTACGAGGCGCCGAAGGGCCGCTGCCAGGGCGATGACGCCTGCGAGTTCGTGTTCCGGGCACGAACATGAGCGCCGCGACCGGCGCGGGGCCGGGCTTTGGCAGCCTCCACGGCCGCCGTCAGGACGATGGGTGCCGCCGTGGACGTCGAGCGCCTACATCGCAGGGCCCGGCGGGAGTGATGGCCGGCTAAGGAGGACTGTGGAAGGCGCAGACCCATGACAGAAGAAACCAGAGCCCATTGCCTCAGAGTCAGATGCTCAGCAGCTTGTGGGGCGGTCCGAGTGCCGACGATGGCCGGTCTTCGTTGGACCGCCTTGTAGCACGCGTCCAGGATCGACGGCCCACAGGGCCAGGGACTCTGACGCTCCACCTCAGAGACAGGACGTTCTCGCTCGCCTGCCTCGGGGACACACGCTCTGCCAGACGCCGTGGCCCGGTTCCTCGGAGTCAGATGCTCTACCGTATTTGCGGGGTCAACACGCCGAGCTATCCGGGGTTCCTAAGGTACCTCGGCAGCGCGCGGCCCACTGGTGTGATGCCCGGCCTCATCGCGCACTCGGTCTTGAGAGCCCCACGGGGCCGCCTGCTCGGGGCGGCCCGCCAGCGGCTGGCCAGATCATCGCTCGGCCGGCTCTGGGCGGTCTTCATCATGAATATGAGTGGATAGCGGCGTAGAGAGAAAAAGGCGGATGACATTTTGCCACCCCACAGGCGCCGCGGCTACCGGAACGGGTTCTACGAGCGCGACTTGGTCACTCAGATCGCCATCGTGCGGGGGGTGCGGGTGCCCAGAGCGCGGGGCCTGAGCCCGGAGCGAGCCGTGCTCGGCCGCTATCGGCGGCGCTGTGCCAAGGTGGACCACCTCATCCGTGACGTCTTCCTGCGCGGCGTCTCGACGCGGGAAGTGGGAGAGGTGCTGCAGGAGCTGCTGGGCGAGCCGGTGAGCGCCGCCACTGTCTCCCGGGTGGCAGCCGGCCTCGACCGGGAGGTGGACCGCTTCCACCAGAGCCCGCTGGGTGACGACTGGCGCTACCTGGTTCTGGACGGTGTGTACCTGCGGGTGCGGGGAGCGACGAAGGTGCGCCGGCGGCTCGTGCTCTGCGCCTACGGCATCGGCGTGGACGGCGAGCGCCGGCTGTTGGACTTCCGGCTGGCCGACAGCGAGAGCGACGCGGCTCTGGCCGCCCACGGCGGAGGCGAGCACATGCAGGCCTTCGGCCAGCGCTTGCCGGACATCGTGGACGTTTCTCAGATCAAGGTGGAGCGCCTGGAGCGCCTGGACGGCTTCGTGAGAGAGTCCTTCGCGCAGGCAACCTAGCCCTGCCCCGGCGAATCGTGCCCAGGCCTCACGCCCTCCGTGACTTGAATCGTGCAGGACGTTGGCCCTGTGGCGTGGCAAGAACCCGTACGTGGCTGGGGCGTTGGCACACTAACATCACTGTGGTAGCGTTCATGGGGGCAGGTCAGAACCACTTCCAGCAGCGCGGGGCGCAGGAGTGAGCGCTATGCGCCGCGATACCTTGTTGATCATTGCCGAACGGAGGATGTGCCAGTGGGCGAGGCGCGCCGGTTCCGGCTGGTCGCCGACGTCAGCAGCGACAACCCCACAGGCCTGCGGCCGGTGCTCGAGGAGCTCGTCGACGGCACCGTGACCGCGACCGAGGATGGCTGGCACGTCGAAGGAACCGTGGCGGGCGACAGCGCCAGGGACCTCAACCGGATGCTGCTTTCTGCCCTGCGCAGGGTGGAGCGGCGCACCCGCCTGCGGGCAGCCTGGACCTCGGGGGACACCACAGAACGCTTCTTCGACTACGTGCCCAAGGGCAGCCGTCGGACACGGTGAGCCAGAGTCGCCGCCTCGGCGATTTGCTCTCTATCGGTCCCGCCACCCGACGGCCCGACGTAGCGCCGGGTCCGGCACGCCCATGCCGCCTCCACCTCCGACTGCAACGCCTGTCCCGCCTCCGCCACCGACTGCCGCGGCCGTGGCGCCTCCGCCCCCACCACCGCCACCCCACAGCGCAGCCCTTAGTCCTCTTTGTGGAGGATGGCAGGTCACAATAGGACGGGCGTACAAGAAAACCGCCCTTTCGCTGGCAGAAAGGAGAAGGTTGACACGCTATGAAGCCGAGTGTAGTATGCCGCTCATCGGGAGCGGGACCCATTTGGGCGTCATCAGGTTGAAATGGGAAATCCGGGTTAAGGAGGTGCGTCGTGCTAGGAATCCGCCGCGGTCTTCTGCTTCTCCTCCTTCTCAGCCTCCTGGTAATCGCCTCGCAGCCGGTAGCCACTGCGGCACCGTCGGGCTGGACAACGCTCAACGTCGACGGCGTCAAGGCACGGATCTACCGTGATCAGTGGGGCATCCCGCACATCTTCGCGAGGTCGAACCGCGCCCTATTCGAAGCTTACGGGTACACCGTGGCTGAGGACCGGCTCTGGCAATTGGAGCTTGACCGACGGGCAGCCCGCGGCACGCTGGCGGAAATCGCCGGACCTAGCCTCGTTGACGCAGATGAGGTGGCCCGCCGCGACGGCTACACAGACGCCGAACTCGACGCGCAAATCCAGCGTTCCAGCCCGGAGGACCGCGAGATATCCAAGGCCTACATCGATGGCATAAACCGCTACATTCGGGACGTAGTCCAGACAGACCCCGCGAATAAGCTGCCCTACGAGTTCAAAGTGCTGGGCTTCATGCCCGCGCCCTGGACCGAGCAGGACTCCGCCGCTTTCGGCGGATTCATGGTCCGGCGCTTCGGGGAGATCGGCGGCGAGGAACTGACCAACCAGGCGCTCCTCGAGGACCTGGTCGATGCTCACGGCCTAAGCGAAGGCTGGGCCATGTTCAACGACCTCACCTGGATCAATGACGCCGACGCGCCGGTCACCATTCCGCCGCCGGGCGCATCTCAGGTCCCACCCGGCCCAGCAGCGACGCCCGCGGTTGCGCAGGTTCAAATGGCAGCCGCGGGCGTGAGCGACCCTCAACTCGACGAGGCGCGACAGCTCTGGGCGTCGCTGGGCGTGCCGGTCAAGCTGGGCAGCTACGCCTGGTCAATCAGCCCTGCCAAGAGTGCCAATGGTGCAGCGATGCTTTACGGCGGCCCGCAGATGGGTTTCGACACGCCCGCCGTCATCCACGAGGTGCATCTGCAGGGCGGCAACGGCTTCGACGTGATGGGAATGGCGTTTGCCGGCGTGCCGCCCGTCCTAATCGGTAGGAACCAGGACATCGCCTGGACTTCGACGACGGCGACCGGCGACAACGTCGACACCTACGTCGAGACGCTGTGCGGTCCGACATCCTATATGTTCAACGGCGTCTGCACGCCGATGGAAGTACGCCAGGAGACGATCAACGTCCGCGTCACGGCTCCCGGCACTGCCCTTGCCACCGAGCCACGTCAGCTGACGGTCATGCGCACTGTGCATGGTCCAGTCATCAGCGTCGATGCCGCAAAGGGCGTGGCGTACAGCCAGAAACGGGCCCACTGGCAGCGAGAATACGAGGCGATCCACCCCTTCCTGCAATTCGACCGCGCCCACAACGTCGAACAGTTCGACGCGGCGGCAAGACTGATCGTCACTTCGCATAACTTCCTATATGCCGACAAGGCCGGTAACATCGCCTACTGGCAGGCGGGCCAGGTGCCCATACGACCCGCCGGCTACGACCCGCGCCTGCCGCTGCCCGGCACGGGAGAGGCAGAATGGCCGGGCGGCACTATCCCGATGCCCATGTCGGTGAATCCGCCGCAAGGCTGGCTGGCGAACTGGAACAACAAGCCGGCGGTCTGGTATCAGAACCCGGATAACGCCTGGTTCGGGAAACAGGACAGGATCCTTGAGGTCCAGCAGCGCCTGGCCGGTTCGCAACTGATCTCGCTTCAGGACATGTTCGACATCCCGAAGGACATCGCGCGGGTCAAGGAGCTCGGGCGCGAGGCACGCTACCTCAGGCCATCTCTCCTCAACGCGCTCGCGGCGGTGCCGTCGTCGCATCCGCTGGTGCCGCAGGCGAAGACAATGCTGGAGGCGTGGAACGAGAACGTCGTCGACGACGCCCTCACGAGCACAGCGTACGACGTCGCCTACACCATCTTCTGGGTCTGGCAGGACAAGCTGATTCACAACGTCTTCGGCGACGAGCTGGGCGCGCACGTAAGCGATGTCGACGCCAACGTGCTCCTCCACACCCTCGACGGCCCATCGTCAAACGTGGCGCCGCACGTCGACTACTTCAACGGCGCCGACCGGAACACGGTCATCGTGCGCAGCCTGGAGGAAGCGCTAGACTCTCTCGGCTATTTCTTTGGGACGACAAACATATCGACCTGGCTCGTCCCCAGGGGCGAGATCGTTTTCACGCATCCGCTTGGCATCGAAGCGGGGCGAATACCGCTCTCGAACCGGTCGACGTACGGCCAGGTGATCGTTCTGGACAACGCTGGCGTCACCGGTTACAACATCATCCCGCTGGGGCAGAGCGGCTTCATCTCGCCGAGCGCTGAGCTCGATGCGCACTTCCGCGACCAGCTCGACCTGTACCGCAACTTCGAGTACAAGCAGATGCACTTCTATAAAAACGTGGGCCTAGCGGAGTAGCACCCCAACTCGCGCAGCGGCGGGTTACTCGGAAGCCTACTCGCCCGGCGACCCCGCATGGAGTACTGCGGACTGCCACCTCACTAGGCGAGACACGGTGCGGCGCCAGCCACCCCCGTGACCAGAGTCTGGAGGGCTCAGCCGACCGGAGGGTAGGCCGCGTCGTGCCGCAGATCCAAGAGAGGGTACGCCCCTCCCCGCAGCTTCATCAGAGCTGTACGAAGCTGATTCCTCTCGCCGGCCGTCAGCGCCTTGAAGTAGGTCTCCGCCGTCTTGTCACTGTGCGCTGCGGCTTCCTCGTACTTGCTGCGGCCCTTGGGCGTTATCTGCACCCTGATCTTGCGGCGGTCCTTGGGGTGCTTGAGACGCTTTGCCCAGCCCCCCTCCTCCAGCCGGTCGATGAGGCCGGTAAGGCTCTGCGCCTCCACCACCAGGGTGTTGCGCATGCGCCGCGGAACGAGCGCTCGGCCGTCCCAGTAGAGGGCGCCCAGGAGCAACATTTGTGGTGCGCTCAGTCCCGATGCTAGTAGTGCCCGTTCTGTCAGCTTGAAGAGGGCTGCCTGGGCCTGAAAGAGCAAGAGGCCCTCGACGATGGGCTCAGGCACATCCATCGGCGGGAAATCCACTTTCTTCTTGGGCACGGGTCTTCTTCCCTCCTAGGTACTCACCCGCTTCCGGGCGGGCCTATTCACAAGTCCAGGCCTCTGTGGGCACGTAGTGCCTCAAGGCTGGCCCAGACGGCTCAGTGTGTCAACGCTTCAGATACGGATGCTCGCTTAGCCTGTACTCTCACCACGAAGGAATGGTCGTGAAGGCCGCCCCTTGATAGACGCCTGGCTGGTTGATGCCCTACTTGCACAGCTCCGTGAGGAGCCCGAACTTCGCCTCCTGGATCACGTCCCCCGGGAAGTTGAGGACGTTGTTGCCGTCGATGTCGAAGTCACCGTCGTGGCCGAAGACTGTCGGGGCGAGCAGGATGGCCTTGGCGTACGCGATGACATCACCCGTGAAGTTGACCACGCCGTTGCCGTCAACGTCCGCCGCCTCCTTGCAGTCGCCCAGCGTGTCGGCGTCGCTGTCGAGCACAGCGGGGTTCGTGCCCCACTTGCAGTTCTCCCAGGCATCCTTCAGGCCGTCACCATCCGCGTCAGCGCTGGTGCTGCCGCAGGCGCCCACCCAGCCTTCCCTCTTGCCGTCGCAGTTGGAGTCCCAGGAGGGGCCATCGTCCTCTGCGTCCGTCGGGCACATGACCCCGTTGTTGTTGTCGTCGTAGGTGATGTCCCCGCCGGGGTCGGGGTCCGAGGCGTTGGGGATGCCGTCATTGTCGATGTCGCCGTCGGTCTCACAGGCATCACCCTCGAGGTCACCGGCGGAGTTAGGCACAGTGCTGTCGTGCCCTGGGATGCCCTTGCCGTTGCCGATCTGGCTGTCGGCGTTCTCCTGGCCGGGGTTGGCGAGGAGCGCGCAGTTGTCCGAGCCGTCCAGGGCGCCGTCGTCGTCGGTGTCCGGGTCCGTGGGGCTAGTGCCGACTTCGATCTCTCGATAGTCCTTGAGCCCGTCGCTGTCGGTGTCCGGGCAAGTGAGGCCGACATCCAGGTCGGTGACGGGCGGTGGCACTGTCACCGAGGAACTGGTGGCGGTCTGGCAGCCCTCCTTCTCCACCTGGACGCGGTAGGTTCCGGGGACAGTATCCCAGGCGTAGCGCCCGTCCTCGCCCGTGGTCTGCGGGTTGACCTCCGGCTCGAACATGCCGGCGTGGAGGGTGGGGCTCATCTCCAGGTAGGTGGACTGCACCGGGTTCAGGCGCTCCAGGGTGACCGTGGCGCCGGCGATGGGTGTGCCGGTATCGGCAACGGAGACGACACCGCTGGGGTCGATGAGGAAGATGCCCGTCACCTGGCAGCCGTCGTCGTACTGACCGTCGCCGTCGGTGTCCAGGCACATGGTCACGCTCGTCATGGACTGAGGTGGCCACTGATAGGGAGGGGTGTAGGTGAACGCCCAGGCGGTGCCTGCGCCGCCGGACGTGTCGGTCATCAGTCCCTGGATGACGGGCGGCACGCCGTCGACCTGGGCGACGGTGATTTGGACGCTGACCGCCGTGGCCGTCTTGGTCACGGTGGTGGCCCAGCCACGGATACCGGCCGGCGTGCCGTCGGGCATCGACCCCCCGACTCCCGTGTTGATCGTCACATCCGGGGGCGGCGGCCCCCCGACGCAGCCCGGGTCGGCGGCGTCGACCAGTGTGTCGAGGTCATTGTCCTGCGTGTCCGTGCACGTGCCGGCGACGGAGTTGTGCTCCGGGCGGCTGCCGTTGACCAGCGGGTCCGACCCGAGGCTGCGCTCCTCACGGTCGGAGAACCCGTCGCCGTCGGTATCGGCCAGGGCCGGGTTCGTACCGATGCTCACCTCGAAGCCGTCGTTGAGGCCGTCATTGTCGCTGTCCGAGTCTAGGGGGTCGGTGCCATACACCGACGTCTCATCGCTATCGCTCAGGCCGTCGTTGTCGTCGTCGGGGTCGCAGGCGTTGCCCGGGCCGTCGCCATCCGTGTCGGTCTGGTCAGTATTGGCGATAAAGAGACAGTTATCGGCTCCGTCAAGCACCGTGTCATCGTCAGTGTCGGGGTCCAGGGGGTCGCTGCCCAGCGACACCTCTGTGGCGTCGTTGAGGCCGTCATCGTCCGTATCCGAATCCAGGGGGTCGGTACCGTAGGTGTTGACCTCGGTGCCGTCACTGAGGCCGTCATTGTCGGTATCGGAGTCCAGGGGGTCAGTGACGTAGGTGTTGACCTCGGCGCCGTCACTGAGGCCGTCGTTGTCGGTGTCTGAGTCGCAGGGGTCGGTGCCGAGGTCGTACTCGGTTAGGTTCTGGAGCCCGTCGCCGTCGGGGTCAGCCGTGCCGTCAGGGACATCCGGGTCCAGGCAGGGATGGAGTTCCTCGTACCAGTCTGGCATTCCGTCGCCGTCTGAATCCGCCCCGATCGTCTTGGTGATGGTGGCGCCAAAACAGCCCATACTCTGTTCCGCCCGGGGGGGCGTGCCGCAGCGGGCTAGCTCGCCGCCCGGCAGGGGATAGCCCACGGCGGTATATATCGGGCGGAAATCGATGATGTCCGTGCCTTGATTCATGGCCGTGAACTCGACGGTGGCCAGCAGACCGGGGTTGGCCGACAGGTCCTTGTCCGGATTCCAGAAGTCCGCGAAGCACACCAGGTGGATGGGGAGCACCTCGCTCCTGGGCGGCGCAAGCCTTATACCGGTGCAGTCCCAGCCGCCGCCCAGCTTGAAGCCCG
>Ga0315279_10006086_pt1 | contig 15350 bp, 15 predicted proteins | sample YL17G06_20_MG_FD_203694 | JGI IMG/M metagenome (GOLD analysis project Ga0315279, IMG submission 203694) | Sediment microbial communities from Yellowstone Lake, YNP, Wyoming, USA - YL17G06_20 | ecosystem: Environmental > Aquatic > Freshwater > Lake > Sediment | place: USA: Wyoming | collected... | reverse complement strand
CCCAGCTTTCATCCCTCACCGTCGAGCGCGTTCTAGCCGACAGCCTTCGCCACTGGTGGTCCTCCCGGGATTATAGGATTTCACCCCTACCCCGGGAATACCGACGGCCTCTCTCGCCCCCTAGCCGCGCAGTATCCCCCGCGAGCCAACGATTGAATCGTTGGGTTTAACAGGGGACTTGCACAGCCGGCTACGGATGCTTTAGGCCCAATAATCATCCACACCACTCGAAGAGCTGGTATTACCGCGGCGGCTGACACCAGACTTGCCCTCTCCTTATTCCCCCAGCTATCTATACTAGAGAAAAGCCATCCTCAGCGGATGGCACTCGGGATAGCCCCGTCAAGCTTTCGCTTATTGCGAAGTTTGCGCGACTGCTGCGCCCCGTAGGGCCTGGGCCCTTGTCTCAGTGCCCATCTCCGGGCTCCCGCTCCCACGGCCCGCACCGGTAAAAGGCTTGGTGAGCCATTACCTCACCAACAACCTGATCGGCCGCGGCCCCATCCTTGGGCAACGCCTAGAAGCATGATCTAAGCGCCCTTTAGGCGAAAGTCCATTCCAGGAGTCTTCACCTATCGGAAATTAGCCCCAGTTTCCCGGGGGTGCCCCCGTCCCAAGGTTAGGTTAGCCACGTGCTACTGAGCTGTGCGCCGCGTCTCCATCATGGCTAGGAGACGCACGACTAACATGTCTTAGTCCCATCCCGATAGCAGTGTGGTCCGGCAGGATCAACCGGAGTTACACACTCCATTCTGACCACAACCAGACCTGATTAAAATGGCTGTACGTCCACAAAGTCGACTGGATTTGGAGGGAAACAACCACTATACGCCAAAGCCCAATTCAGACCTAACGCAAATGAGCATGTCAGGTCCACATACCTGTTCCCGCAACTGGAGGCCAACCGTTCTCATCCTGTAGGGCGACTGTGCGCCTTTGTAGTCAAGGTTGAGCCGCCGCCGTAAAATTGCGGGGCTTGGCCATTCATTGCCAAAACGAATCAGAAGGCATCTTAGCCAATATAAACATTTCCTCGCGCTCTAATATACATTGTTATTCAACGATCAGCAATCATCAAGCACGTCCAGAAGTTCAGGCAGGCTCTTGATAGTCTTGTCTGGCTTGACGTCAATGTCTTCATTCAAGGGTTTTCGTTCGATGAGAACGGTCTTCATTCCAACTGCTTTCGGACCCATAATGTCCAAATCCAACATGTCTCCAACAAAAACTGTCCTTGAAGCGTCCACATCCAAAGCTTTCAAAGCTCTCTCAAAAATCTTTGGGCTTGGTTTGCGCTGGTTGACTTCGCCGCTAATCACGATGTAATCAAAGAATTTCTCCAAACTGTAAACCTTGAGCAGTTTCCGACCGCATTCTGGAATACCGAAATTTGAGACCAGACCTACTTTATATCTGCCATGCAGTTTCTGCAAGACAGCGATGGCATCTTTGTCCAAACTCACGTACCGCATGAACTCGCTGGCAAAAGCCATGGTTGCGCCGACTACAATATGGTCGGAGGCATCAAGATCGTAGCCTAGTCTTTGCAGTGTTTGAGAAACTCGAACATTGAAATGGGGTTCTTCCAGACTCTTGCGTGATTCAGAGTAGAACCTGTCTCGGACGTCAAAATAGACACGGCTGAAATCGTCGAAAGGAACATTGACTCCATTCTTGGCTAGGTAGTGGTGCATTTTCTTCAAGCAGGGTTGATAGTATGTTTGGTCGCTTTCAAGCAACAGTAAGGTATCGAATAGATCGAAAAGCACTGCTTCAACATGCATGTTTGATCCTTGAAGTGAATGTTCGTTTGAAGCATAAAACCGTTTTCGCGGCAAAGAACCGAAATTTACATATAGTTGTTGCGTAGGATTAAGAGCACTATAGGGTGAAATTGAAGTGAAAGTGGATAGGCACAGGTTGTTTCTGTCTCTTACTGAGGGTTTGATGGTTTATGGACTCATCATCTTCTTGTATGGAGCGATCGTCATTCACGTGACTCAAACGTGGTCTGGGGATTGGTCTGTCGACAGAAACCTTCCGTGGCTGACTCTCGACACCTTCATAATGGTCAGCTTCGCCGCTTCTTTCTTCGGGTTTATAGCTTGGAGATACTTGAAGCACACGGAACAAACAAAATAGAATCGATCACTTTGTGTGATGCCAATTTCCGTTGTCGCCCAGTAAAAACTTGACGGAACTGGTCAGGCGTGCGAGTATGTTGATTAGCCTCAGTATAGCGTAGAATGGCGTGTAGAAGAGCAGAGTTCTGTAGTTGTGTTCGTTGTAGGCGTACTTCAGGGCTATGGCTTGGTTTATTGCGCCTATCAGCAGACTGTAGGGCACGAAGATGAACAGGCTGGCGACGAAGAACAGGTGGTTTGGGGAAAACCAGAACAGGAATGGCGCTGATAACAGTGCTGCCAAGTCTACTAGGGCTCCTCCGTACTCGAAAATGTAGCAGTACCACAGAAGCAGGGTCAGCCAGGATTTTTTGAGAAGTAGGTCTCTGTGGATGTGCAGGGTGTTGTGAAGCCAGCCCGCGAACCATCTTAGGCGTTGGTTCCACAGGACATTGAATGAGTGTGGTACGATTGATGCGCTTGTGGCGACGCTGATGTAGCCTACTCCTGCGCCTTTCTTGTGCATCTCGAGAGTTATCTCCAGATCCTCAGTCACAGAGCGAACGCTTTTGTCGGTCAGTATTCCGCGCAAAACTTCAGCGTCATACAGTCCGATGGCTCCGGAAACGACCAGTACGTTGTTGCCTAGGGACTGGGCGTGACGGGTTATTCCTAAGCCTTGGCTGTACTCAAGTTGCTGCAAAACCACGTATGGGTTAAGTTCAGAGTCTCCGTCTGAAGGATGAACGTAGCCGGTCACAGCTTTCTTGCCGTTCGAGAGTAGGTAATCGACGAGTTGAACGAGTGTGTCAGGCATCCACCATGAGTCGGCATCAACGACCGCTATGAAACCGCCATGAGCGCTGCTGACACCAGTCTTGATGGCTTCGATCTTACCCAAGTTCACCGAATGCCTAATCACTCTACCCCTAAATTGCGGATAGCGTTTGCGGCTGGATTCGATAGCTGCCCAAGCCATCTCGTAAGTGTAATCATTGCTCCCATCATCCACGACGATGAGTTCACAAGCTCCAGCGTATCTTCCTGCACACCTGTAGAGGCTGTTTATGCAACGAGCAACGTTTTTGTCCTCGTTGTAGGCTGGAACAATAAAAGAAACCATGGGGTAGTATGTTTGCTTGGCTTTATGGTCTTGTCTTCTGGCGAACGTCGCGGCCACAGCCCATATTCCAGTTGCGCCTATAGCAAGGAAAGTGTACCATGTGTAGAAGAAGTTGGCAACCGAGTACCATAGCCAATTGGCAGGTTTGGCTGGAAATTCGTAGTGAAAGAGGCTGGTTGTGAGCCATTCTGCGAAGACAGGAAAGTATTGCCAAGAGAGGTATGCTAAGATAACGGGAACAAGGAATGCTAGGTAAGCTAGTTTGGAGCGTTGGGTTGACTCAGATTTCATTAACGAACCTGTCCTCTTAGCGTGTGGTCTGTGAGCCCTCTCCTTTCTTCCAACAGAAGAAGGTGGTTTTAGAAGATAAAGCAAGTATTCCCGTAGAGATAATATTCTCAAACTCAAAAAGAGAAGCACACTGTAGCGGTCAGGAGAAGGTTGGGTTCTTGGAAACAAAGGCTTATATTGTGTATTGCTATACACTACTCGCTATGGGTGAGATAACGTGAACGTTGACGAGAGAAGTGAAGAAATCCGTGAGCGAGTCATAATAGCGATGCTGAAAGAATTCCCCACGTTGAAAGAAAGGATCAAAAGCTACCTAGATGAGCAAGACCCGAAACGGCAAAACTCTAATTAACTCCTATTTTATTTTAATGATTTTTGATTGATCCTTGTCTTTAGGATCGTTCAGTATTCCATGAGAAAAGAGGGATTAGTTTCTCTTCAGCAGGTGTGCTGGTGGTATTTTGACGTGGTTCTTGCAGTGGGTGTCGTCTTCTGATCTGAGGAGTTCGGTTATGTCGCGGTAGCGTTGCAGGAAATCTAAGCCTTTTGCCGTGGCTCTGTACACGTCTTTGTCGTTTATCTTGATTTTTTCGAGTATTTCGATTTTGAGCATGAAGTCAAGATACTCATTAAGTTGAGTAAAACTGAGGTTTCCCCTGTACATAATTTGCGTTTTCAGTGTTCCGTCTTTGGCTATTTCGAGGATTTCGGCGACTATGTAGAGTTTGTCTCTTCTTTTTGCGGTTGGATCTGAACCCCATTGAGTCATATTCTATATTCCTCTTGTAGAACTGTTTTCTATAATTGAAAAGCCCCAAAGAACGTTTTAAGCCGTGTTTCGCATGTCCGAGTATTCCCAGAATAGGAATATTCTCTAGAACAAGGTTCTAGTGGCGATGTCTCCCGCTAGCTTCCCCTTTTCTTCTGTTTCCTGTTTTGGGAAGCCAAGAAGAGCCGGAGCCATCCAAATAGTGGCAGGGGTGAGGTATCCTCGGCGACCAGTGCAGGAGTCACTCGCAAGCCTCCTTTTTTTGTTTTTGCTAAAGAAGTGGAGATTTCTTCCTCTAATCTACCATTAAGAGCAAGCCAAAAGCTTCAGCGCTTCTTCATGCGTCAAGAGTCCGATACTGTCGATCTCAGTTGTTGTTGTTCTGCGGATTTTTCGCTTATCAACAACAACTCCCATTCTCTCAAGCTTGCGTTGTATACCTAGAAGCTTGCAACCAAGCTCCTTGCCGAGCACGCTCAGGTCTGTTATGCCCTCTTTTCACATTTTGAGAAGACTCTCTTCTTCTTGAGTCCAATAATACTTCATTCTTCTGAAGCCTCCTTGAGCGTGAAGACTCTCGCGCGGCTTCGCTTCTCCTTCCTGCCCAGGTTTTGTGTTTCTCTGAAAGAAGAACAACAACGCCGTAAAAACAACTGTTGTTGTTCTCTTAGCTTAGCTGCATTTTGCAGCTGTTTCTAGAACAAGCATCTAGACGCCAGAAAGGCTTAATTTGTGCACATATCGAATACGATACAGCGGTGAAAACATTGCTGGTAGGTTTGATGGCAGATACGCATGATAACTTGCCGACGGTAGACAAAGCCATTAGGAGAATGAACGATGAGAACGTTGAGCTTGTGCTGCACGCTGGTGACTACGTGTCACCATTCGTGATCCCAAAATTCAAGGAACTAAGGTCTAAATTGATAGGAGTTTTCGGAAACAACGACGGAGACCATGAACTCCTAAAACTGAGATTCAGCGAGAACGAGAGGCTGGAATTGCGTGGAACCTTCGCAGAATTAACCGTTGACAACGTGAAAATCGCTTTGTTGCATGGGAGTGATAGGGAGCTTTTGAAGTCGCTGATTGATGGTGAGAGTTTTGATGTTGTTGTTCATGGGCACACGCATAACGCTGAGGTTTACAGGAAGAGTGAGTCGTTGATCGTTAACCCGGGCGAAGTCTGCGGGTATTTGAGTGGGAAATCGACCGCTGCGATATTTGACACAGTTAAACGTGAAGCAAAGATTGTCGAATTATAAGGCTCTAATGCGCTCGGAGAAATTTTAACCCTCCTATATATAGGTCCAACATGGTCTTTTCCTGTTCGAGACCGGTTTCTGCTCTACGCGTAGACGAACAGGAAGTGAATGTGAAAAGAAGATGGTCGCGAAGCATTAATAGAATCAATACTTGTGGCGACCGAGGTGAGATTTGAACCCCCACACAAGCAGTGACGATGTCTCCTGCAACTCCTTTTTTCTCTGATTGTACAGGAGTTTGTTCTACTAAACAATTTCACAAGGAATAAATAGAACCTGAGAACATATGCGCAACTCAACTGGAGAAGATAAGAGTTGAAGATTATTGCCTTGGCTTTTGTTTTATTGCTTCTCGTTTCAACTCTGTCAATAATAATCCCCTTGAAAGTTGAAGCCAAAGAAATAACGTGGAACACAAACCCAACACCCTTGCCGAGCCCTACTCGCTTTCACGTGTCTGTAATGCACAATGATAGTGTATACGTGATCGGTGGCGCGGTCGCGGAGCAGAGCGTGATTCCAGAGGTGTATTTTGCTAATGTTAGCCTTGACGGAGCAGTTGGTTCATGGGGCACGACAACACCTTTACCAGAAGGCCGTGGGGCAGCATCTGCTGTTGTGTGGAATGACTTTGTCTACCTTATAGGGGGATGTGGACCTATAGGGGGAGAACGGAACACCGTTTTCTATGCCCAAATAGGCTCTGATGGGACAATAGGAAACTGGACCACCACAACGCCTTTGCCTCTGGGTCTCCAATCAGTCGCAGGGTTTGTCTGGAAAGAGGTGATTTACGTGGCCGGAGGTTGGACCGGTAGCGAGCATAGAAGCACTGTTTACTATGCCGAGACAAACCCCGATGGTTCGCTTGCCAGTTGGCATACTACTACTTCTTTACCTTCACCACGCGCTGGGATGTGTGCACTAGTCTATGATGATGTCGTGTACATGATTGGTGGTCTTAATAGCGGTGGGTCACTCAACTCAGTCATTTATGCTTCTATCAATCTCGATGGGACACTTGGTCCATGGATCGACACGACATCGTTACCTGAGAGCAGGTCATATGTAAGAGCAGTGTTAATCGGCGACTCTATCTATGTCGTAGGAGGAGAAACATGGGACACGGTAGTAGAAACCCCCAAGAAGACAGTCTTCGAAACCGCAGTCAAGCCGGACAGAACAGTCGGCGACTGGACGCAACTGCAGGACTTGCCTGAGGCGAGACTGGGTCACACTGTGATAGCCTTTCAAAACAGAATCTATGCGATAGGGGGAGAAGACAAGGTCGGTGAAGAATGGATAACAAAAGATACGATCTACCGCTCATCTCGCGCAGGCACGCCGGCTGTAAGCCTACTCTCCCCACGAAACGAAACATACTACTCCAATTCTATCCCGTTGATATTCAATGTCGACGAACCAACCAACTGGACTGGTTATTCCTTTGATGGTAATTTGAATGAAACGATAGATGGCAACACTACACTTCGAGCCGAAGAAGGATCTCACGAAATAGTAGTGTACGCCAATGATACCGCTGGCAACATGGGAGCCTCGGAAATCATCTACTTCTCAGTTGAGATTCACGACATTGCTGTACTGAGCGTTAATACTTCTAAGACCGGTTGTGTGCCGTTTCCAGTTGCCTGCCAGAACTACACTGTCTCTATATGTGTAGTTGTCGAGAATCAAGGTGACTACAGTGAAAACTTCAACCTTTCAATCTGCGCTAATGAAGACTTTGTCGAAACGCAGTCCATAACGTTGGCAGTCAAGGATATTCTGACAAAGAGGTTCATCTGGAATACGACGAGCTTTTCCAAGGGGAACTATACGATAAGCGCCTATGCTGAGCCTGTTTTTGGCGAAATGAATACTTCGAACAATATTTTGGCGGGTGACTGGATCATAGTTTCGTGGATTGGCGACATCAATTATGATGGAAAAGTGGACGTAAAGGACGTTTATAAAGTAGCTTTAGCATACGGTACTTCATTAGAGAGCCCAAATCCGCCAGGTCGGACGTACAACCCGAACTGCGACATAAACGATGATGGAAAAGTGGACGTAAAGGACTACTACATAGTATGCAAACACTACGGCGAAGTAGATCCATAAACCTCCCGCTTTTTTTGGATTCCATTGAATCTACAAATTAAGCTCTGGAAGCATCTCACAAGAGAATATCGACCTGCATCAATAATTCTAAGAGACTTGTTTATTTACAACTAAAACAACGAACATGAACAAAAATAAAAACAAATGTGGATCCAGCTAAGAAACCTATAATGAATTCAACATTGAGACTTAACTTGTAACTCAAGCATATGCAGGCTCAGCATTCTTTGTTGTTTTTGGTTGTTTGTTAGAAGAAGTCTAGTCCTGTCATGTAGAGTTTGTCGCTGTAGGTTTGGTTGAATGACGCTTCTGTGGTTAGGGGTTTGACCATCATGACTGAGTGGCTTCTTTCTTGGATCATGTAGCCTCTGGACCTGTAGACCTCAAGCAACGCTTTGTCCATGGCGGCTCGGTCGTAGATCATCTCTTTGGCTTTTCCCTCTGCAAGTTCCAAGAGCTTGTTCATTGCCTTCGGGTTTTGCGCTACGAGTTCCCTGATCCATACTCCGTTCACCCACATGCCCTTGATCTCCTTGAAAAGAACGTATCCCTCCTTATCGATTATGCAGTCTTTCGGCGTGAATCCCTCCATCTTCTTGAGCATCTCAAAGTAGGCTGTGTCACGGATCACTAGACCAGTGTAGCCTTCCACTCGTCTGTTATATATCTTCAGAAGTTGGTCGAAATCGATTTTCTTGGGCTTTTCTTTTGTCTGGGATTTGACCGTTTTTACCCTTGTGACTTTGTAGGCGCTTGGGCATTCGAACAGGTCTGTGTATCCTAGTTTCTGGTAGAACGCATGTGCGATTATGGTGTGGCTTGTGCCTAATAGGGAGAAGCGGTAGCCTTTCTCTCTAAAATAGTCGTGCGCACGGTTCATCAGGGTCGTGGACACTCCTCTTCTCGTGTGGCTTGGAAGCGTAGCTACACCGTAGATGCCGCCAACGTATTCCACGGTGCCGTTCAACGTTCTCGTGGCTATGTCCATCACGCCGACAAAGCCAACAACATGACCGTTTTCTATGGCGCAGAAGCCGACTGAACTATTCTTCAGTCTTGGATCGATCTTCACCAGTTTGTCGAATGTTCTCTGGTTGAACGTCCAGCGGAAAGCGTGATCCAGCAACAGAAGAAGCTCATCAGTTGACTCCAGTTCCCTGTAGGTCAGAATCTTCATTCCCGTTTACCCCTCTGCTTGAAAGACTTCGTCAACGTTCTTAGCTGTTTCCAAAAGCTTTAGAGAGCTTGAGGAATAAAGAGCTTATCGTGAACCCCTATGGGTAAATTCGATCACACTGAAAAACCAAGACTCGATTTCAAAGAACTGTTGAAGAAAGAACTGATAGAATGGCTGCTTGCTGGTGAACCTTGGACAGTCTATCGCACGTTAACTGATCTTCTGAACAAGGATGAAGCTACTGAAGCAGTTGTGGCAGCGAGAACAGCAATCCCAAGACATCCACTTGTGAAGAAAATTTTTGAAGGCTTGAATAAAGACGGCTACTGGGGAACACCGAAGGACATTCACACGTGGTGGCCAAGGAAGAACACCACGTTCTGGTTGCTTCCTGTTCTTGCTGATTTTGGCTTCACGGTGGAAGATAAGAGGATCTCAAGAGCCTGTGAATACGTATTCAGCACGCAACTCCAATCGGGCGGGTTTGGATGGGACCCACCCACAAAACCAAGCGATTGCCACAGCGCGATCATAACCGAATCGCTGGCAAAACTTGGTCTTCTCCAGGATTCCAGACTGCGGAGGGCTTATGCGTGGCTTGTTGAGAGACAGCGTCTTGACGGCGGGTTCTGGTGCAAGGACACTGGGCAGGTCGGTGGACTGAGAGAGAAAGAACCCAGTTGCGCTATGGCAACGATGTTCGTGCTTGGGGCGCTGGCTCAAAACCCAGAATTCAGTAACGCTGAAACAGCAAGAAAAGGAGTCGATTTTCTCTTTGAATGCTGGCAGAACAGAGGGAAGATAAGGTTTGCAGGCCATGACAGTCAGGTTGGTGTTGGCTGGGAGAAGCTGAAGTATCCGTTTGTTGATTACAAGATTTTGAGGTTTCTGGATGTCTTGTCTCAGTTTGAATACGCTAAGCAGAGGCTTCAAGAATCAGAAATGACCAACCTGCTCTTGTCAAAGCAAGACAAAGAAGGAAAGTATACACCTGAATCGATCGTTGAAGTGTGGTCTGCTTTTGACTTTGGGCAAAAGGAAAAGCCTTCAAGATGGATCACTCTCTTGGCGTTGAGAATACTGAAGAGGATTTACGAGTGAGCTTCTGCTTCGTTGTAGGGTTGCCTTTTCTGATTTGCCAGCTTGAACAACGCTACTAGTTCTTGGTCTGTGGCTCCGTTTCTCATGGGTGTCAGAATGTCCGTGAGGTTGTCGTTCTTCATGAGGCACGTCTTGAGCTTTCCGTCGCTTGTCACGCGCAGTCGCGTACAGTGCATACAGAATTCTGCGTTTTCCGTTGGATGTATGACTTCAACCTTCACGTCGGGCATGTAGTAAATGCGGCGGTTTTGCATGAATTGCCTGGTCTCGATTCTTCGGGCTTTTTGTCTTAGGATGTTCTCGTACTCATCCAGTGCCTTGTGGTTTGCCTCGTAGTACGCGACGCTGATGTTCACTGGCTCAAGCTCTATCAATTGCAGAATCGTTCCGGTTTCTCGGGCAAAATTCAGCATCTGCGAAAAATCATAATCATTGACGCATCGCAAGATAAGCACGTTCAGCTTGACTGGAGAGAATCCGGCTTCCACGGCAGCTTTTATCCCTTCAAGGGCGTCTTCGACTCTGCCTCCTGTCAACTCTTTGTATTTTTCTGCGTTCAGTGTTGGAAGACTGATGTTCACACGTTTCAGCCCACTTGCATGCAATCCCTTCGCCACGGGAGCAAGTAGTGCTCCGTTGGTCGTCATGGAAAGATCAGTTAAGCCGGGAACAGAAGCGATTCCTTCGATGACACCCAGAATGTCTTTGCGGGTTAGAGGTTCGCCGCCAGTCAGCTTAACCTTGGTGATATCAAGTCCAACGGCAATTCGCACGATGCGGGCGATTTCTCCGGCACTCATTTCTTTTGAAGCGACGTCTGCGGGTTTTTGTTCGCCTTCCATGTGGCAGTATTCACAGCGTAGATTGCAGCGTCTAGTGACCGCTATGCGCAGGTTGAGAAGTGGGCGTCCGCAGCCGTCCAGAAGTACCATCGTTATTCCCGTGCGTGCTTAACGACGTGACCCACTTCGGGCAATATAAGTTTTTCAAAACAAAGCCTAACCGCATCAGGTGAACCGGGCAAACAGAAAAACGCTTTACCTTTTGCTACGCCAGCCACGGCGCGAGACATTAATGCCGCTGAACCAATCTCATCATAGCTCAAGCGTCTGAAGATCTCGCCGAAGCCAGGTAGAACTTTCTCAAGGAAGGGTGAAACGGTCTCAATCGTGATGTCGGATGGAGCTATGCCTGTGCCACCGCAGAAAACGACAGCATCAACATCTACGGAAACTAGAACATTACGCATGCCCTTTTCAATCATGATCTTGTCATCGGAAATCAACTTGCGAAATGACACCGCATGTTCAGCGTTTTTCAGCAATGACTCGATCAGATCGCCTGAGACATCTTCGACTTGTTCACCTTTTTTCTGTTGCTGGTAGCGGGATGTGCTGACTGTGAAGATGGCGAATCGGAGCTTCTTGGGTGCTTCTGCCTTGTGTTTTTTTGTGCTTTCGCTCATTCTGTCAGCGCCTTTCTTTGATCTTCTTCACGACATGGATGTCATGGATGACTGTAGTCGGATATTGCCCTTCTTTGTCTTTTTCATATTGTTTAACCATGTCCCAGATGGTCAGTAGGCTTGTGGCTGTGGCGGTTAAAGCTTCCATTTCAACACCTGTTTGAGCTTTAGTCTTGACGGTTGCTGTGACTTGGACAGTGGTTTTGTCTGGGATTTCGGTTCTGATTTCCACTTTTGTGAGTGGCAGCTGGTGGCAAAGAGGAATTAAGGTGCTAGTTTGCTTGGCTGCCATGATTCCAGCGATTTTTGCTGCTTCTAACGGGTCGCCTTTCTCGGTTTTCCTTTGTTTGATCAGTTGTATTGTTTCGGGTTTGAGTTTGATCGTGCCTTGGGCGGTTGCTTCGCGAAGGATTTCAGGTTTTTCTGAAATGTCAACCATTCTCATGCTGTCATGTCTCCATGCTTGTTGTGGTGGGCTGCTTATTTTCCGTTTTGTGTTTGGATGGCACGAAAGCCATTACGATCTGGGTTGCTTCTTCAAAGCCTGCGTCTCGATAAAGCTTTATTGCTGCATCGTTGCCGCGATTGGTCCAGATGAAGGCAACCTCAACGTTCTCGTCTAGGAACAGTTGCTTGGCTACAGCGATCAGCTCCTTTCCTATTCCTTTGCCTCTGAATTCGTTTTCAACGTAGAATTCAGCCAATTCACCCTGCTTGTCCACTCCACGGTCTGAAATCGTGCACCAGCAGAAGCCCACGATCCTGTCTTTTTCCTCTGCAACGAAGATAGCGCTCTTGGCTTTGATTTCGCGGCTTATGGGTATCTTACTGGCCTTGGCCAGGCATTCTTCTAGGGGCTTGGTTTGCTTGTGCCAAAGGATCTGATCTTCATATTCCAATCTGGCGAAAAGTTCTCTGATCCTGTTTTCTTCTCCAATCTTCATTTCACGTATCATGGTGTCTTTTTCTCCGTCTGTTCCCAGACTTCGATGAGGTTTTGGATGGCTTTGGCTTTGGGCGAGTGGTCGTTGAACCTGAACAGGCGAATTCTTCCGAACACCTTGTGCTGGAGGATGCCTTCATCTTCGAGGATTTTGAGGTGCTGGCTCGTGGTTTCGTAGTTTATCCCGAGTCTTCTGGCTATGTCTGAAACGTTGAGTTCGCCCATGCGGTTCAGGATTCTGAGGATTTTCATGCGTATCCTTGATGAGAAGACGTCTTCGACCTTCATGGTTTTTCACGTTTCCTGCTTTTCCAAGATTACTGTGAGTTCTTTTTCGAGTTCGTGGGCCGGGATTGTGGGCAGTTGGATGTGCGTGGTTCTTCCACGTGAGCCTGTGGCGGTTGTGACTTCCGTTTTTATTATACCTGCGTTCGTAAGGCTTTGTAGGTATTTCCATAGTTGTGTGTGGGTGTTGGGTTTGGTGTTGTGTTCTTCGCAGATTATAGTGTAGGCTTGTTCTGCCTCGGTGAGTGTTACGCTGACTTTCTGAGTCTGTTTAAAAAGCCTTGCTGTGCCTAACAAGAACAGCTTCTCATGCAAACCAAGCATTGTGAGGTCAGCTTTTCTTATTGTTGGAATTATGCTGGAAACCGCTTTCCTTGCGCATTCCGGAGTCACCGTTTCTAGGTTCTCAGCGTTCGCGTATTTCCCCGCTCGCCAGAGCAGTTCAATTCCGAAGCGTGCGTTTCCGTTTTCGGAGCGGGCCAGTTCGGCGATCAAGCTTATAGTTTCTTCAGGTACTGTGGCAGGTTTGTAGGCTAGTGTTACGCGGTCGTTGAGGATGTCGTTGAGTTGGGGGTCTGAGTATTTTTCGAGGTTGATTATGTTAGATTGGAGTGTGCTTCTCGTGCTCGGGTCAAGTTGCGAAATAGCGTTGAGGTTTCGCAGGATGCAGATTAGCGACAGTCTTTGGGGTTTGTTTTGCCTTGTTTCCTGTAGTCTTGTGAGTTTGTAGACGGCTTCTGAGCCTTCTCTTTCGACTAGGCTGTCGAACTCGTCTAGGGTGAGGATCACGTGGGCGTCTTCTTCGTCCAGTATTTGCATTAGGGTGCGGAGTAGTTCTTCGGCGGAGTAGCCTCGTTTGGGAAAGTTGGGATGGAAAGTGGAGACCACGTGCTGGAGGATGAGGAAGAGGCTTCCACGGTACTCACGACAATTAACATGAACATAACGAAGATTAACAGCACGCTTAACAGCCTCACGGGTAATGTCAGCTCCAAAACGCTGAGAAAGCGCAGTCTTACCCGTCCCAACATCACCTGTAACCAAGACACGTTGAGCCATCCGATCTGGAGCCTGCAACGCAAAACTGAAAAACTCCATCAACAAACGCAGTTCCCTATCCCGATGAGGAAGCCTATGAGGAACATAATTAATGTCAAGTTTCGTTTCGTCTCTGAATACGCTTCGATATTGAGACATTTGGCTAACCTCAAAGAGAATATGCACGAACTGCTGTTATCTTTTTTCCTTACGTGGTCGCAACTTCTATGAAAGTTCACGATTCTTTCCCCCAAGACGCGATTCAGGGCTTTACTCCTACAAGATGGGCTCGTTTCAGAAGACAGATTAGCGTGAAATTGGAGAATTCAACGCTTAGGTTTCACGCCTTGCCTTTTTCTCTTGGTGAATAGAACAACAATGAGCATGGTGATAGATATAATGAGAATTACAACCATCATCATGGGCAGAGGGAATTCCTCTGAGGTTGTAATCCTTGCTAAGCCGTCTATGTAATTATTGTCTATAAGAACTGTTTCGCCTAGAACAGGCGAAGCATAGGCACTTATGATGTACTGACCCGCATCAAAGCTGGAGCATCAACAGCAGGCATCGAAAACCTATGTTTCGACTTGCTGGAAAAGGCGGGATATGAAACCATGAGAGACGGCAAACAAATTACAAAAGGCCTGTTGCACGCAGTTGGGCACGGTGTAGGCTTGGACTCAAACGAGAGACCAGCAATAGGCGGCTTCAACAAGTACCAGCTGAAAGAGCACAACGTCGTCACAGCAGAACTCGGACTCTACGACCCAGACGTAGGTGGAGTGAGAATAGAGGACATCTTAGAAATCACGAGAACCGGCTGCAGAAACATGACAAGCATGAAGACTCTTCTTGAAATCTAGCCGAAACTCTGGCTTCTCGTTGAAAAACGTAAGGTTAATAAACGCAACCTGTTATCTGTAATGCAAAATGATTCCCAGATATTTCTTCTTAACCAAAGGCGTTGGCAAGCACAAAGAACAACTCCAATCCTTCGAATTGGCACTGAGAGACGCAAAAATCCAGCACCTCAACCTCGTCAACGTTTCCAGCATCATCCCACCAGGCTGCAAACCCATCACACTGGAACGGGGCGTAGAAATGCTGAAACCCGGACAAATCACCTTCCTCGTCCTAGCCAGAAACGCCACAAACGAACCCCACCGGCTCATAGCCTCCTCGATAGGCGTAGCTATTCCATCGGGCAAGAACAACTACGGCTACCTTTCCGAACACCACTCGTTCGGACAGCCAGACGACAAAGCCGCAGACTACGCAGAAGACCTAGCAGCCTCAATGCTCGCAACAACTATGGGAATACCGTTTGACCCCGAAAGCGCCTGGCGCGAAAAAGAACAACAATTCAAAGCCAGCAGAATGATCATCACAACAAGAAACGCCACCCAATCAGCCACAGGCGACAAAGACGGACTCTGGACAACAACAATCGCAGCAGCCGTCTTCGTACCCGGAGGTAACGGAAAAAAACTTAGATAGCCAAACCACTCCGGCATCTTACACACCTGTTTTTTATTCCAAAACGATATTAACAAACACAACAAACCATAGACTGAGGAGAAAAACGTCCTTGCCCACGAAACTCCAAATACCAATGGTAATAATCAACTTCAAAACATACACAGAAT
>Ga0315279_10006085_pt1 | contig 15351 bp, 10 predicted proteins | sample YL17G06_20_MG_FD_203694 | JGI IMG/M metagenome (GOLD analysis project Ga0315279, IMG submission 203694) | Sediment microbial communities from Yellowstone Lake, YNP, Wyoming, USA - YL17G06_20 | ecosystem: Environmental > Aquatic > Freshwater > Lake > Sediment | place: USA: Wyoming | collected... | reverse complement strand
AGATGGGCACGTGGATATTGGCTTCTCGAATCTTATTAACGGGGGTAGTTTTTCTGCTCTCGTTGGCCTACATCCCCAACCATTATTTCACACTCCAGGTAAATCAAGCCGTTGCTTCCTCTCTTAAAGAAGATGCTGTCGCTCTCCCTACTCAACCCGCTCAGCCCACATCCTTCTCAGAAAACACCACAGATATCTCTAACCAAGCGGTGAATCAACCTATCAGCGAAGAAGCAAACGAGGACTTTCGTCTTGAATCCCTGCCCGCATGGGAAGCAGGATCAGAAACCACCTTTGACATTCCGATCGTCGTGAACGAAAGGGTGGAGTATTTCATCTTGTACTTTCAGACGGCCGTGCGAGATAAATTCATGAACTGGCTGGCGCGATCCGCAAAATACATTCCCATGATGAAGGCCCTCCTGAGAGAAAACGGCCTTCCCGAGGATCTCGTCTATATGGCACTTATCGAAAGCGGTTTCAACCCTCATGCCTTCTCCCGAAGCAAAGCCTGTGGACCGTGGCAGTTTATCTCCAGCACGGGCAAAAAATATGGCCTCCTGGTCAACTGGTGGATCGACGAACGACGAGACCCTGAGAAGTCAACCATCGCCGCTGCCAAATACCTCAATGACCTCTACGATATGTTCGAATGCTGGTACCTCGCGGCTGCAAGCTATAACGCCGGAGAAGGGAAGATCAGTAGGGGTATGAAACGTTACCACACGGAAGACTTCTGGGAACTGACCAAGCACCAGTACCTTAAACGAGAGACGAAGAATTATGTTCCCCAGATGATTGCCGCTGCCCTTGTGGCCAAGGATCCTGAGAAGTACGGGTTCAACGACATCGAGTATCAGGAAGTTCTCTGCTATGACAAAGTGACGGTTCCCGAGGTGACCGATCTTGGGCTCATTGCCAAGGCCTGCGAGATCTCGCTGGAAGAAATCAAGGATCTTAACCCCGAGCTTCTCAGGGGGTGCACGCCTCCTGGCATATCAGACTATGAGGTCAGGATCCCCTGTGGGAAGAAGGAACTTTTTCAGAGTAACTTTGAAGACCTCAAGCCTCGTCATCGATTTCAGTTCAAGACCCATGTGGTGAAGAAGGGGGATACCTTTTCAAGCATTGCCAGAATCTACCGTGTCGCTCTCGAGCCTCTTCTCCAGATCAACAAACTCAAGAAAACCAGCCGCCTCTCCGTGGGAATGAATTTGCTGATTCCTGTCCCCATCAGCCAGCACGCCTCTCTCCCTGCAGCCATGGAGAAAGCCCCCAACGGCAAGAAGAAAAAATCGTAGATCTGCTTGATCCATTCAATCCTATCTGGCAGTTCTGGCTGTCTGGATGAGCGGCGGGGTCAACCTTAAGACATGCGCGTCTTATTCTGATGATTGGGCAACCGGAGAGGGGATGTGCTTAACTCACAAATGCACGTATGCAAGCCTGACCCTGTCCATCGGACAGGGCCTCGGCTTTATGGAAATTCCGTCTATTCGGTAGGTGGGAGGGTACCCCAATAAGCCCGGAAGTACTGCCGGGTCTTTGAAATCTGCTCCGCATCCAAGAGCCCCGCTTTTTTTACGGACTCCATGATCTCGGCGTACAGCTTGTCCAGATCCTCTCTGTCCCGGTTATATCCGGTAAAGGCAAACTCAACAAGCGTCTTGTCCGTGGGTGGGAAGAACCACACTGCCAAGGTTCCTTCTTTGAGTTTCGGCGCAGAGGGACTCTTGATCTCGATCTCAGCACCGTACATGGTAGCCACCCCGGGGATCTCAATCGCAGCATCCTTTAGATAAGGCTGAATCTGGCCGAAGAGCGCCGGGCATTTCTTCTCCATGAAGGCCCAAAGCCCAGGCACCGTGAACGCGGGAGGAGTCGTGGCAAATTCTTCGGGTTTGAATTTGATGTCTGAAGAGATAGAGTAACCCGGCTTTGCAAAATAATCCATCTCGTATTTTTTCGCACCGCAATCCTCCAAATCGATCAGGCTCTCCGGTGCTGCCGCTCGCGACTTGATCGTAATCTGCCCCTGCCGCACCCGGACGATGAGGTAAGCCTTATCCAGGGCATAGTCCCGTGAATCAACATAAACTCCCGGCCTGGGTTTGCCCAAGCGTCCGATTTCAGCGATCGATTTCAGCGGATCGATGACCTTGGATTGCACGATCTTTTCCATTTCCTTTTCCTGAACCTCCGGTACTTGAAGCATGAAATGGTACTCGATCGTCTGGTCCGGCTGGGCAAAATTTTCACGGACACTTTTTGTCGGCGATTGAGCGAAAGCAGGGACTGGTGAAAGAACCCACGCGGTTGCAATCAAGACGAGCAATGGGAAAACGACCAACACTTTGGGTTTGGCTAACATGGACATTCTCCTTCCCTTGATCAGGTCATCGTAAGGTGGATTAAGAGGGTGATTAGATTTGTCTACCCTTTCTAAGCCGATTCAAACCTGCTTTAATCAGTGGGTAGAACAATGAAAGCATCGCCAACAACAAAACAAAGAAGGCAAGTTTATCGGTGAAGAATACGCTGTATCCTCCCATGATGAGACCACGCCTGAAGTTATATTCTATCAATTTCCCCAGCACGATGCCCAGGACCACCGGCGCCGCAGGATATCCGTACCGTTTAAAAATCCATCCTAGAAAACCAAATCCGATGCAGGATCCCACGTCAAAGAGTGAACTGTTCACCGAATAGGTGCCAATCAGCGCAACGACCAGGATGAGAGGAAACAACACCGCATCCTTCACGCAGATCATCTTGATGAAGACCCGATTCCCATACAGGCCGATGAGAAAGACGAGTACATTGGCTACCAAGAGGGAAGCGAAAATTCCATAGACAATAGCGGGATGATCTTTGAAAAGAAGCGGACCCGGGACGATGTCATGAAGCATGAATGCGCCGATCAGGACGGCATCCGTCGCACTTCCAGGAATGCCTAAGGCCAGCAGAGGAATCAAAGCCCCTCCTACCGAGGCGCTGTCTGCCGTTTCGGGGGCAGCAAGGCCTTCCAAAGACCCCTTGCCGAACTTCTCGGGCTCCTTGCTTGTCCGTTTGGCCGTATCGTAGCTGATGAATGACGCGATGGTACCCCCAGCCCCCGGGAAGATCCCTATGATCGTGCCGATGACGGAGGACTGTAATATCACCCTCTTCAGGCTCCAGAGGTCCTTGAAAGAGGGGAGCATGTTGTCGATCTTCTCCATTCTTCTGTCTAACCCCGTCCACTCCGCAAACTGCTCAAAGACCGCGCTCACGGCAAAGAGGCCCATCAAAGCCGGGATCAAAGCAAAACCGTCGTAGAGCAGGTCAGAACCGAAGGTAAATCGGTAAATGCCGGAGATGGGGTCAAGACCAATGGTTTCAATCAGGAGGCCGACCAAGACAGCGATGATGGCCTTTATCACATTCCCGCCGCCCAGGGAGGCTACGGTAGCCAAACCGAATATGGCTACACCGAAGTAAGCCGCAGGAGAGAACTTCAGGGCAACCCGGGCAAGAGGCACACAGAATAAAATGAGAACGATGGCGGCAAAAATCCCGCCGATACAGGAACCCACGAGAGAAATGCCCAGAGCTAGCCCTGCCTTTCCTTGCTGGGTGAGGGGGTATCCGTCAAAGCATGTTGCAGCGGTTGAAGGCGTCCCCGGTGTATTGATCAGCACGGCGGTGATCGCGCCGCCATAATTCGCCGCCTGGTAAATAGAAACAAGCAGGATCAAGGCCAACCTTGGGTCCAGGTTGTAGCTGAAGGGGACCAGCAGGGCCACGGCAGTGGAAGGGGATATCCCGGGCATAGCCCCACCCAGAATCCCTAATACGACGCCGACCGCCATCGCAAGGATTGTTTGCCAATCTAGCAGGGCGGCGAGGGCTGTCCCTAAATTGCCAAGTATTTCCATGATACCTCCACGGATCCCCTTTGTCCCTCTCGAATTGGCAAGAATGGGATCACTGACTGCCAATCGTCATGTACGCTTTCACGGTGGATCAGAATAAGTTTTCAAAGAAACCTATAAAATAAGTCTTCAAAGACGCCTAGGGGAAGCTGGATATAAAGAAGCTTATAGAACACAAGGTACGAGCAAACACACCAGCCTACTGCGATCACATAGATGAGGATCTTCTTACGATAGGAGAGTATATGCAACATCACAACGATGAAAATGAAGGTACTCAAGAAGTAGCCGATGTACGGCATGACCAAGAAGTAACCGATGAGCATCGCCATCGTCAGGGCCAATAGGCTAGGCCGTTCGATCTTGGGAGCCACCTTGTCCCTCCCGCCAAGGGCCTGCCATAGAACGACCCCCGACAGGACCAGGATTAGATAAATCCACAACCTCGGAATCAGCCCAGGCCCTGCCTCTTCAACACGAAACCCGAACGTGATGACCAGAAATACCAAGGACACGGCGATCAGACAGCAGGGGAGGAGGATGTTGCCCAGATATTGTCTCCTCCCTGAAAAACGGACCCATATCCCGATACCCAACAGAACGATCAACACGCCTATTCCGAAGGCAAGCAGCATTGATACCTCCCGTTATTGAAACATTGGAGAGAGCATACCGATACTATTCCTGCTCCCTCCATCCGAATTGTAAACATAGAGGAGTCCCTACCGTTTTCACCACCCCCCTCCGGCAGAGGCGGGGTGGATGTCTCAGTCCATGTGCTTACTTGGGGGCAGCTAACTCTTTCAGCACTTCTTCGAAATCTTTGAAGTCTTGCGAAACGAGTCCTTTAAACCTGTCATCCGTATAGAAGACCGCATCGGCCCCTTCATCTTCGATGTATTTTTGCCACTGGGGATCGCTGCTCACCTTCGCGATTAAATCTTGATAAAACTTACGGGTCTCTTCCGGAATCCCCTTCTTGATCGCATACCCGCGCCACATGATCTCTTCATCCAATCCGCGAATTCCAAGCTCCTTAAACGTCGGGATATTAGCCCAGGTACCACCCAACCGTTTGGGAGCTGAGATGACCACATTCTCGAGGTCCGGTTTCCCGGCCACATCTCCCGGATTTCCCACGTAGACAGCTCCGTGCCCCCCCATCAGGGCGACCATGGCTTCATCACCGCTTTCAAAGGGAACCCATTTGGCCGTAATCCCCAAAGCTCGCCACGTCTTCCTGGCCATGATGTGATCGTTCCCGCCCGTCGCCGGCCCAAGCCAGATCTGAGCACCCTTTTTCGCCTTGGCGTCTGCGACAATTTGATCGAGTGTGCGAAGCGGGGAATTCTTATTGACGATGAGGCTCTCCGGATCAGAAACCATCATGGCGAGCCAATCCAGGTCATCGATTTTTATTTTAGCCTCCGCTTCAGCAAACTTCGCAATATTGGACTTGGTCACGTAGGCCAGGTTATAACCATCTGCCTTTCCAGAGATAATCTGCGTCAGCGCCGTAAGGCCCCCTGCTCCCGGTTTGTTAATCACAACGAACTGGGCATTCACATATTTGGCTGCAATCTTCTCAAATCTTCTCACGAAGACATCTCCTGCCCCGCCAGGTTTCAGATAAACAATCACATTGATAGGACGTTCAGGAAATGCAGCCTGTGCCACGCCAAACAAAGCGATCCATGACATTGCGACGACTAACAAAATGATGATCTTTTTCATTTCAAATTTCCCCTTTCTTTGAAAAATCCCCCATAGACGGGGTGTTCGTTTCCTCCGAGTTATTAACAAGAGCAACAAATAGTTTGCACTTCCAAGAACCGGTCTTCACCGCCCACCTGCCTTCGCCGAAGCGGCTTCGCGCAGGCAGGCTCGCACCGAGAAGTTGGGTGCTCGTTCGAGGCACAGAGGGCGCCGAGAGAGGATATATTTTCTGTTCCCTTTAGCCGATTACTTTTCACCTCCTCTCCAACTCATCTATGTTCTTGATAGGCCTGAATTCGCTTTCCCGACTCCTTATTTCTTTTATCATTCTTTCTCTCGAAAATCCATCTTGAATAGGGATTTAGAGTAACCTCTCAGAAGCTGTGAAAAAATCAATATTCCGACAAAAATAAGTCCAGGCCCGCAAGGATGGTTCTCTTGTAGAACTTTGGGGCCGAACCTCTTACAGCCAAACTCGGGTGATCCAATGGCAGCAAATTCGTGTCCTTACTCCCACGAAAGGTAATGCAACCTGTGACGCCCGGCGTTCCAAAGTGAAGCTCCAGGCCTTAAAAGGCCGGGCTTGCCGGTAAGGTGGTATCTTTTATATTGCGCCCCTTGTCCTTACCTCCAAGGCGAGGCCTGCGGGGTACGTGCCGGTCCGGAAAGAGAGCCATCCTGAAAGGGCCAAGGACAATAGAAACTAATTTTTTCACACCTTCTGACGGGTTACGGTTGACGACAGCGACGGCTTTTGTTTCCACCTGATTCCAGCCGATGGAGGTTCGATCAGGCCTATTCCATGCCGACAACGCGTTTGGCCGCCTTCAGATAGTTGGTGTTGGGCATGGCCGAGATGCCCAAGGCCTCAATCACCTGGCGCATCCCCGCGTAATTCTCACTTTCGCAACAGGCGGACTCTACCAAAGCCCCGTTGAACCAGACCTGGGCGTACTCGCAGATGATGCCCCCGACGGTGAAACCGTAACGCATCTTTTCAACGGCCACCGGTACCAGGTCCGGATGCTTCCGGGCCATGGCGATGAATTCTTCGAGGGTGTAGGTCTCCTTGTCGAGGCGTATATCTACCTTGAGGTGCGACAGGATCGTAGCCAGTTCCTCCCTTTTCACGGGGAACTGAAACTTACCGCGAGGCTGGAAGATCTCGTATCCTTCCGGCGTTTGACCCACCTTGGTCTTGATGTCGAGAAGGCCCTCCCGAACCTTCACGTTCGCCTCACTGGTGCGCACGGAAAGGAAATAGGTCTCCGGCGGCATCTTGCGCGCTTTTTCCAGGACGGCCTTCGCCTCCCACATCTTTTGTTTTACGAGGTCGATCACACCGTGTCCGAAAACTCGAAACTCTGCGCGGGGCGTGATTTTTGCAGCTTCCTCAGCGGAAGTCGCCACGTTCTTGGAGTAGGACTCTGGCATCGTCAGTCTCCTTTCAGAGAGGACGCGACCCACGGGGGTCGCGGATCACCACTTGCTGTAAGGATGCTTGATCAAGTTGGCATTGAAGTAGCGGGGATCACCGGTAACTTCGTCGCCTATCCAATCCGGCTTCTTGAAGGCTTGGTCCTCGCTCTTCAACTCCACCTCGGCCACGATGAGCCCGGCATTCTCGCCGAAAAACTCATCGATCTCCCAAGTGAATCCACCGAAGCCGACCTTGTAACGTTTCTTCTCGATCAGCGGCCGCTCAGCCAGGGCATCGAGCATCGCGTTGCAATCCGCCATCGGGATCTCGTATTCATATTCCGTACGGGTTGCCCCCACGGTAAGGCCCTTGATCGTCAGAAAAGCCTTGTCGCCGACCGTCCGGATCCGAACGGTCCGCTCCTTGACGCTGTTGAGATATCCCTGCCGGTAGGTTGTCCCTTTGGACAATGCTCTCCAGGAATCTCCTTTCACCAAAAATTTACGTTCGATTTCCTGAGCCATAACGGTGGATCCTCCTCTCCCGTTGCATACGATTCCTTGCATCGGTCCTTTACAAATTAGAAAAATTTTGATATAAAGTCAAATAATAACTTCTAATAAAATTGATAAGGTAAATTTATGAATATCGAGCAGATTACAGCCTTTCACAAAGTGGCGTCGACCGGCAGCTTCACGCGGGCGGCACGAGAGCTTTTCGTCACCCAGCCTGCCGTCAGCCAGGAGATCAAGGCCCTCGAAGCCTCTCTGGGAATTAAGCTCTTCGACAGATCCGGAAAGAACGTTCGGATGACGGCGGAGGGTGAGGTCCTGCTTTCCTATGTCCATCGGCTTTTTGCCCTCCATGAAGAGATGGAATCCCTCTTCGGGCGATCAAAGAATCTTCAGCATGGACAGATTAAGCTTGGATCTACGGCCCTGATGGGAACCTATTTTTTACCAAAGATCATTGGGCGTTTCAACCGGAGATACCCGGGGATAGAAATTGACCTGCAAATGGGGAATTCCGATCAGGTCATGCACCTGGTTCTCGAAGGTATGGTGGACCTGGGTTTCTCCGGGATGACGACGAACCACGCGAGGTTGGAATCGATTCTCATTCACCAGGAGAGGATGATCATGGTGGCCTCTCCCCGGCACCCTCTCTCCTCCAGGAAGATCTCCTTGGACGATATCTCTGAAACCCCTTTCATCTGGCGAGAAAAGGGGACTCAAACGAGAAAACTGATCGAAAAATGGTTTCTCAGGCAGCTTCGCGGTCATTATCCCCGGAAATCGATCGAGCTCCAGAACATGGAGGCGGCCAAACGAATGGTGGAAGAGGGGTATGGAATTACGGTCGTCCCTGAGGCAGCGGTCAAACGCGAGATTTCCGCTGGATGGCTAAAGCCTTTGCAGGTTGAGGGGCTAAACGTCCTCAATTCCTACTACCTCGTTTTCTTGAAATCAAGAAAGCTCACCAGTGCAGCCGAAGCCTTTCGTAAGATGCTTTCGAAGATCCGCCTTTTCTCTTTCAGTGAGAACCTGAGAACAAGCCTTCAGCGGCAGACCTCAATGGGCCGGTAATCATCTCGTCTCTGGGTTGGAAAGAAGAGGGAATGAAGGTTCCCAAACAACTTGAGCTTGTCAATTCTCAAGCCTCACCCATGCCCAACTGTTGTCCCCCCAACAAAAACCTTGCCTTGTCGTTTCTATTAACTGTCCTTATAATGAAAAAGTGGAGCCCCACGGGCTAAAGCCCCCCCTCCACATGCTTCATAGGGCGGAACCCTCCGAAGTATATCCCACTACGCTCTTTCAGAGCTTCGAAGGGTACCCTCTCCACATTCATCCACGGTCTGAGAGACCGTGGCTTTCTGCGTAGGAGGGTAATGGAACTCGAATTCTTAAAAACGTTGTTTATCATCTTCGGAGTTTCTGCGTCCGTTGTCTTTATTCTTCATAAAGTACGGGTGCCTTCCATCGTTGGCTTCCTCATCGCCGGGGTTTTCCTAGGACCTCATGGATTTGGATTTATCCCAGATATTCGTGAGGTGGAACTCGTCGCAGAGATCGGAGTTATTCTCCTCCTCTTTACCATTGGCCTCGAAATCTCTCTAAAGAATCTTAAAAGGACTCGTACCGCTGTCCTGGGAGGAGGTTTTTTGCAAATCCTTCTCACCTCCCTTGCGACATCAGCGATTGCCTACCTATTTCTTCGCAAATGGAATACCTCACTGTTTGCAGGTTTTCTCGTCAGCCTGAGTAGCACAGCCATTGTCATGAAAATGCTTCTTGACCGGGCCGAAGTCGATTCTCCTCATGGAAGGCTTTCGCTGGGAATTTTGATTTTCCAGGACTTGTGCGTCGTTCCTTTAATGCTTCTCGTACCTATCCTGGGCGGAGGCCAGGGAGATTTTCTAGTACTCTCCTTGACCTTGCTCAAATCAGCCGCCATCCTTTTCGTCGTCTTTTTTGGTGCGCGGTGGCTGGTCCCCAATATCCTTCACCAAATCCTTCACACCCGGAGCCGTGAACTCTTCGTCATCACCATCATCTTGCTCTGCCTGGGGACAGCCCTTCTCACTTCGAAGCTTGGACTCTCCCTGGCCCTTGGCGCCTTTCTTGCGGGGTTGGTCATCTCCGAATCCGAATATGCCTTTCAAGCGATCTCCGATATCTTGCCCTTCAAGGAAAGTTTTAGTGGCCTCTTCTTCGTCTCTGTGGGGATGTTGATGAATTTGGGGTTTCTTGGCGAAAACCTATGGGTCGTCCTTTCGATCGTCGCCCTCATCGTCATTCTAAAGACATCCACTGGTTTCTTCTCAGTCCATCTATTGGGCCACCCCAGCAGGGTTTCTCTCCAGACCGGCCTCCACCTGGCACAGATCGGTGAATTCTCCTTCGTCCTTGCCACGGCCGGTAAGTTGGCTGGACTGATCACCGAGAGTCCTTATCAGCTCTTCCTTTCCGCTTCCGTTTTAACGATGTTGTTGACTCCTCCAATCATCCAGGCCTCCCCCAGGATCTCAAGTTGGGTAGGTTCAAAAAGAATTCTAACAAGATTGGATCGAATGCGAAGGAGGGCAGCAAAGGAGGGCTTACCTTCAAGAAGAGAAGGACATGTCATCATCGTTGGTTTTGGTTTGAATGGGCGGAACCTCGCAGGGGTTTTAAGAGAGACGTCGATTCCTTACGTCGTCCTTGAATTAAACCATGAGACCGTCCTCCAAATGAAAAAGAGAGGTGAACCGATTTTTTATGGGGATGGGACAAGTCCCGAGATCCTGCACAAATTGGGGATTCATGCAGCTCGATTGCTGGTGGTCGTCATCTCCGATCCTGCTTCCACACGAAGGATTGTGCAAACGGCCAGGAAGCTGAACCTCAGACTCTATATCATCGCCAGAACCCGATACACGGAGGAGGTGGAAGACCTGATCGCGTTGGGGGCGAATGAAGTGATCCCAGAAGAATTTGAGACGTCAATCGAGATATTTGCCAGAGTGCTCCATCGCTATCAAATGCCAAGAAGCGTAATTTTGGATCAGATTGAGAAGATCAGGAGCGGAAGTTACGAAATCCTGAGGAGGGCAGATCTCCCGATCAAGAGTTTGACCGAAAAATGTGAGATCATCTCCGACTTCGATATCGAAACTTATCTGATTGATGAACATACTAATGCCGTTGGCCACTCTCTTAAGGACTTAAAAATACATTCAGAAATAGATGCTACGGTGATTGCCGTAAGACGAGGGGAAGAAGTCATCCCGCATCCAGACCCGGAATTCATCTTCAAACCCGGTGATGTCGTCTACCTCATTGGGAAAAGGGAAAAAGTCTGTAAAGCCCTTGATCTGCTAGATACGCCGCCAGAGTAAAAAAGTGTAACCAGATTTGGCTAATCCCTGTAAACGTCCACAGCCTTGGCAGCCGGAATCAAAAAGCTAATCGGGGTCTGGATGAAAAAACAGTTGCTCAATCCTCAAACCCCGACCACACTGGAATACCCGCGATAAAGATGCTTGTCCCTGTTGACCTTTCTATATTTCATTCTCCTTATGCGGAGCGGCGAAAGCTGACGAGCTGATGTCCTTGCTTCTTGGCACAGGCAATGCTAAAAAGGGGGAAATGGATGATGAGCGGATCGGTTTTACTCTTGACGGTGGATTCCGGCACAGGAGACACTGATCCTGATTAGCCTCGGCCCTTCGGAAAAAAGATGCGAAAGAGTCCCGTCGAAAACGAGACGAAACAAGACGAACACATTCGTCCGATCAATCCTCGGGATCGATCCCGAATCAAGGAGATGGTGATTTCCTCCGGAAAATTCAACCGGGAGGAGATAGAAACTGCGCTGGAACTGGTTGATGAGGCCTTAGAAATAGGAGAGGAAAGCGGATATTTTATTGTCGTACTCGAAGTCGGGAAGGAACATCCGGGAGTGAAGGGATATGCTTGTTACGGTCCGACGCCACTCACCCAGGGAGTGTATGATTTGTATTGGATTGTCACCGACCCGGTCGCCCAGGGCAAGGGGTTCGGACGGCGCCTGCTCGAGTATGTCGAGAAAGATATCGTCAAGCGAGGAGGACGCATGCTCCTCATTGAGACCTCATCGCAGGAGTCTTACGGCGCGACCATCCGCTTCTACAAGAGAAATGGGTACAAACGGGTGGCGCGCATTAAGGATTTTTACCGAATCGGAGATGATAAGCTCATGTTCTTAAAAGGACTGCCTTGACGACGGGTGAATCACTTTCTGTCCTAGAATGGCCAGGACCCAGCTGTCCTCATAAGCATTATCCGAAGTCAGTACCCATCTCCGGCTCCGATTTTTCAAAAACAGGCATCCGGGAGGTACCATGTCTCTTATAGGATGGGAGGCTCTGCTAAAGACCTGCTCGTTTAGAGGAGAAGGGCAATACCCGATTGCGGCTTATTCCGAGTTCATGCCACCGGTCCGTGTAGGGTGCAGACCCTACGGTGGAAAGGGAGATGGTTCTTTCCGCGAAGAAAACCCGCTGGGCTTTCCGGTGACGGAGTTCGAAGAGGCTCTCGAGCTGCGCCCCGGCTTGCAACATATTGCTAACCAGGTACTGGGGGCATTGCTTCATCTGGCCCGCGGAGAATCTGCCGAAGGCCTTGCCAAAGGCAAATTGGTCAACAACCCCTACTGGCCCCCAGAACTGGCCAAACAGGCAGGAACGCTGGCGCATGAACGTTTCGTCGTCATCCTACCCCTCGCTTTATCACGTACCCAAGACGACAAGGGGAGAAGGCGCTGGACCCTTTTCGGTGGAAGTGAACAAGGACCTTCTCGACCTTTCTGGAAAAGCTTCTTCACATCTCCCGGCAAAGAGATCCCGCCCGAAACAGCCATAGGTTCTATAGCGACCCTCCTCGGCCGAGCCTACGGCGGACCTTCTGAGAAATGGGCTGATCTCCATCGAGTTGGCTTTCGCATTTTCGCCGAGGATGGAGACCCACACAAAACCCTGCGACCTACCTGGACGTCGTCCTTCGTTTGGACCCGAGGGATGCCTCTGCAGGGGGTAAAATACCTCCTGAATTTTGAACCTTTCGGAAACCTTCCAGAAACGGTGAAGAAGGCCTACTTGGCTGGGGAACTCCACTTGATCCCCTTCCCGGGCAGCCTGTGTTTTTGGGGTATCCCAGGTTATGTGCAAATGCAGCGCGAATTATTGACGGCCAATCAGATTCCTCTGTTGCATCTGGTAGAACGTCATGAGGCTCCCTATGGCTTGCGCGTACCTCAAGCCGGCTGGATCCACGTGCCACGGCCTGATCATCCTTCACCCCATGAAGACTTCGGCCCGATAAGGAACACCTTCCAACGAACTCATCGGTGGGCCAGAGTCCATCGTTACGACGATGAACTGTCGATCCCCGGCCGTCTGGATCCGATCGTCCATGTGCTTTTCAGCACGGACCCACACGACCTGGATCTGTATGGAAAACCCATGGCCCGTAACAGCCAGATTTGGACTCAGGATCACCACCTCCTGCTCGATGGCCCGAACGCCACTCAAAAGGAAATTCGGACTGCGATTGATTTGATCAAGCAAGGCGGTTTATTCGGATACCGCCTGCAATACCCCCCGATGGTTGTAGGATCACACCAGGTTTTCTGGCACCGTCCCCTCATCGCCTACCTTTCCCTTGACACGGGAAAACCTGCTGTCTCACCGGATATCTTGCTGGGGTATCTCACTGCTTATGATGCAATGCATCTTGATCTCAATCATCCAATTGAACTTTGGCCTCAACTTTACCAGAGAAATACACCTTTGACCGTGATAGAACTTTTCAAAGAGAATAAACACCAACACAAAACGATTACCCGGGCCCTGAATCTGGTGGCCGCTCAGGAACTTCTCGGTCAGGCGAAGATCCCTCGTTCTTTTGCACGGCAGATCTTGATGCTGCCAGAGGGCAAGACTCTCGACGAATGGCTGGAATCTTTGCCTGAGTTTGCGAGCCATAACGAACGCGGTCAGTGGCTTATCGGTCAATTGAGAAATCTGATTGAGGCAAAAGAACGAGCCCTTCCGCCCTCCAAGGGAAAACGATTGCCAGTGTCATTAACCTTTGACCGCAGTGCCCGTCGCTCTTTCGAGGTTCAGTACTGGAAGGATATTGTCTGCCTGTCGGCTGGGAAATACGTCAACAAAGCCAATTCTGACTGTATCCTTGACCCTGTGACTCAAGGGAGGCTCAAGCAACATCACCGGGATCTAGAGGCGCTCGGGGACTACCTGCTCACCTACTACAGACGGGTTGTGGCTGCGCGTGGAATGCGAGGAAAAGCTCTCGTCGGTGATCTCCCGTTTCGGTGGAAGACGGATTTTGATTTTGACTGGTGGGATGGCTGGGTAAAGAATCAGAGCAGGCTTACCGAAGAACGTAACCTCATGGTGGTGATTCCAGGACGCGACCGAAAACGAGCTGTCATCATGGCGGATCACTATGACACGGCTTACATGGAGGACATTTATTACAAGGATCAAGGGGGATCCGGTGCCCGTCTGGCCGCCTCGGGAGCGGATGACAATCACTCTGCAACCGCTGCCCTGATGCGGGCTGCACCTATTTTCTGTGATATGAGCCGGGAGGGGAAGCTCGGATGCGATATCTGGCTTGTTCATCTGACGGGCGAAGAATTTCCTTCCGACTGCCTCGGGGCACGCCATCTCTCCCAACAGATTGTAGAAGGAACTTTGAAATTACGGCTGGCAGAGGGTGGAGAGCGTGACCTATCGAGGGTTCAAATTCAGGGCGCCTTTGTGCTTGACATGGTCGCACACAACAGTGACAGCGACCGTGACAAATTCCAGATATCCCCGGGAAGGGGAGCGGAAGCGATGTGGTTAGCCTATCAGGCCCATATTGCCAATGAGATCTGGAATGTTCATACCCGCGTTTGGAACGGCCATCCTTCCCGCCGGAACCGAGGCCCTGGGAAGCGGAGTCCTGATAAGAAAATCATTCCTGAAATCGCGCTCCACCCGAAACTCGATGGTCAGATTCGTTTGCCCCGCGATCCCAAGAGCACGCTCTATAACACCGATGGCCAGATCTTCTCAGATGTGGGAATTCCCGTAGTGCTTTTTATGGAGAATTACGATATCAACCGCAAGGGATATCACGACAGCCACGATACGATGGCAAACATTGACCTTGACTACGGCTCTGCGGTCGTGGCCATTGCCATCGAGGCTGTGGCCCGGACAGCCACCGAGAAGCCTCTTCGCTTCTAGAGCGGAAAAGGCCGACAAGTTGGGTGGTATGGAGAGACCGCCTCATAACCCAAATTGCATGAAGGAGAAGAGGTCAAGTCTGTTTTTTTTTGGACAACGCAAGAGGTCTGTGAAGCCATTGAGCTGCCAGATACGCCGCCAGAATAAGAAAGGGTTAATCAAATTCGGCTACCCCCTGTCGCCCTCCATTCTTGACCCATACGCATGTTTGGATGACTGACTCTCTCAAGCAGATGTTGAAATCTCCCGGGCGTCCCTTTTTTCCTTTTCTACTTTAGGCCGCGTGCTTTTTCACCCATGCAACATACCGATCCATCCAGTTCTGCAGGAATTGTTTGCTGTCTGCACCGATGTTGCCGGCCTCGTCAAATAACCCATCCTTTACCTGGATGAACACTTCGGGTTGGCCAAGTGTCGGTACGTCGAGATAGGCGAGGACGTTGCGTAAATGCTGCTGTGCCAGGGCTGTGCCAATGACACCGATCGAAGTGCCCAACACACCCGCAGGCTTCCCCGCCCAA
>Ga0315279_10006083_pt1 | contig 15356 bp, 15 predicted proteins | sample YL17G06_20_MG_FD_203694 | JGI IMG/M metagenome (GOLD analysis project Ga0315279, IMG submission 203694) | Sediment microbial communities from Yellowstone Lake, YNP, Wyoming, USA - YL17G06_20 | ecosystem: Environmental > Aquatic > Freshwater > Lake > Sediment | place: USA: Wyoming | collected... | reverse complement strand
CTTGACTGCCACACTTGGCAAGAACGCCAAAGATGACAGGAGCAGGACTGCTACCAGCATGCCTGTTGCCAATTTACTCGCTTTCATATACTGCATCAATTCCCTCCCTCATGGCTCGATGCTGTGAGGTTCCCCTGAGTCAGGATTAGTCTGTCGGAATACCTTAATGCTAAATAAAGATTGTCGTATGCTTCATTATGTCTGGCTCGCTCATTCGAGTGAGCCGCAAGGGCCTTGGGGCGAACTAGAATACGCGCCCTGTTCCGGGCTCGAAAAGGCATGTCTCAGGATACGATCTCCTCGAGGCGCTCGTCGAGCAGGGCGTGCCTGACCTCCAGCGCCAAGCGCCGGCCGGTGCTCATCTCCTTCCGCCATAGCGCGTTGCCATAGGAGTGGCCGACGTTCATGTGCACGTTCGTGCCCCCGCCGATGCGCGGCGCGACATCATAGATGAAGAAGTTCAGGTCCTTGTCCACGCAGGTCTGCAAGCAGAAGGGCCCGATGATGCCTGGCGCGTAATGCTCCTGCGTCGCTTTCACATACTTCTCCGCCAGTTCGAAAGCGCTCTCCAGGAGCGATTCCCGCAGGGTGGCGGAGTTGTGCCCGCAGACCGTGTATTCGGGCACCATCTGCCTATCGTTCAGGGCGAGTTGCTGCGCCGCCGGCAAACGGACATGGCCGTCCAGCGAGCTCTCGAAGCGCCAATCGATGCCGAGCAGCTCGATCTTGGCCGCCCTTTCCTGCAGGGGCGAGTAAAAGAAGTCCAGGTTGAAGACCGGGCCGATGATGTACTCCTCCATGCGAGCTTCGGACAGGCTTTCATGATCGATGACCCCCTGGTCGATGAGCTGCAGGCTCTTCCTTTGGTACTCGTCATAGGAGGAGGCGGTGAAGAAGCCCCTTTCCAGCTTCTTCTGTTTGTGGTGAAGTTTGATGATGGTGAGGGAGTCGATCTCCTCGGGGTTCCTGATCTTCCTGGGGTAGGGCAGACCGGCCTTCTCCAGCAGCCAGTAGTAGTCCTTTGGTCCGCCTCGGTCCTCGGAACGCAGAAGATTGCGGCTGCCTACCAACGGCACCTCGAAATCGTTCTCCACGGCATCCATGCCGCAATAGGAGGTGAAGGATCGATTGGGTACGAAGAGCACGTTCTCCTTCATGAGGCGGTGCTGGACCTCCTGGTTCATGATGTCCCTGAACCTCTTGAGCAGGACGACCTCGTCCACCAGGCCCTTGGTCACCTGCCCATCCATGTCCCTGTGCGCCTTGAAGTAGGTGGAATAGGTGCGATCCCTGCCTTCCTGGCATACCGCCAGGCTCCTGAACCCTTCGTCGATGGCCCCGTCACAGACATCCAAAGCGGAATGTGAGCCGAGGACCCCGATCTTGACATTGTCTGGCACGTAACTGCGCAAATTGGCGAGCACCTTGTCCCTGGAGATCATGGCCCTACCTCATAGCCGAGGTATTCGGTCGGGTGATTTAAGTTTAATCGCGCAATCGTGCGCTGAGCATCATGCCTTGGAAGGCTCGGGCGCAGGGACGGCAAGAGAAGAAGGGAAGAGTGGTAGCCCCGGGCAGATTCGAACTGCCGTCGCAGGATCCAGAGTCCCGCATGATTGACCGCTACACTACGGGGCTGCGCGTCCTCCCTAAAAAACTACTGGTTATTAACCCTTTGCTTGACCGGCCGGTTATTGGCTTGTGATGCACAGGACGGGGCATAGGTTCAGGCGATCATGCACCCCTCAATGCATGGACTTGAGCCGCGGCGATCTTGCGGTCCTTTTATGGCTTGACCGCTTTCAAGAGGCGCTCGTAAACGACCGCGATGTCCCCTTCCCCATCAACGGTCTTCAAGATGCCCTTTTTCTTGTAGTACTCCGTCAAGGGAAGCGTGGACTCCTTGTAGACCCGAAGGCGCTCACGGACCGTCTTCTCCGTGTCATCGGACCTCTGGAAAAGCTCGCCGCCGCACTTATCGCACCTGCCTGCGACCTTCGGAGGGTTGAACTCCAGGTGGAAGACCGCGTTGCAGTTCTTGCAGGTGCGGCGCATGGTCAGCCTCTTGACCAGCTTTTCCTCATTGACCTCGAGATCTATGGCCAAATCCACCCTGGTGATCCTGTCCAGCATCTGAGCCTGTTCCAGGTTGCGCGGGAATCCATCAAGGATGACCCCACCCTTCACCGATCTTATCTTCTCCTTGATGAGGTCGACCACCAGATCGTTCGGGACCAGTTTGCCTGCATCCATGAAACCTTTGGCTTTGATGCCCAGGGGGGTCCCGTTCCTGACGGCCTCGCGCAATAGGTCGCCGGTCGAGATCTTGATGAATCCGAGCTCTGCGCACAGTTTCTCTGTCTGCGTTCCCTTGCCAGAACCAGGAGGTCCAAGCAGAACGATCTTCAGGTCCATGCTCGGGCGAATGGCCTGCGTCTTTATACCTTTTGTGAAATCCGTTTCTCGTCGCAGCCTATGGGTGAGACTGGGGGGGCCAGACAGGGTCCAGGTGATGATATTTTCTTGAACGCATGAAATCGGAATGCAGGGGAATGGTAATCCAGACCTCCCCCACCAGCACGCGAGGTCAAGTCATAGTCATAAGCTCCGCGGACAGTACGGCGGCCATAAGCGTCTGGAAGGCTAAGGGGCTTTCGCTGTGCCAGAAGAATTTAAAAGAGTCTCATGGCATGAGCATTCGATGATACAGGGGAAGAAGGTCGGGCTCCGTCCATTAGAGAGCCAGGATGTTTGGCTCCTTTACCGGTGGTTCAACGATTCGCGGGTCCTGGAGGACCTGGGGACGGAGGACATGTACTTCTGTGTGTCCATGGAGGAGGAGAAGATGGTGGTGGAGAGCATCACTCACGACCATACCAAGCAGTTCTTCATCGTCCAATTGCTCGGTTCCAACACTCCGATCGGCATCATCGGCCTTGCTTATATCAACGGTTGGACGGCCTCGGCAGAGATCCGGCTGGTCATCGGCGAGGTGGAGCATTGGGGAAAGGGTTATGGCGAGGATGCCGTCCAGATACTGCTGGACAACGCCTTCAAGGTCAGAAACCTGCATAGGGTCTGGCTGCGAGTGGCAGCCTACAATCAGAAGGCCATTGCCTTGTACAAGAAGTGCGGCTTCGTGGATGAAGGCCGGTTGCGGCACGACCATTTCCACAGAGGTCAGTGGCAGGACGCCCTGCGCATGAGCATCCTGGAAGAGGAGTATAGGGGGCGGTAGGATGCTGCAAGGCAAGATGATAAGGCTCAGAGCTCCAGAACGGAGCGACATCCCCGCCTTCGTCAAGTGGTTCAATGATCCTGAGGTCACGCAGTTCCTGCTCCGCAATCCGCCCATGGGCATGGAAGAAGAGGAAGCCTGGTTCGATTCGCTGGTGCACCGGGAGGGGAGGGTCTTCTGCATCGAGACCTTGGAAGGGAAGCTGATCGGCAACCTGGGCATCATGAAGGTGGACTGGACGGACAGGAAGGCGGACCTGGGCGTCATCATCGGGGAAAAGGATTTCTGGTCAAAGGGCTACGGGACCGAAGCGATCTCCCTGCTCCTCGCCTATATGTTCGAGGAGATGAACCTGAATCGGGTATGGCTCTACTGCGATGAGGCGAACCTGCGCGCTCAGAGGTGCTACGAGAAGTGCGGCTTTGCCAAGGAGGGCACGTTCCGCGCCAACCGCTTCAAGGACGGCATCTACACCAATGACGTGGTGATGTCGGTCCTGAGAGCGGACTGGCTCCGCCACCGTTCTGGAGAAGGCTAGATCAATTGGACTCCAGCAGTTTCGTCACGATGCGCTCGTAGATGTCCGGATAGCAGGTGTCTTCTCCGCTCTCCAGGGAGGGGTTGTCGTTAACCTCGATGACGTACACCTTCTCTTCGCACTCTTTAAGGTCCACCCCATAGAGGCCGTTCCCGATGGAGCGCGCCGCCTTCAGCCCCGTCTCCAGGACCGCCGCCGGTATCCTTTCCATGGGCACGCTCTCGGTCTGGCAATAGACCAGGTGACCGTTGACGGAAGCCTGGATCTTGAAGGTGTCCGGGGGGATGATATACTTGCAAGCGTAGAGCAGTTGGCCGTCCAGGACCCCGATCCTCCAGTCATAGCGGGAATGGATGAACTCCTGCGCCACTATCCAGTCGGACATCTTGATGAACCGTCTGCCGGTCTTCAGGAATTCCGGGACGTCCTTCGCCTTCTCCACCCGGGCGGAGAACGAAGTGCCCGGCTCCTTGAGCACCAGGGGCGTGCCCCAACGGTCGAAGAGCATCTTGCCGATGTCGGCGGTCACATCCTTCTTGCTGAGGAACTCCGTCCGGGGAATGGGCACATCGTTCTTCTGCAAATGGTAGTACATGTTGACCTTGTCCGCGCAGATGCGGATGGAGTTGGGATCGTCTATCACCGGGATGCTGTGCAAAGAGGCCATCTTGGCCGCCACAAAGGCCATGTTCATCGGGTCGGTGTTATGACGGATGAAAAGACCATCGGACTTGAGCACGCGTTTGATCTCGGTGGGGAAGATGAAGTCCGCCTCGTGGCCGAGCTCCTCGGCCGCGTCCCGGCAGCGCAGCAGGGCGCTGAGCTGCTCGGCGTTGCTGACCGTCTGGCGGTTCACGAATATGCCGAGGTTGGCCATCACGCCGCCCCCTTGCTCTCGGCCGGTTTCCTCTTCAGGATGGCGTTCAGCATCTCCTTCTCCTTCTTGCTCAGCTTGGTGTACCTCACTGGGCCCAAGGAGGAGAGCTGCACCCCGCCCTCACCCTCTACGTAGACGATGCTGACCAAGGGGATGCGGAACACGTCGTAGACCTGTTTCGCTAGGGTCTCCGCCTCGGGGACCACGCTCTTGGCCACCTTCCCGAACACGGCGTTCAGCTGCTTGACCTTGGCTCCTTTCTGCAATATCTGGTAGCAATAAGGATAGCGCCCATTGTTGGTGACATGCTTCACGATCTCCTTCGCTCGCTCCGGGTCCTCCACCACGAAGTACTCGTCCGGCGTGGAGAAGTAGTTCAGGCCGTAGATGATGCAGGGCACCTCGCAGGCCGCGTATCCGACCTCCCAGCCGCACACCGGCATTCCGGCCAACATGGCTTTCTCCAGGCAGATCGGGACGACGTAAGCGTCTATGACGTCCGCGCTCCGCGGCAAGGTGTTGAGTCCCTGGATCTCGTTCTTGACCAGGGTGTAGTACCCTTCGGACTTGTAGAAATGGTTCTCGCTCACTATGTGCGTCGAGTCATCCAGGTCCAAGGTCACTATCTCGTCTTCCTTGAGGAAGCGCTCCCTCTTGGCGCTCATGCCCGATGCCCCCCGGCAGGGACCCAGCCCGAGCTGGGAGAGATGCCCCTTCCGCAGAACAATCCTCGACCGCCCTTCCTTGGCCAGTGCGATAGAACCGTGGCCCGCGTGACGGGCCGCCGTTTGCTACTATCACCATCATCAGATTCTGACGCGGTTTCTTCCATCCTTTTATCACGACTTGATTACGCACCGCTATTAAGAATCCCAGCTTAAAAAGATTTCTAGTCCAGTCTAGCTGCTCATACAACAATCGCGCGGCTGGTCCACGGCACACTTTATTAAATGAAAGTCGATTGGAGTTCGGGTGAACCATGGAGGCGACAGTCCTTGGGCGCATCGAGCGCATAGTGGGGCCGGGAAGCTTCTCGACCAGTGTGGCCGACCTTTATGCCTACGGCTTCGATGCTTCCATTCATCACCGGACGCCCGAGGTGGTGGTACAGCCCCGCTCGGTCGACCAGGTTTCGCAACTTCTCAAGCTGGCCAATGAGCTTTCCATTCCCGTAGTGGCCAGGGGCGGGGGCACCGGGCTCTGCGGCAGCGCCGTGCCCTTGAAGGGCGGGATCGTGCTGGACATGACCAGGATGAACCGCATCAAGGGGGTGTGCGTGGAGGACCTCTACTGCGTGGTCGAGGCGGGAGTGGTCTACGATCGCTTGATGGAGGCCCTTGCACCTCACCGATTCTCCATCCCCACCGCACCTGGCAGCGGCGAAGCCTGCACGCTGGGCGGCATGGTGGCCACGAACGCCTCAGGGATGAGGGCCATCAAGTATGGGGCCATTCGCGATTATGTGCTCGGAATGGAGGTGGTGCTGGCCAGCGGCGAGGTCCTCCGCCTCGGGACCAGGACGCAGAAGAACGCCTCCGGCTACCAGCTGGAACGGCTGTTCGTGGGGAGCGAGGGCACCCTGGGGGTCATCACCGAGATAACCCTCAGCATCGTACCGAAGGCAAGCAAGGCCGCCATGGTGGTGGCCGCTTTCGACTCCCTCGAGAAGGCGGGCACCTGCGTCTCCAGGATCATCGCCAAGCCATTGATCCCCTCGGCCATCGAGCTCATGGACTCCACCTGCATCCAGGCGGTCAACAAGATGGTGAAGGCCGGCTTTCCTGACGAGGAAGCATTGTGCATGATCGAGGTCGATGGCGAGCCAGAAGTGGTGGAGAAGGAGCTCAAGGGGGTGCTGCAGGTCTGCAACGAGGTCGGCGCCATCGGCATAGAGCATTCCTCCGACACCAAGCAGATGGCCCGCTGGACCTATGGGCGGAAGTCGATAATGTCCGCCCTCAGCCGCTTCGGTGAGGGCTTGGTCTCCGTCTCCTTGGCGGACGACATGGCCGTCCCCATCTCCCAGGTCCCGGCAGCGGTCGTATCTTTCCAGAGGATCGCCCTGCAGAACGGGGTCATCATCGGCACCTATGGGCACGCGGCCGACGGGAATCTGCACACCAAGATGCTCCTCGACCCTGCATCTGAGGACTATTGGCAAAGAGGGGAGAGGGCGGTGGGAGAGATATTCGATTCCGTCATTGCGCTTGGAGGAACGGTCACGGGCGAGCATGGCGTCGGCATCTCCAAGGCGCCCTACATGCAGAAGGAGAGGGCCGGAGCCCTGGAGGCCATGAAGGCGGTCAAGAGGGCCTTGGACCCGAAGGGCATCCTCAACCCAGGCAAAATGATGGATTGGGAGGGGAGCATCCTCCGTTATTTGCGCTATCCTTGCGAGCGGTACTGTGACTGATCACCACAGGCTGATGAAGCCCCAGGAGATCAGCAGCAGGAAGCCGGTCACTCCCAGCATGAGGATGTAGACGGGTATGTTCCAGGCCAGCACCTTCGAACCGTCCAATGGCGGGATGGGTAAGAGGTTGAAAAGGCCTAGGAACATGTTGATGGTCGCCACCACCCCCAGGGCATAGGTGAGCAGTCCGGCGCCTGGCACCAGGAAAGTGGCGACCAGGAAGACGCTGCCCACGCCCACGTTGGTCAAGGGACCGGCCAGGCTGACCAGGCCGTTCTGTTTCGGGGTCAGGCGCCCCTGTATGTAAACTGCTCCCGGCGCGGCGAATACGAAACCGAAGACGGAGAAGAGCAGGGCCAGCACGAGCCCCAACGGATAGAGGCGGAACTCCGCCCAGGCTCCGTACCTTTGGGCCACGACCTTGTGCATCAGCTCGTGCAGGAGGAAGCCCGTCACCACCGCCGCGGCCGCCACCAAGAAAGCGGTCGCGAACCGCAGATACACGGTGCCTCCGGTCAGCCCGGGCAGCATGACGATTGCGAATGCCAGGGTGAGGGCGAGCACGGCGATGATGATGTGCTTCAACTCGGTCTTGCCGAACCTGATCCTGCCATGACCTTGAGGGATGTAGAGCGTGCCATATTCGTCGTACATGTTCTCAGATGCGCTGCGGCCCGCGTGATTGCGAACGGCTCTATTTGAGCTTATGCCCGACTCCTTCTCCTTGGCCAGAGCCAATCCGGAGGGGTTTTTCGGATAGATTGAAGTAGAGGGCCTCCGATGGAAGCCGGTCCATGACATCCACCCGGTTCCAACACGGCAAGGTCACTTTCAGATGGTGCGATTCCTGCAGCACCCTCCTGCTCGGCAAAGGCTGCGATCGTTGCGGCAGCCCTGGCCGGGAGTTCCAGGTCTCCACGCCCGGTGACATCCGTCCCGCCCTCAAGGGCAGTGAGAAGGTGATCAAGGACCTGCTCACGCAGCACTTCGGGAGCGCCGAGGCCATTCAGGGCCGATTGATCTTCTTGAACAAGGTCGCCGGGGAGGACCGCACCGACGAGATCGTCGTGGGGGGCAGGGACGTCGGCACCCTTCGTTACGATCTCAGGCAGGAGAGATACCGCCTGGAGCTGCGCTTCCCTGCGGCCGAGCTGCTGGGCGCCAGGCTGAGGAAGGGCATCGTGGTCCTCAAGCCCCAGGCGGGCCATTTGAACGGCAAGAACATTTCGGGCAGCGAGGTGCTGGAGGTCCATGGCCGCATGGCGGCCGGCGATCCGATCATCGCGCTTTGCGGCAACCTGGTCTGCACCGGGGAGGCGCGGGTAGCGGCGGACGAGATGCGGACCGCGCCTAAGGCAGTGCACATCCGCGAGGCTGGCAAGTTCGTGGAGGCCTGGCGCCCCCGGCCCGCCAGCTTCAGCAACTTCGTTTCCAGCAACGTCAAGCACATCCAGGCCCTGGAGTCAAAGGGCGTTTCGGACATCAAGTCCTTTGCCAACAACTCGCGTCTGCCGGTCACCCTGTCCTTCAGCGGGGGCAAGGATTCGCTCGCCTGCTATGGCCTGGTGAAGAAGGCGGTCAAGGAATTCTCGCTCATTTTCGTCAACACTGGCCTGGAGTTCCCGGAGACCGTGGAGTATGTGCAGAGGTTCACGGCGAAGAACGGGGAGAAGATGTCCGTCGCCGATGCGGGGAACGCCTTCTGGGAGCAGGTGGGCGCCTTCGGTCCGCCGGCCAAGGATTTCCGCTGGTGCTGCAAGGTGTGCAAATTGGCCCCTTTGACCGAGCTGATCGAGAAGCAGTACGCCAACGGCACGGTGACCGTGGAGGGCAACCGGGTCTGGGAATCGTTCGCCCGCTCCGACCTCAACTTCGTGGAGTCCAACCCCTTCGTGCCGAACCAGGTGATCCTCAACCCCATCCGGGAATGGCGGGCGGCGGAGGTCTGGGCTTACATCTGGTGGAAAGGGCTCGATTACAACCCCTTGTACGAGATGGACATGGAGCGCATCGGCTGCTACCTCTGCCCTGCGTGCCTGGGCAGCGAGTGGAAGGGGACGGCCAGCATCCAACCTGAGCTGCACGCGAAATGGGATGAGTACCTGAAGCGCTGGTCGCAGGACCTGGGAGCGAACGAGGAGTTCGTGCGCTTGGGGTTCTGGCGCTGGAAGGTGCTGCCGGCGAAGATGAGGCGCCTGGCCGAGGAGATCGACCTCATGGTGCCGCAGGCAAGGGCGGACCGGCTCCAGCTGAGACTGGTCAAAGGGATCAGCCCGTGCGTCACTGGAGGATACTCGGTGGAAGGGGTGATCAGCGTTCCGGTGAAACGTCCGTTCGGCCGCGTGGCGGAGACGCTCAAGGCCGTGGGGAAGACACGTTATTCGGATGACTACGAGATCGCCCTGACCAAGGTCGGCGACTCGACGGTCAAGGCCTTTGGCGGAGGACAGGTGGTAGCGACCGCCAGGACCCCGGAAGCGGCTTCCAGGAGCTTCGAGGCAGGGGTGAAGGCGTTCCTGCGGGCGCAGATGTGCACGATGTGCGGCATCTGCGCCAAGAACTGCAGGTCCGGGGCCATAACCCTGAAGGACGGTCCGATCGTGGATGAGGAGAAGTGCACCCATTGCGGGCGATGCGTCGAGGCTTGCGTGGTGGCGCACTACTACGACAAGCTCGTGTCCGCCCCAGGGGCCTAGGGTCAGGATTATATAGGGCGAAGTTGTCCGAGAGACAGATGGTCAATGACACCATGTTGATCGCTGGGGCGATAGGCATTGCGCCCGCGCTCTTCCTCATGTACTATTCGCTGAAGAATTACACCTATCCATCGGTACAGAGGCCCTTCTTCGACGATCGGAAGCTCTTTCTGATGCTGGCCATCGGCATGGTGGTGGGAGTGCTCATGTTCTCCGTGCAGAACATGTTCGACATCGCCTTCGTCCTCTTCGCGCTGCTTTTCGCGGTGATCGAGGAGCTGGTCAAGCTGGTGGTACTGAACATCCCCCGTTTCCAGAAGAAGCTGGACACCACCTTCTACGGCTACAGCTTCGGATTGGGCATCGGGAGCACCATGGCCTTCGGGGCCGTCTTTGCCACCATGGTCGCATTCAACAGCGCCGGCACGGCCTTGACCGTGTTCGACGCCATCCTGCTGGGTCTGATCGCGATCCAGTTCAGTCTCTTGAACGGTGCCACGGGCGCCACCATAGGCATAGGGGTGGCGAGGGGGCTCCCCTTCGGCTATTTCTCCCAGGCCACGATCGTGCACCTAGCTTTCAACCTGATCATGATCGGGTTCTTTTCGCTGGACCCCCCACTAAAGTACGTCGCGTTCGCGGCCGCGACCGCGGTGGTGGCCTATTACTACTACATCATCCACTTCCGCACCGTCCCCAAGTTCGTGGCGAGCGAGTTGAAGAAATTCGAATCCAGGACGAAGGGTTGATTTAGGCGTCAGACCTGAACGGAGGGTTGGACAGCAGAATGGGCGGCAAGGGCAGGAAGGTGGTGGTGGCCGTGGCGGTGATCGTCATCGTGGCAGTCCTATTGCTCACGCCGGCCGTGCAGGGGCTGCTCTACTCCATTTTCATTTCCCCGTTCCAGAAGACCGTTCCCAAGTACGTGGACTACCGGCTGGAGCGGGACCTGACCGTGAGCGCGGGCGGCGGGGAGCTGGTCAATTTCACCATCGAGATCGCGGTCCCCAGTAACCTCACGGCCGGCGATGAGGAATTGCAGACCGTCATTAGCTCTTCTTTTTCACCCAATGCCACCTTTCATTACCAGAAGTATGACGATCAATGGAGCACCTGGGAGCACGGGGTCCTGTCCGGCTCGGAGCAGTTCCAGGTGCGGGTCGTCTACGATATAAGGGTGGAGACGAAGGTCTGGAATATCGGCAGGTCGGATTCCTTGGACCTTTCCGCCGTCCCCCAATCCCTCAAGGAACACTATCTGGGCAATGAATGGAAGATCGTCGTCGATGAGCCCCCCATCCAAACCACCTCCGCGGCCATAGTGAAGAACGAGAGCAATGTTTACCAGATACTGGCGGACATCAACCGATGGATGTTGAGCAATGTGCGCTACCCGGCGGTCCCCAACGAGAGCCCGCAGAGCAGCGTGGAGACGCTCTCCTCCAAGGTGGGCGACTGCGATGACCAGGCCTTCTTGTTCTGTGCGCTGGCCCGGGCGGCCGGGGTCCCTGCCTGGGTGCAGCTTGGAGCGCTCTACAGTTCTTCTGAGGACTCCTGGGGCGGTCATGGCTGGGTGCAGACCTACGTGCCCCTCAAGAGCGGCGGAGGCGATTATGTCGTCATCGACACCGTCAACCGTGATTTCCTGCTCTGGAGACCGAACCGGCTCGCAGAGTTCACCGCCGATGGGAACGGCGAACATCTGAGCGACTACTATTACTGTTTCGTCTACACCGCGGAGCGAGGGACCTACTCGCCCGGACACAAGCCCAGCTTCGAAGAGGCCTACACATCCCTCGAGGTCAAGGAGTCGAGCGAGAAGGTCGTCATAGGTTCTTGGCTCTTCACCGCGACCTCGGTGCAGGTAGAAGCCATCGTGGCGGATCAGAGAGCCTTGAAGTGCTCCGGTTTCGACTCATAGATGATGCCGTGGTCCAGCATTTTTTCCAGGACCAGCTGGGCTTCCAGGTCGGAGACGCCCAAGACGATCAACACGTCCTTGAGCTCGAATGACCCTTTTTCCTTGGTCAGGCGCGCGGCCAACGACCTCAGGTCGTCCTCGTTCATATGGACCTTGGTTCTCTTCTTCGGCACGCTGTTGCGCCCTTTCTTCCTTTCGGCGGGGAAATCCTCGATGCGCACGGCGAGCTTCTCGGTCATGATCTTCATCACCGCGGCAAGCTCCTGCTGCGAATCGGTGCGATGGTAGATCCTGGCCTTGGTGATGTCTATGGAGTGTCCGCAGTGCGAGCACTGCGCGGTCTTGCAGGACAGGGCCACTCCTTTGGCCCTGTGGCATTTGGGGCAGACGGCGACCCCGTACATCAATACTCTACGAACACGCAAGCCCCGATGCAGGCGCCATAGTGGTCCATGGGGACGGAGAGCTCTTCGATGACATAGTGGATGGTCTTAAGTTCGATACCACGCAGCTTGGCCATCTCGCTCATCTTCCACTCCAGGACCTCCTTCAGCGCCTTCTTGGTGCCGTGCATGTGCCCCTCGGCCACATAGCCGCCCTTGCCATCTTTCTTGAATGCGTAAGCGATACCTGCGGAGACCATTTCGCCCTCTCCTCCACGCATCTGGGCCAGGACGCAGTGAGTTATGGCGCCCATGGGCAGGTCGCGGGCGGGCACCTGTTTGGCCCCGATGGGCAGGACGGATGAGACGGAAACCAGGTTCTGCTCCCCGATCTTTGCGGCCTTCAATGCCTCATCGAACGCGTTGAGGTCAGAAACCTTACTTACAGCACACCCAGAAGTAATGAAGAATTTCTTGGGCACTAGGTTCATGTTTCGATGTAATTCTATTTCGTGATTTAAGGTTATCCCCGTTCAGTCTGGACGGTTCGGCCCCAGTTCACATCGCACCTCATAATTCCGCTGGAATAAGGCAGGATTCGATTGGCGATCATACGAGAATCCGCGCTTGGCGCCCGCGCACATGGCAGCGCATGGGTAATTTGATATAATCGCACCCTGTTTTTTTCCCAGATGCAGCTAGGCGAGAGGATGGTGGGCCGACGATTCGGGGCGCTTGCCCTTGCAATGCTGCTCCTTGCGGGCGGGCTAACATCGACGGCGATCGTTCCAGCGGTGGCTATCGTCCCTGATCCTGGGGGTAGCCCCAATGGCCATCAGGACCTGGTCTTCGACCCGGTCAGGCCGCAGTTCTTCATGAATCGTCATCTACCAGAATACCCAGATTCGTTCTACATCTATCTCGAGCATACCGCGTATTTTGTGAATATCAATGCCGAGATACAGTCGATGGACATCGGTGCCAACGGTTCTCTCATGTACATCGCGGACTCAAAGGAGAACTGCGTCAAGATTTTCAACCTGGATTCATTGGAGGTTGTAAACTCCATCCCATTGGGATTCAAGCCCTTGAGCGTTAAGGCGGGGGAAGCTGGCAGGCTTTTTATTAGTGAACTGGATGGAACCCTGGTCAAGATCATCGATACGGGCACCGGCAATATGACGAGCTCCTTTGACCCCGGTTATCGGTGCATACTTGAGCTCAGTCCTGACAAGCACACCCTGCTGACCATATCGGTGCAGACCAACCCGGTCAAGGTTTGCAAGTATTCGATAAGCAATGGCTCGGCCTCGTTGGCGGCCTCGGATGACAATGACCTTGGCCATGGCTTCCAACAGGATGCTGTGGACTGGCTGAATGGAAAAGTATACCTAGCCTCCAGCACGCCATTGGGAGTGGAAGTAGTTTCCTTAAGCACCCTGGATCGCCTGGGAATCCTATCAATGGATGTTCCCCCGACCGGTGTCGCTTTGTCCCAGGAAGGAAGCACCGTCTACACCGTAGGAATGGCGCCAGGCGCTAGCAGCTCGACCATATACGCCTTCGACACGACGAACGGTCGCCAGATCGGGACCAAGCTCATCTATATGGAATCAGACTACTTCGCACTCGACTGGGAAAACAAGGCGGTTCTGGTCGGGCCTCCGCGCTACATCCAATTCGCTGCCATTTCACCAACGTTGTATCCATGGGGCTTTCCCGGACCGGGGCAGGTGTTGGACCATTCCCCTGAGTATGTTGAGATATCATTGGAGCAAGGACTTCCAGCGATCGATGTGGACAACATATCCGTAAGATTGAACGACATTTCCTTGCCGCACAGCGATCTGATAAGGAACATCAGCGCTCCGGACGCATTGGATTTTGACATCGGTTTCGAGCTTCCTGATGGCAAGTACGAGGTGGTCGTCTCGACCCTCTGGAACGGAAATCTGATGCAGGTCAATTGGAGCTTCTTCGTGGAACAAAATTCATCCGCCATCGGACCGCCGTACCTGCTGCCCTATGAGCCAGGACCAAACGCATCACTGGTGGAGGCGCCCACGATCATCAAGGTTGATGCAGGCGTTCAACTGGCAGAGCTGAATTACAGCGCCGGGATATGGTTGGACGAGATCGCACTGACCGTGCAAGCGAGCCCTGCCGAGCCGACACGCTTGATGGCGAACATTGATGTCATAGGGCCGGGGCAGCACAACATCACCGCGACTATCATATCGGACCGGGGGAACGATTCCGTCCATTGGTCCTTCTCCTACATGGAGAGCATCACCCTCACTCCACTGAGTCCCCTGCCCGGATCGATCCTGACGAGCGGCCCGGTGCATGTCGAGGTCCAATTGAGCCAGGTTCCAGCCTGGGTAGCGATCTCCGAAATGCGCATCAGGATAGATGGAACTCTCTTCTCCGCAGAGCTCTCCGTGGCTAATGTCATGAGCGCGTCGATCCCGACCAGCTATTGGGAACAGCGCAGCGCATCTGGCGAGTTGAACGGGCAGCATGAAGTGACCGCCTCGGCGAGCACCACCCTGGGCCCCGTGGCCGCCAGCTGGGAGTTCACCATCGCGACCCCGCTCCCTCCCCCGCCCACCATTGTATTCACCCCACTATCGTACAAGGGCATATACAATCTTCCTTTGGCAGAAGGTTGGGAGGCAGCCAGGGACGTGAAGGCTGGGGAGCAGATCCTTGACCTCACCATAAGCGGGCCGGTCTCCAATGGCTTCACTTCGAACGTGATCGTGCAGCACGGATACGATATATCCGTGCGGAACAACCCGGACTACCTGTACGAAACCGCTATTAAGATCGTCGATCAGATGCAAGGCCAGGGCTACGCGGTCGAGGTCCTGAACGCGCCAGCCAACATCACTGTATCGAACCACTCGGCGATGGTGTTCACTATCATTTGGCATAGCCAGCCGGAGCTGGTCCAGAAAGCCGCCATCATCGTTTCCCAGGAGCACCAGATGTACTGGATCATAACCTGCACGGCCACGGTCGGCCAGTGCTCAGATGTCGGTCCCATTTTCGACCATATGATCTCCGGATTCAACATCACCAGCGAGGTATCCATCGCAGAAAGGATAGTCGGTGACATGGTGATCTATGGCATCATAGGCGCGGCGGTCGCGGTGGCGGTCCTGGTGGGAATTTTCTTCTTCGTTTCGAGAAGGAAACGAAGCAACAACGGAGGCAGGTATCCGCCGGTCAATTGATGCCGAGTGCGAATCGAAAGAATCGGCTCGATCCTCTCCTGCGTGCTGGCG
>Ga0315279_10006082_pt1 | contig 15357 bp, 12 predicted proteins | sample YL17G06_20_MG_FD_203694 | JGI IMG/M metagenome (GOLD analysis project Ga0315279, IMG submission 203694) | Sediment microbial communities from Yellowstone Lake, YNP, Wyoming, USA - YL17G06_20 | ecosystem: Environmental > Aquatic > Freshwater > Lake > Sediment | place: USA: Wyoming | collected... | reverse complement strand
TTCTCACCGAAGATCGCTGTGACCAACTGCAAGCGGATGCGTTGCTTGATGAAATCCAGGTTGGCCTGAAGGTCCTTGTCCGACACCTGGATTTTCTCTTTCGCCAGGTACTGTTTGAACTCCTCGATGACGTCCGGGGTGACCTCGAAATCGCGTGGGATCGTCTTGTGGACGCCCAAATAGTATTGCCCGAAGCTGAAGAACGCGCCGCGTTGAAGGAGCGTCTCCTGGGTGGGAGTTAGTTTGTCTTCAGATAGCCTGACGTCCGGATCGATTCCGCCGCCTCCGTACACTTCCCGCCCGCCGTCGGTGAGCCGGACCTCGTTGTGCGAGTTGGAGTTGCCCTGGGGGTGGTAATAGTAGTCGTAGAGGGAAACATCCGCATAGTCCCGCTGAATCAGCCGGCCGCTGGGCGTGTAGTAACGGGCCGTGGTCAACGCCAGACCGGACTTCTCGCTCAGGGGATACACCGTCTGCACTAGACCCTTGCCGAAGCTGGGCTCGCCCATCACCAGGCCACGATCGTGGTCTTGCAGGGCACCCGTCACGATTTCCGCCGCGCTGGCCGTCGGGCGGTTAATGAGGACCACGATCGGATACTCGTTGGCGCTACCGCCCTTAGTGGCGTAATAGCGTTTCTCCCGCGAATGGCGGCCGTGGTGGTAAACGATCAACTGGTTTCTTTCCAGAAAATGGTCCGCCACTTCGACCGCTTCTTGCAGGAGTCCGCCGGGATTGCCGCGGAAGTCGAGCAGCAGGCCCTGGAGGTTTTTCTCATCGAGTCGCTTGAGGGTCTCCGCAAGTTCGTCGTTGGTCGTCTCGTTGAAACTGCTGATATGGATGTAGCCGATTCCCGGCTTGAGCTGGAAAGCGGCATCGACGCTGTGCCGGGCAATCTCATCCCGGGTGATGGTGAAAGTCAGAGGTTCGTCGGAACCCTCGCGGGTCACCGCCACGCGCACCACCGTACCCTTGGGCCCTTTCAGCAGGGCGGCCACCTGGGTGGTGTTGAGGTCTTCGGTCGGCGTGTCGTCCACTTTGATAATGATGTCACCGGGGCGCAGGCCGGCGCGGAAGGCCGGCGAACCGGGCATGGGCAGGAGCACGATCGTCACCAGCTTGCCCATCTTGCCGGGCCGCGGCGCGATCTGCATCCCCACCCCGTAGTATTTGCCTTCCTGGTCCTCCCGCAGTTGGGCAAAGGCGTGGGGGTCGAAGAAGTTGGAGTGCGGGTCGAGCGTCCGGAGCATGCCCGGGATGGCGCCCAGGTTGCTGTTGGGCGGGCCGAAGATGGCCTTGTCGGGGTCTAGCGGCTCGGCGTAGTTCTGCTCCACCACGTCGTAGATCTTGGTGAAGGCGCCGAGGCTCGACTGAACGTCCGAGTCGTCGCCGGCGTTAGTTGTGGCCTCGACACGCTGGCCGTACACCCCGCCCAGGAGTGCACACAACAACACCGTCGAAAGCATGAACCATACCGGACGTCGAGCTTGCTTCATTCTCGCTGAGCTCCTCACCCCAGTCCCTTAGTATAACATAGCGACCGTGCAGCGGGAAGGCAGCCCCGCCCGCCATTCGCAGCCTCACTTTGTTGGGATGCGGCGTCGGGAGAGGGGTTATATCGGCCGCAGTGCGCGGCACGGCGAATGCGCCGGGCGATACGACTTGACAACCGGGGGAGGGTCACCTATCATCTCGGGGAGAGGGGTTGCTTTGTTCAGTGGCGAATTCGCGGCCATCGGCTTTATTCTCTTCCTCGCCTTCTTGCTGTTCGGGCCCAGAAAGCTGCCGGATATCGCGCGCACCTTGGGAAAGGGCCTGGGGGAGTTGCGCCGCGCCTCTAACGAGTTAAGGAATTCATTCGAAGAAGAGATAAGGAACCTGGACCGCCCCACGGAAGGAACGTCAGAGCCCGCTCCGCCATATGGCCACGACTATTCAGAACCCGCCCCCGAAGAGCCCGAAACCCGAACCTGAGGAAGAGCACCTCAACGGCAAGCAGATGTCGTTCTTCGAGCACCTCGAAGAGCTGCGTCAACGTCTCCTCCGCTCGATACTTTCGCTTTTCGTGGGTTTCGGCCTCTGCTTCTATTTCGCCGACGACATTTACGGCTATCTGGCTCGCCCGCTGACGGACACGCTGCGCAGCCTGCACATGTCCGACAAGCTGGTCTACACGAACCCCACAGACCCCTTCAACCTCTACATCAAACTTTCGGTTGTGGGTGGGCTCTTCGTGGCCTCCCCCTACATCCTCTACCAGCTCTGGCTCTTCATTTCGCCCGGGCTCTACCGTCATGAGAAGCGCTACGTCTGGCCGTTCGTCAGCCTCACCACCCTCCTGTTCTTCTCGGGCGGCTTCTTTGCTTACAAGCTGGCCTTTCCCGCGGCGCTGAAGTTCCTGCTGGAGTTCGGCCGCCGGTTTCAACCCTTCATCACCATCAAAGAGTACTTCAGCCTCGCCACCACCATCATTGTGGGCGTGGGGCTGGTCTTCGAACTTCCCGTGCTCATCCTGTTGCTCTCGATGTTCGGTATAGTGACCCCGAAGTTTCTGCTGAAGAACATCCGCTACGCCGTGCTCATCACGGCCATTGTGGCCGCCGCCATCGCGCCCACGCCGGACTGGACCACGCTCTTCATGTTCTGGATTCCCATGGTGGGGCTCTACATTGTGAGCATCGGACTCTCCTGGATCGTTTACCTGCAAAAGAAACGGTCGCGGAAGAAGCATGCGCAGGCTTAGAGGCCGCGGACCCGGGGGGCTGCTCGCCTCACTAGGCGTGGTGTTGCTCGGGGGAGGCGCACTTCAGCTTGCCTGCGCCGCCGAGCCTCTCAGCTTCCATGGCGGGCGAGCCTTTGAGGATTTGAAACGCCTGGTGGCTTTTGGCCCGCGTCCTTCCGGGTCGAAGGCGCTCGCCCTGAGCCGCCAGGAAATCCTCCGGCAACTCGGGCTGGTGGGCGTGCCGGTGGAAGAAGACAGCTTCACGGCCGCGACTCCTTTCGGTAACATCCCCATGACCAACCTGATCGCCAAGATCCCCGGGGCGCGGCCCCAGGTGGTCATCGTGGCGGGGCATTACGAGACCAAACGCTTCGACGATTTTGCTTTCCTAGGGGCCAACGATGGCGGCTCGAGTGCGGCGTTCCTTTTGGAACTGGCTCGCGTCCTGGCCCGGCGGAAGAACGTCTTCACTATTTGGCTGGTCTTCTTCGACGGGGAAGAGGCTTTCCGGCAATTCAGCGCCACGGACGGCCTTTACGGGAGCCGTCATCTCGTCCAGAAAATGGCGGCGAACGGGGAACTTGCCCGAGTACAAGCCATGATCCTGGTGGACATGGTGGGCGACGCGCAGCTCAACATCCACCGCGAGCACAATTCCACGCCCTGGCTGACCGACTTGGTCTTCCAGAGCGCCCGCCGCCTGGGCTACGCAAGCTACTTCCCGGATGAAGCGCGGGCTTACGAAGACGACCATATCCCCTTCGTGAACGCGGGTGTCTCCGCAGTCGATCTCCTTGACTTTGACTACGGACCGAACAACAGTTACTGGCACACGGCGAAGGATACGGCGGATAAGTGCAGCCCTCTGAGCTTGACGATTGTCGGCCGGGTGGTATTGGCTACCCTCGAGGAGCTTGAGAAATCGACGCAGCTCCGGTAGCGGCCGCCTTGAGGTCGGCAGGGTATTTCGTGTGCCCGCCTGAAGGTGGGCGCTGCTTGATGAACCCCGCGAACCCATGCGCCTGAATGGCGCCACTGACGAATGAGCGACCTTCCCGCGCTCGCCTTGTTTACTCTCCTCGTGCTGGGCCTGCTGGCCCTCGACCTGGGTCTGCTCCAGCGCCGCCCCCGCACCCTTTCCTTCCGCGAAGCCGCTGGCTGGTACGCCTTCTGGGTGACTCTCTCTGTGCTCTTCAATATCGGGATTTATCTCTGGCGGGGTTCCCAGCCGGCTCTGGAGTTTTTGACGGGCTATATCCTGGAAGTCTCCCTTTCCATGGACAACGTTTTCGTCTTCGCCGTGATCTTCAGCTACATGGCGGTCCAGGCCAGTTGCCAGCACCGGGTCCTGTTCTGGGGGATTGTGGGCGCGCTGGTGATGCGCGGAGCTTTCATCGGCGCGGGCGTGGCGCTTGTGGCGCGGTTCAACTGGGTCCTTTACGTGTTCGGCGTTTTCTTGCTCATCACCGGCGCCAAGCTGCTCTGGAGAAAGCAGGTGGAGGTTCATCCCGAGCACAATCCCGTCTTGCGCCTGGCCCGTAAGCTCCTGCCCATCACGGAGGGCTACGAAGGCGCTTCGTTCTTTGTGCGGCGCCAGGGCCGGGTGCTCGCGACGCCGCTGCTGCTGGTTCTGCTGCTGGTGGAGACGACTGACGTGCTCTTCGCCGTGGACTCAATCCCCGCGATTTTCGCGGTCACGCTGGACCCGTTTATCGTTTACACCTCGAACGTCTTCGCGATCCTCGGGCTGCGCGCCCTCTACTTCGTGCTGGCAGGCGCCGTGCGGCGATTCCGTTATCTCCGCCCCGGCTTGGCCGTGGTGCTGATGTTCGTGGGCGTCAAGATGCTGGTGGTTCACTTTTACAAGATTCCCATCCTAGTTTCGCTCGGAGTCATCTGCCTCATCCTCCTGGGTGCCGTTCTGGCCTCGCTTCGCGCCGAAGGCAAGTCCACCCCTCGCGTGCTATCCAGCAAGAGCTAGTGCCGCGTTGCTGAAATGGGCGACACATACACGGCGAACTTGTCATGCGGAGCGGAGCCTGGCGGAGCGAAGCATCTCCTTTCGGGCCGATGAGTTCCAGAGGAGATCCTTCGCTGCCGCTCAGGATGACAACCGGCGCACGGGGTGCCGCTTTCTTACGGAACGCGGCACTAGCCACACGGCGAATCAACTTGCCACATGGCGACCAAGAAGCAGGGAATCAAGGCGTGAGAATCAATGCCTTCTGGTGCGAGTTGGAGCTTTGCCCGAGCAGCCCGGGATGTCCTGATCGAACGTGACCGGGGTGCCCTTGGCCACGAAGGAATGCTGGGGAGGTGTGGCGTCGTTCTTAATAGGGAAGTCAGTGCGGTAGTGGGCGCCGCGACTCTCTTCGCGGGCCAGCGCGCAGCACGCAATGAGGCGAGCGACTTCCAGCATGTTCTGGGCCTCAGAGCGCTGGCGGGAGGGCGCGGCGGCGGGAGGTAAGGTGAGCGTGTCGAGACGCTTCACGGCCTCGCTCAGTTCCTTGCCGGAGCGGATGATCCCGACCTTGCCCCACATAATGGCGCGGACTTTGGCGACGAGCTTCTCCACTTCCACCGGTCCCGCAGCGCTCGTGCGGGTGGCGCTCTGAGAGGGTGAAAGAGCGGGGATCCGCTCGCCAGCTCGATGATCGGGTTGGGAACTTGATTTCTGCTCGATCATGGCGCGGGCGGCGCGCGCCCCATACACCAACCCCTCCAGCAAGGAATTGCTGGCCAGGCGATTGGCTCCGTGCACGCCGGTTGCCGCCACCTCGCCGGCGGCGTAGAGCCCGGGGAGGTTGGTGGCGCCGTCCAGGTCGGTTGCCACTCCACCCATGGCGTAGTGGGCGGCGGGCCGTACCGGCATCAGGTCCGTGGTGATGTCAAGGTTGTATTCCAGGCAGGTCGAGTAAATCCTGGGGAAACGCTTCTTGACGTGTTCCGCGTCCAACCCGGTCAGGTCCAGATACACGAACTCGCTACGGGACTTGTGCATCTCCATGACGATGGCGCGGGAGACCACGTCGCGGGGCGCCAACTCGGCGGCTTCGTGGTAGCGGGGCATGAAGCGCTCGAGGTCGATGTTCCGCAACTGCGCACCCTCGCCGCGCAGGGCTTCCGAGAGCAGGAAGCGCGGCGCGCCTTTGACGTACAAGGCGGTGGGGTGGAACTGGACGAATTCCATGTCGCTCAGCACCGCCCCCGCGCGCCAGGCGATGGCTACGCCGTCGCCGCAGGCTACGGAGGGATTCGTGGTTTCCTTGTAAACCTGTCCCAGACCGCCGGTCGCCAGCAGTACGGCGTTGGCGTGAACTTCCTGAACAGTGGAAGTCTTCTCGTCAAGGTACTGCGCCCCGCAGATGCGTCGGTCTTCCACCAGCAGGTCCACCGCGAAGGCGTAGGGCTCGACCTGGATGGCAGGCAGGGACTTCGCCTTGGCCATCAAGGCGCGGAGGATCTCTCTGCCGGTCGAATCGCCGTGCGCGTGCAGAATGCGCGAGCGACTGTGCGCGCCTTCGCGCGTGAAGGCCAGCTTCGTCCCGTTGCGGTCGAAGCGCATTCCCCACTCGATCAGCCCCTGGATGAGCCGTGGGCCTTCCTCCACCAGGACGCGCACGGCTTCTTCGCGGCACAGCCCGTCGCCAGCCTGGAGCGTGTCGTGCAGGTGAAGGGAAACCTCATCGTCTTCGCTCAGGGCGGCGGCGATCCCGCCCTGCGCGTACTCCGTGCTGGATTCGTAGAGGTCGCCCTTGCTGAGCACCAGGACGCGGCCGGCGCGGGCCAGCTCAATCGCCGCGCGCACGCCGGCAATGCCACTGCCCAGGACCAGAAAGTCCACCTTGGAGGTTCGCGTATTCTGCATAGACGCAATCATCATAGCGTTCGCTCCGCTCGAGCGCAACTGCTTCTCTGAGACTCCGCGCGCGAGAGGCTTGCCGCAAGGGTGCGTGTGTGCTATGTGTTGTTCTTCGTTCGGCACGGCAAGCGCTGGCTGAGGCCTTATGCAGCGTCTTCGCGTAGCTTCTAAGAATTTCCCTTATGACGTGATCGTCGGCCGCGGCGCGTGGCGCGTGTTGCGGGAGTTTCCGCAGGATGGCTATACCTCAACCTTCATCCTCACCGAGCGAGGTTTGTGGAGGCGTTGGGGGAAAGCGTTTTGCCGGGCTAGCGGCCTGAGAAACCCGAAGGCGGTCTGGGTGCCGGAGGGCGAGACTTCCAAGAGCCTGAGAATGGTCGAGCGCGTTGCCTCCCAATTGCTGGCGGAGGGCGCGGACCGCCGCGCCTTGCTCATCGCCTTCGGCGGCGGCGTGGTGGGCGATCTGGGCGGCTTTGTGGCGTCCACTTACATGCGCGGCATTGATTACGTCCAAGTACCAACGACCGTGGTCGCGCAGGTGGATAGCGCCCTGGGCGGCAAGACCGCCGTCAACGTGGGCGCCATGAAAAACCTCATCGGCACGTTCTACCCGCCGCGGCTGGTCCTGGCAGAGCCCCTGGTGCTTTCCACCCTCGACCCGCGGGCGTTCCGCTCCGGGCTGTATGAAGTGGTGAAGCACGCTATTCTCGCCGGCCCTTCCCTGTTCAATCAGCTCGAGCGGTGCCTCGATTCGTTCCGGCCCGCCGACGCCGGAACGCTGGGCCCGATTCTGGCGCGTGCGGCGAAAGTCAAAGTGGAGGTCGTCGGCCGCGACGAGCGCGAGGCGGGCCGGCGGCGAGTCCTGAACCTCGGCCACACCTTTGGCCATGCACTCGAGGAAGCCACGCACTACCGGCGATTCCTGCACGGCGAGGCCGTGGGTTGGGGGATGCTGGCAGCCCTGCAGCTTTCCCAAAGGTTGGGCCTGCTTGGCGCCGCAGAAGGGGAAAGAATCGCGCGGCTGATCTGCCGCGTGGGCCCTCTGCGCCCCATCTGCGATTTGATGCCGACCCGGGTTCTGAACCTCCTGCGGCGCGACAAGAAAGCGGTCGGAGGACGGATTCATTGGGTTCTCCCGGAGCGAATTGGGAAGGTAAGAATTGTTGCCGACGTTCCCCCGCGCGTCGTGGCCGCGGCGTTCTGTGACGTCCAGCGAGCCGATGGGCATGAGTAACCCCGCGCCGGGCCGGTTTCAGGGAAGCCCGCTGGGCTCACCTGATGACCAAGCCTCCACCGGCCGCGCCGTGCGCCAAATGTTCGCGGTGGTCGCGCCCTGGTACGATTTCCTGAACCATCTCCTTTCCCTCGGACGTGACATCGCCTGGCGCCGCGCCACGGCAAAGGCCTTGCGGCAAGTCTTGGCGCAGCCTGGGTCGTTGGCCGCAGACGTCTGTTGCGGGACGGGCGACTTGGCCCTGGCCTTGGCGCGCTACTCGGCAGGGAAGGTCATGGGGATGGATTTCTGCCGCCCGATGCTCCTGCGGGCGTGGCGGAAGGCTCGGTGGTCACTTCGCCCGCTGTTTCTCGTGGAGGCCGATACGCTGGCGTTGCCTCTCCGTGACGGCGCGCTCGACGTAGTGGGCATCGCGTTCGGCCTCCGCAACTTGGCAAATTACTCGACCGGCCTGCGCGAGATGCATCGCGTGCTGAAACCCGGCGGCAGCGTTGCCATCCTGGAGTTTTCGCGCGTGCGCTGGCCCATCTTCGGCCCGCTGTTTCGCTTCTACTTCCAACGAATCCTCCCGCGACTCGGCACCTGGATCTCCGGCATCGCCGGACCGTACCACTACCTTCCTGATTCCGTCTCGCAGTTTCCCGACCAGGAGTCTCTGGCCGGGGCTCTTAGCGCGGCGGGGTTTGTAAACGTCCGCTATCAGAACTTCACGGGCGGCATCGCAGCTTTGCACTTAGGGGAGAAGCCGTCCCGCCGTGTCGCTGGGTAGCGCGAACCTGTTCTCCAGCTCCGCGGCTTGCGGGTTAGGAGCCGGGGCAAAGAAAGGGCCGCAGACCTGAAGAGCGGGTCTGGGCTACGGGGAGAGGCTAATCGGTCTTGCCCCAGTCGGCGGGGGCGCCGCTTTCTTTGAATTCTCTTTCGAGGTCGGCTAGGGCTTTGCGCGCCTTGGCGGCTTGGGCGCGATTGCTTTCTACTTCCGTGTTCTTAGCTTTCACCCGCGCCTCGAGGTCGCTCTGCGCGTCGGGCGAGAGTTCCCGGGCCGCCTGAATCTGCAACAAGCTCAGCTCATCTTCGGAAAGCCGCTGGGGTTCCTCCGCCTCCGCGATTCTCTGCATTGCCGCTCGGAAGCGGCCCTGCCAGTAGTCGCGGGTCTTCTGCTTGTCTTCCGGATTCGGCTCCTCGGCCTGCGGCGCGGCGGGGGTTTCTTCGGCGGGCGCAGCCGTCTCCGCCTCCGCCTCGGATGCCGGCGCCGCGGGCCTAGCTTCCGCGGTGGGAGGTGGCGCTGGGAAGTCGTCGTTGGTGAAGACCTTTGCGGCTTTCTTTGTTTCTTGGGCGCGTTTTGCCTGTTCCTGGCGCGCCAAATCGCCCAAGCTTTGCGCGGCCGCCAGGGAAGCCAGGAGCATCAAGATCAGTCCGCCAGCAGCCAAGATGAGCGTCTCTGTTTTCATGGCACCTCCCTTGTCTTTAGAGGAAGACAGCTAGGTTTTTTCGCCTGCCGCTCGCGCGCCCGCCATTAGCGAAGCCAGCCGGGAGGAGCGCCCTCGCGCCGAAGCTGGTCGCGCAGGTTCTCCATGGCTTGCTCGTCGCCGGCGATTTCTTGCTTCTTCTTCGCCATCTCGTCCCGCAGCTTGTTTACGTCCGAGTAGAAAGACGGGGTACTGGTTTGTTCCAGCGTCTTCTGGGGGTTCGCGTAGTACTGCATATCGCCCTGAGACATCTTTTGCTCCAGAACGCTGAGCTGCCGCCGATGCGTTTCCAGCCGGGTTTGCAGCTTGCTCATCTCATCGCGATAGTACTTCTCGTCGTGAGCCGGCGCGGACTCGGTTGCCGCTGCCTCGGTGTTTTCAGGCTCGCCGGTCTTCTTCTCCTGGCTCTCCGCGGACATCTCGGCTGCAACCGTCGGGCCAGCGGCAGCCGGCCGCGCCGGCAAGTTGTCGTTCGTAAACTCTTTCGCCGGCTTCTTTCCTGCTTTCTCGCGCTGGGCTTTCTGTTGCCGCGCCAAGTCGCCCAGCGAGAGGCCTTCCGCGCTCTCGCCTTGCGAGTGGGCAAACAACTGACATGCGCCCGAGATCGCCAGCGCGACTGTAGCTACGACGAGCAACCTTTTGAAGCTCATAAACACCTTCCCTTCGGCCAGGCGCGCCATCCCTTTTGCTTAATCTACGCCTCTGGTGAGGCAAAATCAAGTTGCGTCGCACCGGCGAAAGCCGCCGCCACCATACCTCCTTCGGGATAGAGGTTTCGAGTCGGGCAGGGGTTGCCATTACCGGATATAATGCTGGGCTGGACTCAGGAGCACTTTTTGCCATCTGCTTTGCTCTGAATTCTCTCGGAGTCCAGCCTTCGAGACGTCAGCCCGAGTGGCCCCGGGCCGGACAGCCACCAGGACGGAGTCATCATGCCCATTCAGAGCGTTTACACACTCTCCCAAGACGACCCGGAAGCGCGGAACTGGCTGGCGTTCTTCCGCCGCCACGGATACACCGCGCTCCGCGCCCTGACCATCGAACGCGTGTTCTGGCTGGAGGGGAACGTCAATGTCGAACGTCTCCTACCTCTGCTGGTAAATGCTCTTTACCAGGTTTCCGCGCAGGAGTCCCAACTGGATCCCGGGCACGGCCCCATCGTCGAGATTGCTTACCGGCCGGCCGTAACCGACCCGGAGACACCCTCCATCCTGGCCGGGGCACGGGCGCTGGGCGAAACCGGCCTGGAATTTGCGCGACTTAGCCGGCGCTATCAGTTCACCGGGCTAGACGAAGCGGAGGCGCGAAAGCTCGCCGCCCGCTTCCTCTACAACAAGGTGGTGGAACGGGTGCGCGACCCGCGCGAAGTTGACGCCACGCTGCGTCCCACCGGAACCCCTGACCCCGTTCATACCATCTCGCTTCTCGGCCTCAGCGACGAGCAACTGGTGGAGCTTTCGAAAAGGTGCTCCTGGTACGCGCCGTTGTCGCAAATGAAGGCCATCCAGGCGCACGAGGCGGCCCAGGGCCGGCCTCACACCGACGCGGAAATCGAAATCCTGGCGCAGAGCTGGAGCGACCACTGCTACCACACCACCTGGAAAGGCCTGGGACTGCTCAAGCGGTTGTCGGAGGCCACGGTGCGCATCAACCATCCCCTGGTGGTGTCGTCGTTCAAGGACAATGCCGGCGGCATCGAGTTCTACGAAGACTGGGTAGTGACCATCAAGGGCGAAACGCACAATTTCCCCAGCTCCATTGCGCCTTTCGGCGGCATCGCCACCAAGCACGGTGGCGTGATCCGCGACTCGCTGGGGTTTGGGAAGGGCGGCTACCCGATTGGCGGCTCGACCATCATGGGCACGATGGACCCTCGCCTGCCCGAGGACGCCGTTCCTCCTGGAGCCTTGCACCCGCAGTTGATCGTGACGGAGTCCATCCGGGCAACAGCCTATTACATGAATCCCATGGGAATTCCCATGATGCATCCGCTTTACCGGATCCATCCGGGATATGCCAAGTGCTTTGCGCTCGGCCACTCCGTGGGGCTGATTCCCGCCAGGTACGTCAGGAAGGATGCTCCCCAGCCCGGCGACGTGGCCCTGCTCATCGGCGGGGAAACGGGCCGCGACGGCATCCACGGGGCTACGGCTAGCTCGACCGGCATGACCGGCGAAACTCTCGAGAAGGAATTCGCGGCCGTCCAGATCGGCCACCCCATCACCGAGCGTCGGTTTACCTCAGCCATCCCGGTTTTGCGTGACGCGGAATGCATCCGTTCTATCACGGACCTGGGCGCAGGCGGGATCTCCTGTGCCGCGGGCGAAATGGGCGCGGAAACGGGCGTGCGCCTGGACCTCGACAAGGTCCCGCTCAAAGATCGAAGCCTGACCGCCTGGGAGATTCTGCTTTCCGAGTCTCAGGAGCGGATGTTGATCGCGGTGCCGCCCGAGAAGCTCTCGGAAGTTGAGGGCATCCTCGATCGCTACGAGGTGGCGCATTCCATCCTCGGGCATTTCACGGACACGCACCGGCTGGAGGCTACCTGGCGCGGGCAGAAGGTGGTTGACCTGGAGATGTCCTTCTTGTGGGAAGCCTGCCCCATTGATTCCATCCCTGTGGCGGAGCCGCGGCCTCAACTCCCGCCCCTGCGCCTTCCGGAACCGCAGGCGGCCGAGGAGTGGTCGGACCGAGTCGAGCGGGTGCTCACGCACTACCACTGCGCGGAGCAGCTCGCCGCCGGGGCGCGCTTTGATACCACGGTGCAGGGAAGGACCGCCGTGGGCCCCTACGGCGGCAAGAACCATCGCATGCCGACCAATATCTACGTTTCCGCACCACTCCGCGGCAAGACCTATGGCGTGATTACCACCGTTGCGTATAACCCGTTCTACGGGGAGATCAGCCCGGCCGCCATGGCGCGGCTGATGATGATCGAAGCCATTACCAAGGCCGTCGTCGCCGGAGCCGACTACCGCGAGATGGCGCTCTGCGACAACTTCTACACCCCGCGCGTGCGTCCGGAAATGGCCTGGCACTTGCAGCAGATGGTGGAGACCATTTCGGATCTCTCGGTCGAGCTCGGCATCCCGTTCATCTCCGGAAAAGACTCCAGCTCCGGCACGATGGAAAGCGCGGGACGGACAATCGACGTGCCGCAGACGCTCGTGGTGTCGGTGCTGGGTCGCGTGCCGGACGTGAGGAAGATCGTCACCAAGGAGTTCAAGCGCGCCGGAAACAAGATCGTGCTGGTGGGACGCTTCGACCCCGACGCTCTCGGCGGAAGCGTCTATGCGGACTGCTATAGCCAGCGGGGCGACCGCCTGTTTGAGGCGTATGACGCCGCTTCAATTCGGGCCCTTTGGAACGCCCTGCTGCGCCTCCATTCCGAAGGCGCTTACGCTTCCGGCTCGGCCATCGCCGAGGGCGGAGTGCTCCTCCGCCTTTTCGAAGCCGGTTTCGGATCTGGTCTGGGTGCCCGGATCGAATTCGACTCGTCAGTCCCTGGGCGGAAAGACGGGCTCCTGTTCGGGGAGTTCGTGGGTTCTGTTCTGCTTGAGGTCCCCGCAGGCCAGAAGCTCGATGAGTCCTTGGCGGGGATTGCGCACCAAGTCATCGGTAAGGTCACTGCGGAGCCTGAGCTCGTTCTGACCGCAGACGGGAAAGCCATCTGGCAAGCATCCATTTCCACCCTGGCCGAGGGCTGGGCGAAAACCTTCCGTGAGGTTGTCGAATGAGTCAGGCTGTCACTGCTGTCCTTTACGCTCCCGGCACGAACTGCCACGAAGAAACCGCAGCCGCCGTCGAACTGGCAGGCGGGAAGGCCGAACTAGTTCTCCTGCGCGACCTCATGGACGGCCGGACTCGCTTGACGAAATTCCAGGCCGCGGTAGTTCCTGGCGGGTTCTCTTACGGCGACCACTTGGGGGCGGGTCGGATCTTCGCCACCAGCCTGGTGGCCCAGCTCCGCGACCAGTTGGTGGAGTTCCTCGACGCGCAGAAACCCGTGCTCGGTGTCTGCAATGGCTTCCAGGTATTGACGGAAGCCGGAATCCTGCCCGGGCGCGCGCCGGGCAAGCGCGAGGTGGCGCTAATCGAGAACCAGTCGGCGCGCTTCGAAGACCGCAAGGTTCGCCTGCTGGTTTCACCAGAGAGGTGCATGTGGACCGAGGGTCTCGCAGGCCAGATTCTCAATATGCCCTCCGCCCACGCCGAAGGGCGGCCGCTGTTCTGTGACGTGCGGCCGCGAATCGTCTTCCGCTTCTGCGACGACCAGGGCCGCGGCACCATGGAATACCCCTGGAATCCCAATGGCGCTGAAGACGGTGTGGCGGGGATCACGGACGAGACCGGGCTGGTGCTCGGCCTGATGCCTCATCCGGAGCGCGCCTCTCTGCCAGCCCATTACTCCCAGGATGGACTGAAGCTCTTCCAGAACCTTGCCCGGTGGCTCAACCACTGAGGCAAGGCAATAAGCCCGAGGACCTCCGGCCTAAATCCTTTCCGACAGTTAGTCCGAGGCTAACTTAATTTTAATTATGTAAAGAATGAAACTGCCGATTATAAGAGAGCGTTGTCTCTCCCGGCCTCCGTGAGGTCAACGTTGTGGTTTATCTTTTGCTCGTCGGCGGAACCATTAATGGAAGTTGATCCTGCGCAGCGACGTGTCTTGGTGGTGGACGACGAGCCGGCTGTCTGTTCTGTGCTCAGCGAAGGTCTCTCCAGGGAAGGCTACGAGTGCCAAACCTGCTTGAGCGGGGAGGAAGCCCTCAAGCTGATGCAGCAGAAGTCATTCGACGTCGTCATTACCGACCTGCGGATGCCGGGGATGTCGGGCCTCGGGTTCCTGGAAAAAGCTCACCAAGAGTATCCGCGTTCGGCGTTCCTGATGGTCACGGGGGAGGACGACATTCGGCAGGGCATCCAAGCCATGAAGCTAGGCGCTGTGGACTACCTGCTGAAACCCATCGAACTGGAGGCGGTAGCGGTCAGCGTTCAGCGGGCCCTGGAAAGCAAGCGCATGGAACTGGAACTGGAAAACTACCGCCGCAATCTCGAAGTGATGGTCGAGCAGCGCACGAAACAGCTCCAGGCCGCCATGCGGCGGATCGAGATGACCTACGATGAGACGCTCGAAGCCCTCGGCGGGGCCCTGGATCTGCGCGACGCAGAAACCGCGGGCCATTCGCAGCGTGTCAGCCGGTATTCTCTGGAAATTGCAAAGGCCCTGGGTTGCTCGGCCGAACAACTCAAGCAGATCGCGCGTGGCTCCTACCTGCACGATATCGGCAAGATTGGCATTCCGGATGCCATCCTCCTCAAGGAAGGCAAGCTCGACGCGGACGAAACCGCGGTGATGCAAACCCACGCGCGCATCGGATACGACATGGTCTCCCGCATCGCCTTCCTGGCTGGGGCGGCGGAGATCGTTCTCACCCACCAGGAGCGTTACGACGGCACGGGCTATCCCCAGGGCCTCGTGGGCGAGGAAATTCCGCTAGGGTCCAGGATTTTCGCGGTGGCCGACACGCTGGACGCCATGACCTCGGACCGGCCCTACCGTCGCGCCCTGCCATTTTCGGCAGCGAAGGCGGAAATCATCCGCGAGTCAGGACGCCAGTTCGACCCCGAGGTGGTTCAAGCCTTTCTTTCTATCCCCGAGAATGTTTGGGAGAAGATCCCCCAGGGCGTCAAAGGCCGCCACCGCGGCGGGAGGGCTCCTGCATTCCGCCCTGTCCCCCCTGGATCCGGTGCCACAGGGAATGCGTCCGGCTAGTGCCGTTCCAACTTGTCTTGGCCAACCTGTGCCCGCCAGCTCTTGAGTCTGGGGTATTGCTGGCCTTTGGCGACCACGCGGCGCAAAGACCTTTCCTCCCTCGTGTTGCCTCCGACACGCCCTCCGGTTCGAAGTTGCGCCGGTGTACCATTCTCCATCCTTCAAACTGTACTGAATGTGGGTGTAGTACACAGGCGGATCAAGTTGGAACAGCACCAGTCCAGATCTCAACCCGTGGAACGCGCACGAACAGCACCGCGCGCGCTACACCATGGTGTGCTAGACTCGTAGACTGCC
>Ga0315279_10006081_pt1 | contig 15363 bp, 8 predicted proteins | sample YL17G06_20_MG_FD_203694 | JGI IMG/M metagenome (GOLD analysis project Ga0315279, IMG submission 203694) | Sediment microbial communities from Yellowstone Lake, YNP, Wyoming, USA - YL17G06_20 | ecosystem: Environmental > Aquatic > Freshwater > Lake > Sediment | place: USA: Wyoming | collected... | reverse complement strand
CTGGCTCCACGGCACGGAGAGCAAGGAACGCCTTGAGCAATACGTCGCCAAGGTGGCCGAGGCCGGCAACGGGTCGTTCACGGCCGAGTCGCGCCCCCACAACGACTGGCTCGGGCCCCGCTGGTACGAGGACCTGGCCATCTGCCTCGACGCGGCCAGGAAGAACGACCTGAAGATGTGGATCTTCGATGAGAAGTGGTGGCCAAGCCAGATGGTCGGCGGCAAGGTCCCGCCGCAATACGCCACCAAGGTGCTCGTGGCCGAGGCCGTGGACGTCGAGGGGCCAAAGCTGTTCGAGGCGGACGGCTACGCCGGGCCGCGGCACGTGGCAGCCCTGGCCGGCAAACTGGCCGACGACGGCGCCGTCGACGGCGAGAGCCTCGTGGACCTCGCCGCCAGCATCCGCGACGGCAAGCTTTCCTGGCAGGCGCCCGCCGGCAAGTGGAAGATCATGAACTTCTCCCACAAGCAAGGCCCCCCGCTGGGACAGGGCAGGGCGCTCAGCGTCGACGGCGCCAGCAAGGACTGCGTGGACTGGTTCATCGCCACCGTATACCAGCCGCACTACGATCACTTCAAGGCCGACTTCGGCAAGACCGTACCCGGCTTCTTCTACGACGAGCCCGAGACGCGCGGCGACTGGGGCACGGAACTGAACTCCGTCCTGGCCCAGTGGAAGGTGGACTGGAAGAAGGCCTACGCCGCCTACAAGTTCCGCCTGGCGGGCGACGACGCGGCCGCCCGCTTCCAGTACATGGACGCCTTCGCCGAGGCCTGGGGGCGGACGATGTACGGCGGAATGTCCAACTGGTGCCGTCAGCACGGCGTCAAGTCGATGGGCCACTTCATGGAGCACGGGCAACTCTACGAACCCCATGTTCTGCGCCGGCGACATGATGCGACTCCAGAAGTACAGCGACATGGGCGGCATCGACCTTGTGTGCCGGCAGATGTACCCCGGCCAGCGCCCTCACGACATCTACCAGACGCCCAAGCTGGGAAGTTCGATCACCCACGTGTACGGCAAGGACGACGACGTGACGATGTGCGAGATGTTCGGCGCCTATGGCCAGGACATCACCTATCCTCAGATGAAGTGGCTGACCGACCAGATGCAGGTTCGCGGCGTGAACTTCATGATCCCCCACTCGTTCAACCCCAAGTCGCCCAACGACCGCGACTGCCCGCCGTACTTCTGGAATAGCGGCTTCGAGCCGCGCTGGCCGCTCTTCAGGGTCTACGCCGACTGGACGAGCCGCCTGAGCCTGATGCTCTCGGGCGGACGCCACGTCTGCCCCATCGCCCTGCTGTTTTCCGGCAACCTGCGCCGTGTGGGCAAGACCGCCGGGCCGGAAGACATGACCACCGCCCTCCAGGACGCGCTCTTCGACTGCGACTGGCTGCCGATGGAGGTCTTCGCCGGCGCCGGCTGCTCGCTCGACGGCAAGCAGGTCAAGCTCCACCAGGAGCGGTATGGAATCCTGATCGTGCCTCCGACCGAAGTAATCCCCTACGAGGCGCTTGCCAAGGCCAAGGAGTTCCTCGACAAGGGCGGCGTGGTCGTCGGCTACGGACTGCTGCCGACCAAGTCGGCGACGATCGGCAAGACCGACGCGGATATCGCGGCCCTGAGCGCCGCCATCTGGGGCGATGCGCCCCAGGCAGGCCCAAAGGCCCTCAAGACCACCCCCGCCGGCGGGAGGTCCTATTTCCTGTCCGAGAAGCCCACGCCCGAGCAACTTCAGGAGGCGCTGACCGGCGACGCGGGCGTGCATCCGACGATCGAGGTCCTCAAGGGCCAGACCGACGGCTGGCTGCACGTGCTCCATCGCGTCAAGGCCGGGCGGGATGTCTTTCTGGTCTGCAACCAGGACGTCAAGGGCGAGGCCAAGGACTTCCGGCTCCGCGCCACGGCCGAGGGCGTGCCGGAGTGCTGGGACGCGATGCGCAACGAGCTGACCGCCCTGCCGCACCGGCGCACGGGCCCGAGCGTCGAGTTCGATATCACGCTCGAGCCGATGGAGAGCGTGCTGGTCGTATTCCAACCCGAGTCGCGCCCGCTGCCGGTGCGACTGGCCCCGGACGCCAAACCGATCCGCGAGCCGATCCCGCTGGTCCGCGTGAGCGTGCCCGCGGAGAAGCCCGCGCCACCGGCCACGACCCAGGCCGCCCCCGGCGGCAAGCTGACCCGAAGCCCCATTGCCGCGGCCGATCCGTTCGTCGGACAGTGCGAACTGCCCGCCGACCTGGACCTCGCCAAGTCGCGGGTGATGCTGGTAATGGACTCGCTGGCGCCCGAGGAGGCCGCCCGCGTGACCGTCAACGGCGCCTACGCCGGCGGGATCATCGGCAAGCCGTTCCGCCTGGATGTCACGCCGCTGCTCAAGGCCGGCGCAAATACCATCCGCATCGAGCCGTTCGCCCCGAAAACGGCCCATCTGGCGGTCTTCGCCCGCTGAGAGCCGGCTTAGACGCACTTCAATTAATTCTCGCGCCTTGTGACGGGCGCGGTATCAGGGGACTGGCTCCGGAGCGAAATCTGTTCTTCGCGAAGGTGCCTGTCCCCGTCGTTGGTCGTGGGATGTTCAAACCGCGGGGACAGGCACCTTCGTCCCGACGTAACGTCGGGACTCCGGAGCCAGTCCCCTCCCCCCCCTCGCCGGACAGAACTTCACGTCCGCACGAGAATCTATTGAAATGCGTATTAGACCTTGCCGATGAGCTTGCGTTTCTTTTCCAGGTATTCCTGGTAGTTCCGGTACGAGATGTCGGGTGGCACCAGGTGGTCCAGGTGCGGGATGTAGCCCCCCTGCTCCATCAGCGGTTTGATGCGGTCCAGTTCGCGGTCTATGGCGCGCCCGCCCTCAACGAGCGGGGCCTTGGCGATGGCGCCGCGCATCCGCAACTCCTTGCCGAACTCCCTCCGCCATGCGAACGGGTCCACGCCCGCGGCCACCTCCAGCGGGAACATGACGTTCACGCCCTCCTCGAGCCAGTTGGCGACGATGTCGTGCGGATTGCCGTCGCAGTCCACCCTGCCGATGTCACACCCGTGCTTGCGCAGCTCCTGGCCGATGGCGTGATAGCACGGCTGGAGGAAGTCGCGGAACATCTTGGGCCCCACGAACGGGCCGTTCCTGCCGGCCATGTCCTCCCACCAGCCGGAATGGTCCACGGGCACGTCGGCGGGCAGTTGGCGGAGCTGGTACAGCGACATCTCGATGACGTGCTCGACCATGTCGTGGATCATGTCCGGGTATTCGTAGAAGGCCAGCGAGAGGTTCTCGAAGCCCATGTATTTTCGCAGCCAGCCGTACGGGCCGGGGCACCAGCAACTGATCATCTTGCCCTCGGCGGCGGCCTTGCGCATGCGGTCGATGGTCTCGGGCTCGATGTTCCGCACGGGGTCATCGACGCGCAGGCGCTCCTTTAGGCGGGCCCAGTCGTCAGGTGTCTCGACGGCGAACTTGATGAAGTGCGGGATAGAGCTTTCCTCGACGTCGTTGAGAAACCGCTCCGCCAGGCAGCCGGTGGAGTCCAGCGAGACCACCGAGCGCTCGCGCTTCTCGATCACCTTCTCCTCGAAGCACGGGTTGAGGTCCATGTTTATGCCCATGCCGTCGTGGGGGAGCTTGTCGAAACCCAGGAAGTCGTCGAGCTTTCCCAGGAACATCCGGTTCTGCTCCTCCGGCGTCAGGTCGATTTTCATTCCCTCGCGGAGCCATCGGCGGATGGTTTGGGGCCAGTATCCGAACTCGATGTCCGGCAACCGGTCGATGGATTGGTATGTGAAGGTCCGGTAGTATCTGGAAATGACGTCAGTCCGCATATTCTGCCTTTCCTGATCCGCCTTGTAGGTCACTTATTGCCATGCAGGTGGCATCTCACGGTCCGACCTTCGCCCAGGTCGGTGACGGGCGGGTAGATTTGCTTGCAGATCGGCATCGCTCGCCTGCATCGCGGGTGGAAGTGGCAGCCCGGCGGCGGCTTGCTTGGCGACGGCACGTCGCCGTCGATGCGGATGCGTTGTCGGCCGGTCCTCTTTTCCAGGTCCGGCACGGCCGAGAGAAGGGCCTCGGTGTACGGGTGCAGCGGGTCGTCGAAGAGCCGCACGGTCGAGGCCTGCTCGACGATGCGTCCGAGGTACATGACGGCGACCTCGTCGGAGAGGTACTCGACCACTCCGAGGTCGTGGGTGATGAACATGTACGTCAGCCACTCGTCCTTGCCGCGTCTCTGGAGCCTCTTGAGCAGGTTGAGGATTTGGGCCTGGATGGACGCGTCGAGTGCGCTGGTCGGCTCGTCGAGGACGATGAATTGGGGCTGGACCGCCAGTGCCCGCGCGATGCCGATCCGCTGGCGCTGCCCGCCGGAGAACTCGTGCGGGTAGCAGGTCATGGCGTTTTGTTCGAGCCCGACCTCGGCCATGAGGGCCTTGATGCGTTCGAGCCTGTCGGCGTGGTCGGCGCCGATTCGATGGACCTTCATGCCTTCCTCGATGATGTCCTGGACGAGCATTCGCGGGTTCAGCGACGAGTACGGGTCCTGGAAGACGACCTGAGCGCTTCGGCGGAAGTGCAGCAGCGAGCGTGCGTCGAGCGTCATGATGTCCTGCCCGTCGAACCAGACGCTGCCGGCGCTGGGCGGAAGGAGCCGGATGAGCGTCTTGCCGAGTGTGGTCTTGCCGCATCCGCTCTCGCCGACGAGTGCGACGGTCTGCCCCCGGCGGATGGTCATGTCCACGCCGTCGACTGCCCGGACGTGCCCGACGACCCGCTGGAATATGCCCTTGCGGATGGGGAAGTGCATGCTCAGTCCGCGAATGTCCAGCAGCGCGCCGTCGTGGGGCTTCTGGCCCGTCGCGGCGGCGGCCTCGGCTGCCGGCGGGGTCCAGACTTCCGGCCTGGACGCGCCGCCGTAGAGGTGGCAGGCCACGAAGTGGTCGGGTTCGACGGCGGCCAGAGGCGGCTCGTTCATGCGGCAGGGCCCGAAGACTCGCGGGCAGCGGTCGCAGAACCTGCAGCCCGGCGGGTAGTCCTCGGGGCTCGGGACGATTCCGCGGATGGTGTCGAGATTCTGTCCGCGGCGGTCGCGGCTGGGCCTGCACCGCAGGAGGCGTTCGGTGTACGGGTGCAGCGGCTGGGCGAAGAGGTCGTCCGCGGGGGCGGTCTCGACGATCTTGCCGGCGTACATGACCGCGACGCGGCTGGCCATCTTGGCGATCACCGCCAGGTCGTGGGTGATGAACAGGATCGACATGCCGAGCCTGGTCTGGAGTTCTCGCAGCAGGTCGAGGATCTTCGCCTCGACGGTGACGTCAAGGGCGGTGGTCGGCTCGTCGGCGATCAGCAGCTCGGGCCTGCTCACCATGGCCATGGCGATCATCACGCGTTGGCGCATCCCGCCGGAAAGCTGGTGCGGGTACTCGCCGAGCCGTCGCTCGGGCTCTGGCATCTCGACCAGCCGAAGCGCCTCGATGGCCTGCTCGACACGCTCGGAGCGGGAGAGGTATCGAACGGCGCCGCCGGGGCCGCCCTGGCGGATCGACTTTCCCACGGCCTCAAGGAGCTGCGTGCGGACGCTCAGCACGGGGTTGAGGCTCGTCATGGGCTCCTGGAAGATCATCGAGATGTTCCGCCCGCGCATGTACCGCCTGCTGGCGGGGGGCAGCTTGAGCACGTCCGTGCCCTTGAAGAGGACCTGCCCGCCTGCGTTCCGTGCCGCGGTCGGCAAGAGCTGCATGATCGACAGGGCCGTGAGGCTCTTGCCGCATCCGCTCTCGCCGACAAGCCCCAGCGTCTGGCCCGCCTCGATGGCGAACGACACGTCGTCGACGACCTTCTTGGGGCTCTCCGGCGTGCCGAAGTGTGTCCTGAGGTTGTTGATCTGCAAAAGCGACATCAGCGATCTCCCGCTCCGCGAACTCGCAGCGACGGGTCAAGCGCGTCGCGCAGGGCGTCGGCAAAAAGATTGGCCGGCAGGACCAGGCCGAGCATCGCCAGGAAGGCGGCCGCCAAGGTCCACCACACGGCGGGTTCGCGTCCCAACTCGGACCGCGCCCCGTTGATCATCGTGCCCCAACTGAACGTGTCTGGCCCGACGCCGATGCCGATGTAGCTGAGCACCGCCTCGGAGAGGACCCGGCCGCTGAAACTGAGCACAACGGTGATCAGCACAAGGTGCATGAGGTTCGGCACGATGTGCCTGGCCAGTATGACGTACTTCGAGACGCCCAGGGCCGTGGCGGCCTGGACGTACTCGCGTTCGCGAAGCTTGAACGTCTCTCCGCGAAGGAGCCTGCACAGGCCCACCCAGCCGGTGATTCCCATCACCACGCAGAGCTGGGGGACCCCCTGGCCGAACAGGATCATGAAGCACGCCATCAGCAGGATGCCCGGTATCGACGCCATGGTGCTGTAGAGGTACTGGATGGCGTCGTCGACCCATCCGCCGAAGAAGCCCGCCGACACGCCGAAGAAGATCGCCAGCGGCACGGTCAGGAGGATGGGCGATGCGCCGATGATCAGGCCGGTTCGCACGGACTTCAGGGTGACGTAGAACACGTCTTTGCCAGTCTGGTCGGTTCCCAGCAGGTGGGCGCCCGGGTGCTTGAGAGGCTTGAACTCGCGATGCTTGACGAGTTTTCCGTCGACGACGGCCTCGACCGTCTCCTTCGCCACCAGGTGGTCAGCCAGCGGGGCCGAGTAGGTCTTCTCCTCTTCATCGGACGAGGCCAGCCGCGCGAAGACGCGGTCCAGAATGGACATTGGCGGACGTATGACCTGCTTGGTTCCGGGCGGGGCGCCTTCGGGAACTTCCATGTTGCTCCAGGAGATGCTGTCCGAAAGGCCCACCAGCAGGTAGAAGCCCAGGAACACCAGGGAGATCATCGCCGCCCTGTTTCGACGGACCTGGCGCCAGGCGCTTCGCCAGAGTTCGCTTCTGCGCGTGTAGAGCAAGAAGCCGATCAGTGCCAGCACCGCTATGGCGGCGCCCGCGTTGGAGACGACCGGCACGCGCGTCTGGAGATTCAGGCTCATGATGAACTTGATCGCCTTGTAGATTCCCAAGGCCGCCCCGACCAGCACGCCCACGCCGGCGAAGATGACAGCCACTTCCGTCAGCGTGGGCTGGCCCTGGATGCTTCGCGAGCCGCCGGAGCCCAGCGACACTCGCGGATCGACCAGGGTGTAGCTGATGTCCGTCAGCAGCAGGCCGGCCACGAACAGCAGCGAGCCGATGTAGGTCATCGACCGGATCACCGAGTAGTCCTGGGACTGGATGGCGAGCATGGTCATGCTGCCGAGCCCCGGGATCCCGAAGAACGATTCCGTGATCAGGCTGCCCATGAACAGGAACATTATGGTCATCACCGAGCCGGTGAGGATGGGGATCATGGCGTTCTTGAGGACGTGGCGGAACATCACGGCGCCCTCGCCGAGGCCCTTGGCGCGGGCGGTGCGGACATAGTCCTTGCCGACCTCCTCGACCATCACGGTCCGCAGGAACCGCACGCCTCCGCCGATGCCGCCGATCACGCCGATGAGCACCGGCAGAAATACGAACCGGATCGTGCTGCCTCCCCAGTCGAAGCCCGAGATCGGGAATATCTTGAGCCACTGGGCGAAGAGGAACTGCCCGCCGATGATGTAGAACAGGCCCGATACGGACATCATGAGCACGCACAATACCGTCGCGCCGCGGTCCAGGTACGTTCCCCGGCAAAACGCCACGATCAGGCCCAACGTTATGTTCACGAACATGCCCAGGATGAAGGTGGGCGCCGCGATGCAAAGGCTGGGCCACATCCGCTGGCGGATCTCCGGGCCGATCAGACGCTTGTTGACCGAGTCCGACCATCCGAGGTCGAAAACCACCAGCCTGGCGCACTTCTGGTAGAACATCGTCCTGGTGAGCTTGCCCGCACCCTCCGCCTTAGGGTTGTAGAACATGGGCACGTCGTACCCGCGGGAGCGGACCCACTTCTCGATTGCGGCGTCGTCGGCGTGGGGGCCCAGCGCCTGGCGGGCCATGTCTTTCGGCGTGTTGGCGACGAAAAACAGCATGAAGGTCAGCAGCACCCCGCCGATCACGATGGGCACGGCGTACAGCATGCGACGGATGATGTATGCAATCATGGCTTACTTCTCTCGCAAGTGCCGCCGGGTCATCAGCAGCGCCGGGGCCGCCAGGCACACCAGGGCGCCAAGCAATATGCCCACCGGCCAGTAGTCAGGCTGGTTGTACTTTTCGCGGTATGCCGTCCGGGCCGCGACGTCGACTCTCATGTACTTGTCCACGCCCTTTGACAGCGGATAGGGGAAACAGTTGTGAAGCCAGCCATGCACGAGGTTGATGGACATTCCATGGGTGTCGAAGACGGCCGGGGCGTCCTTCCGCAACAGCTCGTTCATTTCCCGGATGATCGCCAGGCGTTCGGGGCAATTCTCCATGGCGCTCATCTTCTTGTAGAGTTCCCTGTACAGGGGCCTCTCGTACATCGGGGTGTTCCGGGCTTCTTTGGCGAGGTTGTCGGCCTTGTACAGCAGGATGAAGAACGTCTCGGGGTCGGGGTAGTCCGCGGCCCAGCCGAAGGGGGCCAACTGGAAGCCGCCCTGCTTGACCTTCTTGTCGAACTCGTTGTAGCTGAGCGGCTCGATGTCGAGCTTGACGTTGATGCGAAGGAGCTGCTTGACGAGCAGTTGTTGGGCGGCGCGGTACTGGGGGCCGACCTGGTATGTGACAAAGTGGATTTTGAGTTGCTCTCCGTCGGCGTTGTAGCCGCCGGCGTAACCGGCTTCCGCGAGCAGCTTCTTGGCCTCTTCGATGGGCTTGCGGACGGGCCTCTTCAGCACGGGGTCCCAGTCGAAGACATACGGGTTCATGCCGGCCTTGCCCGGCTCGTTGCCAAAGATGCCCGGCGGGACAGGCCCCTGAGACTCGAGGGCCATCCCGTTCCGGAAGATGTCGATTGCCTCCCCGGTGTCGATGGCGATACCGATCGCCTGGCGAAGTTTCTGTTTCTTCTCGTCGTAGCCGCCGAAAACCGGGTCTTCCATGTTGAAAAGGTAATAGGACAGCGATGCGGTCGTCGTCTGAAGCAGGCGGATGCCCCGTTCCTTCATCGAGTCGGTGAGGTTGAAGCCGCCCTGCGAACTCAGCGAGATCGTCTGGTCGAACTGCTCCGTCTGGACCCCCGAGCTGTCATAGTAGCCCTGCATGAACTTGTTCCACCGGGGGATCGCCTCCCTCTCGATGCGGGACACGATTCTGTCGACGAACGGCAGCTTCTTGCCGCAGTCTTCCAGCAGGCCGTTGTCCTTCATCAAGTTGTAGTTGGCGACGGCCTCGGCGTCGTTGGGGTCCGGCTTGGCCAGGAAGGGGTACCGCTCGTCGCGGAAGTTGGGGTTCCGCACGATCACCACCTGGTTGGTCGGGTCGTAGCTCTCCAGCATGTACGGGCCCGTGCCCACGGGGTTCCTGCCGAAAGTGATGTCCCGTTCCAGCATGCCGCGCTGATTGAAGAACTCCAGCGCCTCGGGCGGGATCGGCGAGAAGAACCCGAACGTCATCCAGTAGAGGATCTGCGGGTACTCCCGGCTCAGGACCACCTGGAATGTGTAGCGGTCGATCTTCCGCACGAACGGGTACTTGTCCGCGCCCTTGTTGTAATCCAGTCTGATCGGGTTGAACTGCTCGTCCATCTCCCGGTTGTACAGCAGCCCGGCCGCGTCCGCCCGCTTCTTGCGTTCGGCGTCCACGCGGGCGTTCAGGAGATGGCTGTAATCGGTCAATCCCAGCAGGTTCGTCGAGAACTGGCTGTAGACGGGGAAGTCCATCCGCTGGTCGCAAAGCCGACGCACGCCGTAGATGAAATCGTCGGCCGTCATCTCACGAGTAGCGGTCTCCTTGAAGTCGTCGATGCTTTTTATCTTCGCGAAGTCCGCCTCCGAAAGCCGGCGGTAGGCCTCGACAAAACACGGATGATTCTGGTACATCACGTTCTGCCTGATGCGGACGGTGTATACGGGGCGCCTGATCGTGTTGCCGTCGTACTCAACCTCCTCGTAATGAAGCTTCGGCACCTCGACGGCCAGTTGTGGGTCGAGCTTGTAGGGCCGATCCAAGTAGTGGAACTGAAGCGGCGTCTCCACGATGTCCATCAGGATGGATGACCCCGAGCCGTAGGTCAACGCCGGGTCAAGGGTCTGCGGTTCCTCGATCATTGCGCCGTACAGCGTGTTGGCGTTGGCGTCTTTTCTCGGATACGGGGTGTTGCTGCACCCGGCGGGCGCCATGGCCAGGGCCGTGAAGGCCGCAATGAGAACCCACGCGCCCGGGCCGCGGACGCCGCGGGCGGTGGTCCTGGCGCGGCAAGGGGCCTGGCGGGGGACGGGTTTCCGGCGGTCGGTTGTCTCGAAGCTCACGGTCGTCTCCTGCCGGATCGCCCATGCGCCGGATGCGCACGGCATCGGCTTCCAGGCAACGGGCCTGACGGCCCGAAGTTTCGGTACTCCCGTTGGCCGGGGCGAGTCGGTCAGATTTTCCCGGCCTCCTGCCAGAGCCTCATCCTACCATCCCGCCGGGGTGTGGGACAAGACGCAACCCGTTCGTAATGTTCCCGTTCGTAGTGTCGCCGAGGGGACCCGCGCAGGCACCTGTCCCCTACGGGAGCCGGCCGGGTTTCGTGCTTCAAACGTCGTTGCCTGGGCATAGGGGACTGGCTCGGCCATGCTGTTCGGCCGTGCCTGTCCCCGGTGTTCGGTGGTGGAACGGGCATGGGTCTGCGGGGCAACCAACAGCGGGGACAGGCACCTCCGCGGCGAGAAGCATGCCGCTTCGGAGCCTGTCCCCTGCGCCGCCTCACTCGAAAGTCACTTTGTAGTCCAGCCGGTCGGCCTTGGCGGTTATCGTGCCCTTGATCTGGTCGAAGTCCACCAGCCGCACCCGCCACATGTACGTCCGCGTGCCGTCGGCGTTGTCATCGGCGACGAACTTGCCCGTCCAGCCCAGCGGCTTTGCCGGCGACTGTATCTGCTTGATGCTCTTGACCTTCCGGTCCGTGCCCAGCGCCGCCCAGATGTAAGTTTCCTCGGCGTCGTAGCCGGCGCCGATCCAGTGGCGGTTCGGCCAGGTACCGGCCCCGCGAAGCACGTAAAGGTCCTTGTCCGTCCAGAGCTTCCAGTCCTCGGGCACACGGATTCGGCAGGGCCACCACTCGGCCGGGGCGCAAACGCTCACCACGTCGCCCTTGACTTCGCAGCGGGCCGGGGCGGACTTCGGGGCCGACGGCACGTGCATGGTGAAGCCCGGATCGCCGAACAGGCCGCAAAGGTAGAGCATGTAGTGGTTGGGCCCGCCGCGGTTCTGCCCGGTCTCCAGCACCACCGCCACCGCCCCGTTGGACGCGTCGAGCTGCGCCTGGCCCATAGTCCGCCCGGCCAGGACCGAGTTCCAGAACATGATCCGCTGCTGCTCCTGGAATGCCGTTGCCGGCAGGGCGTTGCCCACGAACCCGGCCGCACCGTTGCGCAACATCCGGGCCACGACGCTGTGGAAGTCCGCCTGGCGGTCCAGCGCCGTCGCCAGGCATCCGCCGGACTCCACCACCGCCGGCGCCAGCAGGACGTCGGAGTCCCAGTCGTAGGTCTGCCCAATGTCGTGCCACCATGAATGGGCCGTGTGCGCGATGGCCGCCACGCTGGTAAGCGGCGAGTCCTGGCTGAAGCCCTTTTCCCGCTTGCCCCGCTTCTTGCCCTCCGGGCGCTCGATCCAACGCAGCTTGTCAACGTCGTGGTGCGGGGCCATCACGAACCCGACGTTCTCGAAAAGCTTGTCGTAGCTGTTCTCCCAGCGGGCCTGGCCGGCCTTGCCGGACCAGATCGAATCCAGCAGCAAGGGATAGGTGATGACCCGGCTGGCGTAGAGGGTGGCGAAGGTGGCGTTCTCGGCCGTGACGCGCCCCAAGGCGACCTCGCCGAACATGTCGTCGTCGGCGTTGGTGAAGGGGAAGTCCGAGCACAGGTCGCGGCTGGAGCCCTCGCCCGCGCCCTCGGGTACGATGGCCTGCGGGATGCCGTCGGGCATGGAGACGATGGCCAGGTGGCTCGGCGCGTGGCCCATGGCGGCGTAGAGGCCCTTGAGGTCGGACAGGACCTGCTCGGCGCACGGGGCCGTGATGCGGATGTCCGCCTTGCCGAGGCCGTTAGTCTGCCCGAGCGAGATCGAGCACTTCAGCCCGCCGATCGTGACGACGTCGGCGGCGCGGAACGGGCCCTCGCCGGAGTCGCCGAACTCGCCGTTGCCGTTGAGGTCAAAGTTGACCCGGTCATATTCCTTGTCGCCCCGCCCGCTGGTTACGACGAAGGAAACCTCCTTGCCACCAACGCTCAGCGTGCCCTTGTGCGGCGGCTTCTTGCTGGCGGGCGTGCCCTTTGGCGCGCCGTCCTTGCACTCGGCGCCGGTAAAGCCGGCCTTCCAGACGGCCTTGTACGCCAGCGGCACGGCGATGCCGCCGCGTCCGGCCGCCAGAAGCGCCGACGCCAGCGACAGCTTGCGGATTACCAGCGAGTCGCGGTCGGCCGGGTTGGTCACGGCCAGGTATGTGACGGGCATGTTCTGTTGTCGCATCCATGCCAGCACCGCCTGGGTGCCGGAGAACTCGACGACCTCAACGCCGGCGGCCTTGAACTGCCCGGCGGCCTCGGCGGCCCCGCCTATGACCAGGGCCTTCTTCACGCCCAGGTGTTTCAGGCAGTTCATGGTCGCAAGGGAAGCGCCCCGGTCGCCGCAGTAGAGCAGCGGCGCGCGCAGCCTGGCTGCCAGCGACGAGGCTGTCAGGGCGGCGGCGTAATCGTTGGCGTCGCAGATGACGGCCTTGTCGGCGGACTGCCAGAACTTCGTCGCCAGCGTCCAGGCGGCGGACTCTGCCGACTCGGCGGCAAGCCGGGTGCCGGGGCCGATCGGCGCGGCTGGCGCCGGCTGGGCTGGCGCCGGCTGGGCTGTCGTCGGCGGGGGCGGCGTGCTGACGGGCGAGCCGAGGCAGTACGTCGATGTCGGCTTGTAGCGGCGCAGGTAATCGTCGATCTCGCGGGTGACGGTGCATGATTCATCCAGGGCAATCACGGCCGGGGCGCCGTCGTTGCATTTCGTCGCCGCCGGCACGGCCGCGAGAAAGGCGAAATCCTGCCAGCACGCCCCGGCCTGGGGCCCGTTTGCGCCCGGGACGCGGACGAAGATGACCGACCGCGCGCCGTCGGCAGGCGCCGGTGCGGCCCCCGCATTCGCGGCCTGGCATACAGCCGCCGCAAGGGCAAGGACTGCCGGCATCAGGAAAAGCCGGCCGGTAAGTTTCAGACGGGGGTGCGGGTGGGTTTTGCTACGCATGTCAGATCTACTCCTGAAAAACTCCGTCGGCCGGAGTGCCGTGGTTCGCGCATCGCGGCGGACACGCATCCGCGCTTACGAGCATTTAACTCCCCAGTGGGGCCGACGGTTTCCCGGGAGAATGCGTTTGCCGGGCAGCCGGGGGCGGCATGCTCGGCAAAGCGAGGTGGCCCGTACACGTTTAGCGACGGAGTTTACCACTGGTTGCGGACTGTCGGAAACCAATGCAGTTCTGAAAGACGCGACAGCCTTTGGAGTGCGGCGGCGCAGACGCCGCTTTCGACCGCGCCTGCGCGTAGAACGGCACACACACGCCAGCCAAGGCGGAGTCGCGCCCCGCAGTCAGGGACAGGTGGTCCGCCATCGAAAGCGGCGTATTCGCCCTAAAGGGCTCGACGCCGCACTCCAAAGGCTTCGCGTCTTCGTCGCGTTTGCCACAAACCGGCCCCAAAGGCGTACCGAGGCTCCCCAGGCCGGTCATCGCCCGGCGATTTCCGCAACCAGCGCCGCCGGCGGCCGGGGGGTGGCGCCCTTTTGCGAGCAGACGAACGCCGCGAGGCGATTGGCACAGTCGTTGATCCGCTCGATGTCGTGCCCGGCCAGCAGGCCCATTACCACCGCGGCGTTGAAGCTGTCGCCGGCGCCGACGGTGTCGGCCACGACGGTCTCGATGCCCGCCCGCGAGCAGTCGGCCCGCGGAGTCCGCAGCCTGCTGCCATGCCCGCCCTTGGTCAGGATGACCATGTCCAGGCCAAAGCGGTCGAGCACGGCTGAGAGGAACTCCGTCTCCGCGCCGGGCAGATTCAGCAGCTCGGCCAGGACGGGCAGCTCGTCGTCGCTGAGCTTGAGCACGTCGGTCAGGCCGAGGGACTCGACAATCGCCTGGCGGTCGATGAACGGTTTGCGAAGGTTGATGTCGAAGAGCCTGATGCACTGCGGTCGGACCGCGGCGAGAAACGCCCGGATCGTCGCTCGCGAGATGTTTGCCCGCTGCGCGAGGGAGCCGAAGCACACCGCGTCGGCCCGGCGGGCCAGGCCGAGCACGTCGTCGGAGGCGGGGATGTAGTCCCAGGCGACCTGCTCGTTGATCGTGTAGTGCGGCTTGCCGCCGGCGTCGAGCGCCACCGTCACGGTCCCGGTGGGGTGCAGGGCATCGACGGCGACGTGCGAACGGTCCAGGCCCATCGCGCCCAGGCGGGCGAGGATCTCGCGTCCGAGTTCGTCGTCGCCGACGGCGCTGACGACCGCGCCGGAGGCGCCCAGGCACTGGGCGTGCCAGGCGAAGTTGGCCGGCGCGCCGCCAAGCTGCTTGCCGTCAGGGAACATGTCCCAGAGGACCTCGCCGAGGCCGACAATGATAGGCTTTGGGGGTTGGTCAGTCTGCATAGTGGCGGATCGTGTCCAATATACTGAGGCTCTGTACGTATTCAGAAATCCTAATCTCGAATCTCTAAATCCTAAACAAATTCAAAACGAACAGCCAAATTCAAATGTTCAAAACGCTGCTGCCCTCAACACTGGCCTCGATAAGCCAGGCTATCGCTCTTGGGCGTCTTGTTTTGAATTTAGTGCTTTGAATTTGTTTAGGACCTGCCTGCCGCAGGCAGGTTTCGAGATTAGGATTTCGGATTTCCCGAACGCCGCACCGCGGCGTTCGGGCCTACATATCTATCATCACCTTGAGGCTCTTATCGCCCTGCGCGTCGATGAAGTCGTAGGCGTCCTTGTACTTGGCGAAGGGGAAGTGTCCGGTCACCAGCGGTTCGGTGAGGACCTTGCCCTCGGCGATGAGTCGGACGGCTTCGAGGTAGTCCTCGTGCTTGTACATGAGCGTGCCGATGAGGCTCAGTTCGCGGTCGCCGACGACGGACATGTTCACGCGCGGGTTCTCGCCGAACACGCCGAGGACGACGATGTCGCCGCCCTTGTTGATGGCGTCGATGGCGGAGGCCAGCGCGGCCTCGTTGCCGACGGCCT
>Ga0315279_10006080_pt1 | contig 15366 bp, 5 predicted proteins | sample YL17G06_20_MG_FD_203694 | JGI IMG/M metagenome (GOLD analysis project Ga0315279, IMG submission 203694) | Sediment microbial communities from Yellowstone Lake, YNP, Wyoming, USA - YL17G06_20 | ecosystem: Environmental > Aquatic > Freshwater > Lake > Sediment | place: USA: Wyoming | collected... | reverse complement strand
GTTGGCGCCGCTAGTGCTGGACAATGCCGGCAGTGGTGTGTTCGGGGCGCTGTTTGCCGGTGGTTGTGCTATTATGGTGACTGGATTGGAATAGACTAGAGTGCTGTTGGCCTTGCCGTCGCTGGCAATCATGCCACATTTCCACACATCGCCAGCAGACAGGTTGCCTGATTTGAGCAGTGAGCTGACTGTTTGACCACTGGCGATATTATTATACAATACCGCCAAGTTCAGGACATCGTTCTTGTACCAGTTGACTGTCACATTCATCATATCTCCATCTGGGTCGCTTACTACAGAAGAGCAGTTTAGATTATCACTGGTGGTATTCGCGCCTGACGAGCTTGCGAGGACCGGTGCGGGATTGTTGGGCGGCCTATTTGATGGCGGGACATAACAGACATTAGTAGTAGAATTACAGCTGTAGCCAGATGGACAACCGCAGGCGACACAGTTAGCGACTAGAGTTCCGTTGTTACAATAGTTAGGCTTTGTAGCTGAGCACTGACCGTACGGGGTACCATCGGAACATACATTGGAACCGTATCCTGCGGCATGTAACGTGAACGACTTGCTGATTGGTTGGTAGATGCCGAGGTCGAAATTGGCGTCGACTCTGATTGTTTCATTGTCAAAAAGCTCATGTGGGTTGAAGCGCCAGTCGAACCTTATCATGCCATTATGAGTGTGGTTGCTGCTCGTGACGTATTCATCCAGTATCAGACCGACTGTTCTGTTGCCCACTTTCAGCTGAATAGGAACGCCTGCCGTTGGGTCTAACTGCTGGCCCGAGGCGTTGGTAAGATAGCCTGTGAGCAGCACAGAGACTTCAGAGTCTTTGAATTCGACCTCGCTTACATTGGAAGATAAATCGTAATTTACCGGAACCTGCTTGAGCGAGGCGTTTGTAGCGTTATATTCTATATAGTTGCCGGCGGAATCAGAAACTTTCAGCCAGATATTTATCGTGCGGTCTGATGATGTGGTTGGTATTGTTCCGGAGAATTTTGAGCCAGAACCGCTGAGCGAGACGTTGGTCCATGACCCGTTGCCAGAGCTCCATTTCATCTGCGCAGAAACCGAGGACTTGGTGTCGGCTGCCGATAGGTTGACACTTATCGGTTGACCAGGGGCAAACCTCTGCGACATCTTGAAGTCGGTGATTCTCGGCGGGTCGACGTCGTTTCCGGGGAGGGTGAAGCCCAGGGTAGCAACAACGTAGCTGCAAATTTCCAGGCTTGGTCGATAATCAATGACGGCTCTGTAAGATCCACTTGGTATGGAAGAGATGTTTTTGATGGTGTCACGGTAAGTGCTCAAAAGGTCTCTTAAATCATATGATTTATAAAGAGGATATATCGTCATGGTTGCTGAACTGCCGTAGTAGCCTATTTGGGTGGTATTGGATTGGTCGCGGAGGAGCGGGAGGTATATTGAGAGCGAGGAGTTGGTGTTGGCGGTGTACCAGGCAGGATAGTAGGGTCCGTTTCCAACGCGCGTCTCGACGGACTTTCCGGATATTGGCGTGGTGTAGTATGGGCTGGGTGTGGAAACATTCGGGTACCCACTCACGTTCAGGAGGTGGGAGTAATCCTCCTCGAAGAACTTCCTGGTGCTATCAAGTTCTAACCAGTACGGCGCATACGTCTGTATAAAAGAACCTTGGACTACAGTTTTAGTTGTCATGCCTGAAAAGATTGGGTCGATGCCAGCTTGCGACAAGAATGGCATAAAGAGTAAATAGTGTCCGCCGATTTCTCTGTAACTGGCGCCCCAACTCGGCCAGTCTGTGTGTATCGTGCCAGGAATGTCGTATTTTGTCATGTAGACTGACGCTTTGCTCTCGTTTATTGACAGCACCGAAGGAGTTGTGGAATCAATCTTGTTAAATTCCCAGCTAAGGAAATACTGCTGGTCCGCGCTTCCCGCAAATGCATTGCCGAGATATGGTGTTGTGTGGTTGTCGTCATACCAATGGTTCCAGTTTCGCGTGAAAAAGTTCCAAAGGTCCGGCGAGTATGCATAGCCCGAGTAGAACACTCCTACACTTGCATTGGTTTCTGAGATATAAAGCGTGTAATTATAAGGAAACTTGACTGAATCGTTTAAGATGCTAGAGCTGCTGGTGGGTGGCCAAAGGGATACCGTGTAAATAAACGGCACAAGCATTTTTTCCGTATTAGGTATGTGGTAAATCCAGTACAATAAGAAATCGCCCACGTCTATCTTTTTGCCTTCAGGGGTCGTCGTGTTTAGTATTATTTTTTTTGCATCCGATGTCCTCATAGTTATGTTCTTGGTTTCATGTCGGCCTACCGAGAAAGTGGAGGAAAGGAGGAAGGCGCCGCTCTGCAAATAGGCGCTTTCCGTTACGTGCGCCGAGTAATTGCCGGCAGGTAGGAAGAATGAGGCGGGCATGCCGTTAGATGACCCGCCAAGCACTCTCTCAGCATTTGGTATCGAATACACCCAGGAGTCAACGTACTCACTTTTTACTTCGTATGACGGCTGGAAGGCATGCAACTCTACGTACGCAAGGTCGAGATAGAGGAAAGGAATGCGGAGCTGGCGGCTTCCCTCCTTCAAGAATATCGAGCCATCGTAGAATCCCTCCGGGTTGTTAGATAAAGGACTGACCGAGAGCGTGAGCGTGCCGTTGCTTCCGCCGGCTATCGTGAATGGGGAGGGGGCTGCGCTTGACTGGCTCACTGAGAGGTTGGTGGCGGTGACATTCCCGAGAGGCGCGACACGGTCCTGCGTGCTGACTGAGAAAGTGGAGGACTGCCCTTTATTGACTATCAGGATGCTTTTGGAAGTGTCGTTTACAATGCCGTACTGGAAGACTGGCTGCGTGAGGAACATGTCGGTTGTTGCCGCGGTTGGCACATATAGCTCTCCTGCGCCTGCCTGCCACATAGAATCCAATATTGGTCTGGAGCCGGTTACTAAAGCGGACTTGACCTGATTCGGGGTCCAGTCGGGGTGGAGTTGCTTCAAGAGAGCCGCTGCTCCTGCGACGTGCGGGGTTGCCATTGATGTGCCGCTCATGGTAGTATAGCTTTTGTTCAGGTATAACGAATAGATGCTGACGCCTGGCGCGGATATCTCTGGCTTGATTAGGTAGATTGAAGATGTTCCCCTAGAGCTGAAGGAGGCCAGACGACTGTCGTTGCAATAGCCGCTAGTGGAATTCGGTTTGCAAGTTGCTCCCACCGTGATTGCTTCCGGCGCACAGCCTGGTGACATTACCGTATTCATGGATGGACCGCTGTTTCCTGCGGCGACTGCGACCACTACTCCGGCATCCACTGCGTTATCGACCGCTGTTGATAAAGGATCTGTTGGGTCGCCGGGTCCTCCCAAGCTCATGCTGATTACATCTGCATGGTCGCTATAGTTGCCATCCTGGTTCGGGTCCATCGCTCTCTGGACCCCTGTGATGACAGTAGACATATAACCGCTGCCTGTGTTGCTCAAAACTTTGTAAGCATAGAACTTGACGTCAGGCGCGACTCCTTTCAAGACTCCGTTGGCTCCTACTATTCCTGCACAGTGAGTGCCATGCCCGTGGTCGTCTTTCGGGTCAGCATCGTTATTATAAAAATCGTAACCACCTATCACTCGACAAGACGGTCCAAAACAACCGCCAAGGTCCGGATGGGTGTAGTCTATCCCCGTGTCTATTATAGCAACTGTCACTCCCTTCCCGGTCACGTTCTGGCCTTGGCTGTCGCTCATTTTCCATACGTCAGGGGCCCCTATCCTTGGCACGGATTGCGTCAACAAGGCAGATACCTTCGAGTCCGTAGAGACGCTCTTGACATAGGGAGACCCCTTTGCTCTATCTATGTCACTATCGGATAGATTGACTGCGAATCCATTGAGGAGGTCTAGGTAATTGACTTTGACAGCGAGTTTGGCCTTGTCAGCGATTCTGCTCTTGATATCAGCTATGGCGGAATTCTGTTCCACGATTAGGCTGTTTCGGTAATCTAGAACCGTTTTTCCTTCATTCTGCTCTTTCTGCTTCGCTGTGGTTTCGATGGATATGGCTTGATTAATCTTGGCTGTCTTCATTGAGCCGGATAGCGAATTTGCTTCTTCCCTTAGTTTTTGGGCCTGGTCCTTCAAAGACTGGATCTCCTTGTCCAAGTCTAACTTCTTCGATACCGCCGGCTCGCTGTTGAGCTCTATTATATACTGGTCTTTAACGGCCGACTCAGCGACCGTTGAAATATTCGGTGTTAACAGAATATCGGTCTCAGATTTCACGGCTTCTCCCGGATTTGAGGCCGGAACATTAACGAAAGTCTGCAGTTGTGCAGCATTTGGTGCGGTTTGAACTTGGTTTTGTGTTTGCGCGGGAGCCAGACTATAGGTCGCCATGGCTGTGACCGGATACTGGGGCAACAAGAAATCGAAGAAGCCGAAGCCTGACAAAATAAGGAATACTGCCAGAACCATGGAAGAAATGAACAAATTCTCGGCTTTCATGTCCTCTGATAATTAGAGGTGAGAAGTATTTATAATATTTCCTCAAAATACTCACAATTTGGTGGGCGGTCTTGGCTTGATGGGCTCTTGGATCTCGTCTTCCTCTTTCTTTGGCCTGTACCAGATAAGCAGTATCACCGAGCCGAAGACGAAGTCAATCAGGATTAGCGCTATGATGTACTCGAAAACCTTCAATTCGCTTGCGCCCCCGATGCTGGCGACATAGGATGGATTCTCCAGCAGCCAGATGGTGGCGGGCTTGGAGATGCTGATGTTGGGCGCGTCCAGCTTGACTGTTGCGGGATATTGGCCCGCCGGTGCGTCGGTCGGAAGGACAGTCAGGCTAATCATCTGACTCTCATTGACACCCAGTCCTTTATCCAATATGTATAAGTTGCATTTCATTCCTAACGGCAGGGTCAGGTCCGCAGCTACGCTTGAGACTGGACAGGTGCCTTTGTTTGTGACCACCAAGCTGACTTGTTTAGTGACCCGCTGGGGGATATAGATGTTTTCTGGTACAATCACTTCGAGCTTGTTGATACAGACTGGCGCTGGCTGGGAAGGTGTGCTTATGTTAGTTGGTGCTCCTCCGCTCGGTGGCTGGGTTGAAGGCGGCGCGCCTCCTCCACCAGACGGCTGTTGTGCGGGCGGTTGCTGAGGCTGGGGGGGTGCTGGCTGGGCGACTATCACGAGATTATTAGAGACCCCCCAATCGCTATAGGCTCTTCCATCGTACAGTCTGATTCTGCATGCCCAAGTATCATCTATCGACAGGTTGCTTGACGATAGGATGGCATTAAAGAAGCTGCCGCTGTCCAGGTTCTGTGTGTAGTCCACGGCTATCGCTGGTGTGTCGTTGACCAGCCAGGCTACTGTCGCGTTCATCCTATCGCCGTTGGGGTCCATTATAGTATCGTAGCAGTTGAGATTGCCCGTTGTTGTGTTAGAGCCGTCGCTGCTGTTCAACAGTGGATTTGGATTGTGTGGAGGGGCGTTTACTGGTGGTGGAGCCAGTATCTTTATTTTATTTGAGAAGCCGGAGTTGCTAGTGCTTTTCCCGTCCTCTACGACCATATTACACTGCCACCAATCACCCACCGAAAGATTGGAGGACTTCAGGACTGACGTTAAGGTGCCGTTTGCCATGTCTTTGTACATTATGGTAACGGTTATCTCATCGTTCTTGTACCAGTTTGTCGTAACGTTCATCATGTCCCCGTCAGGATCCGTTATCAGGCTTGAGCAGTTGAGGTCCTCGCTGGTGGTGTTGGTTCCATAGGTGCTCTTCAGGACAGGCAGGGTGACATCTGGAGGACTATTCGGCACATAGCAGGAATTGTTCGTGGGGCTGCAGCTCTTGCCAGCGGGGCAGCCGCAATTGGTGCAGTTGTCCGCGAGGGTTCCGTTCTTGCAGTAGATCGGCTTGGTTACAGAGCACTGGTTATAAGGGGTGCCGTCGGTGCAGAGCGGCGCGTAGCAGGCGTTTGAAGTCACGTTGCAGTTCTGGCTTATCGGACAGTTGCAAGCCGTGCAATTCTCTATAAGCGTCCCATTGCTGCAGTATTTGGGCCTCGTAACAGAGCATAGGTTGTATAGAGTACCGTCGGAGCACATCGGGGCATAACAGGCATTGCTACTGGCATTGCACGCCTGCCCTGCTTGGCAGCCGCATCTAGAGCAATTGTTTATAAGCGTGCCGTTGCTGCAGAACTTTGGCTTGGTTAGAGAGCAGTTGCCATGGCCAGTGCCATCGGAGCAGAGAGGCGCATAACAGGCGTTGCTGGAGGCATTGCACGATAGGCTTTGGGGGCAGCCGCATCCTGTGCAGTTGTCCACAAAGGTGCCATTTTGACAATATTTCGGCAGCGTTACAGAGCACTGGCCATAGAGAGTGCCATCGGAGCAGTTCTGCGGCAGCACTATGATGGAGTAGCAGGCATCACTGGTCACATTACAGGACTGGCCCGCAGGACAGCCGCAGGAGGTGCAATTGCTTACCAGGCCAGAAGCGGTGCAGTAGTTGGGCTTGGTGGCGGAGCACTGGCCGGATAGAGTACCATCGGAGCACACATACTCGCTGACCTGCAGCGTGTTGGAGCGGTTGGTGCTGTAGTTTTTGCCATCGTATGCTGTGATCTGGCAGTACCAATAGCCAGCTAACACGCTTCCTTCGCCGAGAATCATGCTGAATCTGGTACCATTAGGATAATTGTTGTTATAGCCGAAAGAATAGTTGATTGAGTTATCCCGGTCCCATAAGACGGTGACATTCAGGCTATCGCCATCCGCATCTATCAACAGGCTGGAGCAGTTGAGCGCTCTTCCGGTGAGGTTGCTGTTGTCAACGCTGGCCAGGACAGGATCTCTGATGCTGGGCGGGGTGTTGCACGAGCCAGAATAGGTGCAGCTCATGTTGTTCGAGCAGCCGCACTTGGTACAGTTGTCTACGAGAGTCCCTTGGTTGCAGTATTTCGGCTTTGTGGTCGAACATTTGCCGTAGACCGTACCATCGGAGCACTTCTGCGCGGCCAGGCCGAGGCTAGCTCCTGTTATTTGACCGCTTGGCTGCAGAAAGTCGAATAGGCCGCTCCCTAACAAAACAAGGGAAATAGAGAAAACTATCAGATAAACGAGCAGACTTTCTAGTTTCATGCCTTCTCGATATTAAAAGACGTCAGAATATTATATACTTTGCGATAACGGGCATCACTGCCTTTTCCACCATTCGTTCGGCTTGATTGGTTCCAGGTTAGAACTCACCTGAGGGAGCGGAGGTAGCTTTCCTTTTTCTTCCGGTTTGTACCATATGACCATGACTATAGACCCGAAGACGAACTCGATCAGCAGTAAGGCTATTATGTATTCGAATATCTTTGAGGCGCTCGGGCCCTCTTGGCTGACTACAGACGGCGGGTTCTCGAGCAGCCAGACCTTAGCCGACTTAGACATAGTGACGTTGGGCGCGTCCAATTTGACTGTCACCGGGTAGTTCCCTATCGGCGAGTAGAGCGGCAATAGCCTAATGCTCATTATGCCCGTCTCATTGACCCCTAACCCGCTGTCAAGCATATATGAGTTAGCGCTCCATCCTGCCGGCAATGACAGGGCAGCAGCTACGCTGGTCAGTGGGCAGGTGCCTGTGTTCTTGACTATGATGCTTATTTCCTTAGTAACCCCTTGTGGCACGAATATCTGATCTGGCACCGTGACCTCCAGGCTGTTGATGCATGCCGTCTGGGCCGGTTGAGACGACGTGACTATAACCCCTCCGCTGGATGGCGGCGCCGCTCCTCCTCCGCCCCCTCCTCCGCCTCCGCTTGGCGGTTGGACCGGTGCTGGAGGTACTGAAGGTTCTATTATGAGCATGGGAGTCGAATTTACTTCGCTGGTCGCATTGTCTGCGTCTACCGCCTCAACGCCGCACATCCAGGTATCGCCGGCGGATAAGTTGCCTGAGGCGAGTTCGACAGCAAGCGTCACATCGCTTGACACATTGGTGAAACTGGATGTCAGAACAGGGGCGTCATTTTTGTACCACGTGAACGTGACATCGACATTCCCGTTCAGGTCAGACGCTGCCCAGGAGCATATCAGATTTTCGGCGGTTGTAGCGGTCGCGTTTACTCCGATACTCGTGTTTGTTCCTGAGCTGCTTTTTATGGCAGGCAGTTTCCTGCATTTTTCTGACTTGCTATTGCAGCCGCCATTGGTATCACAGGAACAGACTGTGCACTTATTGATCAGCGTGCCATTATTGCAGTATTTTGGCTTGGTCGCGGAACACTGGTAGCACGGCGTGCCGTCGGAGCAATTCTGCGGCGGGACCACTGGCACGTAACAGGCGCTTGAGGAAGCATTGCACGATAGACCTATCGGACAGCCACAGAGGGAGCAATTAGTCACTAAAATTCCATTGGAGCAGTAGTTCGGCTTTGTGGCTGAGCATTGACCATATAGAGTGCCGTCGCTGCACTTGGGCACATAACAAGCGTTGCTGGTGGAGTTGCAGCTATAGCCTGACGGGCAACCGCAACTTGCACAGTTATCGACTAGATTGCCGTTGCTGCAGTACTTAGGCTTGGTGGCGGAACAGAGACCATATAGAGTGCCGTCGGAGCATGTCTGGACGTAGCAGGAGTTGCTAGAAGAATTACAGGACTGCCCTGATGGACAGCCGCATAGAGCGCAATTGTCAGCTAACGTTCCGTTGGAGCAGTACTTGGGTCTGGTCGCAGAGCACTGATTATATAGAGTGCCATCGGAGCACGTAGGGGCATAGCAGGCGTTGCTACTGGCATTACACGATAGGCCTGACGGGCAACCGCAGCTTGCACAGTTATCGACTAGATTGCCGTTGTTGCAGTATTTAGGCTTAGTCGCAGAGCAAAGGCCGTATAGAGTGCCGTCGGAACAAGAAGGCGTGTAACAGGCGTTGCTACTGGCATTGCACGACTTGCCTGATGGGCAGCCGCAGGAAGAACAATTGCTAACTATCGCGCCGTTGCTGCAGTAATTAGGCTTGGTTATAGAACATTGGCTATATAGAGTACCATCAGAACATGTCTGGACATAGCAGGCGTTCGATGTCGTGTTGCAGGCATAACCAGCTTGACAGCCGCATAGAGAGCAATTGTCAGCTAGCGTCCCGTTGCTGCAGAACTTTGGTCTGGTCGCTGAGCACTGGCCGGAGGCAGTCCCATCCGAGCAGTTCTGCGGCGGGACAATGGGCAGGTAGCAGGCGTTACTAGTGGTGTTACAAGATTGGCCGGATGGACAGCCGCAGCCTATGCAGTTATCGATTAAGTTTCCGTTGTTACAGTATTTGGGTCTTGAGGGAGAACAAGCTCCATAGAGAGTGCCATCAGAACACATCGGCACATAGCAGGCGCTTGAAGTGGCATTGCACGATTTGCCTGATGGACAGCCGCATAGCTGACAATTGTTTATTAATACTCCGTTGGAACAGTAGTTCGGCTTTGTAGCTGAGCATTGGCCATAGAGGGTACCATCAGAGCAGGTCGGGACGTAGCAGGTATTTGAAGAAGCATTGCAGCTGTAGCCTGATGGACAGCCGCAGGAAGAACAGTTATTGATCAGTGTTCCATTGTTACAATATTTCGGCTTGGTCGCTGAGCACTGGCCGTGGGTTGTGCCGTCAGAGCAGTTTTGCGGAGGCGCTATAGGCACGTAACAGGCGTTAGAGGTGGAGTTACAGCTCTGCCCTGTCGGGCAACCGCAGCTTGCACAGTTATCGACTAGATTGCCGTTGTTGCAGTATTTAGGCTTAGTCGCAGAGCAAAGGCCGTATAGAGTGCCGTCGGAGCACGCAGGTATATAGCAGACGTTGTTAGCCGAGTTGCAGCTCTGGCCGGATGGGCAGCCGCAGTAAGGACAATTGTCTATTAGCGTCCCGTTGCTGCAGAACTTTGGTCTGGTCGCTGAGCACTGGCCATAGGCAGTTCCGTCGGAGCATGTGGGGAGATAGCAGGCGTTGTTAGAAGAATTACAACTTTGTCCTGTCGGACAGCCGCATAGAGCGCAATTGTCAGCTAACGTTCCGTTGGAGCAATACTTTGGTCTGGTCGCTGAGCACTGGCCGGAGGCCGTTCCATCCGAGCAGCTCACCGGGGCCGGAGCTACTACAACGAGGCTAGAGGAGTTGCCCCAGCCGGAATACAGGCTGCCGTCATATAGGCGCATTCCGCATCTCCAGGCGTCTCCAGCGGTCAGGTTGCCTGACGACAGCGTGACTGTGAAGTCTGTGCCGTTTGGATAGTTGTAGTTGTATGAGCTTGTGATAGTCAGCACGTTGTTCTTGTACCAATTCACGGTGGCGTTGAGCTTGTTCCCCTCGGGGTCAGACAATTTTGCATAGCAGTTCAGGTTATCGCTGGTGAGGTTGGCGCCGCTCGTGCTGGACAATACTGGCAATGGCGTGTTGGGGGCGCTGTTTGCCGGCGGCTGCGCTTTTATGGTGACTGGATTGGAATAGACTAGGCTGCTGTTGGCCTTCCCATCGCTGGCAATCATGCCGCATTTCCACACATCGCCAGCAGATAGGTTGCCTGATTTGAGCGTTGAGCTAACTGTTTGACCGCTGGCGATGTTATTATAGAAGACCGCCAGGCTCAGGACATCGTTCTTGTACCAGTTGACTGTAGTGTTCATCGCGTCTCCGTCCGGGTCGCTCACCGTTGAGGAGCAGATCAGGTTCTCGACGGTGGTATTCGTGCCTGACGAGCTCGCGAGGACCGGTGCGGGGTTGTTGGGCGGCCTATTTGATGGCGGGACATAACAGGCATTGGTGGTGGCATTGCATGACTGGCCAGTGGGACAACCGCAGAGAGAGCAGTTATTGACTATCGTCCCGTTGGAGCAGTAATTAGGCGTGGTTACAGAACATTGGCCGTATGGAGTACCGTCGGAACAGGTTTTAGAAGCGTTTCCTTGGCCTCTTATCGTGAGCGAGTCGAGCATGCAGGCGTAGTCGTTGTTTGGGTAGTGCCAGTCGAAGCAGGTGACTTGAACCGCGAACTTGGGGTTGTTGTTTGCAGCCGCTGTTGTCGTGAAATAGTGGTAAGTCCAGTCGTTTTCACTTACGGAAATCACTCCTGCCGTGGTCCAGCCAGTGCCGTTGTACCAGTTGACGGTCATGTTTTCAGCGCTGTCCAGTGGCTGTTTTATCGAGTAGAACGAGAAGGTGATATTGGTGTATCCAACGGTGCTTTGGTTATGGGTCATCGGTATATAGCCGTATACTGGGCCGCCCTGCGCGCATGTGCTGCCGCTAAAGCAACTGCTGCCAGATACTGCGTGCCACCATGTGGTGTTGATGCTGCCATACCAGTTGCCGAGGTTGTTGAAGTCATCGTAGAATATCTGAGTGCCTGTCAGTGAACTCAGGCATGATGAGGTGTCGTGGGAGCAGGTTGGGCCGCATTTTAGCGTTCCTCCAGCGAACCCTTTTGAGACGCACGTCTGTCCGTTGAAGTTTGTTCCGTCGCATTGTTCGTTGCCTTCGATGAAGCTGTTTCCGCAGACGGCATTTCCTGAACCGGTTATCATCAATGAGTCGAGATTGCAGTAGCCTGTGGTGGATGTGGTGTCGTGGCAGCTGACTTTCACGGCGAAGTTCGGGTTGTTGTCCGCGGCTGCTGTTGTCGTGAATGAGTGGTAAGCCCAGGCGCTTTCACGTGCGGATATTGAAGTTCCAATCGTCCATGCGGCGCCGTTGTACCAGCTTATGTTCATGTATGCGCCGGTGGTAAATAGGCTATCTGTCGTATAGAATGAGACGTTTATGTTGGTGTATCCAACGGTGCTTTGAGTGCGGGTTATCTCAGCTGTTCCCGCGCCGCCCATTGGGCCGCTCATTGCGTAGGAGCGGCCGGTGCGGGAGTAGCCAGTCAGCCAGTTGTTCGTCATTTGATGCCAGTATGTGCTGTTGATGTTGCCGTACCAGTTGTTGCTGAAATTGTCGAAGTCATCGTAGAGTATCACCGCCGCAGTTGAAAGGCATCTTCCGCCCCTGTCGCGGGAGCAGGTCAATCCGCTTGGGCATCCGCATTTCGAACATTCGGTCACCAGCACTCCGTTGCAGTATAACGGCTGGGTCGGCGAGCATTGCGCCGGGAGCGTTCCGTCGGAGCAGACGTTTTTGCATTGGTTTGTCCCGGGGTCGCAGCCCTGGCCTGACGGGCAGCCGCAGTAGGTGCAGTTGTCTATTATATTCGATGAGTCGTTTCCAACCTTGATGCAATAATACGGTTTTGAGGGGGAGCACGTGTTGAAGGCGGTTCCTTCATAGCACTTGTTGTCGTAGCATGTCCCCTTTGTCGTGTCGCATGCGTGCACTGTCGGTCTATAACAGCCGCAGAGGGAGCAGTTGCTAGTCATTTTCCCGTTCGTGTTGCAGTAGAAGGACCCGAATGAATTGTTTATTCCAGTGATGCAGCTTCCTTGCGGGTAGATGTCGCAGCAGGTAGTTCCGACTGGGCTACATTGGCTTCCTCCGGTCGTGCCATAGTCAAGGGGGCAGGTGTCCACATCGTCCTTGACCTGGTCATTGTCATAATCCGTGCCGTTTATCACGACTACATCAAAATACCTCGAGGTGAAGCCGTAGGCCATTCTCATGTAGCCTTTTTCACCCCAGGAGCCCCAGGAGTTCCTGACTATCCAATATCCCCCCGTATCGTTATAGCCTACGACCACCATCGCATGACCTGCCCCCGTCGGGGCAGAGGTGCTGGTCGTGTTGTATATGCCCCCGCTATACATCGCAAAGTCACTAAACAGAGTGCCCTCGATTATCACCGGCCCGTAGTCATAAATCGCTTGTTTCACCAGAGAGCTATTGGCGTCAAGATACCATCCGAAACCTCCTATAGCTAGCAGGTTTCCTGATCGGTATGCTTTCCATGAGCTGTTGACGTTGCACACGCCGTCCGTGGACGTGTAGGGCATCACGGACGCGTTGACAACGCCCCAGTTTGAGGTGAAATATTTTATTGTGGTTCCAGGGTCTCCACCCGAGCATCCGTTGCCGCCGCCTATCACTCCCTTGTTGAGGTCTACAATGCAGGATACGACTTCTTGTTCGGAGAGGTTCAGGTTCGGTAATGCGTAGCCCCGCCTTCCCAGGTCGTAGTTGAACCCGCCTTCCATCGCTCCGACTGTTGCGAACGCCCAGCAAGAGCCACACCCGCCCTGGTTCTTGACCGGCGTTATGTAGTTAACGCCGTTGAGGTTTCTAAGGTCGAATTCTGAGGGGTATGCGAGGCTGCCTGTCGACGCTTGAGCGCTGGCGAATGCTGCGAATGTCGTGTTTGGCGCGTTTGCCATTATTCTTTGGGTTACATTCGCGTCGAGGCCTGTCTGGGGTGCGAACACGTCTGGTGTGAGGGTCGCTGTCCATTTTAATTTTTTCGCGGTTATGTTCGCTCTTACTTGTGCTAGTAGTTTGTTGGCTTCGTCCAGGTCCGCTGGGTCTATCTTGCTCAGGTTGAGTTTGCCGTTCTTGTCGATTATGTCGTTGTAGTTGTATTTTTTCAACGAGAGCCCGACGCTGAAAATCATTAGAAACATTATTAGAACAGCAATTTTCTTCATTCTCGAAACACTCTCTTACTCCATTACATAGTAAATCACATGGAATATAAAAACATTGACAAAAACTAAAGCTATTTTAAGCCGCTATGGTTAAAGACAACCATGACCGAGACTCTGGCGATACTGGCGCTAGGCACTTTCGTTCTGGCATGGACCGTCCAGACGATAGTCATTGTGGAGAAGAAGAGGAATCTCGGCGATGTGATAGCCAATGCGCTGTTCTTCGTGGGCCTGGTCCTGTTCACGTTCTACAGCTTCAACATAGCGGATCCTTGGTTCATAGTCTTCAATTCCGCCGCCACTATATTGGCTTTCATCAACTTTTACTATGTCCCTAAAAAGATGCTGGCGCTCAAGAGGGATGTCACTGGCATTGAGCGATTCGTGGAGAAAGAGGTTGTCGGCTATAAGCAGGCCTATCACCATGCGCACAAGAAAAAGAGAAAGTGAGATTATGCTGTCCAAAGTCCATCATGAGCTGGAGCGGATGTTAAACGCTAGAGAGAGAGCCTATCGCATCCAAAGGGAGATTGTCCCTCTATGCGCCCAGTCGATTAGGGACATCCAGAAAGACAAATATAAGCTAGCTGAGAAGAATCTGAAGAGGATAAAGAGATTGATTAAAAAATGCGAGAGTCTGCTGAAGAACTATCCTGACCTGCTCTATAATATACTTGGCTCCGGCTACCAGGAGTATGCCGAATTGTCTATTTTTCTGTCCTATGTCAAGAGAAGAAAGCTGCCAAAGCCAGATGTCCCTGCCAAGTTCTATCTATTGGGCTTGGGCGATGCGATAGGGGAACTGAAGCGGGTGGGAATGGAACTATTGTCGAAGCACAGGATAAAGGAAGCGGAAAAATTGAGGGGAGAGCTCGAAGACCTGTTCTATGAGCTGAGCAGGAAGACTTATCCTAACTCTGTTGTTCCTGGATTAAAGCCGAAGCAGGACGCGATGAGGCGAGTCTTAAACGATTTCAACAACGCTATTCTTTCTTATAGGTCGACTAGGGCTTAGGTGTGTGAGCTTTCTTATATAAGTCACATATGCGCCCGTATTCTTTCTTATCTATTTTCATATTGATTTTATTTCTATGGACTATTATGAAATCTCCTTCGTTTAGTTGACGATAGGCTATTACGCCCGGATATAACTCGCTGTCTGTTATTATCTTTTTGCCGCCGATTAACTCAACCTCATATTTGTCGCCTATGCTCTTGATAACGCGCGCCGGGTAGGCTGTGCACCATTCGACCAGGCCAAAGTCCGTGTATCTTGGCAGGCCCTTGATTAGCCGGTTATGGTCCGTAAAATAATATTCCATGAAGTCGTTTTGGGTAATTCCCTTATAGGCCATGGGGAAAAATTTAGCGAGTAATTCCTCATCAATATTCCCCGTCTTTAAGCCTTCTTTAATTTCAGCGAGCTCTTTATCAGTTGGAACAGCGGGGCTAAAAACAGGGCGCATTTCTCCTGGTGCGCGTAGGCATGTCAGGGCCATTTGCAAGAACCTTTTCTTAATTTCTTTTGATAGCATGCGGAACCCTGTTTTTCAGAAGGACGAGCTTTTTAATTATCGTCGCAGACCCGGTGCTTGCCAAAACAAGGAATAGGGTGCTCAGGATAATTATAACCCCCCCGAGGAATTTTTCCGGTGTTAGGCCGGATAGTTCTAGGAACGCGGTTACAACACTTCCAAGTATGAGTATCGCGGTTGCCTCGCTTACTTTAACGGTTTTTAGGCCGTTGTACCAGGTCAT
>Ga0315279_10006079_pt1 | contig 15366 bp, 16 predicted proteins | sample YL17G06_20_MG_FD_203694 | JGI IMG/M metagenome (GOLD analysis project Ga0315279, IMG submission 203694) | Sediment microbial communities from Yellowstone Lake, YNP, Wyoming, USA - YL17G06_20 | ecosystem: Environmental > Aquatic > Freshwater > Lake > Sediment | place: USA: Wyoming | collected... | reverse complement strand
CCTTTAGTTCGTACGCGAAGTCATAGTCGGAGCAAACCATTATTCTGACTCTTTTTTCTAGGTTGTCGTTTTCATTTTTCCAGATGACTTCTTGAGCGGCGAGTCTGAGGGCTGCCATGTGAGATTGGCCTGCATGACCACTGAGGACTAGGATTCTTCTGAAACCGTTCCGTATGAATTCTTCAAGAATGTCTTTGACCATCTTGTGCAAGGCCTCGAAAGTTATTGAAATCGTCCCTGGAAATCCGCGTGTGGAGTTGCAGACGCCGTATCTGAGAGTCGGCGCTACGAGGCTTTTTGTTCTCTTGGCTACTTCGAGTGCTACGAATTCGGGTTGTATGCTGTCTGTTGAGAGGGGCAGGTGTTCGCCGTGTTCTTCGACGCTTCCGATAGGGAGTATGATTGTTTTGCCTGTTTTGGCGGCTTTCTCAACCTCTTTCATGCTCAATTCATCAAACCACAGGTGATCTCTTTTCTTCAGTTTTGCCTTGTGGGATTTGCTTTTTGTGTTTGACAAGTGCTTGTTCTCCTAGTTCTGTGAGTTGCGCGGTTCTATGTAATTTAGTTTATTATTGGTTGGATTGATGCCGAGTAGCGCATGCTTCAGCTTCAACACAGTCATCACGGGCACTCAGTCTAATTAATGGCAAGAACAAATGCTGGTTCTATTCTATCTTTTTCGGTTCTCAGTAACCTAGCATGCGCCACACTGTTTATATGGAGTTTTATATGAAGAGGAAATTATCTGTCGTGATTATTCCGCGAAAGCGAGGTCGAAGATTTTTATAAAATAATCACAGGGTGTGATTAGGCATGATTTATTTGGAATTTATACGGTGATTAAAGTGTGATAATTGTGAGCCAGTTGTGAGCCATTTAAAAGGCTCACAACTAATTATTAATTAATTAAAAATTAATTGTGGGCGATCGAAACTCTGCGTTTCATAGCATGCGCTACTAAGAATCAAGGGCGCAGCTTGGGTCTTTTAAGCGTGGGATACATTACCTTCATCTGGAGAGTAGGTTTTCATGCCGGGTTGGCGTGTTCACAGATATTTGGACGTTGTTTTTTTTGGCAAGAGTTACAGCAAAATCCATCGAAAAATGGATGACCCATGTATTTTCTTAGGTCGACGTCATCGGGTTCTTTTCCATGATCCGGCGGCGGCGGTCGTTATTGCGCAAGAATGTTATCCAGGAGATCCTGATGCTGTCGAAGCTGCATATCTGCATATTTTGACCGACGAATTTTGCACTGGAGACCCTTATTACAAGAAGGATCTTGAAATACTTGCACTTCTCAATCGACCGAAAAAGAGAACGTCAAGAAAGCGAAGAAAAAGGGAACCGCAAGATCCTATAATGAGGAAATTCAGGAGTGACGCGAGGAAATTGGCGGAAATCCAAAGGCTGTACAACGTCTTCCGTTCTCGTCGACGCTAACCTCATTCGCGCGTTCAACCGTGGTTTTCAGGTTGGAAAGGCTCTGTATATCATGGTTGCGATCTTCGACTCAAGCGAAACTGTTAACTTTGGCTGCACGGCGCGCGCTGGCTCAAAAAGCAATACGATTTAACCGTAGATTGGGCTCCCTCCGTCAAGATACTCCTATCGGGATGCGCGGCCTCGGCAATCACTTACGCTCTTGTCACTCTACTGGCCTTCAGCAATGTGATCGCGCTCGTCGCTGGCGCAATCGTGTTCTTCTTCATCTTTCTTATCGCTGTCATTCTCACTGGAGCAATCACCCGGAGTGACATCACGACAATACGGGAAACCATGACTCTACTCGGACCGCTTCGACGCTTGACTGACTTTGTCCTAAACATCATCGAAAAACTAATGGCGACGGTTAGACCTCAGCGAAAATGAACATGCTTGAGCCATTGATTTCGCCAGTCGTACGCGCCATCAGCACCAATACTCACAAGCTGGACTCCGCCCTTTTCTTTGTATTTACCGCGGGCGTGTCGTTGCCTATTGCTTTTCTGTGTCATCAAGCAGAAATTTCCTAAATGTATATGGTGGGGAAATAGGCGCGCGCGTCGTAGCAGTTGCGTCCATAAAACTCCATAAAACTTTTGAAAGAGCCCACTTTGGTCCTTCTCGGATTATTTGAACCCACGACATATTTCAATAGGCGCAACATCGTTGAAATCTCCGGCACCATTCTTTCACATTGGAGAAAACTGATGGTGACCAGTGTGATCCGAAGCTGGCTCACATATGCCAAATTGTTTTTCGAGCAGTTGCCATTCCCATTTAGCTTCGAGCTTCTCCACTCCGCGATTGGACGCCTGTACGATTTCACTCTGGGGAACGCGCGAAAAACGCCTGTTTTTATGATAAAAGGACTAGTGAAGAATACTAGTTGCGCGTTAACGGCTGCTTTCGTGGGAAGTGAAGAATCAGCGAACCACTTCGCTCGCGTAGCTTATTCTTCAGTTGAGTGTATTCACTTTTTAGGGAAGATGCTGTGCCACCATGATGCGCCTCTGCCATTGCCGGAAGCCGAAATCATAGTGGAGCACAGCGCATGGTATTCAAGCTCGCGCGCTAGAAAAAGAGCTGAAAAGCGATCATGCTTTGTGTTGCCCATTGTGGATTTCAGCCTTAGCCTGAACCAGTCACTAGCCAGCATTGTTAGGAACGCAAGCAGGAGAAGGAGAAGAGATCTCAGAAAGCTAAAGGCTCTTGATTATTCTTACACCGTGTGCAGAAATTGTCTTGAAGACTTTGATCTGTTCTATCGGACTATGTATTTGCCTTTTACGAAGCAGCGATACAAGAGAGCTGCGTTATTCAGATCATATATTGAGTCGAAGGCTCGCTTTCAACGGAACGGAGGAATACTCTTCGTCGAAAAAGAGGGTGCGCGTACAGCGGGCATACTTTTCCAGATAAGAGGCAAGACTATGTATGCTTTGAGCCTAGGCATCTGTAATGGGAACAACAGTTTCCAGAAGAGTTTGGCAGGCACGGCAGCTCTGTTCTATCTCATATTGTGGGCTAAGAAAAAGGGCTTGGCAACGTTGAATTATGGTGCGACGTTGCCTTTCTTCAGTGACGGCGTGTTCGTCTACAAAAAGGAGTGGGGCATGTCAATTAGCACGAGGGCCCATTACGGTTTTTGGACACTTAAGATTAACACCCTAAGCAAAGGTACCATTTTCTTCCTCAAGGAGAATCCGTTCATTATGTCAGAGAAAGGCAAGATGAGAGCCGTCGTATTGTTAGATGACGAAAGCACCAAGATTGACCCTAGACGCTTAGCCTCTGAATTCATGCTACCACAACTCGATTCGCCAGTCATCCTAGCCTACAGTAGCCGAAGCATGAACACTGAGGGACTTGAGGGATTTCAAGAGCTCACACACGTCTCTACTGAGAACCTGACAAAACCTCTGTCAGACTTTTGCCAACTCCTACTCAAACCAGACTCGCACGTGAGCATACTGGACTACAAGCAGTAGCACGCGCTGTCTTTTGTGCTCGGTCGCCAGTTCTTAATCAGCACAATCCTTGGCGCGCGCTTTTTGATGGTACGTGTGCTCTTAAAACCCTCTCGAAACACGTTACTAGCAGGTTTAACAAAATGATCATACTCCCAATGTATGATTGTTAGGAGTGCGTGCTTCTCATTATTCAGATTGTTCGCAGGCGTGGTCGATTAGCGGAGGATCTTACGTCTTTTTGTGTAGACCAAGATTGCCAGAAGTATTGTGAGCATGATCGGAGTTAGCACGAAGGCTGAGGGAAACTCTGGAACCACAGGGGTGGTTTCAACTTCGATGATACTGATTTGGACCGTTCCTTGATTTGGGAACATGAAAGTCGGATAGCAGATGACCGCTACGATCCCTCCCTGGGCGGGTACAAAGCCGTTGCCATTTTCAATAGTATCATTGATGATTGTCCAAGCCGTAGGGCTCGTGGGAATGTAGTTGCCGTCCTCAATGACGTACCATATGGCCTGTTGAATGTCCTGAACGCTTCCCTGCTTGTGATTTAAGATGTAATTGACCAGATCCCATGCCTTATTCGCGAATTCTCCTTTAGGGTTGAGACTGGAGAGTAGAAGCACCATGTGAGTCGCGGGGCTTCGGATCATTTCCGTTCTCCTGTCTACGCACCAGCCATGGTATGTCACGTTCGTTACATCATAGCCTGAAGGGACTTTGGTCAATTTGGTGTCAAAGTAGCTTTCTGTGCCATCGCTGACTTCGATTCTGACGATGGTTGAAGGCAGATCCAATGCAACGTCGATTGCGGAAGCGGGAGCTGCAAAAATCACCGAGACTGCCATGAAAATCAATATGCTTGTGGCAAATTTAGAAATTCTCATTTCGAACCTTCTCCCTTGAAAAAAGACTGATCACGCCGTTTATAACGACTCTTTCGGTTTTGGATATATTCTTGGCACTGTGATCTGCAGGGGCAACTATGGCCAATTCTGTTTTGCTTGTGTGCGCGCCCTTCGCATGAAGGCGCTCTGAGAAATGAATTGTGCCGTAAAATGGTCTAAGGGAATTGCGAGTTCAAGATGATTGCATCCAAGATGCTGACGATTCCATCTTCATCAAAGTCCGCTTTGATGTTCCACGTTGTGTCTTGGGGTGTTGAATTGTAAGCAGCTGCGAAAAGCATCGCGTCGTAGAGGTCTACGCCACCGTTTCTGTCTATGTCGCCTGGGATGTATTTTTCCCCTGTGAAGATTAGGTTGAAACTGAAGTTGTTGATGCCTTTGATTCTGGAAGAGATTTGCAGGTCTTGGGTTATCTTGACGGTTTGGTTTGCATCGAGTTTTCTGTCTGAACAATCCCAGGAAAAGCTGATGTAAGTGGAGGCGTTCGTTGGATTGTAATCTCCAGTTGACAAATCTAGCAGAATTGGCGAACTTCCCTCGTTCCGGACGTAGACAACTGTCTTCTTGCTTTGTCCAGGCGACATTACACCCCAGTTTATCGAACTAACTTTGTTGATGCATTTTGCGTCCCAGTAGATTCCGAGGTTCTGTGAAGCTTCGACTGCTGAGACATTAGGAACCGCATCATTCAGTTGCAGGAATAATAGCATGATCACTGTTATCAGCAGGGCTAGAATGATGACGGAGTAATGGAATCTGTTTCGAATGCTCTCTCCTCCTTGTTCTCAGATGCTCATTGAACCTTGGGGAAGCGTGGAATATATGTTTCGCGTTTTTTGGGCGTGCATTTCTTGACGCGCGCTAATGGATGGTCCGTTGGTAAATATGGAAGGGGAGCGGTATTGGGAAATAGTATGCTGGAACAAAGGAAATGGTTTAGGGTGTGCGCACCGATTTCAGCTGGTGGGCGCTCTTTTTGAACGTGAAAAACACAAGGTTGGGCAGAGGGGTTTTGATCATTCGATGCTGTCGTTGCGACTGTGATCACGTCAACGATAGCCAATGTTTGCTCGCTCGTCATCGCTCTCTTCAAATTCCTCAGTCGATGCGATTTGGAACTGTATTTCATCGCTACGCGTTGGAGTTTGTTTTCCTCGTAGTGCCCGGATACATTTGCTTTCACCGAAGTATTGGAGGAGCCAGCCAGCCGCAAAAAGGAAAGATGTGATGGGGAACAAGAGTATAAGTATTGCTCGGTTTCGTATACGCAAGTCTATCTGCGTACTCAAATTAGTGCCCGGTTCGTATTCTTCTTGATTTGGATATAAGCCTTGTGAAACATTGTACCGCAAAAAACTGACCGCAATCGACACGTACGTGGATATTTGACATGAAATTGCTTATTTTGTGAGACTTGAGGCATAGTCTGATTGGTTTCTTGGAGGAGGACAACTTGGCTAGTTTTAAAAGAAGAAACTGAGATATTGGTAAGCGATAGACATGTTTGAGAATCGCAGAGTAGTCGTGACGGGAGGAGCTGGATTCATAGGGAGCTATTTGACGGAAGAACTGCTGAATCGAAACTGTATGGTTACTGTGATCGACGATTTTTCAGCGGGCACGATGAAGAACATTCACCATCTTATTAAGAGCCCGTTGTTGAAGATTGTGAAAGAGGACTTGAAGAATCCGCGCCGGCTTGGCAAGATTGTTGCAGAGAATGAAGTGATTTTTCATTTGGCGGCGAACCCCGAGGTGCGCGTGGGTGAGACGGAACCGAAAGTGCATTTTGAAGAGAACGTTGTGGTGACTTTCAATTTGCTTGAGGCGATGAGGCGGGGTAAGAGGGACAAGACCTTGATTTTCACCTCAACATCAACAGTGTACGGCGAGGCATCTCAGGTACCGACTCCGGAGGATTACGGACCATGTGTTCCAATCTCCACTTATGGGGGTTCAAAACTTGCCTCTGAGGCCTTGATAACTAGTTACACGCACACTTTTAATCATAAGGGGTTGATACTTCGTCTGGCAAATGTGATTGGCCCTAGGTCAAATCATGGCGTTATCTACGATTTCATCACGAAGATACTCCGAAATTCCGAGGAGCTTGAGATCCTGGGTGATGGAAGGCAGGAGAAATCATATCTGTATATCACGGATTTGATCGGTGCTCTTATGCATCTGGCAGAGCGCTCAGTGGAAAGCAGGGGCAAGACTGCAATCTACAACGTGGGGTCCAAAGACAAGATAACGGTGAAAGATATCGCCGAGCTTGTCGCAAAAGAGATGGGGTGTTCGGGATTAAGGTACAAGTTTACTGGCGGCGTTGATGGTGGTCGAGGGTGGAAGGGGGATGTGAAAAACATGCAGTTATCGATCCAGAAGCTTGTTAGCTCTGGCTGGGAGCCGAAATATTCGAGCAGGCAGGCTGTGGAGCTCGCGGTACGTGGGCTCAAGCGAGAATTGAGGAAGAATTGAACGTTTCTGGACTGACGAGCATGGAATAGAACCTGTGGATGATTGTTCTAGAAGACCTCCCCAGATGTTTCATACTACAGGATTTAAATATCGGGGATCAGAAGATTGAGTGGGGTTGGAGAAGAGAACACGACCTGTCTTGATGCGCTTGAGATTCTTGTCTGCTCCTGTCAGGGAGGGATTGTCTAATGGAAAGTTTGATAGATGAAAGCGCGGTTGAAGAGATCAAGAATCAGTGGAAACAGATGTGGAGGGAGCGGATTGATGATCGTGTTCGTGCGGAGGGTGTGGCCTGTGAGAGTTATGACAAGTTGTTTGTGGAGCGTGGGACGGTTGTGGTGGCCACTCGGGATTTCAAGGTTTTGTCGTTGAAGGATATTTTGGAGTTGCACAACGTCGCGAATGCTGAACGGCTTGTTCCGCCGAGCCCGACTGTTGGGGGTTGGGGCAAGTTTGTCCGCACTCATATTTTCAGTGGGAAGCGGGTTTCGGTTCGGGTTCGTGAGTTTGAGGTTGATGAGAAGAAGCCGCAGCAGTTGAGGAAGGGCGGTCGCGGCTGGCTGCACGTGTGAGCTTGTTCGTTTAGGTTTGTGGCTTAGGTTTCTTTGGCTGTTTGTTTGACTTATGTTGAATGTTGATTTTTGAAAAGATCGGGCAGTTTGATTAGGGGGATTTGGGTTAATTGGTGAAGTACAGGCGTAGGTTTGATATATTGGCGGATATTGTTCGTGTTGCCGGTGCGGGTGCTAGGAAGACAAAGATTATGTACTTTGCTAACCTGAGTTTTGCTTTGTTGAACAAGTATTTGGAGGATGCTTTGCACGTGGGTTTTCTGCAGTCAAACGATGGGCAGTATTTGGTGACGAAGAAGGGTGAGGCTTTTTTGGAAAGGTACGTGCGGTTTTCGAGTCGGTATTCGACAGTTAAGGCGGATTTGGAGGAGTTGGAGGGTGAGGCTCAGGATTTGGATAAGATGTGTCGTCCGCGTCGTGGCAATAGCAAGGGTTTGAGGAGGAAGGGGTTTGCGGTTTTGGGTTAAATTGTTTTTGACGGGTTTTCTGGTCGTCTTGGGCGTTTGCCTGGTTCGTGAGGCCCACGCTGTTTCATATCAGGATGCTGCTGGTCAGGTTGCGGATGCAGACCAGGCGTTGCGCACCGCGTTTGACAGTGTTGTTGGTGCTGAGCAGTATGGTGCTAACGTCAGTGTGTTGCTGTTGAGGTTGGATGGGGCGGGGGGTAATTTGACTTGGGCTGAGGTGGCTTTGGCAGCGGGGAATTATTCGGATGCGGTCAGTTTTGCTGGGGTTTGCAGGTCTGAGGCTCTTTCGGTTGATGCGGATGCGGTTGCATTGGGGAATGATGCTGTTATTGTTGCGGGTAACTGGTGGATGATGGTTGTTTTCAGCGTTGCGAGTTCTGTGGTTTTTGTGGTGGTTTTGGTTTTTGTTTGGCGTGGGTTTAGGCAGGGTTATCTGAAGAGGATTATGAAGTTTCGGCCTGAGGTGACGGGTTGATGTGGTCGTTGAATGATTGGAAGGTCGTGTTCGTGGCAGTGGGGCTTATCGGTGTTTTGGGTTTTAGTCTGTTTAGCGTCGTGTTGTTTGCGCGTGGCCCTCCAGGCGAGGTTTTTTCTGAGTTGTACGTTTTGGGTCCGGGGCATATGGCTGAGGATTATCCGTTTAACGTTTCTCAGGGTGGGTCTTACATGGTTTATCTGGGCGTTGGGAACCATATGGGCGGTAGCGCCTACTATGAGGTTGATGTGAAGTTTAGGAACAGTACTGACCGTTTGCCTAACGCTACGAGTGGCGAGGCGAGTCCGTTGCCGGTTGTGTATAGGTATCGTGTGTTTTTGGGTGATGGGGGTGTTTGGGAGGCGCCTTTGAATTTTTCGTTGTTGAATGTTGTGTTTGCTGGGAACGTTTCTTCGATTGGTAAGTTTGATGTTAATGGTGTTGTTGTTGACGTGGGTAAAGTTTCGTTGTGGGACAGTGAGAATCAGGGGTTTTTTTATCAGGTTTTTGTTGAGTTGTGGCGGTACAACGTGACGACGAGCAGTTTGGGGTTTGACAGCAGGTTTATCGGGCTCTGGTTGAATTTGACGCAAAGCTTTTAAGGTGAATTCTCTGCAGAATAGAAGATTGCTATAGACGTAGATTCCTTCATCGTTTAAATGAGTCGCGGAGAAAGTTAGACTCAGTGCATAATTGAGTGAAAGTTGTTCGGTGAATCTAATGCTTGGAGAAGGCTCTCGACATTCAATAATGGCAATCGTTGCTACCCTCAACGAGGAAGAGGGCGTAGGGCCGACTCTGGCTGAGCTTCACCAATATTTGGGAGAGATACCCGTTTTAGTCGTTGACGGGAAGAGTCGTGACCGGACCGTTGAGATAGCTAGAGAGTTTGGGGCTGACGTGATTTTCCAGCGCGGAAAGGGTAAGGGTGATGCGCTGGCTGAAGCGATACGGCATGTGTCGATGGGTTCCAGGTTTTCTGATGATGATCTTGAGTATGTGGTCATAACGGACGCAGATTACACTTATCCTGCGCAGTTTCTTCCGGAAATGCTTGACTTTTTGGACCGGAATCCTGAGGTGGGCATGATCTGCGGAAACAGATTTAACTCGCATAATCGTCTTGAGGGGATGAAGAATACTTTCTACTTTGGAAACAGGGCGCTGGCTTTCAGTCACAACTTGTTCAACGGAGTTAATTTGCGCGATCCGTTGACTGGGCTGCGAATTGTTAGGTGGAATGTTCTCCGGAATTGGGAACCAGCGTCGAAAGGTTTCGACGTAGAAGTGGAGCTGAACCATCTTGTTGAGCGACGTGGTTACGGTATCAAAGAGGTCGACATAAATTATAGGCCGCGTCTCGGGGAGAAGAAGCTGAAGTTGAGACATGGTTTCTCGATTTTCGCTAGGATTCTGTCAGAAAGTTGGCGTGATCTCTGGGTTAGAAATGAAATTTGATCTGGCAGGAAAGCATTCGCAGCGCTATTCGCGATACGAATAGTCTGGTCCTTTTCTTGGATTCCTAGAATCGGGTTGTTTAGACGTTGAGGTGACGGCATGAACGTTTTCTTTTTAGTACCTGCGCGGAATGCCAAAGGCTTAGATGGCAAGATGGCTGAGCTTGAAGGGTTGGGTTTTCCGTATGTTGTTGTTTGTGGAGAGAAGGTTGACCATCCGAACGTGGTTTTCAGGGCGCCGAAGGGCAAGTTTGACGCGATAAACGAGGGTTTGAAGTATGTTCCGTCTGAAACGGAGATCGTGGCTCTGAATGATGCTGACACCAGGATTCATGGTTTGACGCATGCTTTGGGGCTGATTGAGCGTCAGGGTTTTGATTTGGTGTACGTGAGGGTGAACGTGACAGGTGGGCCGCAGCTGGCGTTTTACTCGTATCTTGACGCGCTTAGGAGACGGATTCCGATTGCGGCGAGCGGTGAGTTGATGTTGATTCGCCGTAGCATTCTCGATAAGATAATGCCGTTGAAGGGTTGTAAGGCAGAGGATAGTCTTATTTTGTTCAAGGTTTTGGAGAATGGTGGCAAGATTGCTTTCAGTGAGAAGTGTTTTGTGACTACTACGCGGACGAGTCTGGCGGTGGAAGAGGAGAGTTACAAGCGGAGGACGGTTGGCGGTATTTATCAGGCCTTGTCGATGAGTAAGCCTCCTTTTGTTGTCAGATTGTTTTATGTTGTTTTGCCTTTTGTTTCGCCTTTGTTGATGGTTTCGGGGAAGAAGGGGTATCATTGGTCCAAGGGGATTCTGATGGGGTTTGTGGACTATCTGAGGGGAGACAAGGCGGCATCATGGAGTTCGACGTACAAAGTATAGCAGTATGCGTGGTAATAACGCGCGTGGGAAGACGCCGATGAGACGGCGCGCGCAGACTTGAAATGATCTCAACCAGAGACGAGTGCAAGCTTATGTCATCGACTTCGAAACTGATTTCCACGGATTTGTTGTCACCTCTGGGAGCTTGAATCAAGATGTACCGGAGACTTGCAAGACATTTCTATGGATTTTTCGATGGTTTGAAAGGAAGACGCAGTTTTGAATGTCAGAAGTCTCTGGACAAGACTCAGTTTTGGAAAAAGAGCGACTTAGAAAAGCTGAAGCTGTTCAAGCTAAGGGCTTTGCTTAAGTACGCCTATGAAAACGTGCCATACTATAATCAGTCATTCAAGGAGTCTGGAGTCAGCGCTGATGATCTGAAGAGTCTGAAGGATCTCGTCAAGTTTCCGGTGCTGACCAAGTCTGTCATTCGTGAGCGTCTTGAAGATATTACGGCCAAGAATTTTCCACACAGCAAATTGATTCTGTGGAAGACCAGTGGGACGACAGCTATGCCCGTCAAATTCTACAGGGACCGACTTGATCTGAGCTGGGCAGTCGGTGCTGAACTTCGAGGATATGGCTGGGCTGGGTACCGTATCGGAGATAAAATCGGCCGTATATGGAGCTTCACGCCTGAAGAGACTAGGAGGCTTTCTTACAGGCTTGAAGAATTGTTTGGGCGAGAGAAAACACTCAATGTGAAGTCTCTTTCAGAGCGTTCTATGGAGTCATTTGCTGGGAAGATGAAGCGTTTTCGACCTGATTTCATAAGAGGTTACAGCAGTACCACAAATACTTTCGCAAATTTTCTGATACAGAACAATCACGATGGAATTTCGCCTAAAGCTGTCTTCACATCATCCGCGACACTGTATCCACATTACAGGAAGACGATTGAGAAAGTTTTCAACTGTAAAATCTATGACTACTATGCCTGCAATGAGATTTCTCATATTGCAGTGCAGTGTGGACATAACGATGGACTTCATGTTTGCGAAGAAAACGTTTTGGTGGAAACAGTCGACGGCGAAGAAACTGTAGCCAGTGGAGAAGAGGGGAAGATTTTGCTCACGAATCTGAATGCTAGAGGGATGCCTATCATTCGATATGACGTTGGGGATGTTGGCACGATGTTGGCTGATTCATGTTCGTGCGGAAGAGAACTGCGTCTCATGAGTGTCAGTGGCAGGACCTATGAGCAGTTCCTGCATAGTGATGGTTCGTTTACTATGTTCAAGGATTTCAAGACGTTTTTTGGAGATATGCCCATCGTCGAGTTCCAGATAATCCAAGAAGACTATGACGATATTCTGATCAAGATAGTGCCTAGACCCGAGTACGACGAATCGCATACGGATTTCATTGTGAAGAATATCAAGTTGAGGGGACCTGCAAGGATAAGAGTGGAGTTGGTTGACTCGATTGAGTTGGGACCATCTGGTAAGATTGAGCGTGTGGTTTCGAAGTTTGGAGGCAGATATGGCTATTTTGGAAGGGAAGCACCAAGTGATTCGTGAGAAATTATCGGTGCGTAATATTTCTTCAGTAGTGGAGGATGGATTGTGCACTGGTTGCGGCACATGCTGCGGAGTCTGCCCGCCTCACGCGATCGAGATGACACGATCCAAAGGTCTGTTGTTGCCTGCGGTAGATACTGCGAAATGCACTAGCTGCCTACTGTGCTTGAAGAGTTGTCCAGGTTTTTCACTTGACTTTCACAGGCTGAACATGGAGACCTTTGGGAAGCAGCCAGAAGATCGGTATCTCGGCAATTTGAGACGATGCTTTCTTGGCCATTCTAACGATGCAGGAATACGTGCTGCTTCCTCTTCTGGAGGTGTCGCTAGTCAGCTTTTGGCCTATTTGCTTAAGAACAGATTGATCGAAGCGGCTGTTATTGCTCGAGCGATTGAAGACAAACCGCTGGAACCGGAGCCTTTTGTCGCGCGTACCGAGGACGAAGTTTTGTCTGGCTCTCGCTCCAAATATTGTCCCGTGGCAATTGGTCAGACTCTTCAGAAAATGAGAATCAGCGGGGGACGTTTTGCTGTCGTAGGTTTGCCATGTCATATTCATGGAATTCGCAAAGCTGAGGTTGCCAATCCATCATTGAAGAGAAAAATCGTCATGCACATTGGTCTTTTCTGCGGTCACACCGTGAGCTTCGACGGGACTGATTTTGTTCTTGAAAGACTCGGGGTTCGGAGAGCAGATGTGAAGAGGCTTTACTATCGGGGTAACAGTTGGCCTGATTCGATGCGTGTTGAGACGAAGGACAATCAGACGATAGGATTGAGGTATAACCGCAGTTGGAATGCGTATTGGAATGTCTTCTCTCCCTTTTTCTTCACGCCTTTGCGGTGTCTGATGTGTCCCGATCAATTCAATGAGCTGGCTGACATCTCGGTGGGGGATGCTTGGCTTTCAGAATTGAAGGATCGCGACAGAGGTGAATCGCTGATAATCGCCAGAACTGCGGCTGGTGAAGAACTGCTCAGGAATGCGCAGAGAGACGGGTTTCTTTTCATTGAGGGCATTTCGCCGGAAAAAGTGAAGGAGTCTCAAGCTTTCAATGTTAGTTTCAAGAAGAAGCATTATGCGAGGCGTTTGAGATTCTTGTATGGCATTGGGCAGAATGTTCCTCGAGTGAGACCTTTGCCTTCTTCAGCCGGCTCATCGGCTCTGATAGGCGCTGTGGTTGCTTACGTCAGTTATAGGATTTCATCGAACAGGCGTCTGAGATCCTTTTTGGTTAGTGTGCCTTTGCCGGTTTTCAGGTTGTATTTCGCATTGTTCAGATGTGTTTTCTAGAGATTTGATCCTGTCGATACAAATAGCTGGCTGATGATAAGCGCTCCGAGTTTCAGTGTGGTCGCAACGCTAGTTGATGAAGGAGGAATTTGCACGGTCACAAAGGTTTCATGCGAAGGTTCGCCAAGGGTCCACATTACTCACGTTGGTAACATGGCGAACAAGGGGACTCAGGCTCTTCTCAAAAGCGACGTGTCACTGATAAGGGAAATCCTTGGCGATGATGTAGTGATATCGGTGTCTACGGCTGATGTCCAAGGCGTGAAGCGTTTAGGTTTGCAAGTTGACAGCGTATTGCCTACGCTTGTTGATATACCTTATGAGGTGGCAGATTCCTATGCCAAGAGATCAGGATACACGAGAAGTGATTACCGATACAAAGTTTATGCGATGTTGAGTTTTCTGAACATGTTTGTTCAAATGGGTCTTTCGTCTTTTTCAGCGGTCTTGACTAGACTAGGCGTAAACGGATTTTTCAGGAAAGACCTGTTTCGGTACGTGAAGGATTGCGATGTTGTTCTTTCTTGCAGTGATGAGAATTTCAAGGAGAGTGCCTCCTTACTGCCGATTAACATATATTGGCTCCTTACGTGGTGGTCGATGCTTGTATCGAAAACTTGGAAAATATTGGTCGTACGGTCGTTGGGCAAGCCTGTGGTGATGCTTCCAAACTCTTTTGGGCCTTTTCGAACGACGATAGGTCGGTTGTTGTCGAGGATGGCTCTCAATAACTGTTGTGTTGTTCTGATTAGAGATCGGCGATCTTATCAGATTGCCAGGGATATGGGAATCAAGGCTCCGATGGTTGTTACTTCGGACACTGCGTTGCTGTTTGATGGGTCAAGTAGTAGTTCGAATTTCGGCGCAGGAGTTGTTGGTGTGTGTCCTGGGTTGTACAGTCATAGTGTTTCTGGGGAGAAGATGATGAATTATGTTGTGGCGCATGCCGAGGCGCTTGATAGGGTGATTGAAAGACTTGGCGTTTCAGTCGTTTTCTTACCGCATTATGTGAGTGGTTTTAAGTATGATGATCTTGAAATCAGTCAGATGATACGGAGCAGAATGCGATATTCGGATATGGTTAGGGTTCTGAACTTGGATAGTCTTGAAGAGTTCAAGTCGTGGATAGGCAGTGTTGACTTGCTTGTGTCTTCGAAGATGCATCCGTGTGTTCTTGCAACATCGTCGTATGTGCCGAGTCTCTGTATCGCTTACGATCATAAACAGACGGGCTTCTTTTCAAGTCTGGACATGGATGAAGATGTGATTTCTCTTCAGCAGGTCAATTCCAATGTCTTGTATGAGAAAATTGTGGATCTGTGGGGGAGAAGGGATGAGAGGAGACGATTTCTGGAATCAAAGGTTCCTTCTTTGCAGCGGCACGTTAGAGAGTCCGTTGCTATGGCTTTGAGGTTTGCTCTTGATAAGTCCTAGATCGTTTTGGAGTGTAATAGTAAAAGTTGACTAACTATTTCAGGGCTCTTTACTATCTTCAGTCGATGCAGCAGCATGCTCGCTGGAAGCCGTCGCGGCTGAAGGAGCATCAGGATTCAAAGTTGAGAGCGATGATTCGGCATGCATACGATACGTCGCCTTTTTACCATGAGAAATTCAGAGAAGCGGACGTGAAGCCCGACGACATAAGAACGGTTGAGGACCTTGAGAGGTTGCCTGTGACGAGAAAGGAGGAGATGATCAAGAAGCTTGACAAAGTCGTGTCTGACAAGTTTGATGTTGCAGGTTTGAAATCGACGCGGACGAGTGGTTCCACGGGCAAACCTTTGGTTGTTTATATGAGTCAGGGTGAGGACGAGTTTCGTAAGGCAAAACATCTTAGGGCTCAGATTGCTTTGGGGCAGAAGC
>Ga0315279_10006078_pt1 | contig 15367 bp, 12 predicted proteins | sample YL17G06_20_MG_FD_203694 | JGI IMG/M metagenome (GOLD analysis project Ga0315279, IMG submission 203694) | Sediment microbial communities from Yellowstone Lake, YNP, Wyoming, USA - YL17G06_20 | ecosystem: Environmental > Aquatic > Freshwater > Lake > Sediment | place: USA: Wyoming | collected... | reverse complement strand
GATTGATCGAGTTGCTGTACGCTACGGAAAGAGCATTGGAGCTTGTTAGAGACCCAGAAATAACGAGCACGAACGTGCGCAACAAGCCAGGAGAACCCGGCGAAGGCGTGGGCGTCGTTGAAGCGGCCAGGGGCACGCTGTACCATCATTATGTGCTGGACAAGGACGCGCTAGTCAAAGACGTTAACATGATAGTGGCAACGACGAATAACTACCCTGCGATTTGCATGTCCATTCGAGATGCTGCCAAAGGCCTTATTCACGGCGGCAAAGTAGACCAAGGCACGCTCAACAAAGTAGAGATGGCATTCAGAGCCTACGACCCGTGCTTCGGATGCGCAACACACTACGCCATAGGACAAATGCCCATGACAATAAAGATATACGACAGCAACAGACAACTGATCGACACGATGCAGCGATAGAATCTTCTTCAGTACTCTTTTCTCTTTTCCAACCCGCAAAAGGAGTTCTGACGTGACTAGAGAAAACTACAACATAGAACAAGAACTGAGAAAATGGCTTGAAGGCGCCGAACGGGTCGTGATCGCGGGAATCGGAAACCCTATCCGAAGCGACGATTTTGTCGGCGTCAAGATCGTTCAAGGTTTGAAGGCGAAATTGCCTGACAGAGTGATGCTCATTGAGTGCGAAACAGTGCCAGAAGCGTATTTGCAGCAAATCACGGAGTTTGAACCCACCCATATTCTTCTCGTAGACGCCGCAATCTTGGCGTTAAGGCCGGGTGAATCAAGACTTGTCGAGCCTTCCAAGTTGGCAGATTTTCAGGCTCTTTCAACTCACATGCTCCCACTGAGGCTCTTCTGCGAGTACATCAACGCGAGCACGAAGGCGAAGATCTCTCTTCTCCTGGTTCAGCCTGGGAACACGGATTTTGGAGAAGAGATGAGCGACGACGTTGAAGCAGCGTCCCAGAGAATCGCCGTGCTTTTGTCAAGCGTTTTTTCAGAGTAAGCCTTCGTTGTACTCACTACGATCTTGGCGCAGCGCGCGCATTACGACTTGTTACCTTTTACCATTCTTTCAACATTGCTGAAAAGTGCTTCAAGGACTCTAATTGTTACCGTTAGGTCGTGAAAAAAGAATTCTTTTGTGACCGTTTTTGACGGTCAGTTGTTACTCCCGCGCGCTACAGGTATTCAGCTTTGCGCTGCGAGAAGCGATTCGTAGACTCCTAAGGTTTGTTCGGCAACTTTTTTCCAAGTAAAATATTCTAACACTCTTTTGCGACCGTTTTCGCCCCACGTTTTTGCTCGCTGTGGATCTTTGATGACTTCTTTTATTCCCCAAGCTATGTCCATGGGGTCTTCACCGTTGACGTGGATTCCATTTTGTTCCGCACCTGAGGAAATAACTTGCTCGCGAAAGCCGACTACTCCTTGGGCACCAACAACTAGTGGCTTTGCCATTGACATAGCCTCCAAGCTGACTATGCCAAACGGTTCATAGACTGATGGAAATATGCAGACGTCGGCAGCAGCATAATGCAGAATCCTTTCGTCCTCAGGCACAAACTCAAAACGACAAGTAACATTCTCCTTGATTCCAAGTCTAGTTGTCATCTCGATTATGTCTTGCTGTTCTTCGCCCCTGCCCAAGATAACAAGCTTCGTTTTTGGATAATCCTTCAGAACCGCCGGCATAGCTTGAACGAGATTCCTAATGCTCTTGACCCACGTAAGCCTTCCAACAAACAAGAGCAAATTCCAATCCCCAGGAACTTCGTATTTCTCTCTTATTCCGTCAATTGCCTCTTGCTTGAGATTTTTTGGATTGTATCTTTCAGGGTCAACGCCATTCCAGACGACGTGGATTTTTGATTCCGCCCACCCATGGCGAACAAGATCATCTCGCATAGCATAGCTCACAGTGATTATCCGATCTGCCAATTGCGATGTGGCTCGCTCTAGGTGAAAAACCACTTCAGAGCCTACACCGCCGCTCCTTCCCCACTCGGTGCTGTGAACATGAAAGAACAAAGGAAGGTTTGTCTCATTTTTGGTTATTATTCCTGCGATGCTACTTAGCCAATCGTGAACACACACTACATCAAATTTGGAACCTTCTTTCCTGATCAGTTGATTAACGAATTTGGTTGCGCTCAGTACATTATAGATAAAAATGTCACTGAAGAAGCGAATGTTTGTTCCCCATCTTACTAGATCGTCTGCAACGAACATCGGAAAGACATTGCTTGCATTGACAATCATTGGGCGATGAACCTCTACTCCCTTCAGAGTCTCGGTTGTTTTCAGATTCCCAGGATTCAACGTGAAGACAGTGACATCGTGGCCCATCTCAATGTATTCATGGGTGATGTATTGTGCGTAGGTACCGAGTCCACCTACAAGTCGTGGTGGATACTCCAATACGAAAAAACCGATCCTCAACCATCTTCACTTCTCAGATAGTATTTGACAGGAAGAAAGATTTTACCTTTCCTTTCGCGAGTCTATAGTAACTCACATCCTGTACATATAGAGATTCAGCGCGCGCGAGCGCGGACTACAGATTTAGTTCCAGCAGGCCGACTATGTATTGAGATGCCGGAGCTGAGAATAGTGTCTTGGTATCAGAAAATTCCGCTTTGCATGTCATAGATTCATCTAGAAGCCGATTTTTTCGACAACCCTACGGCAAGACGCTGCCGTGGTACAGTGACAAGTTTTTATTAGAGCATTGACATGGTTATTTCGAAGTGAAGGTTATGCCAGAGAATGAGGTAATCCTTAAACCGGTTCCAAGAGAGAAGGCGTTCTATTTCTACAACGACATTGGAAACTACACTGGTAAGAGTGCTGCTTCGCTGAAAGAGTTTGCCGAGAATGTTGAGGCTGTAGATGTAAAATCCCTGGCGTTTCACCTTCGGCGAGGGGACTTTGAAAACTGGATAACCGAAGTCCTGAAAGATGAAGAGTTGGCAAAACAAGTCAGGGATGAGTTACGAGCAACCAATTCGAAAGGCGAAGATCTTCGCAATCGACTTCACTCGATTGTTACGGAACGTCTGGAGCAATTGAAGCATACACCTGTTCCTGCGAAGATATCTGACCCGAAGATGCAAGCCCGATGGGGAAAGAATGTGACGCGCTAAAGATAGCAAGCGCACCTTGACTCTAACCTCAACGCGCCCTGCAATGGATCATCGCTTCATTCAAACATTTTGTCAACGCAATCGTTGCCGATCCCTCTTGACATGAGGGGTCACTGAAACTGCAGCGATCCTCCAGTTTCCATCGCGCGCTAAATTATACCTTTTTCTATATGGCGCGCGCGTTGGCAAGGTATTACACCCAATTACGATCCGGGGAAGCTTAAAGAGATCTACAGAAGGGCATTACTAGAATCGTTTAGTAGAATCGTGTAGCTGACTCCGCTGGTTTTTGTAAGAGCTATTTCGTTTCCTACGTATTTCTGGTTGCTCATTTTCTTGACTTTCAGGAATCTTTCCGAGCCTTTCTCGTAGATGTTGATCTCTCCTTCGAATAAACCTAGAATTGCACGGACTTCTTGACGCGGATGCACCATGGGATCCATTACAGCTAGGGTGGTGAAACCTTTTGACTTCAACTCCGAAATAAGTGCATTTAGCCATCTCCTAGTCTGAACGGTCCCATGCTGCAATAGAACGTCTGGGATGATTTCTACGCATGCTCTTCTTGGCTTCTTCCTCGAGTCGTCTAGTGTGCGGAAAGCTGAAGATAAGGCAATGCTAATGTCGGTCAAGTTTTCCACCCCTCTCAGTTCAAATACGTTAAGGAAGTTTTTCGTCATTGCGGCTGCCTGGGGATTGCAGATGAAGATGTAGAAGTGGGATTGTAATTCTTCGGTGAGGGTCTTCATTCCAAGGGGGGTTGTGGTTACGTAGAATGTGACTTCACCTCCTTTTGCCCCTGTTTCAAGAAACTTCTCGATCAGCAAATCCCTCTCATCACATGGTGGTGAGGTTAGAATAACTGCGTAACTCTCAGGTATTCCACCAAGAAGCACGCTGTCAAGGTATCTATATCCTGTGGCTATACGAGATTGAAGAACAGTGTTCGAAGCCTCTGGTTCTAGAGGTTTGGGCACTTGAACCGTTTTATGTCTCGGTTCTTGACGATAAGAGTTGAAGTCAGCTTGTTGAACAAGCTGTCTGTAGGCCGTTACATCATAGGTGGTGAAGATTCCGACAACTTTGTCGTTTTTGACTACTGGAATGTGCTTTACTCCGTTTTTTGTCATTAACTTGGTTGCTTGAAGAACCGAATAGTCGGGAGAGCATGTTATTGGAGACGCAGTCATGAACTGTCTTACCTTTGTTTTGCCTGGATTCAGAGCTTTGGCAACAACCTTTGTTAGTACGTCCCATCCTGTAACCATTCCAACGAGTTTTCCGTTTTCTGTGACCGGAAAACTATCTACTCCCTGCTCCAATATGAGTCTGGCCACTTCATTCGCTGTCATAGTAACATCTATGCTAACAACCATTTTGGTCATTAGGTCGCCCACTTTGACAGAAAGAAACTTATCTGTAGACATTCTGGCCTCCTCTTTGGACAGCAATGTTGCATTTAAACTTTGTTTCATGGCGTGGGCGCGCGCTTTCCCCAAACTCGAGCCGCCGCTTGCAGGAATCGCCACGCACTTAGACAAGGTCACAACTGTGTGTTTTCTTCTACCAAGAAGCGTTCGTTAGAAATAAGTGGTTGACTGATGATTTTGAGGAGACTCTTGGGCATCTTTCCTTTTTTTACAAGCTGGTACCCAACTTGTCTAGCTACTTCAAAGATCTCCTTGGCCTTCTCTTTATCCTCGGTCAGCCAGCCCACGTGAGGTCGGAGCAATGCACCGGCGAACTCGACGTTTACATCTTTTGCCAGTTCCTTAACAATCCTGAGCACAGTCCCGAAGTTGCCCATTTCCCACCAACCGCACGAGGAAACCAGTACAAACTTGCTGATCTTGACGTCGGCGCGGAATCTTGCACGTGTACGATCGTCCACCTTCTTGACGACGGGATTCACGAGAGGTACAATTCTGTTGATCAGATTCTGCAGCTCTCCTGGCAACGGAACGTAGACAGGCGTAGCTAGCACTAGAATATCTGCATCGCGTAATTTGGGATAAAGCGATTGCATGTTATCGACTATGTAGCATTGGCCCGGTTTAGTATTCCAACAATAGAATTCTCCAGCTCAGGGCTTGACATTCAAGCGTTTAGCGTAGAACAGGTCAACTGAAGCCCCAGCTTCCCTCATACCTTTGAGAAACGGGGTCAAAATCTTCGCAGTGCTACCATTCTCCATGTCAGGACTACCATTGATTGCCACTACTCTGGTCATAATCACTTCCCCGCTTTCAAAAGAGTATTAGTGCTATATAATGATTCGAATCTGGCTTCTATCCTTTTTCGAGTTTGGGTTGGGTTGGGGGTAAAGTTTTATCCCAAACCCAAACGGGTTCAAGTCTAACTGTAGCTCAACCGTATCGGTCGTGAGCATGACTCCAAGTTAAAGCTATTGTCAGCCTGCAAAGATGTGAACTGCTCTTAGAAGACGAACCAGTAACGATAATCTTGTATATCGTTAAGTGGCGTTTGTGTGTACAAACGATACATATTTATATCGGATTGCCAATAAGTTACGTATGAACCTCATAGAAGAGAAAATCCACGAGAGAATCATTGCCAAAAAATTGCGGCTAGATAGCAATAGGCCTTTGTCAGAAGATATCGTAAGGAGGCTACATCGCAACATGGAGATTGAGTACACTTACAATTCCAACGCGATCGAAGGTAATACATTGACACTTCGAGAAACACAACTGGTTATTCGGGAAGGAATGACGATAAGTGGAAAGAGTCTCGTTGAGCACTTGGAAGCAAAAAACCATCCTAAGGCGATCGAATATATCGAGAACTTGGCGAATTGTGACCTAGGTGAAGCAGATATCTTGAAGGCCCATGAGCTGATTTTTTCAGGTATACTTGAGAACGCGGGGAACTACAGGAACTCCCAGGTCTATATAGAAGGTTCTGAACATATACCACCTCCCGCCTTCGAAGTTCCAGGCTTAATGGGGGAACTGCTGACGTCGTTAGAAAAGAATCCACAAGAGTTAAGACCTATTGAAATGGCTGCCGTTTTTCATTATAAACTGGTTTTTATCCATCCTTTTGATGATGGAAATGGACGCATAGCGAGACTGTTGACGAATTTGCTTTTGATCAAGTATGGTTATCCGCTTACTGTCATAAGAAACGTCGATCGACGCAGGTATTATGACACTTTGCGAAAGGCAGATCACGGAGATTTGAAACCTTTCGTGAATTTCATTGCTCGTTGTGTGGAGCAGTCACTTGACCTGTATCTAAATGCTGTTGAACCTAGTGATCAAAAAAAGAAGTTTCTGAGCTTGGCTGAAGCTTCGAAGTTAACTCCCTATAGCCAAGAATATCTGAGCCTACTCGCACGTCGAGGGGTCATCGCAGCTACAAAGATTGGCAAGAATTGGTATTTAACCCAAAGGGATCTAGAAGACTACTTGAGAAGACTGGGTTCAAAGACCGACGAGCTGAAGCCACGCACAGAGAAAAAGGGGGGTGATTAGAGTGGACTTAGAAGAATGGAAATCCACTGTAGGCTCAAAAAGCCTGAAGCTTGTATGGAGTGTGGGGCATGTCAGCTGAACTGCCCGACTGAGGCGATAAATGTTGACAGCGGCGTGGGCTGTGCATCGGCGATGATAACGGCGGCGCTAAGAGGCCAGGAACTCGAGGAAGCCACGTGCGACTGCACTGGCTGACAGTTGTTGTAGTAATTTGGGTTTTGGGGTAAAATTCTGCCTCAAACCAGAAACAAGAAAGCGCGGAAAAATCGCAGCTGAACCAGTTTTGTCAACTTGAGCCGTTGCATTCGTTAAGAATTATGTCCTAGAGGAGAAGCATAGAACGGCGTTTCATAGGGTCTTTTATGGTTCTTCCGCTCAGGTTTTCCATGAGATGCCATGTTGAAGAAGGATTCGGAAACGCAGGCATGGGATGAGCTCTTCAGGGAGTTGAAGAGTGAGTGGAGGGCTATGTGGCATGAGCGGTTTGATGATAAGGTAGTTGCTGAGGGTATTGCTATGCAGGATTATTCTTTGCTTTCTCTGGGTCGTGGGACGGTTGTTGTTGCTACGAGGAACTACAGGGCGCCGGATTTTCGTGAGATCGTGGAGGAGCAGCGTAAGGCTCTGGGCATCGAGAGAACCTCAGGGTATGAGAATCCTTCTGTGGGCGGATGGGGCAAGTACGTCAGAGCTCATTTCATCAGTCAGTCTCGGCCTAGGAGAGGAAGGGTTTTCGAGCCTGTCGAGCTAGGTCTTCGCTTCTTTCAATGCTTCTTGAAACAGTTTCTTCACTGCTGTTATTCTTGCTTTCTGTGCTAGCGTGTCGCTCGTTACTAGGTCTAGTGCTTCTTCGGGGCACCATTTGATGCATTGCGGCTCGCCTTGTTCCTTGCATAGGTCACAAGTGTAGACCACTTTCTTCTCTGGGTGCAGCATGATTGCTCCGTAGTCGCATGCTTCGATGCACCATCCGCAGCCGTTGCATTTGTCCTTGTCCACACTTATGGTTCCAGTTTCTTCTGACTGCGTCAGGGCGTCCCTTGGGCATGCTCTCACGCATGGTGGGTCTTCGCAGAGTCTGCATGTGACGGGCATGTTGACCAGCTGGTTGATTCTGACAACTCGTATCCTTGACTTCAACGGGTTGAACGCTTTGTCCTTAGTGTAAGAACAGATGTATTCGCATACTTGGCAGCCTACGCATTTGTCGGGGTCTGCTGAAACGAATTTTCTGTCATGAATCTTGACCATGGCCTAGGCCTCCGTTCCCTTCTTGACGATAGTTAGCAAATCGTCCATGCCCAATTCCTTCAGTTTTGCCTCGGTAGGCACTCCTTCCCGCGTCCATCCTCGGCTTTCATAATAGTCGTCCAGAAGCAGATCCAACTCTGCCTGTGTCACCATTGCTCCCTTTGATGGGCCTTCATCTGGGATCGGTTCGTGCATGACTTTCCATGGGAGCGTGTCGTCTTTTCTGCCTAGGCCTTCTCTGACGTTGAACAGTCTGGCCGCGTTCTGTATCCTTTCCCCGCATCGCTTGAGTTCTTCAGGCGTCATTTCCAAACCTGTCACCAGAGAGTAAAGCTTGGCCATGTCGGGCAGTTCCTTGTAGTACGTGCCTCTCGAGAACTTGCAGACAATGAATGAGTCAATCAGGTTGTACGTGTCTTCCATGTCCCTAACCAGTTTGCCGCGTCCCTTCTCAGCCACGAGCCTGTTGACTTTTCCTTTCACGTCAAAAGCGTAAGCTCCATGCCTGTTGTGATCAGCACCACGGAAAGAGACTGCAAAACCTAAGGCTGCTGTCTTCAAGGCTCTCAAATCGTAGCCAGTGGTCTCTACGCCTTTGATGTGGGCTGCCAGCTTTCCCGAATCCTTTCCGATTCTCTCTGCAGCCACTTTCACGCCGTCAGCAAGCAACTCGCCGACGCCTTCGCGTTTGCCGATCTTCTCAACAAGCTTGACCATTGCGTCAGCATTGCCAAATCTCGCGTCTATTCCGTCAAGCTCCTGCTGCGACAAAATGCCCCTTTCGTAGCAGTCCATGGCAAAACCAACCGTGACCCCAGCGCTGATCGCGTCTATCCCATAATGATTCGACAATTCCATGCCTTTGATGATGGCGTCAAGCCTGTCCACGCCGCAGTATGGGCCCAAAGCCCACAGGGTTTCATACTCCATCCGCGTCATGGTCTTCTCGTATGGGCCTGAAGCAACCACGCACATGTGCTCACAACGCATAGCGCAGCTACTGCAACCGATTATCTTGGCAACGTATTTCTCGTTCAGAACCTCTCCACTGACTCTTTCTGCTCCCTCAAACTTGGAGTTATTGTAGTTCCGGGTTGGCATGGCTGATAATGAATTGTGCACGAGAATATTTTCAGGTGTTCCCAGAGTTCTGTATTTCTGTGTTGCTGGCCCTTTCATTCGTTCATGGAACTCTTTCACGTATTCCATAAACTCGTCAGGCTTCGCGACTACTATGTCACGAGTGCCCCGCACGGCAATTGCTTTCAGGTTCTTCGAACCCATAACTGCTCCTAAGCCTGTTCTTCCAGCCGCTCGGGTCTTATCATTAATGATACAGGCAATTCGCGACTGCTTTTCTCCAGCGACGCCGATTGCAGCCACACGAATGTAATAATCACCCAGTTCCTCTCTGATCGCATCTTCTGTTTCAGCAGGCGACTTACCCCACAAGTGTGAAGCATCCAACAACTGAACCGAGTCGTCATCAATCCACACGTAAGTAGGCCTTTCGGCCTTGCCTTTGAAAACAACGACGTCATAGCCAGCACGCTTGAGTTCAGTTCCAAAAGAACCATGAGCCTTAGCCTCACCAACTCCAAAGCTCTCCGGTGATTTCGCCACAAACGCGTGCCCATTTCCGCCAGTAGGCCACATTGTACCCGAAATCGGGCCTATTACCAGAAGCAGAGGGTTCTCTGGGCTGAGTGGGTCAACTCCTGCCTTGGAGTGGTCCAACCACATCCTAATGCCTAAGCCTATGCCGCCAATGTATTTCTTCGCGTAGTCTTCATTCAGCGGTTCAACGGAAGTTTTGCCTGATGACAAATCCACGTGGAGTACGCGACCAGCATAACCAAACAACACGTTTTCCTCCATGCCTTGCTGATTGTAAAAAATGTCTGTGTTTATATTAGTTTATCTCCTTCACCTGAGAAAACCACATGTTTAGACACGAGACAGTCTGACACTGACAGAAGTGTGCGAAAAGAAATTGCCAATGATTAAAAGTGGGGTGGTTAAGGCTTAGAGTGCTTCTTTCAGCAGTTCCAAGACGTCTTTCACGGCAATCTTGTTTTCTATGTCCAGCACTTTCACTGCGTCTTCTAGAGTCGTTACGCAGAATGGGCAAGCTACGGCGACCGTGTCAACTCCCAAGTCTAAAGCTTCCTTGATCCTGTTGACGCAGGGTCTTTTCTCAGGCTGTGCTTCTTCAGTCCAGACTCTTCCCGCACCGCCGCCACAGCAGAAGCTACTCTGCTTGTTTCTCTTCATCTCAACAAGCTCCAAGCCCGGAATCGCTTTCAGAACCTGTCTAGGTGCGTCATATACATCATTGCGTTTTCCGAGGAAGCAGGGATCGTGGTAGGCTACTTTTCTCTTGACGGGCTCCGTGGGTTTGATTTTGCCTTGTTTGAGTGCATCAGCGAGGAACTGTGTGTAGTGTTGGACGTTCAGTTTCTCATCGCTGTAGGGTTTGTCACTCTTGAACGTGTTGTAGCAGTGTGGTGAAAGTGTCACGATTCTTTCTGCACCAAGTTTCTTGAACATGTCGATGTTGTGCATGGCAAGTTCGTCGAATAGTCCTTTTTCACCTAAGCGCAGCATGTGGTCTCCGCAGCACCATTCTTCAGAACCCAGCGTGGCAAAATTGACGCCCAACTGGTTGAACACTTGGACCATGTTCCTTGCAACTTCTTGGTTTCTGAGATCATAGACGTCTGAGCAGCATACGAAGAAGAGGACGTCTGCCTTCGAAGTCTCTGGATAGGTCTTAACGTTCAAATCCTTAGCCCAGTCCATCCGTTTGCTCTGGTGCGTACCCATCGGATTATGATACTTGTATACTCTCTCAAGCACGTCAATAACCGTCTTTGGAATACTTCCTGCTTCCACCAACAGACTGTGTTCGTCAACTATCGCGTTTGCGCATCCGACCAGTTTTGGACAGAAAAGCGTGCATGAATTGCACTGCGTGCAGAGCCAGATGTTGTCAGCCATGGGCTTCAGTCGTCCTGGGCAGCCTTGGTCTCTGGGGTCTGCAATGAACCTGTAGTTCGCGGTCAGGCTTGCTGGTCCGAGGAATTTCTCGTCGATTGCCGCGGGGCAGGCTGAGTAGCAGATTGAGCATTTTATGCAAAGAGTGAGGTCCCAGAACTTGCTGAGTTCGGCTGGCAGCTGTGTGAACTCGTTGGGTTTCTTTAATTCTTCTTCTGGTTTGACTAGGATTGTTTTGGTTTTCTTGTATTGGTCGAAGAATGGTTCGATGTCGACTACGAGGTCTTTTATGATTGGCATGTTCGCGAGTGGTTCGATGTTTAGGGAGTCTACTTCAAGATGCAATACCTGTGTGTAGCAGGCGAGCATTGGTTTTCCGTCTATGTTGACCGCGCAGCTTCCGCAAATGCCCATTCTGCATGAATGCCTAAACGTCAAAGTTTCGTCGAGATTGTCTTTTATGTACATGAAGGCGTCAAGGACTGTCGTTCCTTTACGAATTGGCACTTTGAAGTTGGACACGTAACTCTTCTTGCTATCTGGGTCGAATCTGCTGATTTTGAACTCAACGATCTTTTCAACTTTCGTGCTCACGTCTTTCATTCTCCTAGTAGGTTCTTGCTACTGGCGGCCACTTCGTTATTGTGACTGGCATGTACTCAAGTCTCGGCCCGTCCAATGAGTAGTAAGCCAGCGTGTGTTTCAGCCAGTTCTCATCGTCACGCTTCGGATAATCCGTTCTCGAATGTGCCCCTCTTGATTCTTTTCTCGGAATTGCGCAAGCCACAGTCACCTCGGCAAGCTCCAGCATGAAATCAAGTTGCAGTACGTTCAAGAAGCCCGTGTTGAATGAACTGCCCTTGTCTTGAACTCTCACATTCTTGAATCTTCTTCTAAGCTCGCATATTTCCTTTAGCGCGCTCTCAAGTTGGTCTCCTCTTCGGTAGATCCAAGCCCTCTCGTTCATGACCCGTCTCAGTTCATCTCTTAACTCTGAGATTTTCTCATCGCCTTCTCTGCGGAACAATTCAGCCAATCTGTTCTCCTCTGCCAAAAGCTTCTCATTCGGAATCTCATGCAACGTGGTTGATGAAGCGTGTTTGGCGGCTTCCTCGCCTGCGACTGCTCCGAAAACCAGACAGTCGGCTGTGGAGTTCGTGCCAAGCCTGTTGGCTCCGTGGATGCTGACGCATGAGCATTCGCCTGCCGCGTACAAGCCGGCGATAGGCGTTTCGGTCTTGATGTTGACTTTGATGCCGCCCATTGAGTAGTGTGCTGCTGGCCGGATCGGTATGGCTTCTTTTACTGGGTCTACGCCTCCAAGCTTTATTGCAACATCACGGATGAGCGGCAATCGCTCGTTGATTTTCTGTTCGCCCAAGTGCCTGATGTCCAATGCGATGTAAGGACCATGAGGTCCTTGTAAGCCTCTTCCTTCGTTCATTTCTGTCTGTTCAGCTCTTGAAACCACGTCTCTTGGCGCTAGCTCCATTTTCTCAGGGGCGTACTTCTTCATGAAGCGTTCCCCGTTAGCATTAAGCAGGTATCCGCCTTCGCCTCTGGCTCCTTCCGTTATCAGAACGCCTGACGGGACTAGGCCTGTTGGGTGGAATTGAACGAATTCCATGTCTTCAAGAGGCGCCCCTGCTCGGTAAGCCATTGCCATTCCGTCACCCGTGGTTGAATGCGAGAATGTGGTAAATTCATAAATGCGTTCATGCCCTCCCGTGGCGAGGACAATGGATTTGGCTCTTAGCGCCTGCATTTTGCCTGTCTTCATTTCGGTGGCTGTCACTCCTGTTGCAGTCTTGTTTTCGGTTATGATTGATGTGACAAACCATTCATCATAGAACTTCACGTTACCATACGTTAGGGCCTTGCCGTAGATAGCGTGCATTTCGTGGAAGCCAGTCATGTCCGCCGCGAAGCAAGCTCTTGGAAAACTGTGTCCTCCAAAGGCGCGTTGGTCGATTTTGCCGTCTGCTGTGCGGCTCCATGGGCATCCCCAGTGCTCGGTTAGCACTATTTCTTTCGGTGAGTGTCCTACGAAGAACTCTACGACGTCTTGATCCGCGAGAAAGTCGGCGCCTTTGACCGTGTCATAGGCGTGCAGTTCAAGAGAGTCTTTTTCTCGCATTGCAGCCCCTGTTCCGCCTTGGGCGCAGACAGAGTGTGAACGCAATGGGTGATGCTTGGAGAGAACAGCTATGTCCAGTTTGTCGCTTACTTCGGCGGCTGCTACAGCGGCTCTGAGTCCGGCAAGGCCGGCTCCAATTATGAGTAGATCGTGAGTGTTCTTTTCCATCAGATTTCACCTTTTTTGTTGAAGGTTAAGTAAGGATGTGACCTACGTTTTATAGTTTTTCCGAGGGATGGGGGTTTTGAATTGTTTGTGTTGTGAAAAGCAACTTGAGTGTTTTGGCTCTTGTAACTCGTTTTGCCATTGTGTCTTCAGCGTTACTGACATCAAATTTCCAGTGTGACAGTACACTTTTTCTTGCGTGCAGCTTTCGCTAGAGCGTGTTTACAAGATTTTTATAGTTAAACGTTCTTGTTGTAGATCGTTTAGAAAAGATTCTACGACAAGTTAAGCACCGTTGTTGACCGTGCGCGACATCCTGCAGGCACTATCAGTTTTAGGCGAAGTCGAAGCCCTTTCAACGTAGAAACCGTGCCATGCGCTTTTGCACAAGGCATAAATACCGATGAGGCGTAATTTCTGCCTATCAAAGGTGGGATATGTTGTCCAAGAAGATTCCCAGCGGCGTTGATGGTTTAGATGAACTGATCGGCGGCGGCTTTCCGGAAGGAAGAGTCATCTTGATTGTCGGAGGACCAGGCTCTGGCAAGACCATATTGTGCAGCCAATTCCTGTACAAAGGAATCCACGAAAGCAAAGAGAATGGTGTTTACGTTAGCCTGGATGAAGGCAAGAAACACTTTTGTACTGAAATGAAGAGCTTTGGATGGGATTTTGAGGCAGCAGAAAGCGAAAGGAAATTCGCCTTCGTAGATGCTACGAGGGTTTCACGAGTTGCTATGCTTAAGGAGGCGCTGTACAAGGAAGAGTCCGGTAGCCTGCGAGGCAAACATCTCCCTATAGACAAACTCGTTGAAGAGATACAGTCCGGCATTGCGAGAGTCAATGCAAAAAGAGTCGTAGTCGACACCTTGGCTTCGCTAATCTACAGGTTTCCAGATCCGGTGGAAAGAAGAACAACGATCGTGGATCTGATCGAATCGCTCGCGGACTTGAAAGCTACCAGTCTTGTCACCACTGAACTTGGACACATTGGTTTTGAACGAAGTGTCTTGGAAGAAGAGTTTCTGGTTCACGGTGTCATCATGTTACAGACGCTCTTTTCGGGAGGAACCACGACGAGGGCTATGCAGGTTGAAAAAATGAGAGAAGCAAAGGTTAACCCAAGCCTTGTCCCATATTCCATAGACCGCAATGGAGTCGAAGTGTTTCCGAAGATGCCGCTGTTCGGCGAGAAATAGGCCAACAATATCCTTGGAATGGTTTCAAAAACTCTTCGCAGCTCTATTTTTCCAGTCTATCTTTCACAAGGGGCAATTCGCAATCCAAATACTTTTGGTTGAGCATCTTTCTGATCTTCAGATATTTCTGTAGAACTCCCTCGGTCTCTCTTTCAGATATCCCTATCTCTCCTTCGAAAAGGTCCAACAGCGCCTGAACTTCTTGTGGTGCATGCATCTGGGGATTGATTATGGCCAGAGTCGTGAAACCTTTTGATCTTAGGTCTGGGATCAAATCGGCCAACCATCTCCTTGCTTGAACGGCGTGGTGCTGCAGCAAGACATCTGAGACTATTTCGATGCAAGCTCTCCTAGGCGTTTTTGCCGAAGCTTCTAACATGCGGAAGGCCTTGGTCAAAGCAATGGTGATCTCATTTAGGTTTTCCACGCCATTCAGCTTGAAAACGTTGGGCAAATCGCCTATCAAGGTGTCAGCTCGAGGGTTGCAAATGAAAAGGTAGAACTTGGATTGAGATTGCCCTGCAAGGGCTTTGATACTGCTGGGATCGGAGGCCACGCAGAATGTGATTTCGTCCTTTTCTATCCCTGCTTCAAGAAATCTCTTAATCAGCAAGTCCCTTTCGTCGCATGAAGGTGAGGTCAATGCAACTGCGTAGTTCTCGGGTATTCCACCACGCAACAACTTGTCTAGATCTGGATAGCCAGTGGCGATGCGACCTGGAACACTCGCTGAGATTTCCGTGGATTGGAACTTTGAGGCTACTTCATGCGCGCGCGTTTTTCTGGAATGAAGTGTGATTCCCCAGCAGCTGAAGGCGTGGGAATAGGGCTCCTGCATTAGATGAGTGAATGATAGTTCGCTGTATGCTAAGAACCCGATTACCTGTGTTGACGAAAGCCCCTCTTTAAGTATCTCAGCTTCAGTTCCCGATTTGCATCCCGCCATCAGCTCAATGATTCTTCTGTTGATGCAGGTGACGAGGATAGTGGCATCGTTTGTGTTGAA
>Ga0315279_10006077_pt1 | contig 15369 bp, 7 predicted proteins | sample YL17G06_20_MG_FD_203694 | JGI IMG/M metagenome (GOLD analysis project Ga0315279, IMG submission 203694) | Sediment microbial communities from Yellowstone Lake, YNP, Wyoming, USA - YL17G06_20 | ecosystem: Environmental > Aquatic > Freshwater > Lake > Sediment | place: USA: Wyoming | collected... | reverse complement strand
ACGCAGGCGCTGGACGAGATGCGGCGGTGCGCCGGCACGCAGCTCGACAGCGAAGTGGTCTATGCCTTCCACATGATGCTGCGGCGGCGGGAGAACGATCGGAATCGCGAGCGGTCGGCCCCTCCCGATGCGCAGGGTTTTGGCCGCTCGTCCCCCAAGCGGCCGCTGGATTCATCCGACACCGAGTCGGGCTGACGCGTAGGCGTCGAGGTCAAGGCCGGCAACCTCGCCGCGGCGATAGCGGAAATACCCGGCCGCGGCGACCATCGCGGCGTTGTCGGTGCACAACTCGGGAGGGGGAAAGCGAACCTCGATGCCGGCCTCGCGGGCGCGCTCGGCCATGACGTGGCGCAGGCGCGTATTGTTGGCCACGCCGCCGCCGACCATCAGGCGGTCGAATGCCAGGGTCTGCGCGGCAGCCACGGCCTTGCCCACCAGGGGATCGACCACCGCCTCCTGGTAGCAGGCGGCGAGATCCTCGGTGGAGAGGCGTTCGGCTTGCGGCGTCTCGCGCAGGTAGCGCGCGAGCGCCGTCTTGACCCCGCTGAAGCTGAAGTCCCAACTCCCGGGCACGAGCGCCCGTGGGAACTCGAGCGCCCGCGGATCGCCCCCGCGCGCTGCGGAATCAATTGCGGGGCCGCCCGGATAGCCCAGGCCGAGCAGCCGCGCGCCCTTGTCGAAGGCTTCGCCCGCGGCGTCGTCGCGGGTGCGCCCCAGCAGCTCGTAGTCGCCGTGCGCACGCACCGCGATCAGGTCGCTGTGCCCCCCCGAAACCACCAGCGCCAGGAACGGAAACTCGGGCGGGCTAACACCACGTGGCGCAGCCGCCCCTGCTTTGGGGGGTTCGTAGCCCTGCTCCGCAGGGTGAGGTAGCCCCGACTGTGATCCCGCTGCCAGGAAGTGCGCGTAGATATGCGCCTCGATGTGGTGCACGGCCACCAGCGGCAAGCTGTGGGCGAACGCGATGGCCTTGGCAAAGCCCACGCCCACCACCAGCGACCCCACCAGCCCCGGGGCATAGGTCACGGCGACCGCGTCGAGTTGGGGCCAGGCGACCCCGGCCTGCTCGAGCGCGTCCTGGGCGACGGCGCTGATGACCTCGACCTGCTTGCGCGAGGCGATCTCGGGCACGACGCCGCCGAAACGGCGGTGGAAGCGCTCGGACGAGGCGACGACGTTGGAGCGGATGCACGTGCCATTTTCGACGACGGCGACGCCCGTCTCGTCGCAACTGGTCTCGATGCCCATGACGATGGTTGCGCGTTCACACATCGCGGTACTCGTCAGCGAAGCTTCGGTTCGCCTTGCGCGCGGCCTGCGGCTCACCAACAGCGATCTGCCCGGGCGGAAAGCACGCGGTCATTCGGGCAGCTTGAGCTCGAATCGCGGGCCGCGGCCGTCGTCGAAACTGGCGGCCTTCGCCCGGGCATACTCCTGCGGGCTGAGCTCCAGTCGCGCGGGCCGCTCGATGGCCAGCTCCCGCCCGGCGAACAGCGGCGCGAGGTCGGGCAGGTCGAACTGCTGCAGCACGCCGGGGATGACGTGGCGGTCGTTGATGTTGGTGTAGTCGTATAGGCGCGTCTCGACCACCGCGCGCCAGGAGGGGATCATGTCGCGGCACACGAGCTTGCGGATGCGAGGCTCAAGCGCGGCGGCTAGGTAGGCGTGCAGGGCGCCCAGGCCGCACCCGATCATGCACAGCTCGCCCCCGGCGCATGCATGGTGGAGAGCAAAGCGGCAGCCTCGCAGCACGTCGAAGACCCGCTGGGCGACGGGTGACGTGCCCAGCGCGAAGGCGCTCGACGCGGCCCAGAATTCGTCGTCTCGCTGCCCATGGCCGGCCACCGCCGTCTTCGGGAACGGCCGCAGCGCGCCGACGCCCCGGACGTCCATTAGCACCAGGTGGTGACCCGCCTCGAGCAACGGCAGGAGGTCGTCGCGGTAGCGCCCGCAGTCATCGGAGCCCTGCGGCAGGATCGCGATCCAGGTCTGGGGGTTGTCGGTCGGATCACAGCCGAGGCTTGCCCGCGGGCCGTTAGGCGGGGCGGCTGTGCCACATTCTGGCGCAGGGCGCGGCCGATAGTGCACCGCGGCGATGCAGATGCCCGGCTCGGACCAGAACCACCAGGCGGCGCCAGGATGCCCTTCCCACTGCCCCTCGACGAAGGGGCGAGGCCAGATCGGCGCTTCGATGGCGGCGGTGTCAATCCCCAGGGTCTGACGCACGCGCTCAGCCAAGGCCTGCGGGGCAGCCGGGGGACGGGCGCGGTGGCGCTCGAGGAATTCCATGTTCAGCTCGAACACCGTCCTGTTGGGCGCATCGTCGGGGCGGAAGAGCAGGGCTTCTTCGGCGATGGGTTCGTCGGCGAGCTCGCCCAGCCAGCGCTCCTCGCCCTGAAGCCAGCGGGTGAAAAACCGCACCGCCGCCTCCCGCAGCTCGGGGGAATAGCGATGCTCGTGGCGCCCGATGGCCACGTCGAGGCGCTCCTCGGCGCCGAGAGCGCGGTACGCGGGGCGGGCCTGCTCGACCGTTGCCAGCGTCGCCTCGATGGGGAAAAAGTCTTGCGCGGCGGCCAGCACGCGACAGGGCCGCGGGGCGAAATTGATGAGAAAGTCCGCGTGGTTGAACCCTTGTCCCTGGAGCCCGACGTAGATTTGCTCGTGGTCGTGGGTCTGGCCGGAGTCCATGTAGGCGAGCAGGTCGTGGACATAGCCGCCGGGGGCGGCCGCGGCCAGGCGCTGGTCGGCCAGCATCAACTGCGCGGTTTGGGTGCCGCCGCCGCTGAAGCCGGTGACGCCGACGCGGTCGGCGCACACGTCGGGCTGCTCGCACAGCACGTCGAGAGCGCGACGGCTGTGAGCCACGAAGTAGCGCTGCAGGCAGCCCCCGGTGAGCAGGCACTGCACGCCCAGGTGCATGTGCTCGGAGACGCTGCCCTCGGGGATCTCGGCGTACTCCAGCATCTCCCCCTGGCCGGGCGGATCGAACGCTAGCACCACCAACCCGTGGCGCGCCAGGTCCATGCACACCGCCTGGTATTCCGCCGGCCGCCAGGCGCGAGTGAAATGCCCCGAACAGAAAAGCACGCCCGCCGCCGGCGCCTGCAGTTCGTCGTGGCGCCAGACAACCGCCGGCGTCCAGCGACCGGGAAAGGTTTCAATGAGCAGCCTGTCAAGGCTGTAATGCCCGTGTCGGAGTTCGCCCAGGGAGCGAGCTTCACCGCCGCCGGGCAGATCCGGCGTCAGCCGGGCGAACCCTTGCCGCACCCACTCCTGGTAGGACGCCACCGCCTCGGGCGCAGTCAGGGTGGCCCGGCGCGCCCGACCGGCGCGGTCGGCCTCGCTCGCCGTGCGCAGCAGGCTGTCGGTCAACTGGCGGGCGACGTCCTGCACCCAGCCGAGATAGCCTGGACAAGTTATCACACGTTCCTCCGTCGAGCGCAAGCGCGGGCGAAGCAGGGCCGCCACAGCGCAACCGGGAGGATTCCGGACAGTCGGGCCTTGCACCTGCCGTGCCGGAGATGGCGGCGCGGGCGGCGCCGCCCGGGAGCGGTGATGGTCGGCGAAGGCGCGCGGTTACGGGGCGCGGAGGCGGCCCCTCCGGCGCGGTGTGGCGGTCGGCGACGCGTTCCGTACAAAAACGGGGCTTGTGGGGTTGACAATCGGGGAATAGCGCGATATACTTAAGGTTCCGGTTGAGAGTCTATTGACCTCAGCCGCCTGCGGACGCTGGGTGGGCGTCACAGTGCGGGTTCAAGGTGGGTGGCGGCCCCATTCAACAAGCTCAAGGCAAGCCCATTCGACAGATGGCTAGGCGGGTGTTGTCGCCGCCACGTCCCTCTGGGATGGCGCTGTCATCCCACATCCGTGTCGGGATGCCGGAGGCACGGGATGGCAGAGCCGGCGGTCGCGGAGTGACCTAGCCGCTCAGTAACCCCACGCGTGTGAGAGGTGCCACAAGATGTTTTTGCAGCCGGTGCAGGCGCGCCAGCGCTACGTTGAGATCGTCGAACCCCCCAACCTGATCGAAGTGCAGCTCAACTCCTACGAGTGGCTGCTGAAGGAGGGTCTGCGCGAGCTGCTCGACAACTTCTCGCCCATCACCGATTTCACGCAGAACTTATCGCTGTCCTTCCACGACTACTACCTGGGCGAGCCGAAGTACGGCATACCCGAGTGCCGGAACCGGGACGCGACCTACGAGGCGCCGCTGAAGGTCGTGGTGCGGCTGCTCAACCGCAGCACGGGGGAGATGAAGGAATCGGAGGTCTTTCTCGGCGAGCTGCCGCTGATGACCGAGAACGGCACCTTTATCATCAATGGGGCGGAGCGCGCGGTGGTGAGCCAGCTCGCCCGTTCCCCCGGCGCGTACTTCAAAGACTCGATCGACTTCTCCGGGCGCATCCTGTACGCGGCCCAGGTCATCCCTTCCGAGGGGTCGTGGCTCGACTTCGATACCGACGCCAACGAGGTGGTGTCGGTGCGGCTGGGGCAGGCGCACAAGTTCCCGGCGACCGGCCTGCTGCGGGCGCTCAACGGCGTCAACATGACTCCCCGGAGCGCCGAGCTGGCGGTCTCGACCGACGTCGACCTGATGCACGTGTTCGGCGAGCCGGAGATCCTGCACGAGCCGACCGCCGAGGAGCTCACCGGGCGCAGGCCGTGGGAGGACCTGATCGATACGCGCACCGGCGAGGTGTTGGCCGAGACGGGCGTCCGCATGGACAAGGACACGGCGCGCGCCGCCGCCGGCCTGCGGCGCAAGACGTACAAGGTCGCCCGCCTGAACACGCTCATCGACAACACCATGGAGCGCGACCCGACCCACGATGAGGACTCGGCGCTGCTGGACATCTACCGCCGCGAGCGGCCCGGCGACCCGGCGACGGCGGAGATCGCCCGCGCGCGGCTGCAGGCGCTGTTTGCCGACCCGCGGCGCTACGACCTGGCGCGGGTGGGGCGCTACAAGCTCAACAAGAAGCTCGGGGTCAACCTGCCTGAGGAGATCCACACCCTGACCAAGGAAGACCTGGTGGCGATCCTGCGCTACATGGTGCGCCTGAGCGAAGGGGACGAGGAAGCGTCGGTGGACGAGATTGACCACCTGGTCAACAAGCGCGTGCGCTGCGTCGGCGAGCTGCTGCGCGACCAGTTCCGGCTGGGGTTCCTGCGCATGGAGCGCATCGCGCGCGAGCGCATGACCAGCCTCGATCCCGAGCAGGTCACGCCGCAGGCGGTCATCAGCACCAAGCCCATCTCCGCCGCCATCAAGAGCTTCTTCGGCTCGAGCGCCCTATCGCAGTTCATGGACCAGACCAATCCGCTGGCGGAGCTGACCCACAAGCGGCGCCTGAGCGCGCTCGGGCCCGGCGGCTTGAGCCGCCAGAGCGCCAAGCTCGAAGTGCGCGACGTCCACTACTCGCACTACGGGCGCATCTGCCCCATCGAGACCCCGGAAGGGCCCAACATCGGCCTCATCGGCGCGCTCGCCATTTACGCGCGGCTCAACCCCTACGGGTTCATCGAGACCCCCTACCGGCGGGTCGAGGAAGGGGTGGTGACCGACGACATCGTGTATCTGACGGCCGACGAGGAGGACCCGTACCGCATCGCGCCGGCGACGGTGCCGATGAAGAACGGGCGCATCGTCGGCGAGGGCATCAGCGTGCGCTACCGCACCTCCTTCCCGCAGGTGTCGCCGAAGGAGATCGACCTGGTGGACCTGTCGCCGAAGCAGATCGTGAGCGTGGCGGCGTGCCTGATTCCGTTTCTGGAGAACGACGACGCCAACCGCGCGCTGATGGGTGCGAACATGCAGCGCCAGGCGGTGCCGCTGTTGCGCTCGGAGGCGCCGCTGGTGATGACCGGGGTCGAGGAGCGCGCGGCGCGCGACTCGGGCGCGGTGGCGCTGGCCAAGCACGCGGGCAAGGTGATCGCGGTCACGGCGCGCGAGATACAGGTGCGGCATCCGCAGGGCGAGGTTGACCACTACCCGCTGTTCAACTTCATGCGCTCCAACGCGGCCACCTGCATCCACCAGAAGCCGGTGGTGAGCCTCGGCGAGTTCGTGCGCGAGGGGCAGGTGCTGGCGGACGGGCCGTGCACCGACCGCGGCTACCTGGCGCTGGGGCGCAACATCGTGTGCGCGTTCATGCCGTGGGAGGGCTACAACTACGAGGACGCGATCGTAGTCAGCGACCGGCTGGTGCGCGACGACGTGTTCACCTCCATCCACATCGAGAAGTACGAGGTGGAGGCGCGCGAGACCAAGGTGGGGCCGGAGGAGATCACGCGCGACATCCCCAACGTCGGCGAGGAGGTGCTGCGCGACCTGGACGAGGACGGCGTGATCCGCATCGGCGCGCAGGTGCGCGCGGAGGACATCCTGGTGGGCAAGGTCGCGCCCAAGGGCCAGGAGGAGCTCACCAGCGAGGAGAAGCTGGTGCGCGCCATCTTCGGCGAGAAGGCCGCCGAGATGCGCGACACCTCGCTGCGGGTGCCCCACGGCGAGTCGGGCAAGGTGGTCGATGTCAAGCGCTTCAGCCGCCTCAAGTTCCGCTGCGCCAAGTGCGGCGCGGAGCAGCAGTTCTCCAAGGAGCAGCACCGCCACTACTGCGAGCGCTGCGGCGGCGAGCTGCAGCGCGAGCCCGGCGACGAGCTGCTGCCCGGCGTCAACCAGATGGTGCGTGTTTATGTCGCCCAGAAGCGCAAGCTCATGGAGGGCGACAAGATGGCGGGGCGCCACGGCAACAAGGGCGTGATCGCCAAGATCCTGCCCGCGGCTGACATGCCGTTCCTGCCCGACGGCATGCCGGTGGACATCATCCTCAACCCGCTGGGGGTGCCGTCGCGCATGAACATCGGCCAGATCATGGAGACCCACCTGGGCTACGCCGCCCAGGAGCTCGGCCTGTACTACGAGAACCCCGTGTTCCAGGGCGCGCCCGAGGCCGAGATCATCGGCTACCTGCAGGAAGTGGCCGACAATCTGCGCGCGCGCGCCGTGCGCGAGTATGTGACCGTTGACCTGGCCGTGAGCGACGGGTGGCACGACGAGCGCGCGAACGCCGACGCCCTGCTCGACAAGCTGCGCGACCGCATCGCCGACCAACGGGAGGAGATGGAGCGCCTGGCTGAGCGCCTGGCGATCGCCAGCGGCGAATGGGAGGCCTGCCGCACCGCCCGGGACAAGGCGGGGCTGCTCGCCGGGACCATCGGCCGCCGCGTCAGCGAGAACATCGGGTTCGACCCCGCCACCGGCAAGTACCGGCTGCACGACGGGCGCACGGGCGAGCCCTTCAACCAGCCCATCACCGTGGGGCAGATGTACATGATGAAGCTGGTGCACCTGGTGGAGGACAAGATCCACGCGCGCTCGACCGGGCCGTATTCCCTGGTCACGCAGCAGCCGCTGGGCGGCAAGGCGCAGTTTGGGGGCCAGCGCTTCGGCGAGATGGAGGTGTGGGCGCTGGAGGCGTACGGCGCCGCGCACACGCTGCAGGAGATCCTGACCATCAAGTCGGACGACGTCATGGGGCGGGTCAAGACCTACGAATCCATCGTCAAGGGCGAAAGCATCATGGAGCCGGGCGTCCCCGAGTCCTTCAAGATCCTGATCAAGGAGCTGCAGAGCCTGGGGCTGCAGGTATCGGTGGAGAGCGAGGACGCCCGCGCCATCGAGCTCGAAGAGGCCGAGGAAGAGATTGGGTAGCAGGGAGCAGGAAGCAGAGAGCAGGAGTGGCGGCCCACGGTGTTACCTGCTCCCCGCTGCCTACACGAGAGAGGTAAGGCAGTGGTAGACACGACGAATTTCGACCAAATGCGGTTGGGGCTGGCGTCGCCGGACGAGATCCGCAAGTGGTCGCGCGGCGAAGTCAAGAAGCCCGAGACCATCAACTACCGCACCTTCAAGCCCGAGCCCGACGGGCTGTTTTGCGAGCGCATCTTCGGCCCCACCCGCGACTGGGAATGCCACTGCGGCAAGTACCGCAAGATCAAGTTCCGCGGCATCACCTGCGACCGCTGCGGGGTCGAGGTCACCCGCTCGAAGGTGCGCCGCGAGCGCATGGGGCACATTGACCTCGCCGCGCCGGTGTCGCACATCTGGTACCTCAAGGGCGTGCCGAGCCCCATGAGCCTGCTGCTGGACATCTCGCCGCGGCCGCTGGAGAAGGTGCTCTACTTCGCGTCCTACATCGTGACGCGTGTGGATCACCCCAAGGTCGCCGACAACCTCGACCTCATCAAGGACACGGTGGAGCAGGAGAAGCAGGCGGCGGACGAGACGCTGGAAAAGACTATCGAGTCCCTGCTCAAGCAGCGCGACGAGCAGATTGCGGAGGCCAAGCGGCTGAGCGCGGCCGACCGCGCGCAGCTCGACCACGCGGTGCAAGAGCGCATCAAGGAAGAGCAGAAGATCACCGAGGAGAGCAAGGAGGAGCTCGACGCGGCGCTGCGCCTGCTTCTGGGGCAGAACCTGGACGCCAAGCCCGGGCTCACCCGCAAGCAGCTCATCACGGAGAGCGAGTCCCGCAGCCTGCGCGCGCTGGTGGAGGTGCTGGTGGCGCACCACGGCGAGGACTTCCAGGCCATGTTCTCCGCCGGTCTGGGGGCGGAGGCGGTCAAGGCGCTGCTCAAGGAGATCGACCTGGAGCAGCTGACGCGGGAGCTGCGCAACGAGATCCGCGAGACCACCGGGCCCAAGCGGGCGCGGGCCATCAAGCGGCTGGAGGTGGTGGAGGCGTTCCGCAAGTCGCGCAACCGGCCGGAGTGGATGATCATGGACGTGGTGCCGGTGATTCCGCCGGAGCTGCGGCCGATGGTGCAGCTTGACGGCGGCCGCTTCGCGACCTCCGACCTGAACGATCTGTACCGGCGCATCATCAACCGCAACAACCGCCTCAAGAAGATCAAGGAGCTGGCGGCGCCGGAGTCGATCATCAACCACGAGAAGCGCCTGCTGCAGGAGGCGGTGGACGCGCTGATCGACAACGGCCGGCGGGCGCGGCCGGTGACCGGCTCCAACAACCGGCCGCTGAAGTCGCTGTCGGACATGCTCAAGGGCAAGGAGGGGCGGTTCCGCAAGAACCTGCTGGGCAAGCGCGTGGACTACTCCGGGCGCTCGGTGATCGTGGTGGGGCCGCACCTCAAGCTGCACCAGTGCGGCCTGCCCAAGGAGATGGCGCTGGAGCTGTTCAAGCCGTTCGTGATGAAGCGACTGGTGGACCGCGGCTACACCACCAACATCAAGACCGCCAAGAAGATGGTGGACCGCGTGCGCCCCGAGGTGTGGGACGCGCTGGAGGAGGTCGTCGCCGACCATCCCATCATGCTCAACCGCGCGCCGACGCTGCACCGCCTCGGCATCCAGGCGTTCGAGCCGGTGCTGGTGGACGGCAAGGCGATCCAGATCCACCCGCTGGTATGCCACCCGTTCAACGCGGACTTCGACGGCGACCAGATGGCGGTGCACGTGCCGCTGTCCACCACCGCGCAGAGCGAGGCGCGCATCCTGATGCTGTCCACCGAGAACCTGTTCTCGCCCGCGCACGGCAAGCCGATGGTGGTGCCCGCGCGCGACATGGTGCTCGGGTGCTACTACCTGACGCAGAAGCGGGTGGGCGCCAAGGGCTCGGGCAAGGTGTTCGCCAACGCCGACGACGCCACCCTCGCCTACGAGCACGGGATCGTGGACCTGCACGCCGACATCCGGGTGCGCACCGACGGCGCCCTCATGGACACCACCCCCGGGCGCCTGATCTTCAACGAGATCCTGCCGCCCAAGGTGCGCTACGTCGACCGCGTGGTGGACCACTGGGAGCTGAGCAAGATCGTGGAGGGCTGCCACCAGCACTACGGCACCACGCGCACCGTGCAACTGCTCGACGACCTCAAGGAGCTCGGCTTCCGCTTCTCCACCACCGCCGGCATCACCATCTCCATGACCGACATGGACGTCCCCGAGGCGCGGCGCGAGCAGATCATCGACCGCACCGAGGCCCAGGTGCGCAAGACCAACGACAACTACGCCAACGGCCTCATCACCGCCGGCGAGCGCGAGGACGAAGTGTGCCGCCTGTGGCAGGTCGCGGCGAGCCAGATGGCGGACGCCATTCTCGAGAACATCGACCCCTTCAACCCCATCTTCATGATGGCCAACTCCGGGGCGCGCGGCAGCCTGCCGCAGCTCGCGCAGTTGGCCGGTATGCGGGGGCTGATGACCGACCCCTTCGGGCGGTTCATCGAGGACCTGCCCATCAAGTCCAACTTCCACGAGGGGCTGTCGGTGCTCGAGTACTTCGTCTCCACCCACGGCGCGCGCAAGGGCCTGGCCGACACCGCCCTGCGCACCGCCGACGCCGGCTACCTCACGCGGCGGCTGGTGGACGTCGCTCAGGACGTCATCATTCGCGGCGACGACTGCGGCACCACCGCCGGCGTCACCGTCGGCGCCATCCGTGACGGCACCGAGGAGATCGAGTCTCTCGACCAGCGCATTGACAGCCGCGTCGCGGCAACCGACATCGTACATCCCGTTAGCGGCAAGCTCATCCTGCGCGCGGCCCAGGAAATCGGCCAGCGCACGGTCCCGCCCTGCCCCAAGTGCAGCGGCGAGCTGACGACCCTCTATTCGTGCGAGACCTGCGGCATCGAGCTGACTGAGGCGGACCTCGAGGCCGCTCCGGTCGAAGCCGAAGGCGCCCCCGAGCGCGGCCTCGGCGACCTCGCTGCCATCCTGGCGGGCGGGCCGAGCATAACCGAGGAGGAGTCGGAGCAAGGTGAGCCCGAGGCGGCAGGGGCGCAGGAAGGGGAGCCCGCGGAGCAGGCGCCGCTGGCGAGCAGCGATGCGGCACCCACCGGGATGGGCCAGCCCGGCCCCGGCGCCGACGGCAGCAAGTGGCTGGAGCAGGGCATGTGCCCCGAGTGCCACCGCGAGCTACAGAAGGTTCATGTGTGCATGGAGTGCGGGGAGCGCTTCACCGCGCAGGTGATTGAGCCCCCGCTGGATACGATACTGCGCGTGGTGGCGGAATGCGAAGGGTTCCTCGAGGCGGCGCGCAAGCTCCGGGAGGGCGAGCGGGCGGCGCAGGCCGTGGTCAATCCGCTCACCGGCGACACCATCGTCGAGGAAGGCAAGAGCATAACCAAGAAGGCGCTGGCCCTGGCCCACCAGGCGGCGCACGACCTGCGCGAGCGCGGCGGCCTGGCGCGCGGCGAAGTCACCATCCGCTCGCCACTGACCTGCGAGCTGCGCCAGGGGATATGCTCGTTGTGCTACGGGCGCGACCTGGCGTCAAGCCGCCCGGTGGAGGTCGGCGAGGCGGTCGGCATCGTGGCCGCCCAGTCCATCGGCGAGCCGGGCACCCAGCTCACCATGCGCACCTTCCACACCGGCGGGGTGGCGGCGCAGTATCTAACCGGCGTCGCCGAGGTGAAGAAGAAGCGCCAGGAGACGCTGCGCGAGCTGCACGAGGACATCCGCCGCGGGCTGGTGCACTTCGAGGAGCAGACCGAGGGGTACGAGCGCGAGCGGGTCAAGAAGATCCAACAGATGCTCAAGGTGCTGGAGGAGCAGGTCAAGGGCCTGCTGCGGGTGGTGGAGCTGTTCGAGGCGCGCCGCCCGAAGGGCCAGGCGATCGTGTCCGAGGTGGACGGCGAAGTGGCCGCGATCGACACCACCGGCGTCAAGACCGTCATCATCCACTCCGAACAGCCGCTGGACGAGCGGGTCGTGGGCGAGGTGCTGGCGGAGAAGGTGAGCGTTGACGGCCGCACCGCCGCCGACGCCGGCAAGGAGCTGACGCCGCAAGTGGTCGCCAAGCTGCAGCAGAAGGGCGTGACCACGGTCCGGATCCGCAAGTCCTACCTGGTGCCGTACCGCGGCTACCTGAAGGTCTCGCAGGGCGACTACCTGCAGCAGGGCGACTCGCTGACAGAGGGGCCGCTCGACCCGCAGAAGGTGCTGCTGATGAAGGGCGTGCACGGGGTGCAGGAATACCTGGTGCGCGAGATCCAGAACGTTTATCGCACGCAGGGCGTGGACATCAACGACAAGCACGTCGAGGTGATCGTGCGCCAGATGCTGCGCAAGCGGCGGGTGGTGGAGCCGGGCGACACTGAGCTGCTGCTCGGGCAGATGGTGGACCGCTTCGACTTCGATGACATCAACCGGCGCATCGAGCAGCACGGGGGCACCCCGGCCACCGCCGAGCCGATGCTGCTCGGCATCACCGAGGCGTCGCTCAGCACCGAAAGCTTCCTGTCGGCCGCGTCGTTCCAGAAGACCACCCGCGTGCTCACCGACGCCGCCATCAAGGGCAAGGTGGACCATCTGGTCGGCCTCAAGGAGAACGTGATCATCGGCCGCCTCATCCCCGCCGGCACCGGCATGGAGCGCTACCGCAGCGTGCAAGTGGCGGGGCCGCGGGAGGAGGCGCCGCTGATCGCCTTGCCGCAGGAACCACGCGAGGAGGACCTGCTGCTGCGGGCGATCGAGGAGGCCTCGGGCACCCTCACCTCCGAGGACGAGGACCTGCTCGGGCTTTCGCTGCCGAGCGAGGACAGCGACGAGGAGGCGGCAGAGGAAGAGCTCGGGGAAGGGGACCTCCACGCCGACCACGGCGAAGCGGAGGACGAAGAGAGGATCGGCGGCGACGAGGTCGCCATCTGATCCCGGCCGGCGCAATCCGGTGTCGGTTTGGGCGGTGGCCGCGCCGGGCGCAACGCGCCCGCCCGGCTGCAGCGGCCGTAGCGAAAGGGGAGGCTACACCAGGTGAAGCTGCGATTGGGGCTGCCCGCAGGCAGCATGCAGGAGGCGACGTTCCAGCTCTTCAAGCGCGCGGGCTACAGCATCACGGCGGCGACGCGCTCGTACGTGCCGTCGGTTGACGACCCGGAGCTCGACTGCCTGTTGCTGCGCGCGCAAGAGATCCCGCGCTATGTCGGCGACGGCGTGCTGGACGCCGGGCTCACCGGGTTGGACTGGATGCTGGAGAACGGCCTTGAAGTGGTGGAGGCGGCGGACCTGGTGTACTCCAAGCAAAGCGCCGCCGGGGCGCGTTGGGTGCTGGCTGTCGCCCGCGACGGGGGGATCAACAGCGTCGCCGACCTGCGGGGCAAGCGGGTGGCGACCGAGCTGGTGCGGGTGACCGAGCAGTACCTCGAGCGCCATGGCGTGAAGGCGCGGGTGGAGTTCTCGTGGGGGGCGACGGAGGTCAAGGTGCCGGAGCTGGCGGACGCGATCGTCGAGCTGACCGAGACCGGCACGTCGCTGCGCGCGCACAATCTGCGTATCCTGGACACGGTGCTGGAAACCAACGTCAAGCTTATCGCCCACCCCGCCGCCTGGCAGGACCCCTGGAAGCGCCAGAAGATCGAGAACCTGGCGGTGCTGCTGCTGGGGGCGCTGCAGGCAGAGGCCAAGGTCGGCCTCAAGATGAACGTGAGCAGCGAGAACCTGGAGGCGGTGCTCAAGCTGCTGCCGGCGATGAAGGAGCCGACCGTATCTTCGCTGATCCATGGCGGCTGGCACGCCGTGGAGACCGTGGCCGACGAGAAGCAGGTGCGCGACCTCATCCCCAGGCTGAAACGCGCGGGGGCGCAGGATATAATCGAGTACCCTCTGAACAAGGTGATACCGTAGGACCTCGGGGAGCCGGTGCGCCGGCTGCGGCGGGCGCGACCGGCGCGGCCGGCGGCCGCAGCCGGCGCACCGGCCGCAGATCATTCGTGGCTTTGCTCCGACGCGGGGCAGTTTCGGCGGAGAGCCGCGGCGGGTAATAGGATGTAGAGGGTTTGGGGGCTGCGGCCGACCGACCACGCGGCGCGTAGCACCCGCAAGGCCGCAGCCGGCGCACCGGCCGCTTCCGAGCAGGCCTGTCCCGGAGCTGGTCGCGGCCGGGAATACCCACACCGCAAGACCGGTCGGGAGGTGGCGGCTGCCATGCGATGCCCGAACTGCCAGGCGGAGAATCCGGATGCCGCCGTCGTCTGCAAGAAGTGCGGCGCCAGCCTCGAACTCCCTACCCCTCCGACCGACGACGAGCGCTCGCGCCAGTTCCTCGAAGAAGCCTTCCGCCTCAGCGACGAAGGCAAGCTCGGTCAAGCCATCACCAACTGCAAGCGCGCCATCGAGGCCAACCCCAGGTCCACCTCCGCCTACTCATTGTTGGGCATTCTGTACGAGCGCCTCGGCCGCCGCGAGTTGGCGATCCAAGCATACGAAGCCGTCCTGCGCCTGAGCCCGGACAGCACGGCGGACCGAGAGAGCCTCGAGCAACTGCTTTCCAGGCCCGAGTTGCCGCCCCTCGAAGTAGCGGTGCCGGTCGCCCCGCCGGAGCGCGAGGCGCCGCCCCCGGCGCCGACCCCGCCTGCGCCCGTCAGGCGTCGCGGCGTCCCGCCGATGTGGTACGGGGTGGCCGCGCTGGTGGTGATCCTGGTCGTGTTGCTGGTGTTCACGGTGCGCGCATGGCGCGCCGCATCGTTGCAGTCACGGGCAGCCGCACCCGCCCGGCCAGCGGAGCCGGCTCCCACGCCGGCCGCGGCGCCCGCGCCTGCCTCCCCGACGGCATCGGCGATGCTTGCCGCTCCCCCTCCGGCGCCTGTCGGGGCAGTGCCGATTGTGCCCACCGGCCCCATCCGCGTATCGCCGCCGCCGAGCGCTATTCCTCCGACTCCCGAGGCCCCCACGCCCCCACCGAGCCGTCAGACCGGGCCGGTGGTCGAGATGAGGATCCCCACGCCTGAAGCCTTCATCCTGCGCACGGCTTCGCCGCCGGAGCCTAAGCCGGCGCCGGCGTATCGCGAGCCGGCGCTCGCCGCCGAGCCCACGCCGGAGGGCGCACGCACCCGCTACTTCCAGGGTGACCTGGCGGGAGCGATAGGTACCTACGAGGCGGTGACCGCCGGCAACGACCGGGCGAGCGCCGTCACCTACCAAGAAATGGGCTGGCTTTACTACCAGGCAGGCCGCCGCAACGATGCCGAGGCCGCCTACCGGGAGAGCCTGGCGCGCTACCAGCGCCAACTGGCGGCGGGCGAGGACGCGGACGCCGCGCACCACGGAATCCGCACCGCCGAGGCCGCGCTGAGAGTGATGGAGCTGGAATAGGAGCGGATTCATGCGCAGTCCAGTTTCCTTGCGGGCGCTCCTTCTTGCATTCGTTTGTGTCTGTGCGCCGGTCGGTGTCACGAGTGCGCACGCCCAACCGGACGTGGCGTGGCTGGGCGTGCAGGAGCGGGAGAACCTGCCGGAGCGGGCGGCGGCGGCGCTCGATGCCGCCATCGGGTCGGTACTGGCCCAGACGCTGGAGCCCGACATCTCGGTGGAAACGGAAACCCCGCAATCGCCGCGGGCAAGGCGGGCGCTGA
>Ga0315279_10006076_pt1 | contig 15370 bp, 11 predicted proteins | sample YL17G06_20_MG_FD_203694 | JGI IMG/M metagenome (GOLD analysis project Ga0315279, IMG submission 203694) | Sediment microbial communities from Yellowstone Lake, YNP, Wyoming, USA - YL17G06_20 | ecosystem: Environmental > Aquatic > Freshwater > Lake > Sediment | place: USA: Wyoming | collected... | reverse complement strand
CCCCCGCAGCAGGTGATCCTCGGCTTCCTCAAAAAAGCCCCGGTAGTAGCTGGTCGTCCCGTAACAGGAATGGGCCATTCCTTTGATGTAAATATCCCCGCTCTCCTCCCCAATCCCCAGAGCCTCCCGGCTGATTTCATGCGCCCGGTCCACCTTTCCCTGGAAAAGGTAGTTGATGCCGGTGTTGATCTTCGCCGAGGAAATCCCCATGGGGTTCTGCGCCGCCAGGCTCAGGTCCAGGGATTTCTGGAAATAATCGAGGCTCTTTTCAAATTCACAATTCCAGGATAGGGCCGTCCCCAGAAGGTAGCAGGCGTTCCAGAGGGAGAAGAAATCCTTCACTTCTTCGGAAAACTCCAGCGCTTGATACAGATACTCCATCCCCTGGGGGTAGTCTTCTTCCACAAAGAGCAGGTAGGATCCGACGGCGGTATAGATGGAAGGAAGCCCCCGGCGGTAATTGAGCCGCAGGGCCAGGTCGACAATCGGAGAAACCACTTCATAAGCCTCCACGTGGTCATTGAGGTTCATGCAGTAATTCGCCAGGGTCACCCGGGCATTTATGATCCTAGTTTGAACCGCCGGGGTCTCGGGTAATTTCTCCAGGCAGAAGAGTTCTTTGTAGGTGTAGGAGATGGCCTCGCTGTAAGCCGACCTTTTCCGCGCTTTCTTCCCGGCCAGCTTCGCAAATTCCGCCCCCTTCTCGAAGTTTTCACTCTTGATGAAATGTTCCGCCAGCACATCGGCATGCTCGCTGAGATGATTCCGGTGCAGTTGCTCGATCCCTCCCCCGACTCGCTCATGGAGCTGTTTTTTTCGTCGGCTCAAAAGGGAGTCATACACGACCTCCCGGGTGAGCGCGTGTTTGAAGATATAGGTCGATTGCGGATAAATATCTTTTTCGTAAAGAAGCTCCGCATTCTTCAAAATGGAAAGGCGAGAAAGGAGTTCCGGCTCGGGGAGGCCCGAGGCCCGTTTGACCAGCTCATGGCTGAACTCCCGGTCGATGACCGAGGCGGTCTGGAGGAGGTCCCGCGCTCCCTCGGGAAGCGAATCCACCCGCGCCATGATGACTTCCTGGATGGTGGAAGGAATAGCCACCGACTTGAAGTTATGGGCCAGCTGGTAATGGTGGTTCCTCTTCACCATGATCTTCAAGTCCCGGAAGGACCGGATGAACTCCTCGATGAACAGAGGAATCCCTTCGGTCTTCTCCAGGATCAACTCCTCCAGTTCCCGGCTCAGGTTCCGGTTTTCCAAGAGATGCATGACCATGGTGATCGTCTCCCGGTTGGAGAGCCGGTTCAGGGTAATCTGGTTGTGGTAGGACCTGGAATTCCAGGCGGGAACAAATTCGGGACGATAGGTGAAGATGGCCAGAATTCTGGCCCCCGGGATCATTTCCAGGAAAGAGTGAAGAGTCTCCTCCGAGCTCTTGTCCATCCAGTGGAGGTCTTCGAAGGCCATGACCAGGGGCCGGGCGGAGGCCAGCTTCAGCAGGATCCGTTTGAAGGCTTCCATGATCCGGTATTTTCGGGCGTCCGGACTCATCCGGATTTTCTCGATCCCGCTGTCTTTGACCGAGAGGAGTTCCAGCAGGAAGGGAAGATACGCCCCTTCTTCGATCTCCAGATTTTTCAAGCCCTCCTTTACCTTTTTTTTGACTCCCGCTTCTTCATCGCCTTCCCGGATTTCGAAACTCGATTTTATGATTTCAATGAGCGGCTGGTAGGCCATTCCCCGCCCGTAAGACAGGCATCTTCCCTCCCGGATCATCAGATCTTCATTGGCCACTGTTTTCCGGAATTCATAGAGAAGTCGGGATTTCCCGACCCCGGCCTCCGCCACGATGGAAAAGACCTGCCCCCTGCCCTCCCGGGACCGTTCGAATCCATCCCGCAGAAGCTCAAGCTCCCTCTCCCTGCCTACGAAGGAAGTCAAGCCTTTTTCCGCGCTGACCTCGAAACGGGTTCTGGTGGAGCGGGGGGCAACGACCCGGTAGGCCTTGACCGGTTTTTCTTTCCCCCTTACGCTCCTCTCCCCCATGCTCTCAAACCAGAAAAGCCCTTCCGTGAGCCGGTAGGTTTCTTCACTCACCAGGATGGTCCCCGGCTCGGCCAATCCTTCCATCCGGGAGGCGAGGTTCACCGTATTTCCCACGGCGCTGAACTCCACGCGAAGATCGCTTCCCAGGGTACCCACCACCACCGGGCCGGTATGGATGCCGGTTCGCATCTGAAAGGGGGGAATTCCCTTCTCCTGCTTCCAACGATCGCCGAACTTAGTTAATTCCCGGGAAATGGCCAGGGCTGACCGGATCGCACGCTGGGGAGCATCCTCCAGGGCGATGGGAGCTCCGAATAAAGCCATGATCCCGTCTCCGGTCATTTTATTCACCGTTCCCTCATACGCGTGGACCTGGTGAATCAGGATTTCCATGATCTGGTCGACGAAGGCGTACAATTCTTCGTGTTCCATCTTCTCCGAAAGCGAGGTGAACCCCACCATATCACAGAACAGGACCGTGACCTGCTTGCGTTCCCCTTCGATCTTTTCTTTCCGGGCCAGTATTTTTTCGGTCAGACCCTTGGGAAGATACTTCTGGATTTTGGCCAGTTTTTCGTCCCAGGGAAGATCATGGGGCGAGGATTCCCGGGCCATCGCTTCAGAAGGCTGGGACAGGGAATGGCCGCAACCCCCGCAGAATTTATCCCCCAGGTGGTTTTCAAAGCCGCACTGGGGACAGGAGGAAAGGAGCTTATCCCCGCATTCCCGGCAGAACTTGCGGGCCCTTTGATTTTCCGCCTGACACTTGGAGCATTTTACCGCGGATAATTTCATCCCCAATGCAACCCTCATTTATTCAAAAAGGACGAATGTCGAAGGCCCCTGGGATTGATGAGGGAGCAAATCCAATGCCAAATCAGGGTAAATGGATAACCTACCAAAATGCTTTCCGTTTTTTTGCTGACGGGGAAAAAATTCTATTTTGGGGGCCAAGAGATTTTCCACTTTTTACCCAATTTTTTCTTCATCGAGCGTCTGTCTCTGCCTTGAGGATTGGAAATGGAGAAGCCCCGGGCAACGAAGGATGGAGACTTATTTTCTACCCCTGTGGGACACTGGCCCTGCAGGAATGAATAAATGAATGAATCTTGCCCCACGTTCCCTTTCCGGCAAGTAGTCGTAAGTCCTATTGAGTTTCGGCCGTTGCCCGGCCCGAAAGCAAGGGCATTGCGCGCAAAAATCATGAGGCACGATTCATTTTCTGGGTCGGGCGGGCAAGCGGTTCTTTTCCCAAGGACAGGGTAATTGCGGTGTAGGGGCGCCGGGCCGGGCGCCCGATTGGCCCGCCCCCAAATTGCGGAATGCGGATTGCGGAATGCGGATTGAAAAAGAAAACCCAAAAAATCCAAAATCCGAAGTCCGCAATCCGAAATGACTGAGCCGATGCTTTTTCCGCGCAATGCCCTTGCTTCCGGGCCACAAGCTTGCTTTTTCGCAGAAAAGGCAATCGCAAACGCGAAGGTGGGCAAGATGAATGAATAAATTGACAGGAGGATGGGGTTCGATTAACATGTTTTTGGGTGAATTCACTATTCAGCCAACGCTCATTTTCCGTAAGCCCTGTCTGCATTGAACCGGTCGCCAAGAATCGAGAAAGGAAAGGAGTTTTGAAAGGTCATGAGGAGGTTTGTGATTGAAGTAGGAATGGGAGTGGACCAGCACGGGCAGGATAACACCCGCGCCGCGGAAAAAGCCGTCCAGGACGCCATTCACCGAAGCTGCCTGTGCGGGCTGCGGGAGGTCGCGGGGATCAAGAGCGCGAATGAAATGATGGCGGAAGTCCTGATCGGATGTCCTGCTCCGGAGACGGTGGATAAAGAGAGGGTCCTGAAAGTCCTTCCGCTCGGTCAGAAAAAGATTGAAGTTCGCAAAGGGGGACTTTCCGGCAAAACCCTGTTCCAGCCCGAGTTGGGAGACAAGACCGACGAGATGGTCGTGGCCAACGCCATTATTACGGTGTATGTACCCTGATTCGAATGCGCAATCCGCCCTGCACTCTACGTAGTGCAGGGCGGATTGCGGAATAAAAAGCGTTCCCGTTTGCCCGTAGCCGGTTGCCTCTTTTTGTTGTCTATAGCTGGCAACGGGGAACCGGGAACGGGCAATATGTCGTTCATCTTTTTTATAACCTCTAGGCACTCCAAACTTTAGGCACTATCTATGCCAGGTTAGGAGATATTCAGTTGACTAAAGAAAAAATCCCCATTCTCTTCCAACCCTCCGGCCGAAGAGGAGAAATCGAAGCCGGCAAAACGATCCTCCAGGCCGCCCAGGAGTTAGGTGCCCCCCTGCAATCATTATGTGGCGGCAAAAATACCTGTGGGAAATGCAAAGTCCGGGTCGAAAACCGGACCCTGGGAAAAGAGGGATCCAGCCCTCCTCTTCTTTCTCCCTTCACTCCCGAAGAAAGGAAATTCATAAGCGAGGAAGAACAAGAGGCGGGTTATCGACTGGCCTGCGTGGCCCAGTTGTTTGGAGAAGTCCTTGTCTTCATCCCCGAGGAGAGCCGGGGAGTTCAGCAGGTCATCCGCAAGGAAGCCAGGGAAATAGCGGTGGAGCTGAACCCCGCGGTCAAGGCCTGCTACGCGGAGCTCCCGCCCCCGACTTTGCATGAGCCTACGGCTGATTTTGAGCGGCTCCTTCGTGTCCTGGATCAATCCTTCGGCCTCAGGGGCCTCACCATCGACCTCCAGACCCTTCGGCTTCTCCCCCAACAGTTGCGGGAAGCGGACTGGAAGGTCACGGCCATGGTCTGGATGGACCGGGAAATCGTCGATCTCCAGCCCGGAAAGGTGGAAGATTATTACGGAGCAGCCGTGGACATCGGCACCACCACGGTGGCAGCATATCTCTGCAATCTGCGAACCGGCCGGGTCGTTTCCACGGGTTCCATGATGAACCCCCAGGGGGCCTACGGGGAAGACGTGATGTCCCGGATCACCTACGCCATGGTAAACCCGGAGGAAGGCCTGAAGCGGTTGCAGGGGGCCATCATCAACGGATTAAACGGTCTGATCCAAAGTGCCGCCCAGGCCGCCCAGATTTCTCCCCGATTGATCCTGGATATGACCGTAGTGGGTAACACGGCCATGCACCATATTTTCCTGGGAATCGATCCCCATTCATTGGGGCTTTCCCCCTTTCCGCCGGCCGCCCATCACTCTCAGAACATAAAGGCCAGGGATCTGGGATTGAAGATCCACCCTGCCGCCTATGTTCATGTTCTCCCCATCGAAGCGGGTTTCGTGGGCGCGGATAATGTGGGCGTGCTGATCTCGGAAACACCCTACCAAAAGGATGAAATGGCCCTGACCATTGACATCGGCACCAATGGTGAGCTGGTCCTGGGGAATCGGAAAAAGTTGCTCTCCTCTTCTTGTGCCACCGGCCCGGCTCTGGAAGGAGCCCACCTTCGCTTCGGCATGCGGGCGGCCCCCGGTGCGATCGAAAGAGTGCGCATCAACCCGGAAACCCTGGAGGTGAGATACAGGGTCATCGGGCAGGATAAATGGAGCGATGAATGCAAACCGGAAGAGATCCAAGCCCGGGGGATCTGCGGCTCCGGGATCATAGAAGTCATCGCGGAAATGTTCCGGACAGGGGTGGTGGAAAAGAGCGGCAGGATCAACGGGAACCTGTCTACCCCGCGCCTTCGCAAAATCGAAAAAGGCTACGAATTTGTCATTGCCTGGGCCGGGGAAACAGCCATCGGACAGGACATTACCGTATCCACCTCCGATGTGCGGGCCGTGCAGCTGGCCAAGGGCGCTCTGTACTCCGCGGCCAAGATCATGATGAAGGAGCTGGGAGTGAACCGGCTGGACAAGGTTGTCCTGGCCGGAGGATTCGGCAGTTATGTGGATCCAGAGCGGGCCATGATCCTGGGGATGTTCCCCGACTGCGATCTGAAAAATGTCGTTGCCGTGGGGAATGCGGCCGGGGACGGGGCCCGGATAGCCCTGCTGAACCGGGATAAACGGGAGGAAGCGGACCGGATCGCCCGCGAAGTGGAGTACATCGAGCTGACGGTCTATCCCGAGTTCACCATGGAATTCGCCGAGGCCATGGCCTTCCCGCACATGAAAGATCCTTTTCCCCATTTGGAAGGCATCTTAAAAAAATGAAACTAGTTAGCCACAGAGGTCACAGAGAACACAGAGATCTGGTGGCCAAAAAAGGCAAAAGGATTTAATCCTTTCCTTCAAAGGCGCTTTCTTACGCCTTAGTTTTTTCCTGTCATTTTTTCCAAGAACCTCTCTGTGTCCTCGGTGGCCTCGGTGGCAAATTGGCTTTGAATATTTTTTTCTTGAAAAGGAGAGAGAAATGCAGAAATCTTTCATCCAAATCGAAGACGGAAAGCTTGCTTATCTCGCCGGTGGCAAGGGGAAGAACCTGATTCTGCTTCACAGTTTAAACATCTCCGCCGAATCCTGGGAGAAGGTGTTCGGGCCCTTGAGCCAAAATCATTCGATTTATGCCCTGGACATGTTCGGCCATGGGGATTCGGAAAAGCCTCCCAAGAATTTTCTCATCGAGGATTACGCCCGCAGCGTGGTCCAGTTCATGGACCGGATGAAGATCGCGAAGGCCATTGTTTGTGGAAATTCCGTGGGGGCGCTGATCGCAGTGGAACTGGGGGCCACCTTTCCTCAACGGGTGGAAAAACTCGTGCTTGTAGGCTGCCCGGCAAGGGACCCTTGGGAGCGGATGGAACGCTTTGCCTTCTCCGCCCTCGGGTTCGACCCTCAGGGGAATCCCCAGCCCCTCTCCCTGGCCGACCTGAAAATGACCTTTGCCCACCCCACCGCCGAATTGGCCGCCTGGTTCAATCAACTCCGGACCAAGGCCGGCGTATGGGTGAAAAAGACCCTGATCGCCATTTCCCTCTACGATCCGTTCCCCAAGTTCCCCAAAATTAAATGCCCCACCCTGGTTCTCTTCGGAGACCAGGATGTTCTGAAAGAAAAAGAAAAGGAAATCCTCAGGGGGATTAAGGGGGCAAAAAGCGTCATCCTGCATGACGCCGGGCACGTGCCCCAAATGGATCAGCCGGAAGCTTTTTTGAAGGAGATAGACCCATTTTTCAAATCTTGAGTTAATTTCTTTAAGCTAAACCCCCGGCTCTGCCGGGGGACTCCCAGTGGTTGACATTTCCAGGATGCTTGGGTCGTGGCCCGGGGGCAAGGAGCTTCTGCGCAAAAAGCATCGGCCCATTGGATTTCGGATTTCGAATTGCGGATTTCGGATTTTGAGTTTTTCTTTTTCAATCCGCATTCCGCAATCAACAATCCGCAATTCCTGTGGCCCGCCCGGTCCATGAAATGGAAGCTGCCTCATGGTTTTTGCGCAGAAGGTCCTTGCCCCCGGGCCTGGCACCCGGTCGAAGGCCACCTCAATTGGTTTTTGTTTGGGATTTGGTGCTTGGTCCCGCGTTTCGCGGGATTGGAATTTGGATTTTTCCAGCCCCATCGATCGGGAGGTAAATATGCGTATGAAGACATCTTACTTCTTGCTGCCCATCATCCTGCTGGGTGTGGCGTCTTGCGCTACTCCCCATAAAGTGATGGTCCTATATGATCGTCCCGGCAGTCTGAAACCCGGCGACCGGGTCATCTGGGAGAATCAAACCATCGGATCAGTCGGGGATTTTCAGGCCAACCCCTCGGGCAAAACGGTCGTTCCCTTACAAGTCAAGCCCGATTTTCGCGAGGCTTTGACCGATCAGAGCCGGTTCTTGATCCAGGCGGACCCGGACCGGCCCGGGAGTCAATCGGTGAAAATGGTCCTGTTAACCTCGGGAGGAAAGCCTCTTCCGGACGGCGCAGTGGTGGAAGGAAGCACCACCTTTTCACTCATGATCGAAAGGGGGAGCCACGGGATCCAGGGAATTCCACAGGTTCTGCAGGATGCCCTGGACCGGTTAAGCAAGGAGTTGAGCCGTCTCTCGGACCGGGAATGGCAAAAGGAATTGGAGAGCCAGATGGATTCCTGGGCGCGGGAACTCAAAAAATCGGGCGAGGACACCCGCCGCTACTTTCAGAAAGAAGTGCTTCCCAAATTAGAGCAAGCCGTTCAGGACCTAATGAGCCGCCTGAAGCAGCTCGGGAAAGAAAAAGACGGGAAGATTTTGGAAGAGAAGCTTGACCAGCTGAAACGAACTCTGCAGAATTAATCCCCGCGTCCCTCTTCTATGCTCCATAAGAGGAATCTAGCCTGGTTTCTTGAAAGGCCTATCAAGGGCTGAGGGGACATTCATCTCTCCGGACTTTCCAGTTCTACCTGGAGGGCTTCGAGGATCCGGCAAACCATTCCGTAATAACCAATCGTCGTGGTTAGCTCCACAATCCCTTCTTCATTCAGGAAACTCCGAACGACGGCAAAAGTGTCATCTTTCACCCTGATATTCTGGGTGACTTCATCGGTATATTGCAGGACTGCCCGCTCCTGCTCATTGAAATTGCCGGAATTTTTCCAATCATGCAGGGCATCAATCTGTTCCTCTTTTACTCCCGAGCGCAGGGCGATGGACACATGGTGGGTCCATTCGTATTTGGCCTGGTTTATATGGCCCACCCTCAGGATGGCCAACTCCCGCAGGATGGGGGGTATAGTCCCCTTAAGAAGGATGGAATTGCCCAACCTCAGAAAATAATAGCCGACCTGGGGGCAGTGAGCCATCACCTTGAAGACATTCAGGACACGAAGCCCATTTTCCTCCATCTTCTGAAACATCTCCCGAATCTCTGGAGCCGCCTGCTCCCTATTCACCAGACCCACTCGGGCCATTCTTCTCCTCCTTTCTACCAATTCAGTCGATCTTCGCGCACTGCCCGCCATCCACAGGCAGGACCGCTGCGGTAATAAACTTGGCCTCATCCGAGGCCAGGAAAAGAGCTGCATAGGCCGTATCCCATCCGGAGCCCATCCCCCCTTTTAGGGGAACCTGCTTATTCCGCGCTTGGATCAGGTCTTCCTTTTTGATCCCCCGCAACCGGGAGATCCCTTCGATGGCCATCGGGGTATTCATAAGGCCCGGCATGATGCTATTCACCCGGATTCCTTTGCCGGCATATTGCATGGCAATGGAATGGGTCAGGGCATTGACCCCCGCTTTTGAGGTCTTGTAGGCTAGCATGGAAACGGCGCAGACCGCTGCCGCCGAGGAGATATTCACGATGGAACCGCTGCCCTGCTTCTCCATGTAGGGCAGAACATACTTGCAAGTCAAAAACATGCTTTTCAGGTTGATATGAAAGATCCGGTCCCATACTTCTTCTTTCAGCGCCACCGGCCCCTGATCGTCCCCGCCGACCCCCACATTATTAACCAGGATATCAATGCGACCGTAAGTCTCTGCGCACTTCTCGGCCATTCGCCGGCAGTCCTCTGCACGCCTGACATCGGCGGCAAAAACGATTGCCTCTCCCCCTTCCCGCTCGATCATCGATTGGGTCTCCTGAGCGGAATCGAGGCGAAGATCCACGAGCATCGTTTTGGCTCCCGCGCGCGCAAATAGTAAGGAGATCGCCCGCCCATTTCCAATGGTATCCCCCGGAGTTTGGCCGGCACCGGTGACAATGGCAACTTTTCCGTCCAACCGCTTATCCCTTCTTCCTCCCTTTTGAAAAACCTTTCAAATCCCGCCAGCCGATCAAACCATCAAGATCATTTTCCCCGTTTGTTCATTTGCAGCGCTGCAGGGTTGTCCCTCCAAAGCTTGATCAAGCGGAAAGATTCGGTCGATGAATAACCGTGGTCGCTATCTCAGTTCTTGATGGAAACCGCCCGATTACTCCGGAGGCGCCGGGATCGAGCCGGGTCGGGTCATGAGTTTATCGCTCTGCAGGAACCCAAAGCTTTCATACAGATGGTGGGAATCCCGCGTCTGGAGGACAAACTGCGTCCCGGAAATGGCCGGATGATTTTCGCTTTTCGGGGCTAAAAAGCATTCCCGCGGGGATCAAGAGGCCCCCGGTCTTGCCAAAGGCAATTCGACTCGAAAGGTTGTTCTTCCCTCCCGGGAATCAATTTCAATCTTTCCGCCCATGTGCTTGATCAGGCGGGTGGTGATGTGCAGTCCCCGGCCCCGGCCTTCGCCCTGCAGGCAGCGTTTTTTTTCCTCTTCGGAGATCTCGCCGCTGTTGGTGATTTCGGCCACGGCCAATAAGGATTTTTGATACGAACGAATGGAAAGCTCCCCCCCCTCCGGCGTGGCGTGGGAGGCGTTGTTCAGAAGGTTATCGAAGACCCTTTCGATGTGCAGGGGGAAACATCGAATCCAGAGAGGAAATTGCAATTCCCGTTCAATCTGAAGAATATTTCTCCGGTTCATCTCTCCCATGGCTTCCTCATTGATCCGGAAACGTTTCTTCAGGATATCGGTCATGTCCAGGGTCGTTTCCTTCCCTTCCCCATGGAGCGTCAAAGCCAACTCCTGAATGCGGGAAGATTCCTGCAGGATGATATCCATGGCCTGCAGGATCTTTTCCCTCCTGGGAAGTTCGGGGAGCTCGCCCAGCATCCGCTGCACTCTTTTCGCAAACCCGGCAATGGCAATCGCCGGGTTCTTGAAATCGTGTACGATATCGTCCATCTTCTCCAGCCTCAGGCCCTTCATCAGCTCTTTTCCCAGGAAGCTGAACAGCATGATATCTTCTTCGGCGAAGCTCAGGTGCTGGGCCTGGGCGTCAAAGGCCAAAAAGTACTGAACCGTTCCATCCACGTGCAGGGGGAGGTACAGGACACAATTGATCTGCTGAGAGGCCAGGTAGTGCTTCAGAGGCGTGGGCAGCAGAATGCTCATCTGCGGGTTCCGGATCAGGATGTAGGAAGGATGGATCTTCTCATTCTCAAAATCCCCGAAGGGGCCGGTTTGATGGACCAGGGCATGGATATAGGGCTCCTTGACGGAGAAGACCTGCCCGATTCCGTGCTGCGCCTCCGGGAACCCGGCCTCCAGAATCACACGCTCCCGGTCCTCCATGACCGAGAAAAGCGTGCAGCGCTGGATTTTCATGAAGTCCGCCAGGGCGGGGATCACCGAGTTGAAAATGTCCTTCATCTTGATCCCCTCCCGCCGGGCCAGCCTCAGGTAGATATCTTCCAGGATTTTGTCCCGGGACACGTTGATCTTCTGCAGGGAAAGGATCCTCTTCCGGGCGATCACATACCCCACCCTTCGGGAAAGAACCTCGGCCATTTGAACTTCAAAGGGGGTGAAGACCTTGTCTTCTTTCTTGTAGAAGATCTGCAGGACCCCCTGGGTGTCGGGCCCCTGGGAGGTAAATCTCGGCAGAGAGATGGGAACGGCGAGCATGGAATGGATCCCGATCTCCCGGGCATTTTCTTTGTCCTGGTAATTCGAATCTTTAAAAATATTCGGAATCTGGCAGCTGCGCTGGGTCCTGATGACTTCCCTGGCAATGGCCCGGTCGAATGGGGTCAGCTCGAGAATATCCTCGCCCAGGAGAGGAGAATAGGGAGAAGAGGGTTCTCCTTCCCCAAAGGAATCGTAAATCCGGATGCTGGCAAAATCGGCTCCCAGAAACTCGACGATATTCCGGGCCAAGGACCGCAGGATCTCTTTTTCGCTCAGGAGCGGGTCGATCTCCAGGATGGTCTCGACCTGATGGATCATCCGGTCGACATATTGTTCCAGAATCTCGTCCTTGATCCGATTGACCACGGCCGGGAGTTCCTCCTCGGAGAGATTCACTCCCTTTTCGGCCAAGCAGAGACCAATCGACCGGACCAGCTTTTGATCGACTTCCAAAAAGTCCATGATGTTATCGGCAATGGAGATTGTGTATCGAGCGCATTGAGGAACCCGGCGGGATGAAAGCCGAAAATCCCCATCGGTGTATCCCGACCCCTGCCGAGCAGAGAACCGATAACCCAACCTATCACAAAACCCCTGCAATTTCAACGGCTATCCCCTTCTCCGTCGCTTGCCGATTCCGCTCCGCGGAGAATCTTCTTGACCCCCCGATTTTTCTCCGCGTCTCCCCCTCTCCGTGTCATTTTCTTTCTTTATTCCGCATTCCACATTCCGCATTCCGAATTTCCTTGACCCTGAAAAAGAGGCGACGTTAGAATGACCGTGACTGTATTCCGTATAGAATTTTCATTCCGCGAAGGGGTTATGGAGAAAGGAGGTCGTACGGCATGGCCATCACCATCATCAAAGACTTTTGCAAGGGCTGCGGCTTCTGCATTACCAACTGCCCGAAGAAAGTCTATGAGCTTTCCGGCGAAATGAACAAAAAGGGCTATCGTCTACCCAACCCGGTGAGGATCGAGGACTGCACCGAATGTGGCATCTGTGACCTGTACTGTCCGGATTTCGCTATCGTTCTGGAAAAGACTAAGAAGAAGGGAAAAGGAAAGGAGGCCCGCTGATGTCTTCAGGAATAACGCCTGGAAGATATTTTGTTCAGGGCGACGAGGCCATCGCCGAGGGGGCCATCGCTGCGGGTTGCCGCTTTTTTGCCGGGTATCCCATCACCCCCTCTTCCGAAACCTCGGAGACCATGGCCCGGCGTCTGCCCGAAGTGGGAGGGGTCTGCCTGCAGATGGAGGATGAACTCGCTTCCATCCACGCCATCGGGGGAGCCTCGGTGGGAGGACTCAAGGCCATGACCATCTCCTCCGGGCCGGGAATCAGCCTGAAACTGGAGGGACTGGGATGGGGGATCAAGAACGAAATCCCCTATGTGGTCGTCGACATCCAGAGAGCCGGCCCCAGCAACGGGGTGGCTACGCGGGTGGGGCAGGGAGATCTGTACACGATCCGCTACGGCTCCGCCGGGGGAAACCACTGCACCATCGCCCTCTCTCCCAAGTCGACCCAGGAAGCTTTTGATCTGACCATCGAATGCTTCAACCTCTCGGAGATCTTTCGGTGCCCCGTGTTCCTGCTCTCCGACGAGACCGTGGGACACACCCGGGAGCTTCTGGCCATCCCCCCGGAAGATGAATTGAAGGTGGTGAAGCGTTTTAAGCCCACCGTCCCGCCGGAGCAGTTTGTCATGTATCCTCTGGACACCCCGGGAGTCATTAACTACCCCTTTCCCAACATCGGCGAGGGGTACGGGATCTGCGTCTCCCCTTATACGCACACCCCCAAGGGTTATGCCAGCACGGCCCAGGAAATCCAGGAAAAAATGGCCAAGCGGCTGGTGTACAAGATCACCGAAAACCTGGACAAGCTGGTCCGGGTGGAGAAGCAGAAGATGGAAGACGCCGAGTTTGCGGTCATCGCCTACGGGGGAGACGCCCGTCCGGCCATGGCCGCCGTGGATATCGCCCGGGAAAGAGGGATGAGAGTGGGGTTCTTCCGCCCCATCATCCTCTGGCCCTTCCCCGACGGGGAAGTCCTCAAGGTGGCCGAAAAGGTCCAAACCATCCTGGTCTGCGAGCTCAACATCGACGGGCAGCTGTCTCGGGAGGTCGCCCGGGCGGCCAAGGGGAAGGCGGAAGTCTTCCACTTTGGTTCGGGCGGCGTGGAACCCCATCTTCCCATGCAGATCTTCAACGAGATAAGGAGGCTGTATAAATGAGCACGGTCGGCGAAACCTTGAAACTTCTCCATCCGCTGGTCCAGAAATACTTGCGCCAAGAACGGATGCCCCATATGGCCTGCCCGGGTTGCGGGATCGGCCAGGTGACCCACTCCGTCCTGCTGGCCATCGACGAGCTGGGGTTAACCCCCCAGGATACCGTCTGGGTCCAGGGGGTCGGCTGCAGCAGCCGGATCACCTACTCCACATGGGTGGGAGACAACATCGACGCCCACCACGGCCGGATCTTCGCCGTGGCCACGGGACTGAAGATGGCCCGCCCGGACATGAACTTCATCCTCTTCACCGGGGATGGGGACTGCGGGGCCATCGGCGGCAACCACTTCATCCACGCCTGCCGCCGTAACCTGGATGTGACCGCCATCCTCTTCAACAACGGGATTTACGGCATGACCGGGGGGCAGGTCGCTCCCACCTCCCCCTTGGGGGCCGTTACCACCACCACCCCCTACGGGAACATCGAAGACCCTTTCGACATGTGCCAGATGGCCGTAGCCGCCGGGGCCGCCTACGTGGCCCGCTGGAGGTCCACCGACTTCAAGCCTCTGGTTGCATCGATCAAGAAGGGCATCCAGACCAAGGGGCTGGCCTTTATCGAAGTCCTGCTCCAGTGCCCGACGAACTTCGGCCGGTACGTCCTGAAGACCAGCTCCCCCCAGGAAGTGGTCAAGTATATCAAAGAGCACTCCGTAACTCAGAAGGATGCACAAAAGCTCAGCCGCGATGAGCTGGCCGGCAAATACCTCCTGGGCGAATTCGCCTATCGCCCGGAACGGAAAGGAATTGTGGAGCGTTACCAGGAACTCTTGAAAGCCCATCGGAAGGAGTAGACTATGGCTCGCCAGGAAGTGCGATTTGCTGGATTTGGAGGTCAGGGTTTGCTCCTGGCCGGTATCCTCCTGGGAAAGACCGCCTGCCTCTACGGCGGGAAACAGGCGGCCCAGACCCAGTCTTACGGGACCGAAGCCCGGGGAGGAGCCAGCCAGTGCAACGTGGTCATCGACGACAAAGAGATTACCTATGTGGGCGTGGTCAATCCCGATGTCTTCGTGGTCATGTCCCAGGAAGCTTACGAAAAATTGATCGAAGAGGTGAAGGAAGGGGGACTGGTTTTTTATGACTCCGACCTGGTAAAGGTCAAGGAGAATCCCAAACTCCGCCAGATTCCAGTCTCTTCCACGAGTTCCGCCAAGGAGCTGGGCCGGCAGATGGTGGCCAACGTGGTGATGCTCGGGGCCATGGTGGAAGGCACCAGAATCCTGGACGCCGACCAGGTCAAAGTCTGCCTCAAGGACAGCGTCCCCCCGGGGACCGAAGAGCTGAACCTCAAGGCGTTTGACAAGGGGCGGTCGCTGTTCAAAGTTAGTTGAGAGTTGGGAGTTGAGAGTTGGAAAGGCCCGCTTTCGACAACTCCCAACTCTCACCTCTCAACTCACTCTTTCAGGAGGTCTGCATGGATACTTTTCTAGGCTACCCGAGGCCCGACGGCCGGGCCGGAACCCGCAACTATCTGGCCGTCATTCCCACCGTATTCTGCGCCAACGAAGTGGCCATGGCGATCGCCAAAAAATACAAGAGCGCCAGGCCCCTGCTCCACCACCAGGGCTGCGCCCAGCTCAAACCGGATTCGGACCGGGTGACCCAGACTCTGATCAGCCTGGGGGCGAATCCCAATGTGGGGGCGGTTTTACTCGTTGGCCTGGGCTGTGAGAGCGTTTCCCTCC
>Ga0315279_10006075_pt1 | contig 15370 bp, 8 predicted proteins | sample YL17G06_20_MG_FD_203694 | JGI IMG/M metagenome (GOLD analysis project Ga0315279, IMG submission 203694) | Sediment microbial communities from Yellowstone Lake, YNP, Wyoming, USA - YL17G06_20 | ecosystem: Environmental > Aquatic > Freshwater > Lake > Sediment | place: USA: Wyoming | collected... | reverse complement strand
GGATGCGGCTCCGCTCGCTGGCGCCCGGTCAGACGCTTCTCGATAACCGAACGCCGGAGGGGAAGGGCTTCGTGCTTCGGACCGCGCCCGGCGGCGCGGTCGAAATTGTGCTCCACGACGGCCGCACCGAGAACCGCTGGGACTCCGATCCGGGAATGCTGGAGGCGGGCAAGATCCACCACATCGCCGTCGTGATCGACGGCGGCCCGAAGATAATCTCGTTTATTGTCGATGGCAAGCTCTGTGACGGCGGCGATGCCCGCCAATTCGGATGGGGCCGGTTCAGTCCGAATTGGCAGTCGGCGAACGGCGACGGCACCCTGCAGATCGGTCCGGGGCTCGCCGGTGAAATCCTGCGCCTGCGGCTGTACGGGCGCGCGCTGCGCACCTCGGAGGCCACAGGCAACTTCCGCGCCGGCCTCTGAAAGGAACCGACATGGACGAACAGCATCGCCTGACGCGAAAGCACTTTCTCCAGATGGCTCTTGGCACCCCCGCGGTATTGCGCCGGGCCTCGCGGGGCCAGCCCGCGCTCGGGGCAGGCGCGGTGCCGGCAATGGCTGGTCCTGGGCTCTCGGAGAAGGGGACACACCAGCGTTTCGAACCGACCTGGCCGTCGCTCGATAGTCGCCCGAATCCGGCATGGTTCGACGACGCCAAGATCGGTGTTTTCCTTCATTGGGGCGTGTTTTCCGTTCCCGCCATTGCGTGGGTGTATCCCGACAAGCGGTACGGATGGGGCGGACATTCCTGCTGGTATGGCATGTACGTTGACAGAATCCGTCCCTTGCGGCCCGAGGAACAAGCCAAGTTTGAAGCTTTTCATCTCAAGACCTATGGCAACGTGGCATTCCGGGAATTGGCGCCGCTGTTCCGAGCCGAGGTCTACGAGCCGGAGCGCTGGGCAGATCTATTCAAGAGATCAGGCATCCGCTGGGCGATCCTCACTTCCAACTTCCACGACGGCTTCTGCACCTGGCCGAGCCCATACAGTCCCGGCTGGAACAGTATGGAGATAGGGCCGAAACGTGATTTGCTGGGTGATTTTACAGCGGCGCTCCGGGCAGCGGGTCTGCGAAGCGGCTTCTACTATTCGCTCGCTGAGTTCAATCACCCGCTCTATCCCAAGCCCGAAAAGCTGAAGCCGCACGGTGACCTGCAACGATTCGTCCGGGAGCACATGCAGCCACAGCTTCGGGAGGCCGTAAGGCGATACGCACCTTCGTTCATCTACTTCGATGGGGAGTGGGAGTATCCGGAAGACGCTTTCGAGATGAAGCCTTTCCTGGCTTGGCTCTATAACGAGTCTCCGTGCAAAGATGAGGTGGTAGCCAACGATCGGTTTTTCAAAGGCAGCCGGGGGAAGCACGGCGGCGTGTACTGTTCGGAAGCGGGGGTCAACGAGAGCGGTACCGGCCACAAGTGGATTGAAGACCGCCCCATCAGCCGGGGCAACTGGTCCTACAACCGTCTGGAACGGCTGGAGGACTACGTGGGCGAGCGCGACATGATTCACCTGGTGGTGAACACGGTCGCCCAGGGTGGCAACATCCATTTGGCCATTTCGCCGCACGCCGATGGCGCCATTCCGATGATCCAGCAAGAGAGGCTTCTTCAGTTGGGCGAATGGCTTGAGGTTAACGGGGAGGCTATCTACGGTACGCGCCAGTGGCGCGTTACACACGAAGGCCCGATGGTGGAGACGAACGACCCTCATCTGGACCAGCAATGGAATTGGACGGTGACCAAACAGACGCCCCTGATCCACTACACGAGAAAGGGTGACGTGCTGTACGCGATCGCCCTCGGATGGCCGGGGCGATCACTAAAACTCAGCAGTCCCAAGGCGCAACGGCAGACCGAGGTGCGCATGCTCGGGTACCAGAGACCACTGAGCTGGAGAACACAAGCGGGCAGCATGAGCATCGATGTTCCGCCGCTCTCAGTTGCCGAAAGTCCTTGCCGTCATGCCTGGGTGTTTAAGCTGACCGGGCTTGAATCCGTTGACTGAACGCAAGATTGCCGCCCGCGCCTGTACAATGGCGCCCTTGGCACCTCGGAGGCCATAGGCAACTTCCGCGCCGGCCCGTGAATGGCGGTCCGGCGGCGTCGATCAAGCAGATGATTTCGCGAGAGCAGTTTATCAGCGGGGCGGCAGTGGCGGCGGCCTCCCAGGGGGCGGCCGCAACCGAGCGCCCCAACATTGTCCTGATCCTCGCTGATGATCTGGGCTACGGCGACATCGGCTGCTTTGGCGCGGCCCAGTACCGCACGCCAAACCTCGACAGGCTGGCCGCCGAGGGAGCGCGCCTCACCAGCCACTATGTTTGCGCGCCGGTCTGCTCGCCGTCGCGGGCGGGGCTTCTAACCGGGCGGTACCCCCAAAGGACCGGGGTCACGGGCGTGTTGCGCGATCAGGACGACCAGACCGGCCTGGCGCTCGGCGAGCAGACCGTCGCCGATCTGTTCTCGCGGGCGGGCTACGAAACTTTCTTGATCGGGAAGTGGCACCTGGGCGTGCCGCCGGAGTATTGGCCGCGCCGCCGCGGGTTTCAGTACTTCTATGGCTTTCTGAGCGGCAGCATCGACTACAACACACATCTCTCGCTGGGCGGGGGCGCCAAAGGGAGGCGGGCGACCTACCGCAACGAGATGCGCATCGAGGAGGAAGGTTACTTGCCCGACCTGCTCCATCAGGAGGCGGTACGTGTCATCGAGCAGCGCCGTCCGCGGCCTTTCTTTCTGTTCCTCTCCCACCCTCTGCCGCACACACCGCTGCAAGCGCCCGACCGATGGGTGTCAGGCTACCGGCACCTGGGTGGGAAAAAAGCCATTTACGCGGGTATGATCGCCTGCCTGGATGACGGCGTTGGCCAGGTGATGCGTGCACTCGACCGGATGCGGTTGCGGGAACAGACCATGGTCGTCTTCTTCTCCGACAACGGTGCAAGCAAACTGGCTATGCACGCCGACGTGCGCGACGCCGCCAGCAACGGCCCGTTCCGTGGCGGCAAGTACGAGTTGACAGACGGTGGGTTGCGAAGTCCGTGCATGGTGCGCTGGCCGCGGCGCGTCCCGGCGGGCGCAAGCATTGACACCCCGGTTACGAACCTGGACTGGTTACCTACTTTCCGGGACGCGGCCGGCATCGCGGAAGCAGCAACACACCCGCTGGACGGTGTGAGCCTGCTTCCGCTGCTGACCGCGCGAAAGCCGCCCGCCGAACGCACCCTGTTCTGGACTTTTGAAGATCAACTGGTGCGAACGCCGAGAAGCTGGGCGGCACGCACCGGGCCGTGGAAATACCTGCGGGTGGGCGACAAAGAGATGTTGTTTGATGTGCAACTGGATCCCGGAGAATCCAAGGATCTATCGGCGCTGCATCCCGAGTTGGTCACGCGGTTCAGAAGCCGGATTCTGGCCTGGCAGGACGCGGTGCGCTGAATGGAGATTGCTTGCTGGTGCGCTGACAAGGAGGTTTATGAGAGCGGCGATCGCTGGGCTGTTTGTGCTTGTTGCATTGGTTGGGGCGGCCGATTGGCGTGACATCCGCCAGGGGCGCGAGATCCCAACCGAGTACTATGCGGACCAGCCCTACGTCGTCAAGACCGACGACGGCGCTTGGCTGGTCTGCGTGACCACTGGGGCCAAGCGCGAGGGCCAGCCCGGGCAACATGTGGTGACCATGCGCAGCACCGACCAGGGCAAAAGCTGGTCGCCGCCGGCCGATGTGGAGCCCGCCGCGGCTCTCGAGGCCTCTTACGCGGTGATGCTGAAAGCCCCCTCGGGCCGCGTCTACGTTTTCTACAACCACAACACCGACAACGTGCGGAAAGTCATCGCCGACAACCCGCCATATAAGGACGGCTACTGCACGCGGATGGACAGCCTCGGCCACTTCGTCTTCAAGTACAGCGATGACCACGGCCGCTCCTGGTCCGCGCAACGGTACGACATCCCCATGCGCGAGTTCGAAATCGACCGGCGCAACCCGTATGGCGGCAAGCTGCGATTCTTCTGGAACGTCGGCAAGGCCTTCGTTCACGCCGGCGCAGGCTACGTGCCGCTGCACAAAGTCGGCGGTTTCGGCGAGGGCTTCTTCACTTCCAACGAAGGCGTCTTGCTGCGCAGCGACAATATCCTCACCCAGGGTGACCCGGCGAAGATTCGCTGGGAGACGCTGCCGGAGGGCGACATCGGCATACGCACGCCCCCCGGCGGCGGGCCGATTGCCGGCGAGCACAGCTTCTCGGTGCTCAGCGACGGATCGCTGTTCTGCGTGTTCCGCACCATCGACGGCCACTCCGCTTTCACGTACAGCCGAAACGGCGGCCGTTCCTGGGAGACTCCGCAATACATGCGCTACGCGGACGGCCGCCTGATGAAACATCCCCGCGCCGCCAACTTCGCCTGGCGCTGCCAGAACGGCAAATATCTCTACTGGTTCCACAACCACGGCGGGCGCTTTATCCGCGAGCACCCGCAACGCCGCACCATTGCCTATGAGGATCGCAATCCGGTGTGGCTCTGCGGGGGGGTCGAAGCTGACTCACCGAATGGCAAGATCATCCGCTGGTCGCAGCCGGAAATCCTTCTCTACGACGACGACCCGATCATTCGCATGAGCTACCCCGACCTGGTTGAAGACGGCGGGAAGTACTTTTTGACTGAAACGCAGAAGAACGTGGCCCGGGTTCATGAAATCGATGGGACGCTGCTGGAGGGCCTGTGGCGGCAGCTCGACGCCAAGGGCGCCGCCGCACGGAACCTGTTGCTCGATCTTCCCGGCGCCGACCGGACCATGCCTGCCACGGTTGCCGCTCCCCAACTTCCTCTCTTTGTGAGGCGCTCCACGCGTGCCGATTACGGCGCCGAAGACCTGCGCTCCGGCTTCTCGATTGACTTGCGGATGCGGCTCCGCTCGCTGGCGCCCGGCCAGACGCTTCTCGATAACCGAACGCCGGAGGGGAAGGGCTTCGTGCTTCGGACCGCGCCCGGCGGCGCAGTCGAAATCGTGCTCCATGACGGCCGCACCGAGAACCGCTGGGACTCCGATCCGGGAATGCTGGAGGCGGGCAAGATCCACCACATCGCCGTCGTGATCGACGGCGGCCCCAAGATCATCTCGTTCATTGTCGATGGCAAGCTCTGTGATGGCGGCGATGCCCGCCAATTCGGATGGGGCCGGTTCAGTCCGAATTTGCAGTCGGCGAACGGCGACGGCACCCTGCGGATCGGTTCGGGGCTCGCCGGTGAAATCCTGCGCCTGCGGCTGTACGGGCGCGCGCTGCGCACCTCGGAGGCCATAGGCAACTTCCGCGCCGGCCCCTGAGACGCGCGGATGGGCACGGCCGTTCTTTGTTGTGGCTCAGAGACGGGCGGGACACAATCCGCGGAATAGCTGAGATTTCAGTATCGAGGCCGTTTCGGTACATGAGGAGGCCGATGAAGATCGCAGGCGCAAAGGTCTGGCTGGTCGAAGGAGTGAAATACAACTGGACGCTGTTGAAGCTGTACACAGACGACGGTTTGACTGGGGTCGGCGAGGCCACCAACTGGCCCGGGAGTCCTCTGGTCGCGGCAGCCACCCGCCACCTGGCGGATCTCCTGGTCGGGCAGGACGCACGCCGCATTGATTTTCTTTGGACCAAGGCCTACCGCGACTTCAACTGGGTTGGCCAGTGCGGACCGTTGCTGGACGCCATCAGCGCCATTGATATTGCCCTGTGGGACATCCAGGGCAAGCGCGCCGGAATGCCGGTGTATCAACTGTTGGGCGGCGCGTACCGGACGGAGATTCCCCTGTACGCAAACTATTGGTTCATTGGCCGAGGCGACTCGCCGGAGGACTATCGGGAGCAGGCCAGGGCCATGGCAGCACTGGGGTTCCGTGCCTGCAAGTTCGATCCCTTCCAGCACACCTCCTATTGGTACGGCGACCAGGTGCGGGCGGATCTGGGCCTCAGCGAAGAGCGCAAAACGCTGGCCCTGAAGCGCTTGGAGGCGGTGCAGGCGGCCGTGGGACCGGATTTTCCCATCGCTGTTGAAACCCATGGCATGCTCAACGCGGCGACCGCCATCGAGATGGCACACCGCATCCACCGCGCCGGCATACGCTGCCTGTGGTACGAAGAGCCGGCCGGCCCGGAGTTCCCCGAGGCCATGGCCGACATTCGCCGGCAAATTCCAGTCCCCGTGGGCGCCGGCGAGCGGGTGCACACGCGCTTTCAGGCGCTGCCGCTGCTCGAGAAGCGGGCCTGCGATTTTCTCATGCCGGACGTTGCGCGCTGCGGCGGCATCTCCGAGCTGAGAAAAATCGCCGCACTGGCCGAAACGTTCAACGTGCCCATTGCCCCGCACAATCCCAACGGGCCGGTCTCGACCATCGCCTCCGCGCATGTGATGGCGGCGATTCCGAATTTTTTCATGCAGGAGTTCATGCTCCAGGACGTACCCTGGCGCGATTCGATTCTCGACCGGCCTCTTCCGGTCCGGGATGGCGTGTTTCATCTCGACGACCGGCCCGGGCTGGGGTTCGACCTGATCGAGAAGGAGATGGAGCGGCATCCCGGCGTCACGCAGGCCCGCGAGGGTTTCTACCTATGAGGAAGCTCATTATTCATGACGGGCGCCATGCCCACGAAGAAGCCTGCGGCAAGACACTGGGTATCGTGGGCTTCGGCACCATGGGGCGGGCGGTGGCCCAGCGGGCGCTTGCCTTTGACATGCGCGTGCTGGCCATCTGCGATGGTGCGGCGCCGCATTGCCAAGATGAGCCAGTTTTTGAAGCAGTAGAAACGCGGTGAAACGCGACGGCAGGTGGCTCTGGTTGGCGCGTCCGACGCAGTGCTGAGCGCTGGCCGGCAGAATCCTGGTTCCCACGCCGGCTGCCGCCGTCAATGGATGCCGCGGGCTGGCGCGACAAGCGGTCATCCGAGCAATTCATCTTTTGACATCGGCGCGTCCGGACGGACAAGAAAGTAGGTGGCGATTCCGGCCGGATCGGGGAATTCTGTCAGCTTGATCGGCAAGCCGCCATCGCCGGGACGCGCAGAAGTTAGCCGGGCGCGGGCTTCGCAGGCCGTGCCCGTGCGGCGAAGCGTGGACTCGCCCGTGATCAGCCGGAAACTCCGCTCATCGAGCGTCAACTCCCGTACGTCGCCTTCCCCAATCGTGGGATTGATCCTCAGGTTCAGGCAATAGAGAAGCGGCCCGCGCGTAACGGCTGCGCGGCCCTCCTGCTTTGCGAAACCGCGGACCAGCCGCCATGGCATGTCCAGATTGAGCTCGATTGTATCGCCGGGTTTCCATCGCCTCCGGAGTTCGGCAAACCCTGGCCCGCCGGCCGCCATGCTCATGCCGTTCACCAAAAGCGTTGCATGGCCGCACCAGCGCGGGATGCGCAACTGTACAGGGAAGGTGGCGGGCGCGGATGGATTCAGGTGCAACAGAACCGTGCCCGAGTTCGGGTAATCGGTCTGCTGGCGCGCTTCGAGTTTCAAGCCGCGCGCCAGTTCGACGCGCACCGACGATTCGGTGTAAAGGTTGACCACCAAACCGCCATCGGCCGAACGGTAGTACACCATGCCCGGCAAGTCGGCGATGATGCGCCGGAAATTGCTCGGGCAGCAATAGCTGTCGTTCTTGTAGTAAACGCGGGGGCCCTCGAACGGCGACCAATAGCGAAGCCGCCGGCCATCCGGCGATTGCGCCGCGAACAGAGCGTTATAAATCGCCCGCTCCATCATGTCGCCGTAGAGCGAGTCGGCTCTCATTCGTTGCAGTTGATCCAGCCAGCGGATCAAGTAGGCGGTCGCGCAGGTCTCCGTCAGTTCCCCGTCGCCCGATTGGTCGGAGTGCCAGCACTCGCTCGTACCCGCGGAACCGGTCACAACCAGTCCGCCGCCGCTTCTCAGGAATTTCAGAACCTTGTCGGTCGGCGCCAGCAATTGCGGATTTCCATTGCGGCGGTAAAGCTCGAGTTGCGCGAGGCAGCGGCACAGGTAGGCGTAGGCATGTCCGTAATAGGGTGGCTTGCGCCCCTGGACGATCTCCTGATCCCATCGCTCGATGCCGGCGTCCTTTACAAGGACGTCGAGGTAGCGCTGGTCGTTTGTGGCCGCGTGAAGGGCCAGCATGGCGCGGTCGAAACCGGTCATGAGCATGGCCAGATGAATGGTGCTGATGTCCACGGCGCCGGGCAATTTGCCGGCCAGCCGGCTGACCATGTAGTCGGCGGCTTTGCGCGCTGCTTCCAGAGAGGCGCGCTCTCCAAACAAGCGGTAATCGGACGTGAGCGCGTAGATGAAGTACGAAAGTGCGTGGATATCCCAGGCCTTCGATATTCGCTTCTCTGGCGTAATGTTGCCCAAGTAACCGTCGGGTTCCTGCTGGCTGACGATGGTTGCGACCACACGCTTCTTAAGGGCCAGCAGCGCAGGCTCATTCGTGTAGAAGGCCAAGCGGACGAGCGCGTCGCTGAACATCCCCAAGCCTATGAACCGCCCCGTGAATTTCTTGTCGAAGACCGCGGCGAGAAAATCCTTGTCGACATCCAGGGCGAGTATGTTGCCTCGCCAGGTGCATTCAATCCGCTCGCCAATCAAACCGCCGATCTTCACCTGGTTGGTCGGAATAGGAGCAAACGGAGGGTGTACTCCATCTTGTTTCTCGGCCATCGCCGCAAGGGCGCCAGGCAACAGGCTTGCTCCGGCCGCGCACGCTGAAGCGAGAAAATCCCTGCGGGTATAGATTGAACTCCTTTGGGCTAAGATATCCGGCTCATCCGTGTTCATCGTGTTCATCGGCGTTGAATGATTCGGGTTAAAGTGCCCGGCATACGATCTTGAACGTGTACGCGTAGCGGCACGGCCTCTTGGCCGGCGGCGCAATGACGAGTGCGTCAGCCTGCATCTTCCACTGGACAGGCTCCTTCAGCCCCAGCATCTCGACCTTGACGATTTCCTTGCCGGCGAGAGAAGTCAGCTTGAGGTCATCCTCGGGCCACTCCAAGGCAATGGCATATAACGTGTTGCCCTTGCGGGTGAATCTTACGTCTCCGTCCTGGTACGTTTCCCAAGGCCGGGTGCCGTAGATCGCCTCTCCGTTGACACGCAGCCACTGGCCGGTCTGCCGGAGGCATTCCTGCATGATTTCGGGAATCGTGCCGTCAGCCCTCGGCCCGATATTGATCAACAGGTTGCCGTTCTTGCTCACCACGTCTACGAGATAATCCACCAGTTGGTTGGGGGTCATGTACTGGCCGGGCTTCAACCGGCGGTTGTAGCCCCAGGAGGTCGGATCCAGTGAGTCACACGTTTCCCACTTCTCCTTGGAGATTTGGTTCATCCGTTTTCGCTCCGGCGTGGCGAAATCGCCGAGGATTTTGCCATCGGTGTCGAGCCCCCAACGGTCGTTCGCCGCCACCTCGGCGGGTTGCTCGGAGTGATTGTAGAAGTAGGCCAACACCTCCTTGCTGTTCCAGTAGTCGGCTGGAAGGCCTGCGCCGCCCCGCCCGTAAACAGGGCCGGTCGGCACGTCGCCCCACAGGATGCTCGGATGATACAAGTCCACCAACTCCTTGATGGAGTTGTTCATGTACTCCACCCAATCCCGACCGGGGTAGCGCGGGTCCCAGAAGGTGTACGTGGTGTTGTGGTAGAAGCCCATTTTCATCCCTTGCTTCCGGACGGCCTTGGCGAGATCGCCGGCCAGGTCTCTGTGCGGGCCCGTCTCCATGGAATTCCGGGGGGTGTGCTTGGTGGGCCACAGGGCGTATTCATCACCGTGCTTCGCCGTCAGGACAACGTATTTCGCGCCCGCCTGACGGAACAGTTCAGCCCACGCGTCCGGGTCGTATCGCTCGGCCTTGAACATCGGGATGAAATCGTCGTAAGCGAAGTTCGGCCCCCAGTTATCGAGATGGTATCGGTAGGCCTCTTCCCGAATCCCGCTCCGGACGAGTGCCTGGGGCAGGTTGCCCGGGGTGGCCGTAAAAGGCGGACCTCCGAACATGAAACCGAAATTGGCCTTGGGGCTGATGAATTCCACATACCACTCGTGGAAAGCGGGAACGGCGTAAACGCCCCAGTGGATGAATATGCCGAATTTTGCATCTTCAAACCACTGTGGTGCTTTGTGCTTGCGAAGCGATTCGGTGGTGGCTTGGTAAGGGCCTTCTCCCTCTGGAAGGTTGGCGCCACTGCTCGCGAGAGCGATTCCAAACAGCAATGCGACGACGGCGCCTTTAAAAGGCGCCGCTTGAGTCTTTCTGTTGGCCATAACGACGGTCCTCCCTGTCATTCAGATACCAGCCTGAAAATTCCCGATGGCTTCGCTGGTGCGCAAGTATCGGTCATACACGCGGATCTGCCGCATTTGTCCACGGAGGGCCGCGGCGAGTTTCAGATCCGCGCTGCCGTTGACATCACCAAGATTGTTGGAGAATCGAAGCCAGCCCCGCTCGCGCTCCGCCCGGCCGTCGCAAAGGATCCCGTCGACGGCGAAGCTGATGATTCTTGGTCCGCCGTCGACAATCAGGGCCACGTGGTGCCACCGGTCTCGATGAAAGAGATCCAGGTCAGTGTCCCAGGCTGCGGTGGTCAAGCCGTCGCAAACTTGAATGCCGAGGGACGGCGCCGCCGTGGTGTAGACAAGCACGCCCTTGCTGGCTTCGGCTCGCGAGTCGAACAAGACCTGGTCCGGAGCGAGGTCTGAAAAGCGGACCCAGAAATCGATTGCGAAACCGCCGCCCACGCGGAGATCGGGCAACCGCGGGCAGGATACACGATGCGGTTCGGGACCGGCACGCGGCACCTCGAGCAGCAGCCCCTTCCGGCTTACCTCCCGCAGTTGGCGCTGGTTCCAAAGCCCGTCGAGCATGGCCTTGTCAAGTTCGAAAATCCTGGCCGTCTCCTTCGTTGTGGGAGCGATGTAGTATCGCCCGTCATCTTCAATGAAGTCCGGGTAGGAGAGACCCAGGTACTCGCTTTCCTGATAGACACAGATCTCCGGCTGGGACCAGTGGATGGTCCCGTTTCGTTCGACTCCTCCTATTAGCCACCCAGGATTCCGCGTAGTCGGCCGGGCATCGGTCCGGTTGAGGGACCCGCTGTTGTTGAAAAAGTGCAGCAGGTATTTTCCATTGCTGAACCGTTGCATCGTTCCCGGTCCGCGCGGGTTCTTGATGCGGAGTCCGCCGGGCTGATAGACCGCATATTGCCTGTCTGCCCAGGTGCGTCCCCGATCGCGGCTGGTGGCCTGCCCGAGGTAGCCATCTGTCGTCCGGAAGCAGGCGTACAGGTCCCCATTGTCGAGCGAAACGACGAACGTCTCTTCCGCGATATTTCCGCGCGGGGCCCGCAGCCCTACATCTCCCTCGGGGAGCATGTCCCAGCCGATCTTCTCCGGATCCTTCTCGCGCAGCAGGTTGTCGCTGCGCAGCACAATGCCCTCATTCGGGCCGGACCAGATCGACGGCACACCTACTTTTGCCGCCCCGAAATAGACCGAGCCACGTGTAATGATGGGTTTGCTGACACCCCACAGCAGCAGGATTTCACCACTGGAGAAGTTGTTGCGGTCAATCGCAAACCGCCGGGACGGGATGGTGTATCGGTTCTTCGACCAGGTCCGGCCGTGGTCGTCCGAGTACTTGAAGACGAACTGACCGAGCGTGTCGGCCCGGATCTTGCGTCCGCGGTATTCCGATACATTCTTGTCGTTGTAGGTGTAGAAGACATAGACGCGGCCGCCGGGCACCTTCAGCGGCATCGCCCACGAGGCTTCCGGCGGTCCCGGCGGCTCGATGTCGATGAAGGATGACCAGGAGCGGCCGCGGTCGTTGCTGATCGTTGCGACTATATGCTGAGCGCGGTTGCCCTCGGCTGCTGGACCGACGGTGGGCACGCAAAGCCAGCCGCCATCGTCGGTGACCACGATGTAGTTCTGGCAGATGTAGGCTTTGCCCGGTATATCCCGCCCGGTCGCATAGTTTCTGGGGTCTTTGGCCCGGTCTGCGTCCGGACTGGCCATCCCCGGAATCGACACAGTCGCGGCCGAAGCCGCACACCAGATGAATTCTCGTCTGTTCATAGCCAAGCGGATCCTTTCAGAACGGTCGGGCTGCCCTGGGAGCGTCCGTGGGCCTGTGCGGCCCGCCGATGGTCATGAAAGCCGCTCCCAGGGCTTTTCAAAACAGAAGCTTTACCGCAACCTGCATTTGCCGCGGGGTGTTCGCCTGGTTGGTAATGATGCCGAAAGCACTGCTTCCGGCTTGCGCACCGGGCGCCGCGAACTGGGCGCGGTTGAACGCGTTGAACGCTTCCAGCCGAATTTGAGCCTTCAGGTTCTCCCGCACACGCAAGGTTTTGAAAAGCGAAAGGTCGAAGTTGTTGACTCCGTGCCTGCGAATGTCCCCGAATGTCCGGGCGCTGTTGCCGTACGTAAACGCGGCCGGGACGGCGAATGCGCTGGTGTCGAAAGCCCGCGTCAACCGGTCCTGGATGCGGCCCGTTGGTTGTTCGCCTTTCTTTACCCGGTTCGGTCTCGTTCCGCTGGTGCTGCTCAATGTGATCGGCACTCCCGACTGGAAGATCGCAATGCCGTTGAATTGCCATCCCCCGGCAATCAGGTCCAGCGCCCGGTTCCAATCGCCCCCGATGGCGCGCCGCCGCCCGACCGGCACCTCCCAGGATCCACTGAGCACGAGCCGGTGAGGAACATCCCCGGTATCCAGGCCGCGCTCGAGCTGCAAGTTGTTGGGGTATGCAATCGGACTGGAGAGGTCGTTGAGGTTCTTCGACCATGTATAAGCGCTGAGGAGCGAGAACCCGCGCGACATCCGCTTCTCGACCTTGGCCTGCAACGAGTGGTAGATCATGTTGCCGAGGGCGGCAAACTCGCCCGTGAGCCCCGTGTATTGGGGGTACGGAAGCAGTAGCTGCCCGCGGGTTATGGTGGCTCTGGAAAGCGTGGACGTCGGCTCCGTGATAACGCCCGCAAACGGGTTTGGCACTAACTCCTGATTGACCGCGCCCAGCGCGTATTGTTCAACGGTCAAAGAGTTAAACGACAAGGAACCGGGCAGGTTGACATGATTCCCCTTGTTGGCCACGTAGGCCGCTTCAATCAGCATGGTCCGCCCGAGTCCCTGTTGGATCGAGAGGTTCCACTGTTGGAACATTGGAATCGTGCTATACAGGGCCACCGAAGAGTTCGAAAGCCCCAGCGTCGCATCCGGCCCGATCTGGGTCCGTTCCAGCGGCTTGTTGTAGCCCGCCCAGAAGGGATCGGAGAGAATGGGGAGCGGCCTGACTCCATCATAGGAGGCAATCACATTGGTGACTCCCGCAATGCCGTAGAGGAAATTCGAGCTGATATTCGAGTCGATCGCGGTAGTGCCATAGAAAATGCCGTACCCCGCGCGCAGGCTGGTCTGGCGAAACAGATGGTAGGCAAGACCGAACCTCGGCCCGAAATTGGTATAGTCGGTTTCGACGGCGCGCCGGTTGCCCGGCCCGCGCAGGAGCATCGCTCCGCGGAGATTGGGGAACTCAGGCACCTTGCCGGCAATCGGCGAGGGCGCCAGCAGATCGAACACCGTGATCCGGTCATGCCGCTCGGTACGCGGCTGGCCCACTTCGTAGCGCAGGCCGGGATTGAGTGTCAGCCGCCTGCTCACCCTCCAGTCATCCTGCAAGAAGACAGAGGTGTAGGAACTTCGGTGGCAGACCGAGGGCTCTGACGACAGGCTCCCGGAATTCAACAGCCCTAACAGAAGCGCCGCCAGACCATTTCCCGCCGTGGTGCTCGCCTGGCTTGGATTCGGCCCTTGCGTGAAGGCCTGCGAGGTCGAAAACGAACCGTGGCTGGTTCGGCTATTCCGATTGTTGTTGTAGTACGCCCGGTACTCGTATCCCGCTTTCCAACTGTGTTTGCCGCGTACCTTGCTCACCGTTTCCGAAAATGTGTGGGCGAGTTGTGTGGTGATGATAGACGGGATGCCGCTTATGGTGTTGTAGCCCGTAATGGCGAACTGCGGCAGCGCCCGAACCTGCTGGTGATCGCGAAAACTGGCCGCGAATCCCAGTTCCGTAATGTCCAGTCCGTCGGACCAGGCCACTCGGCCGCCCGTTTGGCGCGTCAGTCCGTACTGGAAAGTAAAGAGCAGAGACGGGCTGGCAACGAAGGTGTGCTGCAAAGAAACCGATCGCCGAGTTTGCGTCAGAGCGGGCAGGCTCGGATTGCCGATATTGCCCCAGAAATTCGGCTCCCCCACCGTCGGATTCTGGAGCCCGAAGCGCACCATCAGACTGTGCGCAGGCGTGATCTGGTGGTCCACACGAGCGTTATACGAGTTGTTCGTGTTCTTCTTGGAATCGGACATGACGGAATTGCCGGCGAGTTGACTGTTATTGGGGACCGGGTAGAGGGCAACCAACCGGACGGCAGTGGGGTTGAGCCGCTCCCGCGGCATGACGTTGCCGGGAAATGGGTCGCGAATGTTGCCGCTTCCGCTCGGGTTCTGCCGGGTGGTGTCAGGGTCGAAAATGCGGACCTGCTGCCCGCCCGAGTTTACAGTCTTTGAAAAGTCGCCCACGCGCTCGAGTCCCGTAGGTACCGTAAACGAGAGTGCCGTGAGCGGCCGCTCGCGCAGACCGTCGTAGTTGAAGAAGAAGAAGGTGCGATTCTTGCCGCCGTACAGCCGCGGGATGGACACCGGACCGCCAATGGTGCCGCCGAACTGGCTCCGCTTGGTGGCAGTCAGCGGGATGCCCTGCCTGTTGGCAAAGAAGTTGTTCGCATCCAGTAGGGAGTTTCGCAGAAACTCGTACAACGTGCCGTGAAACTGGTTGGTCCCGGACTTGGTGATGACGCTCAACACCCCGCCGTTGTAGCGCCCGTATTCGGCGCTCAGCGCGTTGGTCTGAACGCGAAACTCTTGTACCACGTCGACGTTGGGAGAATAGACGCTCATGTAGGTGCGGTCGCGTGGGACGTCATTGGTTGCCCCGTCCATCACGATCGCCGAGGTACCGGCAAGGGCGCCGTTGATGCCGGGATTGGTGGGATATATTCCGACCGCCGCGCCGGGGTCCGGCGGCAGGGTCACCACGCCCGGCACCAGTCCGGCCAGCGCGAACGGGTCCCGCCCATTCAGGGGCAGGTCTGAGATACGGCGGCCCTCGATCACCTGTCCCAACGTCGCGCTCGTCACATTCATCAGCGGCGCGGCTGCTTCCACCGTCACTTGTTCGGCAGTCGGTCCCAACTCCAGCGCAATGTCAATCGACAGTTCGTCGCCGACGTTCAGCCGTAGGCCCGTTCGTTTCACCGACTTGAACCCGGCGGCCTGCACCCGCAGCTCGTA
>Ga0315279_10006074_pt1 | contig 15371 bp, 11 predicted proteins | sample YL17G06_20_MG_FD_203694 | JGI IMG/M metagenome (GOLD analysis project Ga0315279, IMG submission 203694) | Sediment microbial communities from Yellowstone Lake, YNP, Wyoming, USA - YL17G06_20 | ecosystem: Environmental > Aquatic > Freshwater > Lake > Sediment | place: USA: Wyoming | collected... | reverse complement strand
CCCATGGCGGGAACCTCCTTTCAAGAACTAGTTATACAACTAGACATCAGAACAGCAAAAAAGCAAGGGAAATATTCACCTTGCATGTCTGAAGAAGACGTTTTATCTAGTTAAAGCCAAAGGCGAGGCCACCGACTCTAGAGTCGGTGGGGGCCGGAACTCCTCTCCCTGCAAGAAACTGAGATGCGCCCGCGCGGCGAGATTTCCGAAATATTACTCTTGCATATCTCGCGGAAACATGGTTGTATTGTCCGGATTATCCTGCATGAGAAGGTGGGGCTGCTCTCGTGCAGGGGCGGAAATCCGGTCATGGATGGCTCTGTCATCGCGCAAATAGGGTGATCGCGCGCGAGACTTGAGAGATACTTCAAAAGGTTTTGGAAGAAGGGGAGGTTCCACTATGTTGAGACGGAGTTGGCTTGTGGCTGTGGTTCTGATGTTGGGGTTGATGATGTCGGTGTCGGGCTGCTCGAAGAAGAAGAAGGTACAGGTCGAACCGCCGGATAATGTAAGGGTTGTCACGCCGCCCGACAAGGGCGAGGGTACGGGAGTCATCCCGCCTCCAACAGAACGCGGTGTGAAGCCCCCGGATTTTGACAAGAACGTGCAGACGATCTACTTCGACTTTGACAAGTCGAACGTCCGCGCGGATCAGACGGCTAACCTTGAGGGCAATGCGAACTACTTGAAAGAGCATGCGGATCTCAAGATCTGCATCGAAGGGCATTGCGACGAGCGCGGCACGGAAGAGTACAACTTCGCGCTGGGCCAGCGTCGCGCGAGCTCGGTCCGTGAGTTCCTGATCAGCCGCGGCGTGGCCGCCGACCGGCTCTCGATCGTGTCCAAGGGCGAAGAGGAGCCGGCGGATCCGGGCCATAACGAAGCGGCGTGGGCCAAGAACCGCCGGGCCATTTTCATCGTCACCCAGTGATGCCGCGTTGTTTGGTTTCACAAGCTTCTGTCACTGATTGGTTTTGCAGGCGCCTTTCACCGGGCGCCTGCTTTGTTTTTCGGCCGGGTCACAAATTCATCTTTGGGATTGCCAAAACGATCCCCTTTTCCCATAGTACCTTCTCATCCATCCTGCAACGCGGATGGTGAGAAGAACACCTGCGAGGGATGGCAAGGAGGTTCCACTATGTTGAGACGGAGTTGGCTTGTGGCTGTGGTTCTGATGTTGGGGTTGATGATGTCGGTGTCGGGCTGCTCGAAGAAGAAGACGGTGACGCCCCAACCGCCGGATAATGTAAGGGTTGTCACGCCGCCCGACGATAAGGTAGGCCCAACGGACATCCGTCCACCGGAGGCCGGTGTGAAGCCCGAGGGTTTTGACCAGAACGTAAAGACGATCTACTTCGACTTTGATAAGTCGGACATTCGCGCGGATCAGGTGTCTCGCCTCGAAGGCAACGCGAATTACCTGAAGGAGCATAAGGAGCTCAAGATTCTTATCGAAGGGCATTGCGACGAACAGGGCAGCGCGGAATACAATTTCGCACTGGGCCAACGCCGCGCGAGCTCAGTTCGCGAGTTCCTGATCAGCCGTGGCGTGGCCGCCGACCGGCTTTCGATGGTCTCCAAGGGCGAAGAGGAGCCGGCTGTCGAGGGTCATGACACAGCGGCTTGGTCCAAGAACCGCCGGTCCGCGTTCAAAGTCACTTTCAAAGTCACCAACTAACCTGGCTCCGGCTGGTTTTCACAAGGCGCGTGTTTTGCTTTTGGCCGGTTTTTAGCGTTATCTTTGGGATTGCCAAACAGCCAGCACTTTTCCATAATAACTTCCCGTCCATTCCTCATTGCGCAAAGGACGAGGACGGTGGGCATTTTCTATTCAAACACGCCAGAGACCAGGTATGGCAAAGAAGCACAGAATCCTGATCGTGGACGACGAGAAGAACACCCGCGAGGGATTGCAGTGGGGGCTCGAAGCCAAGGACCGCGAGGTGCTTGCCGTGGCAAACGGCGCCCAAGGGCTCGATGTCGTCCGCTCCAAAGAGGTGCATTTGCTCATTACCGACCTGAAGATGCCGGAGATGGACGGCATGGCCCTCCTCGACGCGGTCCGCCGGGAATCGCCCACTACGGAGGTGGTGATCCTCACGGGGCACGGGACCGTCGAGGGCGCCGTGGACGCCATGAAGAAGGGGGCCTTTGACTATATTCTGAAGCCGGTCAATCTGGAGGAGCTGGGGTTGCTGGTGGGCCGGGTGTTGAAACAAGGAGACTTGCGGGACGAAGTGGAGGCCCTGCACGAGGAGCTGGAGGAGCGCCACGGCTTTGAGCAGATCATCGGCCGGTCCGCCCCCATGGAAGAGGTGTTTCAGCGGGTGCGCCAGGTCGCGCCCACGCGCGCGACAGTGCTTCTGACCGGCGAGAGCGGCACGGGCAAGGAGATGATTGCGAGCGCGCTGCACTACAACTCGCCGCGCAAGCACAATCGGTTCGTGAGGCTCAACTGCGGCGCCCTGACGACCACGCTGCTGGAGAGCGAGCTCTTTGGGCACGAGGCCGGCGCTTTCACCGACGCCCGCAAGCAGAAGATCGGGCGGTTCGAGCTGGCCGACGGCGGCACGATCTTCCTGGACGAGATCACCGAGACCGCGCCGGAGTTCCAGGTCAAGCTGCTGCGGGTGCTTCAGGAGCAGGAATTCGAGCGGGTGGGGGGCACCGAGACGGTCCGGGTGGACGTTCGCGTGGTGACGGCCACCAACAAGGATATCGAGGCGCAGGTTCGGGAAGGCCGCTTTCGCGAGGATCTGTATTACCGCCTGAACGTGGTGAAGATCGAGGTGCCGCCTCTGCGGGAGCGGGGGGACGACGTGGTGCTTTTGACGCACGCGTTTCTCAAGGAGTTTTGCAGGCAGAACGGGAAAGGCCTGCTGCGGATCACGCCGAAGGCGCTCGAGGCGCTGCGGCACTTCAGCTGGCCGGGCAACGTCCGCCAGCTCCGCAACGTGATAGAGGGCATGGTGGTGCTTGCCAGAGGCTCGGAGGTGGGCGCGCGGGACCTGCCGGAGGAAATCCGGGCCACAACGGCCCGGTATCGTCCTCTGCAACTGCGGTTGGGCGCTTCGATCGCCGAAATGGAGCGCGAGATGATCCGCGCCACGCTCGAACACACAGATGGAAACCGCGCCGCGGCCGCCCGCGTCCTGGGGCTGGGGCGCAAGACCCTTTATCGCAAGATCGAGGAATACGGACTGGACCGCGATGCGGCCGCAAAGAGACTCTCCGGGGAGGAAAGCCAGCCATGACAAGCAAGCGCCGTGATGAAGAGGATGAAGAAAACGAACTGGATGAGGAGGAGGACTTCGACGAAGAGGACGAAGACGACGAGTGGGACGACGAGGACGAATTCGAGGAAGACGATGAGGACGAGGATGATGAGGACGAGGATGAGTTCGAGGAGGAAGAAGAAGAAGACGATGACGGGTGAGTGATAGCCCAGCGGCGCCTCCTAACCACGAAGAAGAAAACCACGGAATACACGGAACACACGGAAGAGTTCCCTCTCCGTGTATTCCGTGTATTCCGTGGTAAAGACTCGTCTTCCTCCTCGTGTTTTTCAGGGTGATTCCCAGAGCGCCGGGCAAGATCGCTTATGGATAAACCGAAAACTCCAAGCCCCCCTTCGAACGCGGCCGCGCTCTCCCCGGATGTTCCTCCCTCGCGAGAGGCCGGCAAAGAGCCCGCCTCGAAACGGATCGCTCTGGCTGCGATCCTGGGTCCCGGAGTCAGCCGCTTCTCTGCCAGTGAACAGGAATGGATCGCGGAAGCCTACGATCTCGCGGAGCGTTCGCACAAGGACGTGCTGCGGCTGTCGGGCAATCCCTATATCCAACACCCCGTTTCGGTGGCACGCACGCTGATGGATCTGGGGCTGGACTGCGCGTCGGTTTGCGCGGGCCTGCTTCACGACACCATCGAGGACACGACGGTCACCTTTGAAGACCTGAAGGCTCGTTTCCCGGAACCGGTGCCGGAGCTGGTTTCGGGCGTGACGAAAATCTCCTCGCTGAATTTCCGCTCGAGCCGCGAGGAACAGGTGGAGAACTTCCGGAAAATGGTGCTGGCCATGGCTCGGGACATCCGGGTGATCCTGATCAAGCTGGCCGACCGGCTGCACAACATGCAGACGCTGCAATGCCTGCCCGCGGCCAAGCAGAAGCGGGTCGCGCGCACGACGATGGAGGTCTACGCCCCCCTCGCGCACCGGCTCGGCATCTACCGGATCAAGTCCGAGCTCGAAGACCACGCGATGCGGTACCTGTATCCCGAAGCCTACCACGACTTGCGGGAGCGTATCGCGGCCAAGCGCGACGACCGCGAGCGGCAAATCCAGGAGTCCATCGAGTTTCTGCGCGCCAAGCTCGAGGAACACGGCATCAAGGCCGAGGTGACGGGGCGTCCCAAGCATTTCTGGAGCATTTACCAGAAGATGCGCAACCAGGGGCTTTCGTTCGAGGAGATCTATGACCTCAACGCCCTCCGCGTGATCTGCGGCACCCGCACGGAGTGTTACGGAATCCTTGGTGTCATCCATTCCATCTGGAAGCCCGTGCCGGAGCACTTTTCGGACTACGTCGCCTTGCCCAAGGCCAACATGTACCAGTCCATCCACACCAAGGTGATCGGGCTCAACGGCCAGCTCACCGAAATCCAGGTGCGCACCAGGGACATGCACCGGGTGGCCGAAGAAGGCATCGCCGCACACTGGCAGTACAAGGAGGGCCGCAAGGAATCGCCGGACTTCGGTAAGAAACTGGTGTGGGTGCGCCAGATGGTGGACTGGCTCACGGATTCCAATGATCCCAACGAGCTGCTTCACGACCTAAAGCGGGAGGTGTTTGACGACAAGGTTTTCTGCTTCACGCCGCGCGGCGACGTGATCGAGGTGACCAAGGGCGCCACCGTGCTCGACTTTGCCTACCGGATCCATACAGACCTGGGGCACCGCTGTGTCGGGGGCAAGGTTAACCAGAAGTTTGTGCCGCTTCGCACGGAGCTGAAGATGGGGGACATGGTGGAGATCCTGACCTCCAAGACGCCGCATCCTTCTCCGGACTGGCTGAAGATCCTGACGACACCCCGGGCGCGGGTCAAGGTGCGCCACTGGCTCAAGCAGCGCGATTACCAGAGAAACCTGACGGCGGGGCGCGACATGCTTCTCAAGGCCTTGTTGAAGGCCGGCCTGCATCCCTCCACCCAGGAGATACACGAGATCCTCGAAAGGAAACTCTCGGAGTTCCACGTCCGTTCGGTCGAGGATCTGTTCTCGGAGATCGGCTTCGGGAGCATCCCGCCCTCGATGGTGGTGGCCCGGTTCCACCCCGCGTCTTCCGAGCGGGAGCCGCGTTCCGGGGTCCGGCGCCCCTCGAAGAAGAGAAAGGCCGTCGAGTCGCCGGTGCTCGTGGATGGCATGCCGAACGCTCTGACGCGGTTCGCCCAGTGCTGCAAGCCGCAACCCGGGGAGGGGATCACCGGGCTGGTAACCCGCGGGCGCGGGGTCAGCATCCACCGGAGCGAATGCCCCTATTTGAGCCGGTGGCTGGCGGAATCCCAGGTTTCCATGAACAGGCTTGTGCCCGTCTCGTGGTCAAGCGACGGCGCCGGACACAAACAACTGGGGATCCGGGTGACCTGCTGGGACCGCACGGGGGTGCTTCGAGACGTTTCAGATGCCATCGCGGGCATGAATATCATGATCGTCGCGTCCTATTCCCGCAGCAATCCGAGAAACGGCCAGGGAATCCTGCGCTTTACCGTTCTTGTGAAGGATGAGGACGAGCTGAACAAACTCATGAACAGGTTGCGCGAGATCACGGATGTTGTATCGGTCACGCGGGACTCCAAGTTCCGCTGAATGCATGCCCCCTGGGCGGCTCCTTCTCTTCTTTCTCTGCTTCTGCGTGCTTCCCTTGCAGGCCGCAGGGGGCGAGGGGCTGCCGGTGTTTTCCAGCTCCTCGGCGGACCCGGTGGATGCGTTTCTGGCTCTGGGGCCCTTTTCCCGGTCACTGGATCAGCCCTCGACCGCCACGCTTCAGGAGGTCTTTGGCCGCACGGACCCCGCGGGCGCCGCGGCGGACCAACTCTATTGGAGCGGCGAGCATCCCCGCGCCTGGACGGTCGCCCGCGCGGTCCCGGACGGTCGGTTGTTGGCGCGGGAAGCGTTCGGCCCAGCCAAGCTCGCGGAAAACCCGCCGGATGCGAAGACGAAACAGGCGCCCTGCGTGTACCTGTTCCGCGCGATCCAATCGGGCCGCTATCGGAAACTCCTTCTTTCCGTGGAATCGGAAGGGCCGGTGGGTGTGTGGGTGAATGGGAAGGCTTGCGGGGATAGCCGGGGGCAAGCGGGATGGCGCGGAATCGTGCCTTTGCGCGCGGGCCCGAATGAACTGTTCCTGGAGAGTGTCGCCCCCGTCCAGCGCGCACCCTGGTTCGTCCGCGTCCGTTTCCTGGAGTCCGCGCGGGCCGGCGCTCCCCGGGGTTCCGTGACCTCCGGTGTTCTTGAGGAAATCCGCTCAGGCATACTCAAGCGCTCCGAGGAATTCCTCAATACCCAGAAAGATCCCGGCCCCGCGGCGCCCTGGCCGCCGGGCTGGTTGAGGCTGACCATGCCCTGTCCCCGCGTGGAGAATGAAAAGGTGGAATACACGGTGTTTCTGCCAAGCTATTCCGTGAGACCGGAGTCGCGCCTTCCCCTGCTCGTGGTGATCCCTCCAGTCGAGGAGGACGCCTTCTACGTGGCTCTTCACGAGAACGGCCTTGCCGCGGAGGCCCGCCGCCGCGGATGGGCGATTGCGGTGCCGGAACTGCCCTCGCCCTTTCCTTTGCCCGGAACCACGTCCGCGCTGGTTTCACCCTCCGAGGTGCTGGAGGCGCTACGGGCCGATCTACAGCGGCGCCTTCCCGTGGACCCGCTCCGCACCTACCTGGTGGGTGTCCAAGCAGGCGCGGACGTGGTCTTGCCCCTCGCGTTCGGCGGATCCGAGCGCTACGCGGGGGTTGCCCTGATCGAGCCGCCCCTTTGGGGTTCCGATCCCTGGTTTCGTTTTCCGCCGGAGATGAAGAAGAGACTGCCCCTGTTCGTTGCGGAAGGTCCCGCTCCTGGCCCCGGCGGGTCGTTCACGCCCCCTCCCGGCAGCGGCGCCCCCTTCATGCGCCATGTGATTGCCTCGGGCAAGCGGGTGGAGGTCTTCCCCGCTCTACTGGGCTTCTTCCAGCCGCGGGTCATCGAAACCCGTCCGCGGCGGGTCCTTGTCGCGGCCCGCTCCCCTGCGGAAGCCGGCGAGGCGTGGGCGCGGGTGCGGCGGGCGCGCAGCTGGCAGGACCCCGTCCGCCTCAGCGCCGAGGTGAAGGAGGAGAACCACGTCGTGGCCACGTCGGAGAACGTCCTCGAGTTCAGCCTCCGGTTGAGCGAGATGCCGATGTTGGTTTCCGGGAAGCCCCTGCTGATCGAGATTGACGGCGATGTCCGAAGAGTGATAGGCCAAAGCCTGCCGGAGTCGGTCTCGTTGAGCCTGACGGAGAGTGAGGACTCCGCTCTCTGGGTCGTCCAGGAGGCGCAACCGGAAGGCGGGGTTCCCGTCGAGGGGCCCTTGGGCCGTCTGACCGAATCGCGGCTTCCCTGGTCCGAGCCGGGCAAGGCGGGGATCGGGCAGTTGCTGGCGCGGGCCGCGCGCCAGGCAACCGGGGCGCAGGTGGCGGTGTTGCCGGCGCGGGCCGCGCGCGCGGGGCAGCTGGAGGGGCCGGTTTTCCTCCGAGACGTGGCCGCGTGGTTCACGGACGCGGAACTCAGCACCGTCACGGTTCCCACAGCCGTCTTGCGCCGGTCGCTCGAGCAGGATTTCGCGCGGGGGCGCAAATGGGTCACCGACGGTGTGGACGCGGTGTACGCAAACGTGAGGGCCGCGGATTCCACGGACGGCTCGACGCAGACCTTGGGGAGCGTCAGCGGCGGGAGCCGGGAAAGCGGTATCCCTGGGCTTTTTGTCTCCTCGGCTCTGGACGGCATGGGAGAGAACGTCGTAGTGGCGGGGTGGAAAGGCTGGATCGAGAAACAGCCGGAATGGGTGGGCGCCTCCAGTGCCGCGCCGGCGGCCCGGGCTGTCACGCCGGCGGCCCGGGCTGTCACATCGGCGGCCCGGGCTGTCACACCGGCGGCCCGGGCTGTCACACCGGCGGCCCAAACTGTCACACCGGCGGCCCAAGCATCCCCGCCGGAAGCGGGTTCCCCGCCCGCCCCGGCGACGGGTCTCCCACCCTCCGCCGACGTGGCCGAAAGCCTCACCCTGCGGCAGGCGGTGCTCCGCCTGTTCGAGAAGGAACCGGGGATCAATCCGCAGCCGCCCGACATCCGCCCGCTTCCCCGGAAGCTTCCGGCGGCGGTCAAGGAGCCCAACCGTCAGCGCTGATGCTCATGAGAGGGTTCGTAGTGCGGGCTTTAGCCCGTTGCTTTGGGCGAGCCGCCCGACTCAACTGGCAAGCCGGCGGGATGCGATGGGCCAAGGCCCATCCTACGTGCGAACAGGCGAACCTGCCAGCTGACAAATGGGCGGACCGGCGAACTGACGAACTGACGAACCGGCGAACTGGCGAACTGGCGAACTGACGAACTGACGAACCGGCGAACTGACGAACTGGCGAACTGGCGAACTGACGAACCGGCGAACTGGAGAACTGGCGAACTGCCGAACTGGCGAACTGACGAACTGGCGAACCGGCGAACTGGAGAACTGGCGAACTGCCGGACTGGGAGACTCAAAGCATGAAAGTGGTGGTGGACGCCAGAGGGATTCGAGACGGGATGACCGGGGTGGGATACTACACTTCCCACCTGGTTTCCGAGCTGGGGGCGGCGCGTCCCAACGACCGGTTCGTGTTCCTTACGCTGCGCAAAGAAGGCCCCGCCCTGCGTCCCGCCCTGGGCGCCCCGAACGCCGAATGGCTCGAGGTGGACGCGGACTATGAGTCGCACCCGGCTGGGGACTGGTGGGAACACCGCGCGCTGCCGCTGCTGCTGGACCAGATCGGCGCCGATGTCTTCCACGGCCCGGCTTTTATGGTCCCCTATTCTCTGGCCCCCTTGTTTCTGCCCTTTAGCCGCGGACCCGCCCGCGCCGGACTCGTCGTCACCATCCACGACCTCAGCGTCTTCACCGTGCCCCAAGCCTATCCTCTGCTGTTCCGGCTGTATCTGCGGCAGGTGATGAGGCGGAGCGTGCGGGCGGCCCACCGCGTCATCTGTCCTTCCTCGTTCACGCGAGACGAGGCGCTTCGCCTCTGGCCGGACCTGCCGCCGGGGAAGTTCAACGTGATTCCCCACGCCCAAGCGCCTTGCTTTCAGGCGGCCCCGCCGGAAGATCCCGGCCGCCTGCGCGCCCGGTACAATCTGCCGGACAAGTTCCTGCTGATGGTGGGAACGTTCGAAGCGCGCAAGAACCCCACCTTCTTCCGCAGCCTCTACGACCACCTCCTGTCTCGGCTGGGCGGCCACACGCCCCCGCTCGTGTGGGTCGGCTCGGTGGGATTCGGCGGCCGTGAAGCGCTCTCGAACCTGCAGCCGCTCCGCGACAAGGGGCTTTTCCGCCTGATGGGGGCCTTGCCGCTGGAGGACCTTCCCGGGCTCTATCACACCGCGACGGCGCTGGTGTATCCGTCTCTGAACGAAGGGTTCGGGCTGCCGCTTCTGGAGGCGATGGCGTGCGGATTGCCGGTTCTCGCCGCCGACACGACCTGCTTGCCGGAGGTGGTGGGCGAAGGCGGACGGATCCTTCCGCTGGAGCGGCCCGGCGATTGGGCCGGCGCTATCCAATCTCTGCTGGACGATCCCGGGCAGATGGCACAGGCCAGGGATCGCGCGCTGCGCTGGGCCGCGAAGTTCTCCTGGGAGCGCACCGCGCTGCAAACCGCGGAGGTTTACGAGAAAGCGGTTGTTTGAGCCACGGCGAAAAGTCAGGCGCGGCAAACATCATCAGAGATGAACCCGTGCTAACAAGGATGTGAGAGGGAGGACCCTATGATAACAGCAGACAAAATCGAGCCACTCCGCAATCAACAGATTGACTTCGAATCTACCAAGCAATTGAAAGACAAACTAGCTCAACTACGCCAGCAACGCCAACCTCTTTATCTGACGAAGACAGAGTTTGAAGAGATCTTGAAATGGAAATTGGACAAACAAATAGGCCGTCAGCGCGAAATGCGTGCCGCGAACACAGATGAAGTCATTCGTGCCGTAACTGGACTCGCCCTGACAATTACACTCGATGACAAAGAATATGAGCTTGAACTCCGGGTGAAGATCCTCTGCGCTTTGCGCGGGGTGGCTATACCAATCGCCTCAGCTGTGCTTGCACTAGTGTTCCCTGAGGAGTATGCTGTAATTGACTATCGAGGCTGGCGTCAAGTGTTCGAAGAAACAAAAGGCGACCACTCTCTTTCTGACTACAAAAAGTACTTGGATACAATTCGTCCTCTGGCAAAAGAACTGGGGTGGTCTGTGCAAGAGGTTGACCATGTAATATGGGAGTATGATAGAAGGCATAGCAAACAAGTCACTCCTGCCCAAAATGTCTCCCCGAGGGGGAACACCTGAATCGCCGTGGGTGAAACCCACGATATGGATGGAAAGGATGCCACTCGTGGATTTCTCCCACGGCTTGGAGTTTGGGCATTTTCATGACTATGGATACGATTTCCATATCGCCCCCACCGACTTTATGTCGGTGGAGCGTTGATTTTGCTCCAGAAGCGGGCAGATATGCATTCACGCCCCCACCGACTTCACGTCGGTGGAGCGATGATTGAAACCCGCGGTGTTTTGCCATGACTTTCCCATCATCCATCTACACCCCTTCGAATACTATCCCCGCATTTCGCTTATATTGGAGCTTCGATCTCTTCTGGCGAAATCCTCCGAGAGACGCCTCCTGGCTTACTGGGTTGACCGACGCGATGCGGCTTCATAACATTCGTCTTCTGCGCCATCGGTTTATTGCTCCAACCACCAGCCAGTTTCTTTTGAGCACACGCCCCACGCACTCTCCGCAACAGGTCGCGAAATACTTGAAAGGGGGATTGCAGCACATCATTCGCGGCCAATTTCCCCGCGCTTTCCAACGGAACTACGGTTTCCGCAGTCTGGGTTCTTCCAAGCGGAAAGTGGTGGAACGGTACATCGAAAACCAATTGGGACATCATCGTTTTGCCGACCCACGGTTCGAAGAACGGATTGCCGATTTCCAGATATCCAACGCCGCCGTTGATCTCTCAACCCCAAGAACGACGTCCCATTCTCTCTATTGGTACAATCTCCATCTCGTTCTTGTGAACGACGCCCGATGGCGGGAATATCGGACGGAACGGCTTTGCATTCCTCGCGATTGGATAGCGCGCATTGCTCAAGAGCGGGATTTGTCCTTATCGAATGCTGGAATTCTTCCGGACCATCTCCATTTGGCGATCGGCGTGGGGAGCGAAAAGTCGCCGGGGAACGCTGCAATGTGTCTGATGAACAACTTGGCGTATGCCATGGGAATGAAACCCGTTTTTCAAGCCGGTTATTATGTGACAACGTTCGGCGAATACGATCTCGGGGTCACAAACGAAAAGAAAACCACCGCTCCACCGACGTAAAGTCGGTGGGGGCGATATGGAGAACAGATGCGTTCTGGAGCAAAGTCATCGCTCCACCGACATAAAGTCGGCGGGGGCGATCTCGTAGCGAAGTCAAGACGTGCCCCCGCCTATCGCCAGGGTGAGATTTCATTTGTGCCTTCGGGAGATTTCACGCAGAATGCTTGCGCGGGGCGGGTGAGAACCCCGGATGAGAGCCCACGCCCCGCACTTGCACCACAACTGTGTTTAACTGTGTTTAACTGTGTTTAACTGTGTTTAACTGTGTCTAACTCTGTTTGACTCTGCTTAACTCTGCTTAACTCTGCTTAACTCTGTTTCTAAGAGGACCTTGCCATGACTCCCGCTTTCCGCACCCCTTTCTCCTTCCGGTGGCTGCGGGCCGTGGTCTGCCTGCTCACTCTTCTTGCCTTCTGCGCCTGCGCCAAGCTCCCCCGCCCCGCCGCGCCCCCCGAAAAATGGCTGCCTGAGAGAACGGTGGCCGTGGTGTCCATACCCGACGTGAAGAGTTTCCGCGAACGCTGGAAAGAGACCGCCATGGGGCAAGCCTGGGCCGACCCCGCGGTGAGCTACTGGCGAACCAACCGCTTCGACCGAGTTCTGGACGATGTGTTCCAGAAGTGGGGCGCCGGTAGTGTGATCCCGCTGCTGGATCTCGCAACGGGGCAGGCGGTGGTCGCGTTCGAGGCCCCGCGGGATATGGAGATGCGCTCCTCCGCCGACAGAGCCGCGGTGTACGCCGCGCTGGATTTCGGCCCCAACGTGGAAAAGGCAAAGAGCCTTTTCGAGGAAAGCTGGAAAGGCGTTGCGCTGCCCTCCGGGAATGCCGGGATGCCGGAGATGATACGGTACGGCAAGGAGTGGCGCCGGGGCATGGGGCTCTATTCTTCGTGGGCGGGCAGCACGTGTTTCCTTGGCACCTCCAAAGAAGGACTGGAGAGAGCGGTGGCCCGCTGCCTGGGATTGTCGTCTTTTCAGTCCGATCGGTCTGATCAGTCTGATCCGTCCGACAAGTCCCAAAAAGAAAAACCCCTCGCCAAATCCCCGCAATGGCGCAAGACGGAGCATCTGCGCAGGCAGGGCGCGGACGCGTGGGGGTTTCTGGACGCGGCCCGGTTTTACGATCTCCTGATCGCCGAGGCCGGGAAAACCGCCGCGGGCACGGGCGATTCCGACAGGACCGCCCGAATCAAAGCCTACTGTGAATGGGCCGGCTTCGACGCCGTGGACGCGGTGTGCACGGACTTTGAGATTCGCCCGCCGGGCTTCTATCAGAGCACGGCCATCACTACCCGCAAACCGCTGAGGGGTGTTCTCTTTTCTCCGCGGGACGCGAGGCCGCTGAGAACACCCGCCTGGGCCACCCGGGATCTGGACGCCTTTTCCGCATCGCGGATACAGCCCCCCCTCGCCATCAAGCAGTCCACCCAAGACATGATCCGCGAACTGGCGCCGTTCCTTGATGACAGGATCAACGCGGTGGAGTCCGCCGCCAAAGATTACCTGGGAATGGAGCTCGACCGCCTCCTCGGCGCCCTCGGTACCGAAATGGCGTCCCTGTCGCGCGCCTCGAAACCGATCCCGGATATGGTGCTGCTGTGGGAAGCGCCGGACCCCTCCGTTCCCATCGAGGCAATGGAGTCCCTGGCCAAGGCCGCCGGCGGCGCCACGGACCGGCGCGCGTTCATGGGACACGATTACCAGTCATACACGATCCCTCCTCTCCCGTTCCCCATCTACAGCGCGGAGGTGGACGGGTTTTTCATGATCGCGCTCCAGAATCGCTGGTTCCAGGATTACCTGACAACAAAGCAGCTGTTGGTTTCATCCGGCGCAGCGCTCAAGCCCGAGGCGCCCATGGGTCCCCAGTCGCTTCTGCCGGACCTCGAAGCGCCCTTCGGGAAGGTGCCCGGGAACATGACGGTGACGAAACGCTCCTTCGGCAACCTTGGGCCAACTCTGCGGGATCTCAACGCGTCGCTTCCGTTGATCTTCCTGGTAGCCAACTCGCAACTCAAGCAGTACGACCTTCCCAGGATGCCTTCGTGGGTGGCCTCATGCGTCCCGCCGCTGGGACCGTTTGCCAAGCGGATGTTTCCGAGCGTGGAGCGTGCCATGCAAAGGGACGGCTTGGTTGTGAGCGAATCCTATTCGCCTCTGGATCCGGTGGGGTCTCCGTTCCTGGCGGCCGGCCTCGCAATCGGCGCCAGGTACTATCTGGAACAGCAGAAGACGGCTGAAAAAGGAAACCGGTAGGTTCGCGCATGTCTTTCTCTCTTGAGAACTCCCGAATCCTCCTCACCGGCGGCACCAGCCACACGGGCAGGCGCCTCGCTCGGCGGCTGCTCGAACGCGGGGTGTTTCTCCGGTGCATGCTGCACAATCCGTCGCACCGGCACTTGCTGCCGGACAGTTCGCGCATCGAGATCGTACAAGGCTCCGCCGAATCCGCCGGGGATCTCGCCCGCGCCGCGGACGGCATCCCCACCCTTGTCCATCTCGCGCATATCCGTTTTGCCGGACCGGTGATCGAAGCCCTATCCCGCCGAACCGATTCCATCCGCTTGATCGCCACGTCCTCCACCCGGCTGATGTCCAATTATCACACGGCGACCCGCGATGCGGTCCACGCGGGAGAGGGGATTATCAAGTCGGCGCCGCCGCACGTCCAATGGACCGTTCTGAGGCCCTCCATGATTTTCGGCGGCCCGGATGACAACAATATCGAGCGGCTGGCCCGCCTGCTCAGGTACTGCCCCGTTTTTCCCCTCTTTGGAAATGGGCGGAATCTCGTCCAACCGCTGTTTGTCTGGGACTTGGTGGCGGCCATCGAAGCCTGCCTCGAGCGGCCCGAGACCGCCGGACACAGCTACGTTCTGGCCGGCCCCAAGCCTATCCCCTACCGCTCGATGGTGGAGGCGGTGGCCCGGGCTTCGGGCAGGCGGCCGCCTTTCTTCATCCGTATCCCGCGCCGGTCCGCCGTGGGGCTTGCGAAGCTGCTGAGGCGGATCTGGGCGCGCAGCCCGCTCGACCCCGACGCCGTGCGCCGTTTCGGAGAGGACCGCGCCTTCAGCATATTCCCGGCCCAGCGCGACTTGGGGTTCAATCCCACGCCGTTCGAGCAGGCCCTGGAGCGCAAGTTCCGCCGCGAGGTTTGAAGTGACGAACGACGAACGATGAATGATGCATGGCGAATGCGGAATGATGCTGAAAAGGAATCAAAAGGACACTATACAAACTCTTGTCCAGCGCGAGTTGGTATGAGAGAGTTTTCCCGCGCCATTCCCAGAAACAAGGCGGGAGCATGGCTCCCGCACTCCAGGAATACGGCGCTTGCGCCTTTCCTTTCGCGCCGTCTCCATCTTGGAGTGCGCAAGCCATGCTTGCGCCTTTTCCTTTCCATTCATGCCGCCTCTCAAGCGAGTCGTGAGTGTCTCTTTGAATGCATATTGCTATGACGAATTGCGCAAGAGTCTCCTGGGCGGGCTGCTTTGGAAATGCGCCCGTCGGGACTCGTTCTTCCGCATTCATCATTCCGCATTCATCATTCTGCATTCATCATTCTGCATTCATCATTCTGCATTCATCATTCTGCATTCATCATTCCGCATTCATCATTCTGTATTCATCATTCTACATTCATCATTCTGCATTTATCATTCTGCATTCATCATTCTTCTTTCTTCATTCATCATTCATCATTCATCATTCCGCATTCATCATTCAGGAAATGC
>Ga0315279_10006073_pt1 | contig 15374 bp, 12 predicted proteins | sample YL17G06_20_MG_FD_203694 | JGI IMG/M metagenome (GOLD analysis project Ga0315279, IMG submission 203694) | Sediment microbial communities from Yellowstone Lake, YNP, Wyoming, USA - YL17G06_20 | ecosystem: Environmental > Aquatic > Freshwater > Lake > Sediment | place: USA: Wyoming | collected... | reverse complement strand
AAAATAAGGGTTATAGAACTCATGGAGAAAGTTAAAGAAATAAGAAAATTATAATATTTTTAAAATTCTAAGCAGGAAAGGAAGTATTTATGATATTAGAAAAGAGAAATTTAATGAAATTGTCAGGCATGGGGTAAAACTCACTATTGATAATCCTTCTTATGTGCATGTATGCATGAATTAAGATACCAAAAAATATGAAAAAAATTCCCAAAAAAAATGCTTGACAGCTTGAGGGGGGTTTATATACTTAAATTAAGATTTTGGAAAAGCTAAACTATTACCAGGGGTAAGTTATTTTTCAGAACTATTCAGCAAGCTGTAATTAGTAAAGCAATTACAATGGACGAAATAACAAACAGGAAAAAATATAAACACAATATGTAGTGGGTACTTGACTAAAGCGAATACCCCACTTAAAGAAAATATAAAAATAGAAAAAGGAGCGCAAATGACAAAAATAGAGGAATTAAAAGAGAAATTGGTTGGAATATTCGTAGTAATGATTACACCTTTTAAAGAAAACTACGAACTTGACGAAGAAGGCCTTCGAAAAAATACGAGATTTCTTATTGAAAAAGGTTTAAAAAATGGGAATGGTGGGTTAGTACCAGGTGGAAGCACAGGTGAGTGCTTTAATTTAACAATTAAAGAAAGAAAGATGGTACTAGATATAGTGATTGATGAAGCTAAAGGTAAAGTTCCTGTTATATTCGGTTGCAACCATACAAATACGAAATCTGTAATTGAATTAAGTAAATATGCAGAAAAAAAAGGAGCCGACGGTATTATGGTAATGCCTCCATATTATGGTGTTCCATCAGAGGCAATGATTATACGATTTTATAAAGATATTGCTGACAATACAAGTTTGGGAATAATGGCATATAACAATCCAGAAGTTGTAGGGTTAGATATGTCAATTGGAACTATGTTAAAAATAATAGATCAAGTAAAAAGTTTGGTTGCCTATAAAGATGTTGGTAGTAATTTTGGTAAATTGGATCTTACAACTTATCATCTTGGAAATAAAATAAGCGTTGGTAATGGTGCGGGTGATGCATTTGAGCCCTATGTTACTTTAATGGGAAGGCATTGGAATATATGTGCACTTGCAAATGCCATACCTGAATTATATCTTGAAATATATAAAGAAACAAAAGCAGGTAATTATGATAAAGCTAAAAAACTGCATGATAAATTATATCCGATCATTGATTTAACTTGGAATGGTGGTGAATTTGAAAGCCAACCTTGTTTTATATCTTTTGTAAAAGCAGCAGTAAATGTACGTCGAGAAGTAATATCTGCTGGACCAGCAAGATTACCTATTTTGCCAGTTTCCGATTTATGGAAAGCTCGTATAGAAAAAATGGTAAAAGATGCATTAAAAGGGATTACAACTTAATTAGGGATTTGATAGATAAATAATAATAAGGGTTTTGATTCAAAGACATTCGGCAATTTAATCTTAATTAACTGTACAAAAAAGATATTGACTATAAATAGCCTGAGTTAGGAGAATTTGATAGAAAATATATTACATTTTAAAAAGGATGATTTAGTAAATTATGTGATTACATACTTGGTAAATTAGGAGTTAATGAATAAGACGCAAAAATAACTGGAGAAATATTAATTTCGGTAGATTTAAGAGGTGTTAATTCGCATGAAATAATCAACCTTGATTTGGATTTTACTAATCTTTTAATTAATAAAAACATTAATAAAGAAAAGGTAAAAAAAGAGTCTATATCGCTGGAGAAAAAGAATTTGAGAGTGAAAAATACAATAAATTGTATGGTGTGCCTATTTTAAAAAAAATAATAGAAGATATTTAAAGAAATGGCTTGAGAATAGGTGTTCCTTTTTACTTAAAAGAATATAAATATAAAAAATTTATAAAATGAATCAAAAATTTGGAGATTATATGTATGAATGAAGAAAAAAAATATAAATTTAAAATTTGTATAAGTGGCCATGGCTGCAATGATTTAAAAATAATTAGAGAAGAGTGCGAAAAAATTAAAGCTTTTTTAATAGATTTGGATGAATTGGGTCAAGAAAAATTTGATGAAGTTTTAAAAAATATAGATGCTTTAATTGCTGGTGCTGAGACTACCATTACTGATGCACAAATAAAAATTATGAATAAATGCAAAATAATTGTGAGTTTTGGAGTGGGATTTGATCATATTGATATAGAAGCTGCTACAAGGAGGGGGATAGTAGTTTCCAATGTTCCTGACTATGGATCCGAAGAGGTTGCAAACCAAGCATTTGCATTATTAATAAACCTTGTAAAGAAAATATGCAAACTAAATCATTTAATTAAAACTAAAGATTGGAATTTCGCTCAAAAAAACATGAGATATATTTATAAATTAGCGGGGAAAACCCTAGGAATTATAGGCTTTGGAAGGATAGGTTCTTTATTTGCTAAAAGAGCAAAAGTATTTGGTTTAAAAATATTAGTATATGACCCTTATATAGGAAAAGATTATATCATTAAAAAAGGATATGATACTTCAACACTAAATAACTTGTTAAAAGAGTCTGATTTTATATCATTACATCTTCCATTGAGCAAAGAGACTAATAAATTTTTAGATGAGAATAAGTTTAAATTAATGAAAAAAGGTACATTCCTAATTAATGTATCAAGAGGTGGACTTATTGATGAATATGCTCTAGTTAAAGCATTAGAAAATAATTGTATTGCAGGAGCTGGATTAGATGTATTAGTTAAGGAACCTCCAAACAACTATAACCCTATTATGAATTATTTTCGAAAAAGTGATAATTTAGTTATTACACCACACTGTGCGGGATATTCAGAAGAAACAGAACAAAATCTTAAATTAAAATCTATAAAAGAAGTTGTTAGATTTTTAAAAGGTAAAAAACCAAAATGCCAAATAAATTAGTAGGCTTGTTAAAAAATATTGTAATTGTAAAGGAGGTGAATATATACAAATTAGATCTTAAGTAAATGTTTTTAGTTAAATTTATAAAAGAAAGTATTGGAGGTATGTAAAATGTTTAAAAATAACAAGTTGTACTTAAAAATTTTAGTTGTTAATATAGTATGTTGTTTAATTCTCACTCTTTGCTTAACAGTAACTACAGCTGCAGAGGATACTGAGGTAAGTCTATTATTATTCATACATTATTCGCAAGCAGCACAAGACACTATTCAGAAACAGGCTGAAAAATGGGCAGCAAATAAAGGTGTTAGGGTAAAAATTGATTTTGTTGAAGATACTAGTTTAGCAAGTATGATAACTTCAGAAAGCCAAATTGGAAAAGGTCATGATATAATTCCATTAAGAGAAAGTGATGCCTACCTATTTGAAAAAATTCTTACTGATGTAAGTTCTGTTGTAGAAGAAATTCAAAAAACAAACGGACAGGCATATGACATAGCCAAGATAGGTGATAATGTTAATGGGATATGGAGAGGAATACCATGGTATCATGATACTGCCCCAATGCTTTATCGTAAAGATTATATTGAAGAAGTTGGCTATACAGTTGAGGATATGAATAATATGACTATCGATGAATTTTTAGTATTAGCAAAAAAATTAAAAGAATCTGGACATCCGGTTGGTATGCAGTGTGCTCAAATTCCTGATGGTAATGCTACTCTTGGATCTCTTATGTATTCATTTGGAAGTTATTTATTTGGTCCAGATAATACTATAATTATTGATTCAAAGGAAACAAGACAAGCTCTAGAATATTTTAAAAATTTATATCAATATATGCCTGAAGATCTATTAGGTTGGGATAATTCAGGGAATAATCAATTTATGTTATCCAAAGAGGGTGGCGTTACTGGTAATACTCCAAGTATTTATGCAACTGCTCAGGATGATAATATAGCTTTTAAGGATCAACTTTACCATGCACCGAATCCATTTGGACCTAAAGGCAGTTGGGATGCTGTAACGGTATGGTCATTTGGAATTCCCGTATATGCAAAGAATAAAGATCTTGCAGCTGATTTAATAAAATATTTATTAACATGGGATAATTTTTATGAGCACGCAAAATCCGCAAGAGGTTTTGATATGCCAGTATATAATGGGCTTGATGATTTATCAATCTGGACTGATAATCCTAATCTTAGTGGTATCGTAACGGGAAAAGATAATTTTATGTCAGTGGGTGCGCCTGGTATTAATGCACTGCCTTCAGCAGCTTCGCAAAGAGCTAATATTTCTTACACTGTTCCAATAATGTTTGGTAAATACTTAACTGGAACATCAATTGATGAGGCAATAAAATGGACAGTGAATGAGTTAAAACGCTTTGTTGAAGAAGAAAATCAATAATAATAACATATAATTAATTATTTAAAAATGAATAAACCTTTTGTGCAGCAATTATATTGCTGCACAAAAGGTGAAAAGGTTTTAAATGAAGTTATTTAGAAATGAGGAAGAAAGAACAGCATATTTTTATTTATTACCTGCAATTATAGTAGTTTTTGGTTTTATTGGCTACCCATTTGTTTATAGTATCTACCTTAGCTTTACAAACGCTGGTATTGGTAAAAGTGGGTCATTTATAGGCATTTTAAACTACTTAAATTTATTAAAAAGTTCTACATTTAGACAGGTATTATTTAATTCCTTAGTATTTACCATTATAGCCATTTCGATAAAAATGTTTTTTGGAATGATTTTTGCCCTTATAATGCAACATCTTAGAAGAGCAGGAAAATTAGTTAAGACTTTAATTATGCTTCCTTGGGTTGTCCCAACGTCTTTAAGTGCAATTGCATGGTGGTGGATGTATAATCCTAATTATAGTATTTTTAATTGGATTATTAATAAGTTAGGCACAGATTATAGAGTTCATTGGTTATCACTTCCGAAAACAGCAATGCTTTCAGTAATTATTGTAAATTCTTGGATTGGTATTCCATTTTTTGCTATATCAATATTATCAGGATTAATCTCTATAGATATTGAATTATATGAAGCTGCTGATTCAGAGGGAGCAAAAGGGTATCAAAAATTTATATATATAACCTTACCTCTTATTAAGCCTGTTTTGGCTGTTGTATTACTTTTTTCGACTTTGATGACCATTTCTGAATTTAATATTATATATATTATTACAAACGGTGGCCCATTGTTTGGTACAACTCTTTTGTCATTATATGCTTATCAACAAGGTATATCAAATGGTGTTATTAGTAGAGGAGCCGCTATTTCTATTTTTATATTTCCTTTACTTTTTATAGTTTCATATTTTCAACTTAGAATGGTAAGAAAAGGTATTTCAAAAAGATGAAAAAATTCAATAGTTTGATTAAAATCTTTATAGTAATATTAATATTAGTATGGACACTTTTTCCTTTTTATTGGATGTTAATTACTTCAGTGAAACCAAAAGCAGATATTTATGATCAAAAGCTTAATCCTTTATTACTATATGGATTTACTAATGAACATTACAGATACTTATTCGAGGAAACAAATTTTCTAATTTGGTACAAGAATTCTCTTATTGTTGCAACTTCTTCAACAATTATCACCCTAATAGTAAGTTACTTTGCAGGATATAGCCTTTCACGTCTTAAATTTAGAGGTTCTTCATTATTGGGATTATTAATTTTTATTGCTTATCTTATACCACCTACTTTGTTATTTATACCATTAGCTAAAGTAGTAAGTATTCTAAATTTAGGTAATAATATTGCAGCACTTATATTGACATACCCTACATTTCTTGTACCATTTTGTACATGGATGCTAATGAGCTATTTTAGTACAATTCCTTATGAACTAGAAGAATGTGCTTTTATTGATGGGGCTTCTAGGCTAAGAGTATTATTTAATATTGTATTTCCAGTTTGTAAACCTGCTATTATTACTGTTACTTTATTTTCTTTTACTTTATCCTGGGGAGAAATGATCTATGCTTTGGTAATGGTTCCTTCAACAATGAATAAAACTCTTCCAGTGGGTATTCGTTCAGAGTTAATTAGAGGAGATGTGTTTTTTCACGGTCCCTTAATGGCTGCAGCTTTATTATCTGTTATCCCAGTAATTTTAATATTTAGTTTTTTTACAGATCTTTATATTAGTGGATTAACGAAAGGTGCTGTTAAATATTAAAGAGGTAGTGAGAGTTTTAAGTGGTAGAGAGCCTATGTCCTGGGTAAATAAATCTTTTAATTAGAAACTAAAGTTTAACAATAAAAAAGAAAAATTAATTAGAAAGGAGTTTTGTAATGAAAATGAAAAAGAGTAATCTTAAAGGAGCTGTAGCACCGATAATTACAGTATTTAAATCAGATGAATCAATTGATGAAAAAGGTACAATCGAGCACGTTAATTTTCTTCTGGAGAAAGGCATTCAGGGCTTAATGGTTTGCGGTAGCACTGGAGAATCTATCTCAATGACGGTTGAGGAAAGAAAGAAATTAGCTGAATTAATAGTCCAAGAATTTGGAAATAAATTACCTATTTGTGTAGCTACTGGTGACTATCGCACAAAAACAACAATTGAACTAAGTAAACATGCACAGGAAATAGGAGCAGATTCAGTTTTAGTTCTTGTGCCATATTATATGGGTCTCACTAAAATTCAAGTTTTAGAGTATTATAAGGAATTAGCTAAAAACATAAATATCCCAATATTTTTATATGATAATCCTTACACTTCAGGAATAGGTTTAAGTGTCCTGGAAATGAAGGAATATTTCGATTTGGGAATTATACAGGGTGTAAAGCTTGCATTAGGCGATCCTTATCAGGTACACGACCTTCGTTATCTTTGCGGAAAAGATTTTTCTATTTTTTATGGTGCAGACCCATGTGCTTTAGAGGCATTGCTTTGTGGCGCGGGTGGTTGGATTTCAGGCATTTTAAATTTAATCCCAAAAGAAGGTAGAGAGCTCTGTGATGCTGCTATAGTAGGTAAGAGAGATGAAGCCTGGAAAATCTGGGAAAGAATATTGCCCTTAGTACATCTTGAGATGTTTTTGAATGAGAATAGAGAACCTCATTGGCTGCCTTTTATAAAATCGGGATTAGAAGCAATTGGACGTAAGGTGGGTAGCCCCAGAAAACCAATGTTGCCATTGAGTGCTGAACATAAGGAAAAAATTAAAAGCCTTCTAGCAAAGATATAATTTTTGTAAGAAAATTTTTATCAACTGATTAATAAAGTATAAATTTGTTTTTACAACAAAAGAAATGGGCATAATAAGATATACAAATGCGAATATTTAGATAGATTTTACGAGGGAACCAATATAGGTAAAATATAAGATAAATGAAATACTATATGATTGCATAATTGAGTATAACTTCTGTCAATCTCATAGGCTTTTAAATTTTTTGGCTCCTATTGAATATTGTAGTAAGTTGTTGAATACAAAGATGCTTTGATGTTGCAAATATATTGGACTCAAACATTCCCTTGACTTTTTTTAAGGAGGGTATAAAATGTTTTATAAAGGTCGATATATGTTCGTTTAGTTTCCTAAATGTTTGGAACAGGGAGAAAGTAAAAATGTTTAATTCTATTAATATACCGAGTATTTTACACAAAGTTGTCATATCTGGACATGGATATAAAAATTTAGATATAGAGTCAAATGAGTTAGTAAAAGCGAGAGCGGTTGTTATTGATGCTGGAGATGCAACAGGTACTCCGTTATTAAAGCTAATAAAAGATACCGATGCTCTTATTGTGGGCTATACCTCAATAGATTTAAATACTATCGATGCCATGGAAAAGTGCAAAGTGATTGTTGAGTATGGTATTGGAGTGGACAATATTGACCTCGAAGCTGCTTGTAGACGTAAAATATTCGTAGCAAATGTACCAGGGTATGGAACAGGGGAAGTCGCAGATCAAGCGTTTGCGCTATTGATGGTACTAGCAAGAAAAATATGTATGCTGGACAGTTTGGTGAAAACTAAGGGTTGGTCGTATGCTAGGGATAATTCAAGGCCGATGTTTAGATTATGGGATAAAGTTCTTGGAATTATTGGATTTGGAAGAATTGGGGAGGCTTTTGCTTATAGAGCAAAAGCATTTGGCTTTAAGATACTGGTCTACGATCCATATAAAAATGAACAGAATATAAAGGAAAAAGGGTTCATACCTTCAAATTTAGAAAGAATAATAAGAGAATCAGATTTCATTTCACTTCATACTCCATTAACTAAAGAAACTGAAAATCTTTTTGGCGAACGCGAATTTAAGGAAATGAAGCCCAATGCTTTTCTCATTAATGTAGCCAGGGGAGCTATAGTTAACGAGGAAGCTTTGTTTAAAGCATTAAAAGAAAAGTGGATTGGGGGCGCTGCACTGGATATTTTGACTATATATCCCCCTAGTGGAAATGAACCTTTGCTTAAATATCATAGAGAGAATGGCAACTTAATAATAGTTCCTCATACAGCATGGTATTCAGAAGAATCAGAGAGAGAGCTGAGAACTAGGGCGGCAGAAGAGGTAGTGAGAGTTTTAAGTGGTAGAGAGCCTATGTCCTGGGTAAATAAATCTTTTAATTAGAAACTAAAGTTTAACAATAAAAAAGAAAAATTAATTAGAAAGGAGTTTTGTAATGAAAATGAAAAAGAGTAATCTTAAAGGAGCTGTAGCACCGATAATTACAGTATTTAAATCAGATGAATCAATTGATGAAAAAGGTACAATCGAGCACGTTAATTTTCTTCTGGAGAAAGGCATTCAGGGCTTAATGGTTTGCGGTAGCACTGGAGAATCTATCTCAATGACGGTTGAGGAAAGAAAGAAATTAGCTGAATTAATAGTCCAAGAATTTGGAAATAAATTACCTATTTGTGTAGCTACTGGTGACTATCGCACAAAAACAACAATTGAACTAAGTAAACATGCACAGGAAATAGGAGCAGATTCAGTTTTAGTTCTTGTGCCATATTATATGGGTCTCACTAAAATTCAAGTTTTAGAGTATTATAAGGAATTAGCTAAAAACATAAATATCCCAATATTTTTATATGATAATCCTTACACTTCAGGAATAGGTTTAAGTGTCCTGGAAATGAAGGAATATTTCGATTTGGGAATTATACAGGGTGTAAAGCTTGCATTAGGCGATCCTTATCAGGTACACGACCTTCGTTATCTTTGCGGAAAAGATTTTTCTATTTTTTATGGTGCAGACCCATGTGCTTTAGAGGCATTGCTTTGTGGCGCGGGTGGTTGGATTTCAGGCATTTTAAATTTAATCCCAAAAGAAGGTAGAGAGCTCTGTGATGCTGCTATAGTAGGTAAGAGAGATGAAGCCTGGAAAATCTGGGAAAGAATATTGCCCTTAGTACATCTTGAGATGTTTTTGAATGAGAATAGAGAACCTCATTGGCTGCCTTTTATAAAATCGGGATTAGAAGCAATTGGACGTAAGGTGGGTAGCCCCAGAAAACCAATGTTGCCATTGAGTGCTGAACATAAGGAAAAAATTAAAAGCCTTCTAGCAAAGATATAATTTTTGTAAGAAAATTTTTATCAACTGATTAATAAAGTATAAATTTGTTTTTACGACAAAAGAAATGGGCATAATAAGATATTCAGAGAATACTATTTCTAATGAAAAAGAACTGGAAAAAGAGTTGGAAAAAATTCGAGAACAAGGATACGCAGTAGATAATATGGAACACGATGAAGGAGTCCGATGTGTTGCAGGTCCGATACGAGATTATGCCGGGAAGGTCAGTGCTTCTTTAAGTGTTTCAGGCCCAGCATTTAGAATAAATGAAAACAATATTCTCAATATCGCTAAAAAAGTTAAAGAGTATTGTGATTGTATTTCTAAGGAGATGGGCTATATTAATTCCAGCAGCAAATAATCGAAATTAGTAGTTTAACAAAAAAAGGAGGTGGGTGATTATAGTTCTTAAATATAACTAAATGCATCATGATATTTTGTGGAATAAAAATTAAAATAATAAGTCAAATAAGGAGAAAATAAAATGAAAAAGATTCTTTTTGCTGTATTAAGTATTTTGATAATAGGTAGTGCTTTTATTGGAGTGGTTACTGCTCAGGAGGAATATTTAATGAAATATAGTCATGTCGATATAGCAGATCCTTTTGCAGGAACTACAGGTGCATATTGTGCAGTACTAAAATCAGAGGTTGAAAGATTATCTGGCGGGAGGATAAAAGTTGAAATTTATCCAAATGGTCAATTAGCTGATGAAGGATCATCCTGTGAACAAGTAAGACAAGGTACAATTGAAGCTGCCAATATATCCTCAGGTACCTTAGCATCGATGTATTTTGAAAAGCTGGGGATTTTTGATATGCCTTTTACTTTTTCTTCCAGAGAGGTCTCAAGAAGATTATTAGATATTAACAATCCATTTACCAGAAAGTTAGTTGAAGAATGTTTAGAGAAAACAGGCATTAGGATTTTAAATTTAGTACCTTTTGGATTCAGACATCTCACAAACAATGTTAGGCCAATAAGAACTCCAGATGATATGAAAGGCTTAAAAATAAGAACTATGCAAATAGTGCCACATATGAAGTTAATGGAATCTTTAGGTGCCACTCCCACCCCCATTCCTTTTTTAGAACTCTACACAAGTTTACAACTTAAGGTAGTAGATGGACAAGAAAATCCATTTTCTAATATAATTGCTCAGAAATTTTATCAAGTTCAAAAATATTGCACCACAACCGGTCATCTTCTTGATACAGGGGCAACTATAATAAATGAAAAATGGTTCCAATCTTTACCAGATGATCTAAAAGTAGTTTTAATTGAAGCTGATAGGGTTGCCCAAGCCACTTATAATGGATATGGTGCGCTCTTAGATGCTACGGGTCTTGAAAAAGTAATATCTCTGGGAATGGAAGTATATTCACCAACCCCAGAAGAAATGGCAATGTTTAGAGAAAAAGCAGTACCATATGTAAGAAAATGGATGGAAGAAAAGCTTGGCAAAGATTTTGTTGCTGAATATTTAGCTGCTGTTAAGGCAGTAGAAGATGAGATAAAGGCAGAAACGGAATCCCTAAAATAAGGTTAAATAAACTTTGTTTATTTAACCTTATTTTGTATATTTAGGGACATAAACGAAATGGCTTCTGCTTTATAATTATGATGAAGCAGAAGCCATATAATATATATAATCGAATAAAAATTTAGAATGATATATTAATAATATCTGCAAAAAAAGGGGGAAATATATGGAAAATAAATTTGATAAAATTTTACTTAAACTTATCGAGAAATCAGTAGTATTATTATTAGCACTTATGTTTATAATAACAATTCTTAGTGTTTTTTTCCGTTATATTATAAATCATCCTATTTTTTGGGCTGAAGAATTTGCAAGATATGCAATGTTTTATATGGTAATGTTAGGAAGTGCGGTGGCTTTTAGAGAAGGAAAACATCCTGCTTTGCTTTTTATAATTAAAATATTTCCCATTAGATTTGTAAAAGTATGGAATTTTATTTTAGACACCATAATTGTAATTATTTTAATTATTCTTTTTAAAGAAGGATATTTTATGGCGCTCAGGGAAATAATTATGAAATCTCCTGCTTTACGTATTTCTTTCTTTTGGATATATCTTGCTCTTCCGATTGGGGCATTGTTAATGATATCTCAAATTATTGCAAATTATATTTTTGGAGAAAAATTTTTTAAAACTAAATAGAAAAAATCGTTTAAGAATAATTTAGTTTTTTTTGGGGGGGGGTTAAGATGAGTTTTGCTCTTTTATTAATGCTTTTGATATTCATGTTTTTTATGTTTTTTGGACTTCCAGTAACATTCAGTATGCTTATAAGTTCTTTAGTATATATATTTATAACTGGTAAGGATCTATTTATTATTGTTCATCGTATGTTTACAGGAATAGATACATTTCTTCTGATGGCCATACCATTCTTTATGCTTGCCGGTGAATTAATGGTCTATTCCGGAACAGCAGAAAGACTTTTAAATTTCACCAATGTATTTGTTGGCCGTTTTTCTGGTGGATTAGCATATGTAAACATCTTTGCTAGTATGTTATTTGGGGGCTGTTCTGGATCAGCGATTGCTGATGTTGGAGGACTGGGTCCGCTTGAAATAGATATGATGGTAAAAGGTGGTTATACAAAAGAATTTAGTACAGCTGTAACGGTAAGTTCTGCGATTCAGGGACCTATAATTCCACCGAGTATCGATTTAGTGTTAGTAGGAGCTGTAACGGGAACCTCAATTGGCGGATTACTTATTGGAGGACTTATTCCTGGTATCTTAATAGGACTATTTCAAAGTGTAATTGTATTCATAATTGCAAAAAAAAGAAAGTTCCCCAGATTTGTGATAAATTTAGGCTTTATTGAAGTACTTAAACTAGTACTAAGCACTATACCTTTTCTATTGATGCCATTAATAATTTTGGGAGGCATACTTGGAGGAATATTTACCCCCACAGAAGCTTCTGCTGTTGCAATTTTTTGGGGATTATTTTTAATCATAGTTTATAAGAGAAAAAATATCCAAATAAAACCACTTATTGAGCTTATTAAAAGAGCTGGCGTTATTTCGGCTTCAATTCTTATGCTTTGTGCAGCTTCAAATATTTTTGGATGGATCCTTGCCACAGAAAATTTTCCACAAAAGGTTGCCAATATATTATTTTCTATCACTAAAAATCCCTATGGAGTATTGTTAATCATTAACATTTTTCTTCTTATTTTTGGTATGTTTATGGATAGTTTACCAGCTATTATGATTCTAATTCCTATACTTTTACCTCTGGCTAAAACTCTGGGCATTCACCCCATTCATTTTGGGGTGATAGTGACTTATAATTTAGTAATAGGTCTTATTACTCCCCCATATGGAGTAGCACTTTTTACCGGATGTATCATCAGTGATTTACCTATGGAAAAAATTGTGAGAGAAATGCTACCATTTATAATGTCAAGTATTGTTCTTTTGTTCGTGATTACTTATATTCCGATTGTCGTTATGTGGTTGCCTACTATATTTGGATTGGATTAAATATTTAAATAATTATATGTTTTAGATATTTTATTTTAAATAAGGGAAGAAGTAAATTTTATCTAAAAATATCATTTGGGTTGATTTTGATACAATCTGATGAATAATTTCCTTGTCCTAGATTGTTCAACATCAGTTACTTCAAATGGGAAAATAGAAACTTAGAATAGTTCTGGAAAAAATCTCCCAGAAAACTGGGTTATAAATAATAAAGGGGTACTATTGAACAAAATTTTACAAAAACAAATTATTACTATACGTCATGAATTAAAGTTAAGAAATTATAATTTTCTTTATTTTATTATAAATCGTTTGATTTAAATTTAAACAGGAAGGAACGATTAGTGGATATTTCTAAAGTAAAAGTGATAGGTATTGAGCAAATAAAATTACCTGAAATGATTCAAATTGAACAAAATGTTCCTGATATACACTTAACTAATATTTTTGAAACGGTACAAAAACAAATAGCAAAAACTAAATTTAATAAAAAAATAAAAGAGGGTTCAAAAGTAGCGATTGCAGTAGGAAGTAGAAATATTGATAAGCTCTCAGATGTAGTAGCAGCAATTATAACTGAAGTAAAAAAAATTGGAGGAATACCTTTTATTATTCCGGCTATGGGTAGTCATGGAGGTGGGACAGCAGAGGGCCAGGTAAAAATATTAAGAGACTTAGATATTAATAATAAAAAACTTGATATCCCTATTGTTTCTTCAATGAAAACTATAAAACTTGGAGAAACCAAAAATAATATTCCTATATACATTGATAAAAATGCTATGTTAGCGGATGCGATTATTGTGGTAGCGAGAATAAAGCCGCATACTGATTTTTCTGGTGAGATAGAAAGTGGTTTGTTAAAAATGTTGGCGATTGGGTTAGGGAAGCACAAAGGCGCTACTATAATACATAATTATGGGATAAAATCATTTTTTAAAATTATTCCAGAAGTTGGATTAAAAGTGTTAGAAAAAGCACCTATTGCGTTAGGAATTGCTTTGCTGGAAAATAATTACAGTAAATTAAGTGAAATTGTAGCTATAGATCCTGAAAATTTTCTTGAGGTAGAAAAAAAACTTTTAAAGAAAGAAAAACTATTAATGCCTAAACTTCCTTTGTCCGAAATCGATATTTTACTGGTTAATGAAATAGGAAAAGATATTAGTGGAGCTGGAATAGACCCCAATATTATAGGAAGGTCAGAATCTACGGAAAAAAATATAGGGAAAAATATTCATATTATAATTCCCCTAGACCTTACTGAAAGAACACGCGGTAATGCAGCAGGTATCGGGTTATCCGATTTAATTACGAAGAAGATATTTGAAAAAATCGACTTTAATATATTCTATACAAATTTACTTGCCTCTAATGGATATTTAGAAGGGAAAATACCCATAGTGGTGAAAAATGATGAGCACGCAATTAAAATAGCTATGAAAATATTGAATAAAAATTGCGAAAACGTAAAAATGGTTAGAATTCAAAACACATTAAATATCATTAAAATGGAAGTTTCGAGAGCATTATTAGGAGAGGTTCGAAATAATAAAAATATTAAGATTATAGGTGAGGAAAGAAGATTAAAAACAGATAAAAGAGGTAATTTACTTACTTATCCATATTAAAATCCTAATATGATAGAAAGAATGTAAAACAGAGAAAACAGTTTAAATAAGTTGGGGAACTATTTAGTTAAATATCTTAGAAAACAATCGAAAATCCGAAGAGTAAAAATTTATTTTATATAAAATGAACCATAAAAAGTAATATTCTATTGTTTATAAAAAATATTAATTTATCAAAGAAAACTAGAATGTTGAGACAATATAGCAATAACTATTGTTTAGGACCTTATTAATAATAACAAATAGTAATTTTTAATTTTTATAAAATTAATCATAAACGTTAGCAAACATAAAAGACCAGGTCTCCCATTAAATAAAAAGCACAAGGAATTAATTGCCAATATTTTGTCCAGATTTTAAATTATTGACAGGAGGTGATATTTTAAATAAATTAATATATTTTAGAAAAAAAGAGGCGGTAAAAAAATAAAAAAATATATTGCATTTAGTTCAAATATTAGTGAAGAAGAGCAAAGAAATATTTAGAAAAAAATCTGTGAGAAATTAAGAAAAATACTTAATCTATCTTGAGGAAAAATCAATTAAATTTAAAATAAAGTACGGGTTTTATATATAAAATGAATAAATATTTATTAGGTATCGATATAGGAACAACATCTGTAAAAACCATTATTTGTAATGTAAATAATTATAAAATTGTTGCAACCGCAAAAGCTACACACGATCTTTTTTCTCTGCATTCAGGTTGGGCAGA
>Ga0315279_10006072_pt1 | contig 15375 bp, 10 predicted proteins | sample YL17G06_20_MG_FD_203694 | JGI IMG/M metagenome (GOLD analysis project Ga0315279, IMG submission 203694) | Sediment microbial communities from Yellowstone Lake, YNP, Wyoming, USA - YL17G06_20 | ecosystem: Environmental > Aquatic > Freshwater > Lake > Sediment | place: USA: Wyoming | collected... | reverse complement strand
CAACAATCGACGCTCCTGCAGCTGCTACATATGGTGGAAGACTGTACTTCGCGGTCAGAGGCATGGATGGCACGAGCCTGTGGTTCAGTTCAGTCAATCTCACGGACAGCAGTTTCTCAGGATGGACGCTTCTCAGCGGTTCAACGCCCTCAGCTCCAAAGCTTCTCAATTACGGTTCAAAGCTGATGCTCGTGGTCAGAGGATTCAACGACATCGTGTTCTACCGTTCATACGACACAGTTGCGGAAACTTGGGGTGGCTGGATCGGCGTTCCTGACGGAGTAACCTCTGACGGCCCAGCCGCAGCAGTAGTTGGAACAACTCTCCAACTCGCTGTCAGAGGGTTCAGCACCACTAACGCGGCAATCAACAACACAATTTACCATAGCTACCTAAACCTGACCGACAGCAACTTCTCAGGATGGACAGCTCTACCAGGCTCAACCCCATCAACTCCAACCCTCATAGCTGAACAGGCAACCAATGCGCTTGAACTTGTCGTTAGAGGCGAAGACAACCTGATTTACGTGAACAGATGGGATGGTATGACATGGCAAGGCTGGACATATTTGCCATCAGGTGCTACAAGCGCGGGCCCCACAGCAATAATCCTGAACAACGACATATACTTCGAAGTCATTGGAATGGACGGCGCAATCTACTTCAGCACAATGAGCATGTTGACTAGCACCTTTTCAGGCTGGACATGGCTCTCCGGATCGACACCATCAAACCCAACCTCGACGTTGACCAACTAAAGGAAGGAATTTGTCTACCTTCACTCCTTTTTTTTCTCCAACAACCAGCGCGCGCGATGATGAGTATCCTTTTATGGCTTGAGGATTGTATTCTTCGATGAGCCTACGCTGCTGTTCCACAATGTCAAAAATTGAGATGTACTTTCTGCGCATGATCCCGATCTTCTGAATCATATCATTTGCCCTTAGCGCGCGCACCATTCCTAACGTATATGGCCCAACTGTCAAGGTCATTATTATGCTGGATATCAGCATGGGCGAGGCTAGTGCTTCCCCCAAAGAGCCGAATTGAGTATGCAGAGTGTGTTTAAGGTTTTTAACCTAGTATGTTTAATGTACACGATTAGTACGCGTTGGGCACGTGTGAGGTGAGAGCAGTGTTGGATTTGGTTTATGCGTTGTTGGCTGGTGGGTTTTTGATTTCGTGTCTGTGGTTGTTTTACAACGTGCCCATTGCTGCTGTCGGAGTGCGTCAGCTGAGGAAAAACAAACAGAAGAGCAATGGAGAAAAAATCGGGGCGGAGAAGCTTCCTGTTTTTTCGGTCGTAGTACCCGCGAAGAACGAGGGGAAAGTGATTGGGCGCCTGCTTGATGCTCTCTCAAGGCTGAACTATCCGAAGGACAGGGTTGAAGTGATTGTCGTCGAGGACGGTTCGACCGATAATACTGTTGAGATTTGCCGACGTTTTGCGAATGAGAGACTGTTGAATCTGAGAATACTGCAGAAAGCGTGTAGTGATGGCAAGCCTTCCGCGTTGAACCTGGCGATTAAGCATGCGACTGGTGACATCGTTGGGTTCTTTGATGCGGACAGTGTCCCTGATAAGGATGTGTTGTTGAAGGCGGCAGAGTATTTTGGGGATGTTCAGGTGGCTGCTGTTCAGGGTAGGACGTATTCGATTAATTCTGATCAGAACATGCTTACGAAGTTGCTTTCTCATGAAGAAACAGTCTGGTTTGAGGCTTATCTCCGGGGGAGAGATGTGCTGAGGTTGTTTGTGCACTTAAAGGGAAGCTGTCAGTTTGTTAGGAGAGAAGTTTTGGAAGAGTTGAATGGTTTTGACGAGAGTGCTCTGTCGGAGGACATGGAGATTTCTGCTAAACTGGTGAAGAGTGATCATGGGATAAGGTATGGACCGGACGTGGTTTCTTGGGAGGAGTGTCCTAGCTCTTGGAGGCAGTTGTTTAAGCAGCGGATCAGGTGGTTTAGGGGATGTATTGAAGTTGGCTTCAAGTATGGGAGTCTGATACGTAAGCCTGGAAGAAGAACGTTGGATGCTGAGACGACTTTTTTTGGTCCGTTGACGTTGATAGTTTCGTTAGCTACTTATTTGGCGGCGTTTGGAGCGGTCTTTGTGCCTTTTTCTCTGAGTCCTCTGGTGCAGTGTGTGATGAATCTTGCTGCTTTGGCGTTCACGGGAACATTGATTCTGTGTGGTTTGGCATTGATTTACGCTTCCAAACCGAGGAAGATGCGTAATCTGCTTTGGGTTCCGTTTTTGTATGTGTATTGGAACGTGCAAGCATTCATCGCCGTGTATGCCATACTTTGCATCGTTCTTCGTCGGAGGAGGCTTTGGACCAAGACGGAGAAAAGTGGTGTGATCGCCACTGGAAAGCAGGACGTTCTGAATATCCTGGGTTAAAAGGCAGATTTGGGAGACCTGAGACTTCGGATTGAGAACTGAAAGTGCGACTTTGAATCGTTTTCTTAATGTGAGTGTCTCGCTGGTTAAGAAGCATCCGTTTTTGTTGGTTTTCCTTTTGGCGTTTGTTTTGAGGGCTGTTCCGGAGATTATTGTGGGTGAGTATCCGGTTGGTTATGAGACGATTGCGTACTATGCTCCTCCGATGTTTGGTTTTCGGAGTCAGGGTTTTGTGGAGGTTCTTTCTGGTTCTTTGGGTTCTGGGCCGGTTTTTTATGTGTTGATGTGGGTTATTGAGCAGGTGAGTGGGGCGTCTCCTTTTTTGGTTTTGAAGGTTTCTGGTGCCGTGCTTTTTGGGTTGTTGGCGGTTTCTTTTTTGTTGTTTGTTAGGAGGGGGTTGGGGTTTGATTGGAAGTTTGGGTTGTTGGCTGCTGTGCTTATGGTTTTTCAGGTGGCTGCTCTGCGGGAGTCTTGGGATCGGTTTAGAACTGTGTTAGCGTTAGTATTTCTTTTTCTGGCGTTGGTCGTCATGTTGAGTTCGTTTAAGTACAAGACGTATTTGTTTGGCGGTCTAGGTGTGTTGACTGTCTTGTCTCGGGAATATGTGGGAATTGTTTTGTTTGCTGCTGTGCTCGGTTTTGTGTTATTGGAGAAGAGGGATCGGTTGAAGTCCATTTTGGGTTTGGTTCCAGCGGTTGGGGTTTTCTTCTTGGTTTTTGGGCGTGGTGTTGGTTTGTGGAGTTATTGGGAGAATGGTTCTTTTCCTGCGGGACCAGTCGCGGGGTTTGGGGGTGTGGTTCTAGATGTTTTCGCGATTTTTCTGGTTTGTTTTCTTCCGCTTCTGCCTTTTGTGGTGAAGGGTTTCTTTAGGAATCCTGTTCTCGATGGAATGTTAGTTTGGTTGTTAATTGGTTCATTTAGTGCGGTTCTGGTGCCTTTTTTTGCAGTGCCTGGTTATCAGAGGTGGCTTGTTTTGTTGGTTTTTCCTTTCTCGGTTTACGCGGTGAAGGGTTTTGAACGTTTGCATCTAGTAGTTAGGCGTGGTTTCTGGAAGCTTTGTTGTGTTTTGTTGATTTTTGTCGTCGTGGGTGCGGGTTATTGTTCTGGAGCGTTTTCGTATGTTTGGGTTTTTAGTAATAGTTGGGTTCCTATCAATATGGTTCAGTCGTCGATTGAGTGGAGTCAAGTTGATGACGTGAAGAGCGTGGTTGGGTGGTTGGGGCAGAACGCGGCGGTGAATTCGTCGTTGCTGGTTGAGGAGAGGTTTCTGGGTTGGGTTCAGATTTATCTAGATAAAGGCAGAACAGACATAGGGCTCGTGCCCTATTCAGCAGGTGTCTCTCCTCCTTCTGTAGACAGTGGGGATTCGAGTAGTGTTTATCTAATTTGGTATGCGGAGTCTGAAGTGCTGGATTTCCGAAGGATTTATTTTGTGGGAGACATCGCTGTATTCGCATTGGAATCGTAGTCTTATGTGAGGGTCTTTGGGGGGTTGTCGTGACGGGTTGGGTTTCGGCTTCGGGGGCTACGATGAGGAGAGCAGGTCGGTTTCTGAAGCGAAATCCGTGGGCGATTCCGATTCTGGGCTTTCAGGTTTTGCTCCTGAGTTGCGCCGTGCTTTTGGCAGTGGGTTTGCCTGGTTTGGCCGAAGGGGTTTCGGTTGTTGCTTATTTTTCGTTGTTGTTTGGGGTGGTTGCAAAGTTGGTTGTGTTTAGGAGGGATAAGGATGACGAATAAATCCTTGAACGAGGCTCTTGTTTCTTTTGTGTTGCCAGCGTACAATGAAGGTGCAGTTATTGGGGATACTTTGGAGAGGCTGGATTCGCGTTTTTTGGGTAATGGTTTTCCTTATGAGATTGTTGTGGTCGATGATGGGAGTGTGGATGACACTCGGCTTAGGGCTTTGAGTTATTGTGCTGGTAAGGGGCATGTGAGGGTCATCGGTTATGACAGGAATGTTGGGAAGGGTTTTGCGGTTAAGAAGGGTTTTATGGAGGCCAAAGGGGAGGCAGTGGTGTTTTTTGATAGTGATTCGGATATTGACGTTGGGCAGATTCAGGTTTGCCTAGATTCTTTGAAAAGCGCGGATATCGCGATTGGTTCTAAATGGCTTCCTGATTCAGTTGTTGAGATGTCTCTAGTTCGGAAGTTGTTGAGTCGCGGTTTCAATGCTTTGGCTAGGTTGCTGACTGGGGTTGCAGTCAGTGATACTCAGACAGGGATTAAGGCTGTTAGGCGTGACGCCTTTTTGGATGTCTTTGGGCGTCTATGCGTTAAGCGGTATGCTTTTGATGCGGAGTTGCTCGTTCTTGCGAAGTTGTATGGTTTGAGGGTTACCGAGATTCCCGTAAAGTTGAAGCTCGATAGACTGTTTAGCTTAAGTGAGGTTTGGCGCATGTTTGTGGATTTGCTGGGGATCTCATACAGGCTTCGAGTCACAAAGTGGTATGCACGTGGAATCTCTGAATATTCTCATCTTTAACTGGCGTTGTTGGCTTAATCCCGAGATGGGTGGAGCTGAAGTTTTCACTCGAGAAGTTGCAGCCAGACTTGTGAAGCTTGGACATAGTGTGACCTTGTTCACTTCCGAGTTTGAAAACTGCAAACGCGAAGAGGTTTCAGACGGCGTAAAAATCGTTAGAGCTGGAAGGAAATATTCTGTTTACTGGGAGGCTAAAAAGTATTACAAGAAGCGGTTTTCAAAGGAGAAATATGACCTTGTGATTGATGAGATCAACACGAGACCCTTTTTTGCCCCAAAGTTTGTGAATAATGGTGAGAGGGTTGTCGCTTTAATTCATCAATTGGCCAGGGAATACTGGTTTTACGAGACGCGCTTTCCAGTGAACTATCTAGGCTACTATTTTCTTGAGAAGAGATGGTTAAAGAATTATGTTCGTGTTCCGACGGTGACGGTTTCGGAGAGCACGCGAAAGGATCTTTTGGCAATAGGGTTCAGGTCGGTTAAGACCGTTTCAGAGGGGTTGAATTTCGAGCCCTTAGATAAGCCCCCTCAAAAGAACGAGGTTCCAGTGATAGTCTATTCTGGACGCTTTAGGCGAGCTAAGAGGCCTGACCATGTGATTAGAGCATTTGTTAGAGTGAAAGAACGGTTTCCTGACGCAAAGCTTTGGATGATTGGAAAGGGCCCATTTGAAGATCATCTGAAAAGCATCAGCCCAGAAGGCGTGAAATTCCAAAGCGATCTGACCAATGTCGAAAGAAGAGAACTAGTAGGCAGAGCTTGGGTGCTCGTGAATCCCAGTGTGAGGGAAGGTTTCGGTCTTAATGTTATCGAGGCAAACGCAGTTGGGACGCCTTGTGTTGGTTATGACGTGCCTGGTTTGAGAGATTCGATCGCAGATCAAAATACGGGGCTTTTGGCGAGAGCTGGAGATATCGAGGATCTTGCAGCCAAGATCGGCAGAGCTCTCGCGGACGACAGCTTGAGAAGGCGCTTGGGCAATAATGCTTTGGAATACTCCCGCCAGTTCAGTTGGGACAAGTCTGCAGGGGAGTTTTTGACAGCAGCTTCAGCGCCAGACTGGGTCCCTGCTACGAACTCTTAATGCTAATTTGTCCATAAAAGTCTACAAAAAACAGATAGGTACCAGTTTGGTACCACTTGGTGCCAATTTTGGTACTGGTACAGGTATTGGTATTACCTAGGACAAAAGCAGGCTGGTACCAGCAACGGAATTAAGCGCGCGCTTCTTCTAAATGCAATAGCGTTTTATGGACTTGTGAGACTTTTCCATAAAAACGTCCACATGAGTCTAGCAGGAGTCTGAGGAGTCTGACAGGAGTATGATAAAACCTGAAAAAGCTGTGAAAACGCGTCTCAGACGCCAATTTCAACGTACTCCTAACAGGAGTCGAAGCAGAAGCAGAAGTTTCCTAGGAAAATCGGGTGGAGTCCAGAAAACTAATAGTATATTTCTAGTGGAGGAAAGCGGCGGAAAAAGACAGAAAATGGACGAATTTTAGACGGTAACAGAATAGGCGTTTGTTGCTTTTGAGGTTAAACGGACACGGTGGGTTTTATTTGGAGAGTTGCTCGTGTTTACTGCACCCGCATTTGTTGAACTGCTTCCTGATTTGTCCATAAAACTCCATAAAACTCTTGCAAGAGCCCACTTTGGTCTTGTCGTGGTCCAAGTTCAGGTCGAGGTCTTCCTAAGAAAAATAGGGTGACATCAGCCAGACAAAATAATAGTTATAGTGAATGAGGAAATGACGGAAAACGGCGTGTGCGCTTTGAAGTGAAATCTGACAAGAACACTTCTTAAGTAGCTCACTGAATAGTCAGAGTGTGAATGAAATTGGACATCAGAAAGAAAGCTTCTGCAGATCTGATTGGCAAGAGTATGCCGCTTGTTTCAGTCATCGTCCCGCGCGTGCTGGAGAAGATAATTGATGAGAAGTGAACCATTAGTTTCGATCCTTATCCCAACCTACAACTCCGAAGCGACTATTGAGGCATGTATGAGTTCGATCGTGAAGCAGACTTATCCGAAGATTGAGACTATCGTGACAGATGGCTACAGCACGGACTGCACAGTTGACATTGCCAGAAAATGCGGAGAGGTCTCTCTATACGAGGCGGGGCTTCTAGGCGCTAGATACGATGGTTTCAGAAAATCCCACGGAGATCTTGTGCTTCTCCTAGATTCAGACCAGATCTTGGAGAAATCCTCAATAGAAAGAGCAATAGGAATGATGGAAAAGTATGACATGCTATGCTTTGAGGAGCAATCCTACGAGCCGAAGACTTTTGTGGAAAAGCTCTTTGAAGCAGACAGGAAACTCGTCCACAAATGTGCCAACTATAATATCGACCCGTTGCAGGGAGTCTTGTTGGCTCGATTGTACAAAAGGCAGACGCTGAACATGGCTTTCCAAAGTATTCCATCGAATCTTTTTCCGATAGTGATAGCACATGATCACGCAATAATCTATTATGAAGCCTATCGCGTCTCAAGCAGGGTTGGAATTTTACCCAAGGCGATTTGGCACGTGGAACCTTCGAGCCTGATTCAACTGTGGACAAAGAACGTCAGATATGGGAGAAGCACAAAGTCCCTATCCGAGAATGGTTACTACCGCGACCTACTGAAAAAGAAATACACTTTGAGAAGAGGTGGTCTCACATTTTCCAACTGGAAAATCGGATTTGAGTCCATTTTTTTGTTGGCACTGAAAGGTGTCGCTTTTCAAATTGGGTTCTGGGTACAAAATGTCTAACGCGCAATACAGCCCCTCTGTCGTTATTCCTGTCGATGATGACCGCCTGAACCTGATCAACATTCTGAAGGCGCTTGAAAAGCAATCCTTCAAGAACCTCGAAATAATAATAGTGGAAAGCGGAGATTTCGACAAAACCAAAATAGTCGTGGAGAGATTCAAGAAAAAGCTGAATATCAGTCTTTATAGACAAAAGGGCAGGGGGCTGACCGAGGCGCGAAATGAAGCATTCTACAGAGCCAAAGGAAATATAGTGGTCTTCGTTGACGCAGACGTCAAACCCACTTCAAAGTGGTTGAAGGAACTTGTCGCTTCATTTGAGGCTGATAGCAAGGTCGGTGGAGTGGGCGGCCCTTCGCTAATGCCAAAAACAATAATGAACAGAAGAGATTTAACGGAATATCTTGTTTCTCAACGAGCTCTGTCGATAACTAAGAGAATAATAAGGAACATATTCTTCAAAATCTTCTTGGAGGGTGATCCTTATTCCATAAACAAGTTTTTCAAAAGCGGTGCATATTCTGTGGGCTCAATGATTCCGGAAATAATAGAAAGATTGCCTTCTCCAGTGAAAGTGGATTTTCTAGATGCCTCGAACATGGCCTTCAAGGCCAATCTGATGAAAGAAATCGGTGGGTTTGATACAGGTTTTAAAGGATTAGGAGAATACAGCGAACCAGACGTGTGTTTCAAAATCAAGAGTAAAGGATACAGTCTAGTCTTCAATGCAAAAGCCGTTGTCTATCATTACCCCAGCTATGCACAAACGCATTCATCAAAGTCGCATGCTTACAATCGAGGTCGCAATTTCTCCAGATTCCTAAAAAGATACTTCATTCATAGGTTGACTGTCGAGGCGTTTGTATATGCTCTTTTCTTCAATTTTTACCATGCATATAAAGCACTGAAAGACAGGGATCCAACATGGTTTTACTGTGTCAAAGGCTTCATAGTAGGCTTGGAAGGACGATGATTAGGCATATGCCCGAGAAAATAGCATTCTGCGAAGAAGGACTCTCCGCCAATTCATACAAGAACCTGAGACCCGTTCGGCTGTTCTCAACGATCCTGCTATATTGAGATGGAAATAATGAGCTGCCCAAATATCCAAGAAAAAATATACGACGGTTTCAAAGGATCAACTGGAGAGATAAAGGATATTGTCTTGGCAAATCTGCTGGACAAGATTATCAAGAGAGAAACCGGAAAGCCTAAAATCCTTGATGTCGGATGTGGAGACGGTCATATCCTAAAACCCTTTCTAAATCGGAGCGAGACACATGGGATAGACATAAGCAAGAATATGCTTCAAGCCGCCGCCAACTTAGGGATAATCACCTCGGTAGTGGACCTGGAAACTGAACAGTTTCCTTTTTCTTCGAATGATTTTGATATAGTAGTGTGCTCCGAAGTAATTGAGCATCTAATTACTCCAGACAATATGTTGAGGGAGATAAACAGGGTACTAAGACCAAACCATTGTTTTCTATTAACGTTCCCAAACATCAATCAACCCTTATCGGTTGCGATTCAGACCCTCTTGGATCTTCCGCCGCTATATTCAGCACATTACAAATCCCCTCATTTCAGAGACTATACGTTGAGAGTTGTCAAATGGTTACTTCGTGAATTCGGGTTCGAAATAACCGCAATAAAAGGGACGCATGTTTATCCTTTCAAAAACGCTCTAAGCCGAGGTCTTGCGGGCATAATTCCCAGGCTTGGTGAGAAAGTGATTATTGTTTCCCACAAGGAAGGAAAACCCGATGAGCAACTTCAAAAAGTCAATGTACTTTGGAGTCAACGTGAGTTCATGAAGCCAGTTCACTCAGGAACACAAATGATCTTCAAGCGTCCCGTAACGAATTCCCAAGATTGAATCAGGTAGTGCACATGGACGCACTCTTCAGAAAAATGCTCCTCGTGCTCCTCTCCAGTTTCGTGATTATATTTCTGGGAGTGCTACTATTCAGGAATCTCCAATTCTCATACGCATGGACGTTTGGAGATCTCATGGCTTTTCCTACGAATCTGAAAGTCACGACCAATTGGGCATTTTTCATCTGGAACAGTGAGGGCATGGGCTTTCTTGCATTTAAGCCATTCAATTACTATGTGACTGTTCTCTTTTCTTCAACCTTATTAGGGAGTTCCTTGGCACAGAAGGTGCTGTTCCTTTCAGCTTTGCCAATCTCCTCCTTGTCCTTCTACTTCCTCTTGCGAAAATTACACGTGACACCCATTCCATCGATCCTAGGGGCTTTAGCATATTCCATTAACCCGTTGACGATTTCAGAAATCGTAGGAGGGTCAGTAACTCTGATTGTATATGCGATGTTTCCCATTGTCTTTTACTATCTTTTGAAGGTTATTGGTTTCGATAAATCTACCCTGAGAGATCTGGCTATTCTGGGTCTCCTTGGTTTTGCGATCTTCAATCTGCATGCAGCATTTTGGTATATTCTCATAGTTGCACCTCTAATACTGTGGAGCTTAGTTTGCCGATACACCAAGCCGAAGCAGATTCTCAGACTTTCCTTGCCGTTGGTTATTTTCACACTGGTACTTTTCCCAAATATCCTAGGATACGCTGGAGTCTTCGGAATCACTTCGCAGAAGGCTGATTTCGTCTCTGACGCATCTTTTTGTTACAGTGATGCGAGCTTCTACAATGTGATTCGACTTGCTGGAAACAGAGGAAGCGCTCAAGCAGGAGAGTATCTTGGATATGATTTGCTCACTCCTTCCACGTCACTCGGATACGTGATGGTCATCGTTGCGTCATTCTTCTGGCTCACATACATTCCTCACAACAAAAGAGACGGGAAGAGAATAGTGGCTGATTCCCTGAGCTTCTCTCTAATTTTACTCATCGGATTTGTGCTACTTCTAAAGAGTTTTCCCTCTCTAGTTGATCTCCACTCGATTCTTGCCAGTTTGCGAAACCCCGGCAAACTGATGTACCCGATTTCATTCTCATTCTGCTTTTTGTTTGCTATGGGAACCGAACGACTAATCAAGAAAGTGGAAAAGTCCCGATTCTTGCGGCGCTCGATCATCATTGGACTGATTCTTGCATCAGCGATTCTGTTGTATAACATACAAGCCTTTGACGGAACCGTAGGATTAGCCAAGGTTAGAGCCAGTAATTACTACGTCGAGGACAAGTACCAGTATTTACCAAGTATTTTGCAGAATCTTGACAGAACCTACGTCAACTATAGAGTTTTGTTTCTTCCGTGGGAATACTCAACACTTCTAAGAATCGCCAGTCAGATTCCGAGATATTTCGGTTTACCTCCTGGATCAGGAGTGACATCCGACATCCAGTGGCTAGGGAACACGTTTAACGTTGTGCTCGCGAAAAATGGCCAAAATAGAAGTGATTTGTTAAGTCTTTTCAGCGTCAAATATGTCGTCATTGACAAGACTTACGCGAGTTCTGATCAGGACCAGGAGTGGCACAAAGCCATTCTCGCCAACAGAGATTACGCAGTTTACAGACTTCAAGATTCGTATTGGGCTACTGGCTATCCAAATTACTTCTATAGCATATTCAAGCAGGATTCAGACTTTGAATTGATATTTGAGAACAGCGATTTCGCTATATTCAAAAACAATAGAGCACTTACAATGGTGCACTTGAGACAAGATAATCCAGGCATCACAATTTCATACACACCTGTTTCGAATAATCTACTGACAAACCCAACGTTTGACAAAGAGTTGTCAGGATGGCATGTGTGGCCTGAAGACCACGTCAATGTTACAGACGAAGCTAACGTTGGCAGGGCTTTAACGCTCTATGGACAAGAAGAATGGTTCACCAATTGCTATCAGCTTGTTCCTGCAGAGGAGAACGTTTTTTACATTTTGAAGTTTTCCATCAAGGCGTACAACAATACCGACGCGCATGCGAAGGTGCTATGGTTCAACAAGACAACAGATCTCGAGGAAAATGATGCATTCTCTGCGGACTATATCAAAGTATACGAAAGAGGTCTTGCGGATGGAAGGTGGTATGACTTTACTGAGAGTTTTTCGGCACCCAAGGGAACGAAGTATGCGGCGGTGTGGCTGGGTGCAAGCAGAATTGAGGGGTTTGCCGGAACAATCACAGAGTTCAGCAACATTAGTTTTTGTGAGGCTGAGCCCAGTATTGAAGGTATTAAACTGATATCTCCATCCATAGAAAACATCAATTACTATCAGACTAATCCGACGTCATACTCCATGGACATCAAATCGACATCTCCATTCATGTTGGTATTGTCAGAGTCGTATGATCCTTCATGGGTCTGCATCGTTAACGACAGAAGGATTTCCTCTCTGCTCACGTACGAAGCGGTCAATGGCTTCAGAATAAATATGACGGGTGATTTGTCGATAACTGTGGAGTATGAAATTCAAAGAGTTTTCTACGTATCCTGCTTCGTTTCGATTGCCACTCTCTTAGCAGGTTCACTCTATCTCGTATTATCTTCACATCCATTGGCACGTGCACATGGTTTCTTGAGATTCGGCAAAATCAAAAATGAGAAAAATGAGGCAACAAGACAAGGAGACTGCTCAACACAGACTCGGTGCGGATGGTGTCGAGCCGCTGATGGCTGCCCAGCCTGATTCTGCGTTTGTGTTAAGGTCTATGTAGTAGTGCCAGAGATTGCTGCCGTCCATTCCTCTAACCACGATATGCAATATATCATTCGCAACGGCTGCGGCTGGGCCATCTCCCGTCGCCCCGCTTGAAAGTGCTGTCCAGCCCTGCCAGTTCGCACCGGTCCACTTGTTTATGTATATTGTGTTGTCCGTTCCTCGTACGCTCAAATAGAGCGTGCCGAAAGTTGCTGACTCTGTTAGACTTGGAGCTGAAGGTGTTGCACCAGCCAAGTTTGTCCATCCAGAGAAAGTGTTGTCCGTTAGGTTGATTGATCCATGCCAGAGAGTGTCGTTATCGTAGATGTAGGTGGTGCCGAAGCCACGCACGACGATATGCAGCTTGCCTTCCAGCACGGTGGCTGAAGGTCGATCGCACGTTGCCCCTTCAATGCGCGCCCAGTCTCCCCAAGTATCCGTGTCAATAGTGTAAGTGCGGTAGTATACGCCGTTGTCCATTCCTCTGACCACCAAGAAGAGGTGAGTGTTGTTGCATGTGAGTGTGGGTGCGGATTGTGTTGCGCCTGATATCCAAGTCCAGCCGGAAAAGCTGTAGTCAGTGACGTTCACGGATCCGAACCACAAGCTGTAGCCATCTGTGCTGCGAACCACTAAGTACAGTTTTCCCGAACACAGCGCTGCAGCAGGACTGTCAATTGTCGCACCGGAAGGTACGACGTGCCACTCACTCCAAGAATTGCTCGTCGAGTTGCGGAGTCTGTAGAAGATCTCATTGCTGCTCCCGCGTACAACAAGGTATGCGTTCTCTTGTGTAGCTGTGAATATTGCTGTTAGGTTGTAGTTTGCCGTCATGGTAAGCGTGTATGGGTTCGCCGAGCCGGAGTCGGAACCGTTCAGCAACCATTTGATCAAACTCCAACCAGCCGACGGAGAAGCCAACACATGCACCACAGCGCCTGAATCATACATGGCAGTACCAGTCGCGTTAGTTGTACCCGAACCACTCACTTCAACAGTCAACTTCCATTGTGTCACCACCGGAGCCGCAACAATCGTCACCGTATTCGAAAATTTGGCTGTTCCATCTGCAGAACCCGTGTTCGGAGTGACCTGGCAGCTCCATTGTTGACCAGCCTGAAGCTGCTCTGAAACTATAGTCTCTGTTCTTACCGATTTATCTGCTGTTTCCATGAACCTTTGAAGCACCTGCGCAGCCGTAATCGCGTTAGTATATATCCTCAGCTCGTCTAAGGTTCCGTTGAAGTACCGCGTAAGGTCCGTGCCCCCGTCGAACCCGATGAACAAGGGTTCAACGCCGATCGGATGAATGTAACCCGTCGCCGCACCACTAACACGCAGCGTCCCGTTAAGGTAAATCGCCAAGCCAACGCCAGACTTGTACGTGCAGACAACATGATACCAATCACCCACCACAAGAGTCGTTGTTGCAGTGCTACCCACCCTATACGAAGTCCCAGTTGCGTTAAGATCAGAAGTGGGCGATAGCACAACGCCGAAGCGCAACGCATTACCACTACGGAACTCAACCGTGTAACTGCCATAGGCGCCGGCAGGCTGGTTTCCGATCTTCTTTGCAAGCACACGCGTCCCAGATTGACTGCTCGTGGCCTTGATCCAGAACTCAATCGTAATCTGAGTCCAAGTGCCGTCTCCGCCCAGAGTGGCCGAATCCTGAACCGTAATCACGTCGCCCGAAGTTTCGCCGTCCGTACTGAAGGAATATGCTCCTCCGACTACTCCTTGGTTTGTCCAAGCGGCTCCTGAAACCGTTCCGGTGTTGCCGTTACCCGAGTAATCTTTAGCCGTACTTGAACTGTTCGTGTCGAAAGGCATCAGCAGACTAGCCCATGGAGAACCGTTAAGATTCCAATTGTAAATGTTCGTCAACTGACTGCCGGTCACATTGTAGCAAATCAAATCCTCAGCCGTCGTGTTAGTGCCCAAACTTGAAACCAACAACGGACTCGCTAGGGGCAATGAAAAGTTGGCTATCCACTTCGTCTCCATCAAAGACACACCCGTGTTCTGACCATCGAACGCCGTGCAGTTAACGCGCACAGTGTCGTTGCTCTTGAAACTGCTCGGACCCAAAGTCTGAGCCGTCTGGCCCGCAATATTCAGCCAAGATCCATCCGTCTGCCGCTTCTGCCACTGATACAAGTAACCCGCAGCGTCGCCGTCAGCATCAGACCAGCCAACGCCAATCGCCTTCAAAGTATCAGTACTCATCGCCGGATCAGGCGAAATGTACACGCTCGTAAACGTCGGCGGACTGTTCGAAACCGTCACAGCTACCCATTTGAGGTCTCCGAAACCTGCTCCGTCCCTGGGTCGAACAGTGAAATTCCAAACCTGGTTCTTCGACATCGCGCCAACCGGAACAACCGGCGAATCGTTCAGGAGAGGCTGCAACACGCCGTCTTTGTACCACCTTATCTGCGTGCCCCATTCTGGGTCGCCGTCCGCATCAGAATAACTGTACTGCCCAGTCAGGCTGTTCGTTCCGTAAACCGGAATAGGACTCAACGCTAACCCCGATGCCACGGGCAAATTGTTGGGCGAAACCCCAGAAACCGTCAGAGCGGTTGAGTTGGAAGTGTTGCCGTCTCCGAAACCGTCGTTCGGAGTAATCCTGCAACGCCAAACGTCGCCTAGGTTCGTTTCCTGCCACGTGATAGTTTCGCTTGAACTGACCCCACCTTTTGTTTCGTTGTAGCGTTGAGACACCTGCATCGGCGACAAAGCCCGCTCGTAAATCCTAACCTCGTCAAGAACCCCATTGAAGAACCGCGTCAAGCTCCTAGCTGTTCCACCGTCGTAGCCGATGTACAATGGCTGACCGAAAATCGAGTCGCCGATCGCAACGATGTTGCCGAGAACCGGTGACGAAGCCCGAAGCGTACCGTTGATGTAAATCGCTAAGCCTGTCCCCGACTTGTACGTGCACACAACATGATACCAGCTGCCAGCCGCCAACACGGTATTCGAATTGTACACTTCATGATACTCGTTATCGTAATCAGTGATTACGCCCCAGAACAACGTGTTCGCAGTGCCCGCAGTGTTGAACCCAGTCATGTAACTCGCAT